>Ga0265299_10000977_pt1 | contig 34520 bp, 21 predicted proteins | sample AusTroGonzalo_MG_4_FD_193485 | JGI IMG/M metagenome (GOLD analysis project Ga0265299, IMG submission 193485) | Bovine rumen microbial communities from tropical cattle in Woodstock, Queensland, Australia - Gonzalo_02 | ecosystem: Host-associated > Mammals > Digestive system > Stomach > Rumen ... | reverse complement strand
CAAAGCCTCACGGAACTTGTAGTTTTCAATGTTGTTTTCAAGGCTTTCCTTAATGCGAGCAATCTCGGCACGGATTTCCTTTTCGTAGTCGGTATCCTCGGCCGGCTGCGGAACATTTCCACCGAAATATTTATGCGTAAGCACTACGGCACGGTTGATGAAGTTACCCATAATGGCAACAAGTTCGCTGTTGTTCTTTGTCTGGAAATCCTTCCACGAAAAATCGTTGTCCTTGGTTTCGGGAGCATTGGCGGTGAGAACATATCTCAAAACATCCTGCTTGCCTTCGAAGTCGCGTAGATATTCGTGTAGCCATACTGCCCAGTTGCGCGAAGTGCTTATTTTGTTGCCTTCAAGGTTAAGGAACTCGTTTGCAGGAACATTGTCGGGCAAAATGTAAGACCCTTCGTGACGCAGCATCGACGGGAAAATTATGCAATGGAACACAATGTTGTCCTTTCCGATGAAATGTACCAGCTTGGTATCCTTGTCCTTCCACCACTTTTCCCAGTCGTTGGGATACAGCATCTTGGTATTTGAAATGTAGCCAATCGGAGCATCGAACCACACATACAGAACCTTGTCCTTGCCTTCCTCCAACGGAACTTTTACGCCCCAGTTCAAATCGCGGGTAACGGCGCGTGGGAACAATCCCGAATCCAACCACGACTTGCACTGACCGTAAACATTTGGTTTCCACTCCTTATGTTCTTCCAGAATCCAGTGGCGAAGTTCTTCCTCGTACTTGTCAAGTGGAAGATACCAGTGCTTGGTTTCCTTCATAACGGGAGCGTTTCCGCTAATCATCGAACGCGGATTTATCAGTTCGGTAGGGCTAAGAGACGAACCGCACTTTTCGCACTGGTCGCCGTAAGCATCTTCGGCACCACACTTTGGGCAAGTTCCCATAATGTAGCGGTCGGCAAGGAATTGCTGCTCTTGCTCATCGTAGAACTGCATTGATGTCTTTTCTACGAATTCACCCTTATTGTATAGCGAAAGGAAGAACTCTGAAGCCGTCTTGTGGTGGATTTCGGCACTGGTGCGACCGTAAATGTCGAACGAAATGCCAAATTCTTCAAACGATTCCTTAATTATTTTATGGTATCTATCCACAATATCCTGCGGAGTTACGCCTTCCTTGCGAGCCTTGAGCGTTACTGGAACACCGTGTTCGTCGGAACCGCCGATGAAAAGTACATCGCGATGTTTCAGGCGGTTGTAACGAGCATAAATGTCGGCAGGCACATAAACGCCAGCCAGATGTCCAATATGAACCGGTCCGTTTGCATACGGCAAAGCGGAAGTTATTGTTATCCTTTTGTAATCTTTCATTTTCGGAAAATTTTGCGCAAAATTAAAACTTATTTCACTTCTTCCCAAAATATTTCGGTGCCAAGATTATCAGCAGCACAGCCACCATTATGGTTATGAAACCGAAAACAAGCGAAACAGTAAACGGTTCGTCAAAAACAATGCAACCGAAAAATACCGCAGTAGCAGGTTCCAGTACACCAAGAATTGCCGCTGGCGTAGAACCTATATTTCTGATTGACACAGCCAAAGCAATGAGCGATACTGTCGTCGGGAGAATGCCCAATCCTGCAAGGCAAAGCCATGAGAAACCATCGGGGACAGCCTGCAACTGCGTTCCACAGCCCAAACGGAAGAAAAACAGCACGAATGTGCCAACCACAATGGCATAAAACGACAGCTTGACGCTATTCATTTCCTTCAACGCGGAACGGTTTACACCTACAATATATATGGCGTATGTCAGCGACGACATCACCACGAAGAAAATGCCCATCAATGTCACCGAACCAGAGTCGTCGCCCTTGTACAAGAGCATTAGTCCGCCAAACGACAATGCAAGTGAAACCACTGTAAACCAACGGATTTTCTCCTTGAAGAATACTGCCATTATTATTGCCGTAAGTACCGGATACACAAAAAGTATTGTAGAAGCAATTCCAGCAGGCATCATTCGGTAGCTCTCGAACAAAAAGATGGACGACGAACAGAACAAAGTTCCCATTATCACAACGGCAATAAGTTCCTTTGCCTTAAGACGGATGTCAATTTTCTTGACAAGCATAAGAACGGCAAGCGCAACGGCAGCCATCGCGTACCTGTAGAACAGAATGGAGTCCACCCCCACTCCACGTTCCATCACTGGCAGAGAGAACAGCGGATTCACGCCGTAGCAGATTGCCGACAGGCATCCGCACACATAACCTTTTACCTTGTTGCCTTCTAGTTCTGTCATCGCAAAAAAATTGAGCGCAAATTTACAACTTTTATTATTTGTATTCTCTAAAAATTCCTATGTAGTCATTCCACAAAGCAGAGTGAACCGACTAAGGAACGTGTCGTGTGAACTCGCTTATGCGGAATCTCCCCAAAAAACAGCAACTTTTAATATGTACAAGCATCTCTAATCAATAGTACCATGGGAGATTACGGATAGCAGTCTTCACAACGCTCCCCGTTCCGTATCGCGTGCTGCGACTAGCTTCCGAAATGACACGTCTCTTTTTTAACAAACAATATTAAACTTTTATTATTTTTGCATCGTTCACAAAATTCAAAAGTCAGATGAAAAAAATATTTTTACTCTTAGCATTAGTTTTAGCAGCAAGTTTCTGCTTCTCACAGTCCATTTTATGGAAAGTCACAGGCAAGAAAATCAAAAGTCCGTCATACCTGTACGGCACAATCCACATTCAGGACAAGCGCGTTTTCGCTTTCGACAACACCGTTACCGACGCCTTCAATTCGTGCGACGCCTTTGCAATGGAAATCCTGATGGACGAAATTGACCCCAAGGAATCGCAAGAAGCAACACTTATGAAAGACGGCAAGACATTGAAAACCATAATGTCAGCCGAAGACTACAAGTTGCTCGACAGCGCATTTACCGCAGCTACTGGAGCAAGCCTCCTGCTCTACAACAAGATGAAACCGTTCTTCATCAGTAGTGCAATGATGCAAGCAGGAATGAAGCAGGATATGGAAACCGCCCTCGACCTCTATTTCCTACAGAATGCACGCAAAGCAGGCAAATCATGCTACGGAGTGGAGAAATTTATGGACCAGATAAATGCAATCGATGCAATCAGCCTCGAAGACCAAGTGAAAATGCTGATTGACGGCATAAAGGACACAACCTCGGACGGCGACAACAAAGAAGAGCAACAGTTTGCCGACCTTCTCGACGCTTACCTGACCTTCAACTTGGACAAAGCTTTGGAAATGAGTTCTGACCCATCGTTGCCAGCAGAGTTCAATCAGGCATTCCTCATCAACCGCAACAGCGGAATGGCAAAGAATTTCTTGAAAATTGCCAAGAAACAATCGCTATTCTGCGCTGTAGGTGCAGCACATTTACCTGGCGAACAAGGCGTTATCAATCATTTGCGCAAAGCTGGACTGACAGTTGAGCCAGTGGTTTTCAAATGGAAAGAAGAATAAATTTTATTATTTATTCAAGAAAATATTCTCCAGCACCTTGCCGCTTACAATAGGTGGAGGCGGTGTTCCTAGCGCAGTTGATACCGTCGGAGCAATGTCGGTGATGTTTATCTGCGAGAAAACCTTCTGCTTCTTGACTTTCCATCCGTACCATATCAGCGGAACGTGAGTGTTGCACGAATAGCCCGAATTATGGTCGGTGCAATACGGAATGTCTTCTATCCAGCCAGGCTTCAACGAAATCATAATATCACCGGAACGCTTCTGATTATAAGAGTTTTGCATTTTAACAGGCATCCCCTCGACAAAGACAATATTCTGGAACTGGTTGGCTCCGATTGCATTGGCAATGCCAGCAGAGTTCATTATGAAATCAATGATTTTCTCGCGTATCTCATTCAAAGGAATCTGCGAATCCTCTATCAGCGACCTATTGAGATAAATTTGCGAATTATTGAAATCAACAATCCAGTCGCCATCTCCATATATTGCTTTTAAATATGATTTTACCAATGCTAGCATATAGTACTGCTTGAAGTTTCCTGCCGGCATCTTCTGGTCCTGCAAGTACTGTGGCATTTCAGAAACGCCGTGGTTGGACGTCAAGTAAATCAAGCAGTTGTTCTTTCCTACCAAATCTTCCACAACATCAATCAAATGCTCCAAATCCTTGTCGAGCCTAAGGAACAAGTCCTGCACTTCAATCGACTGCGGTCCATACAACTTGCCAACTTCTTCCGACACAGAATAATTAATGAACAGGAAATCGGTAAATTCGTCCTTGCCCAAATCCTCGCCATACATAGCCGCAACAGCAAGGTCGTTGAGCAAAGTGTTACCTTCGGGTATCATTGTCAGCAACTTATAGTTGCGTACGGTCTTTACGATATCGGGATAGTTGTACGGAAAAGTCTTATACATACCGTCGATGCCAAACTCGTACTTGCTAGAATCGGAAAGCACCTCGTTGTACCTTTCCAACGGAAGCATCGGTTCCCACTTCCTACCAAGATATTCATCGGGCATTTTCTTATCGTTTACTTCCGAAACCCACTTTGGCAAAGTGCTTGTGTAATAAGAAGATGTCATCCATTGTCCAGAGTTCTGGTCAAACCAGTAGGCTACATCGGCGGCATATCCGCCCGACAATACTGCTGCATATTTCGACAGCGACATACTTATAACCTTCGACTTGCCTCGGTTGAAAAGTTTGGCTTCATCGCTGAAAGTAGTCGAAAGCATCTGCGTAGGCGACACGCGACCATCGGCATCCTTGGAACCTCCGACAGCAGTTTCCTTCTTTTCGGAGTAAATGCAGTCGATTTTTTCGCCAGTAAGTTTATTAAACCAATAGTTTGACACGATGCCGTGACTGCATGGTTCAGCGCCAGTTACGATTGTCGCATATCCGGGGGCTGTCTGCGTGAGCGCATAGTTGTAGTTGGCATTCACACAATAACTTCCGTTTATCGCAAGACGCTTGAATCCCTTGTCGCCAAAATTATCCCAGAAACGGTCGATGTAGTCCTGACGCATCTGTTCTACAACTATTCCTATTACAAGTTTTGGCTTGTCGGAAGGAATCGACGACTCAATCTGAGCCTTTATAACAATGGGAAATATGCTTAAAAGCAAAAATAATATACATACCTTATTTTTCATATTGCGAATATAAGGCGACAAACACAAGTACAAAACGTGAACAAATGCATTTTTTTAACAACATCGTGTTACCAAAGGGAGAAAAGTGGCTTTTGAAGCATTTTAAGTTAAATTCTTGTTAAGAATAATTTAAAAAAGGAAAGTATTTTTTACCTTTGCGGATATGAAAAGGAAAAACTTGGCATCGTGGAGTATCGTAATGCTGTCGGTCTCGATGGTAGTCCTCACCGCACTTCAGGTGAGCCACATAACGTCGTCGTACAAGAAATCGGCAGAAATAATCGAACGTGCCATCAACGAAGCTATCAACCAGACAATCATAACCTTGCAAAAGCAGGAAGTTGCGATTTTCGTATACGACAAGTTCAAGGCGCAGAATAACGCCACCAAAAACGGATTGCCACAAACCAAGCCAACCGTAAACTCCACAATGACTTCGTACTTCGACGAGGAAAACATCCCTAACAATACTGTAAATTTCTCCGACAAGCACTCCTATTCCATTAAGGATGAGGACGTTGACGCAGTAGAAGCCTATTACCTTGGACAACTTTCAGACCCGAGTTCACACTTCAACAAGCTGGCAATACAGTTGGAAGCCGAGTTCACAAGCAGGCAGATACCTATTGAGAAAAGATTTGACGCCGAAACCATCGAGCGTGTAATGAGACGCACACTCACTTCGTTCGGCATAGACATGGACTTTGAGTTCGCCATTGTCAACGATGAGAACATGGAAATCAAGATTGCTTCCAAAAACTTCGACATCAGCAGGTTGGACTTGTGCTACAAGTACAATATGACACCAGGGAACGTGACGGAAAACCCAAATATGTTCCTTGTTGACTTCCCCGAAAAAAAGAGCGCGATTTTCGCATCAATATATTCACAAGTCCTTCTTTCTCTGCTTGTTTCCATATTGTTCATCGTAACATTCGGAATTGCAATATTCTCAATCCTAAGGCAGAAGAAACTCGACACCGTCAAGACAGACTTCGTGAACAACATGACCCACGAGTTCAAGACACCTATTGCGACAATCAAGCTCGCAGCGACTGCAATCAAAAGTCCGCAGGCAAGCAAAGAGACAATATCAGGTATGGCGGAAGTGATACTTCAGGAGACTTCAAGGATGACACAGCACGTGGAACAGGTGTTGCAGATTGCAACGCTCGACCGCAACGGACTGAAACTCAATCTTACAGACGAAGACGCAAACGCATTTGTCCGCGACGTTGCAAGCAATATGGAACTGCAGGTCACCCAGAAAGGCGGACACCTCACTGTCGATACCTGCGACGGCGAAGTTCACATACAGATGGATTCAGTATTGATGACAACCGTAGTTATGAACTTGTTGGACAATGCAATAAAATATTCGAAGGATGCCCCCGAAATACACGTCACCACCTACACCAAGGGCGACAGGTTCTTCTTTGCCGTAAAGGACAACGGCATTGGAATGAGCAAGGACGCACAGGCAAAGGTGTTCGACAGGTTCTACCGCGCTTCTACTGGCAACACCCACAACGTGAAGGGTTTCGGTCTGGGACTGAACTACGCCAAGGAGATTGTGCTTGCACACCACGGCATCATCACAGTAAACAGCACGGTAGGAAAAGGAAGCACATTCACAGTAAGTTTGCCATTAACATTAAAGGATATAAATTATGAGTAAGGAAAAATTATTATTGGTTGAGGACGATGTAAACTTTGGCTTCGTGCTGAAGTCGTACCTTGAAATGAACGATTTCTACGTAACCCTCATAACCGATGGAAAAGACGCAGTAAATGCTTTTTTGTCAAGAGAATACAACCTTTGCATATTGGATGTAATGTTGCCGAACGTCGATGGTTTCACAATTGCAAAGGAAATTAAGAGAATCAGTCCGAGTTGCCCTGTTATCTTCCTGACTGCCCGTTCGTTGAAGGAAGACATCATGGAAGGTTTCCGCATTGGTGCCGACGACTATCTGACCAAGCCGTTCGAGTCGGACGTGCTGCTTATGAAGATTCGCGCCATCTTGCGCCGCAACTCAGGCATACAGCCAGGCATCAGCGACGTGGTGACAATCGGAAAGTACAAGTTCAACACAAAGATTCGTTCGCTTACGAGCGCAGACGAGGAATACCGTCTTACTCCGCGTGAAGCCGACTTGTTGAAAGCCTTGTATATCAACAAGAACAATGTGCTTGACCGTAACGAGGCGCTAAAGAAAATCTGGGGCGACGACAATTACTTCAACGCCAGAAGTATGGACGTTTATATCACAAAACTCAGAAAGTACTTCAAGAACGACGAATCGGTACAGATTGACAACATCCACGGAAGCGGATTCATTCTAGTTGTGAAGGAATAAAGGGCTAACAGGCAAAAAGGCTGACAGGCTAACAGTCTAACAGGCGTTTAAACTTGTTAGACTGCCAGCCAAACCCATTTTTCACTCCGCTATCAGAGCATTTATTTTTTCGCGCGACTGGTTTATCTTTTCCACAAGGCTATCGAGCCAAGCGGAGCGCTTACCCCCTGTCCGACCGTGCCCACTCTGGACATCGCCATCGCCGACCACCGCCGATTCTTTTACAACTTCTTCCTTTGGTTCGCTTACAACGACCGGAGTCAATGTTTCAGAATACGAATTGCTTTCGAGAACGCCAAACAAAGCCTCAAATCTGCTAAACGATATGTCACCCAAGAGATTGCAGTCGTAGTTCGTCATCATTTGGAACAGCACGTGAGCATCAGCAACAGGTAGTCCATCAATGACAACACTATCTATGTCAAAACCTTTCAATTCGTTGTAAATCAAAGCAAACTGTTTCTTCAACACACACTGAATCTCGTATGAAATATCGGTCAGCTTTACATTCCTTACGACATCCTCAAACACAGGGACCCTAATCTCGTAGTTTACATATTGTTGCGGCACAGAAACAAAGCCATACATCTTCATCAGCATACGGCTGTTACGATATGAAAGACCGAAAGCATTGCTTAGTTTGCGCACCATATCGGCAAGTCCGAACGGAAGCCGCAACATCCGCTTGATATGCCCGCCAGAGAACACACAGACATCCGTATGTCTCTCATCCATCGACACTACCGCGTTGTTTCCATCATATTGTCTCGATACGGCATTGTAAAGGTGAATGTCGGGCACAACCGACTGGACATCAATCACATACTCTGAAAAATACGACATAAGCGAGGCAAGGCGACGAGAGTTCCAACTGAGAAAAGTTTTGCGTTTAAGATACTTCTGTAGCAATGGTATTTCGTCGGGAACACTGAAAGTCTTGCCACAACATTCGTAGTCGGTGTTTGACTCAAAATACAAGGTCGATTCTGTGTCCTTTACCGATGAAACCGGTGACGAAAAGTTGCGGAGCGAATACTTCTCGTCCCTCTTTGACCTTACGCCCGTAACCACTTGCTCACCATAGTTATAATAGGCACTTGGCAGCACCAATCTGACCTTGCGTTCGCCCTCTGCAAAATCCTTAACGCAATCGTACACAACAGCAGCAACATACTCATCAAAATCGTTGTAGTCGTCACTACAAAACTGCACCTTACGCACCTTGTTATCCGTATGCACAAAAACAACCTCAGTCTCGTTCACCATTACAAAAGCATCCTTATTCATATCCTAAAAATTAAATTATTTAACATTAAAATTTTAACTTAAACCGATTGCCACTACTTGAAACAATCAAAAATATCACCGCAAAATTATTCTCATAACAAACAATAAAACAATGTTTTAAGCAATAATTAATTAAGTTTAATCGTTTTTTTTGATTAAAAAATTTTAACCACACTTTGCTTAATTAATTTTAATTATTTAATTTTGCACCCGCAATTAAACTTAAATTTAAGTATGAGTCTGAAACGCATTGACTACAGCCACGATATGATGCTCCTTTTGGCAAGGATGCTATCGGTATATGCTGTCTCGTGCGTACACCAGACCAACAGCGGAATTGTAAAGTCGTGGCTCGACGAAAACCTACAAATACACGACGACGGAAAAGTTTCTACTGACGACATTGAACGCCGGAAGACGAATACCGCCAAACGCACCTCGTGGGAAACGACCGGCAACCGCGACAGTATGCTCTTCGACGACCAGAACCTTACGCTCTGCATAAGGATACAATCGGGAATCGACAACCTCTACGACTTATACTTCGCAACCATCCGCCCCACCCTCGGAAGCCTAAAACTGATGGTGAGCGACAGTTACGAAACTCAAGTTTCCGTTCGCGACAAGGAAATAATTGCAACAATGTGCTACTCCTCGTGTATGGCTTTGGCAGAAATCCTAAAGGCAAAAGAAGAAAAAACACAACTGCTGATGGACGACATCAGGCACAAGGACAAGACCATAACAAGCCTGAAACGTGAAATGGAGATTCCAGCCGAAAGGACACGCAAGATTGTAAAGGAAAAACTTACGTCGCTCGGAAAGCAATACGGAAAGGATTTCACACTGACAAAAGATGCTGAAAATCTAGTTGACGAATATGCTGGCGACAATATCGCTCCACTACTTAAGGCACTTGAACATACCGCAGCACTTAAAGCGGAAATCTACGAATGTTCGCAAATTGACATTGACAATACGGACATCAGAATAAAGGCAGAGCAAAACGACAATGAAACGGCAGAAACTCCTGCTGCCGTTGGGGTCCGCGAAAAACGCCACGAACGGTTAATCGGCTATCTTGAGAAACTGGAAAGAGCCTACAACGATGTTGTCGATAGCGGACAGAAGCCTACGGCAATAAACATCGCAAACGAAATGCAAGTGTCGTCGGCATCGATAACTATGTGGTTCAACAACCATTCGGAAGATGCAAGACGGCTTTGCGAAGCCGACATAAACCTCTGCAAGAACTCGCGTCGTTTCTTCGACCCGCTGAAGGAAGCATTGGCAGGACGAAAAAACAAGTCTAAGACTGCATAATGGCAATACTGCGAAAAATACTGATATTCCCATTCGTCGCCCTGATACAAGTGTATAGGAAACTAATATCGCCTCTCCTACCCAACTCGTGCCGCTATACGCCTACCTGTTCGGCTTACGGACTCGAAGCATTCCGCAAGCACGGAGTATTGAAAGGTTTTTTACTCACGGCACGGCGCGTTCTAAGTTGCAATCCGTGGGGTGGCGGCGGCTACGACCCTGTGCCTGACGAATGCAGTTGGAAATACGTGTTTGGAAAGAGAGAAAAACATAATTAAAAGAAATTCCGTAAATATTTATTATCAGAAATGATTTTTACAAAATAGATTCAAAGTAAAATCTAGGTATATATCATCATAAAATATTATAACTTTGTGCCGTACAAAAAAATGCTATGATGAACAAGATTGAAGAAGCGGCAAAACTCATCGCCAACGCAAAATGTCTGTGCGTATTCACTGGCGCAGGCGTATCGAAGGAAAGCGGAATCCCAACATTCAGAGGAAGTGAGGACAGCGTTTACGAACAATACGACCAGTCGATGCTGGAAATCAACACCTATATACACCGTACCGAGGAAGCTTGGCCTGTTGTGAACAAAGTTTTCTACAAGTTTTTCAAGGAGGCTCAGCCAAATGCAGCGCACAAAACCATTGCAAAATGGGAAACAGAAGGCATGGTAAAGGCTGTAATCACACAGAACATCGACTCGTTGCATCAGGCGGCTGGAAGCAAACATGTTATTGAGTTTCACGGAGGAAAGGGACATTTTGTCTGCCTCAAGTGCGGAAAGAAATATCCTACGGCTTCGCTGAACCTAACCGACAAAGTACCACACTGCGAATGTGGCGGAGTGCTGAAACCCGGATTCATTTTCTTCGGCGAAGGAATTCCTTCCGATGCCTACAACGAATCGTTCGACCTTGCAGGAAAATGCGACGTTATGTTGGTTATCGGAACCACGGGCGAAGTTCAGCCGGCAGCATACCTACCACATGTAGCCAAACAGCACGGTGCAAAAATAATCGAGGTCAACCCACAACATTCGGCATACACAGGCAGAATTACCGACATTTATCTTGAAATGGGCGCAGTAGAGGCTATTACAAAGATTGACAACGAAATACAAAAATCAAAATAATATGAAAATAGTACAAGTTGAACCACTGGGCGTATCGAAGCAAGAACTTGAAGACGCAAAACAGGAATTCGAAAAACTGGGGCATACATATATATATTATACTGACATTCCAAAATGCGAGGATGAGCTTATAAACCGCATGAAGGATGCCGAAATTGTGAATATCAGCAACATAAAACTCACTGCAAAGGCTATAGAATCGTGTCCAAAACTAAAATACTTAAATGTGGCCTTCACCGGCACCGACCATGTTGACATAGAATGTTGCAGGAAACATGGCATAAAAGTCAGCAACGCAGCTGGATATTCCACCGAGGCAGTTTCGGAACTTGCTGTAGGTCTTGCAGTTGCCCTGATGCGAAACTTCAAGCAGATGGACGAAAACACCCACAGGCTCGAAACTCGCAACAACTTCCTCGGCACCGAACTTTGCGGAAAAACAGTCGGCATAGTTGGAACAGGAAATATCGGTCTTGCTACAGCACGTATTTTCAAAGCATTCGGTTGCAAAGTATTAGCATACAGCAGAACTCAGAAAGATATTGACGGCATAAACTACACCTCACTTGACGAACTTTTTGCCAACGCCGACATCATCAGCCTTCACATTCCTGCCAACCAGCAGACAAAAGGTTTGATAAATAAGGATTTACTCTCGAAAATGAAGAACACGGCAATAATAATCAACACGGCTCGTGGACCAATAATGGACAATGCTGCACTTTCCGAACTTCTGGAATCAGGAAAAATCGCTGGTGCCGGAATAGATGTTTACGAAACCGAACCGCCTCTGCCAGAGAATCATCCGCTACTCTCTGCCCCCAACACAATATTGCTGCCACATGTAGGCTACGCATCAAAGGAAGCAATGCAAAAAAGGTTTGTCATCGTAAAATCCAATTTACATTCGTATCTGGAAGGGCGACAGGAAAATGTGATATTATAATGGACAATGAACAATTTATAATTGACAATTGATAATGGATAATTGATAATGGATAATTGATAATTGATAATGAATAATGGACTAAAAGGCTAAAAGAAGAAAAGGCTAAAAGTCTAACTGTCGAGCAGAAGACCTGTCTAACAGTCTGACAGACCGTTAGACCGCAAGCCTGCAAGCCTAAAAACTTATAAACGGGCGAAGCCCATAAAACTTAGAAACGCCGCAGGCATAGAAACGTAAAACAAAGAAACTAATACTTATGAACCTTTTATATTTTATCTGGGATGCCGACCCAGTGATGTTTCAAATCGGCGAACACGGAATAAGATGGTACGGACTGCTTTTGGCGGTTGGCTTTCTGCTTGGCTACATTGTGCTTGGCAGGATAATGAAACGCGAAGGCTTTGAACAGAAATTGTCCGACAAGTTCGCGATATATATAATTGTAGGCTGCGTTGTTGGTCTTAGGCTTGGACACTGCCTATTTTACAATCCAGGTTACTATCTGACAAATCCACTCGAAATTCTGAAGGTTTGGGAAGGCGGACTTGCAAGTCACGGTGGTGCATTGGGCATTTTGCTGGCAATATGGTTGTTTTCGCGTCGTGCCAAGATGCCGTATTTCGCTGCACTTGACAAGGTTGTTGTCGTTGTGCCGTTGGCTGGTGCTTTCGTTCGCGTAGGAAACTTCATCAACAGCGAAATCCTTGGTATTCAGACGACCTTGCCTTGGGGCGTTAAGTTTATGCGCAACTGGGAAGACCTTGATAATGCTTACGTTGCAGCAAATGGCGCTTGTCCCGACCTTAATGTTGATTGTCTGTCGGATTATATGATAGCACGTCACCCAACCCAATTGTACGAGGCATTCTTCTACATTGCAATGTTCTTCATTTTCTTCCTGATATACAGCAAATTTGCCAAAAACTGGAAAAACGGCACATTCCTCGGTTGGTTCCTTATTGTACTTTTCGGTTTCCGCTTCCTCATTGAATACACCAAGACCGAACAGGCCGAATTCATCTGGAACGCACCTATCACGATGGGACAACTACTCAGCATACCTTTTGTAATATTCGGAATTGTGCTTGTTGTAAGACAATATTGGAAAAAAGGGAAAACAGAACCTATTGCAAATACAACAAAGAATAAAAAAGACTAATAATATTGTAATTACACCAATAATTCAAAACCTTCCATTACAGAGATACAACACAAAGCATCCTATTCCTTTACGAATTTCCGCAAAGCAACCGCCCCCTGAGCTTCGGTTGCTGCAGTGCACTGAGCTTGTCGAAGCGGGCCTGTCGAAGTACCGAATGGTCGGCTGTATATCCTCACCACATACACCCCACTCCTCAAATCTTCAACATTGCAAACCACATTATCGCTGTTTACCTTAATGTGCTTTACCAACTGCCCCACCTCATTCACAATTTCAATTTCCGAAATTATCTCGGATGATGTGATGTTTATTATGTCGTCAGTCGGATTTGGATAAATAGTAATATTTTGCGAACTCTGTCCTTCAATGTTGACAGGCAATTCTGGTCCTCTTATGCCGATGATAATGGCGTGATTGCTATTGAAACCGTATGAACTACAATTTGTTAGAGCATAGTAGCCATTTTGTTGACCACCCCAGCCCCAGTTGAAATGAAAATAGTCATCGTCGCGGTAGCCATCGCAAGTCCACACATGTCCACCATAGTTTCCGCTACCTCCGTACATAAAAGGCGCTCCGTCATCAAGTTCGCCCTTCAAATAATTAAGCCAAACTGTAGATGATAAACTTCCTCGCTCAATGTATTGTATAGTAGCAGGATAACGGAAATAACGTGAAAGGGCTGATACAATCTTGTTGGAGTTGGACACGCTTGCGCTAGGCCCATAACGCATATTTACAGAAACGCCGCAGTGGTACAGCAAAGTTGCGATTGCATCCACGCAGCTGTCTGGATGGTCGGCTGCTGTAAGTTCGTCAAGCATATTTTCGTAATGATAGGTAGTCGTACCAAAGTTGACAGAAAGAGTGCCATAGTTGCTACTGTAGGAATGACTTCCGTTGCCAGTGGTGGGGAAACGCCAGTAACGCATCACCTGTCCCATAACTAGGGCGCCACAACCAACGGCTGCATGACCGCCATAAGCAACATTGCCAGTTGCATCGGCAGGACAAAGGTCGTTGTAGAACTTGGTCTGGTTCCACTTGTTGTCTCCGAGCAATGGTCCTACAATCACATCACCATCTTTGGGCACGAGGGGCGATTCTGAAAGTAATTTTTCCCACTGCAGCTGTGTATCTTCATCATTTTCATGATTGTCAACAATATGCTGGATACATTCGTTGTACCCGTCCAAGAAAAAACTGATGTGGGCAGGAATATTTTCGGTAACGAATTCTCCTTCGTCTGAGAATGCCAATATCGGTTGTACCCTGTCGTCGCCAGCAACGATAACAAAGCCTTCGCTGCTGAAATTGACAACATAAAAACTTGGTGTGTTTCCTCCACGAAGTGCTGCAGCTGTGTAAACTACTGTGGGACTCAGAGTTTCGAACCGACGATTAAATTTAGCGGCATAGAAACGAGAAGCAACTGAACAAGCCGTAGTTTCATTCACTGGCTTAGTATATGCCGTCCCCAGCATCGAAATCATCAATACGATAAAAATGAAAAATCTCAATCTCATATTGCAGTCTATTTATTGAACTATGATGTTATATAAAAATATACCTGTAATTAGACGACAAAAGTAAAAAATATTCACGAAAGACTATTGGTGATTTTATCTGAGAATTTAATTCGTTGAGCAATAGGTTGATTACTATTGTTGTCCGAAAAAAAAAGGAAAGTCATTCCGCAACCTTTAGCTCACGAAGCTTGCGAGTAAAGCAGAGTGAACCGACTAAGGAACGTGTCGTGTGAACTCGCTTATGCGATACCTTTAGCTCGGCGCAGCCAACCTTTAGCTCGCGGAAGCAATCTCCTTGAGCAGTAATATTGTAGGAGATTACGGATAGCAGCCCTTCGACTCCGCTCAGGGTGCGGCTTCACAACGCTCCCCGTTCCGTATCGCGTGTTTCGACTAGCTTCCGTACCTTTAGCTCACGCAGCGAAGCAAGTAAATGACGAGCCCCTTTATTTATGCCATCGTATAAATACTTGATAACATTACAATTACGTACATCACACAGATTTTTATCAGACAACAATAGTTGATTACGTCGTGCTAAATTTCAACTATTCCTGCTAATAAAGCATATCGGAACATCCTCAGCAGAATCTTATTCCCAAAAAATGAGTAGAATTTTTCTTTCGACAGTAAATCACTGTCTAAGAGCATATAATCTCTTAGTAACCACTGCAATTTTGCTTATAATGTCGGTTGAAATAGTTGAAATTACGCCATAGTCGGCACTTGCAAGTTTCCCCGCTTCGCCGTGAATCCACGTTCCGACAATCGCCGCATCGTCAACCGAATAACCTTGTGCAAGCAATGATGTGATTACTCCTGTCAGCACATCGCCGCTTCCGCCGGTGGCAATGCCAGGATTCATACCTATATAAAATAATATGCGCCCATCGGTAAGCGAAATTGCTGTTATTCCACCTTTCAGCACGACAACGCATTTGTGCTTCTGCGAAAATTCAGACATAGTGCGAAGCCGTTCAAACGGAGTTTCAATTTTCCCGAAAAGCCTTTCAAATTCCTTCGGGTGCGGCGTAATTATACAATTCTCCAATTTGTCAAACAACTGCCGATTATTAGAAATAACATTTATTGCATCGGCATCGACGACCATTGGTTTTCTGCAACTTAACGCATTGGCAACAAGACTTACAGCAACCTCCTCCACTCCTATTCCGGGACCAATTCCAATGGCAGAAAACTTTTCGGCATCGCCGTTCCAATTTTCTATATACATTACCTCGGGTACGGAAATCTGCATAATATTGCAGTTGTCGTCGGGCGATGAAACGCTTAACAATCCGATGCCACTACGCAGACAAGCCCTCGAAGCCATCACAGCAGCACCAGCCTTGCCTTTGCCACCAGCAAGCAGCAGGGCGTGTCCGAACGTCCCCTTGTGGTCGAACGGATGACGAGGCTTTATTCTTCCAACCACATCGCTTTCCTCAATACAATACCACGCACATTCCATCTGGTCGGTAGCCTTCATTTCGTGTCCGATGTCAACTAGTAGCACATTGCCATAATACTTGTAATTTTCCGCAAACATCGACGACAAGGGACGATTTCCGATTGAGAAAGTAACATTTGCCCTTATTATTGCACCATCGTTTTGCAAATTGTCCTCACCGAACAAACCAGACGGAATGTCAATCGACCAGACTTCTGATGACGATGAATTGATAAGATTGATAACCTCGGCAAACTTGCCATTTACGCTTCGGCTCAATCCTGTACCAAAAATCGCATCTATCACAATGCAATCTTCTGGAATATAAAGTTTTTGAATTTCTGTTCGGCTTAGAAATGTAATTCCTTCTTCGCCATACCTATTAATATTAGTCTGGCATTCTGGAGAAATCTTACTGGAGAAATCACAAAACCAAACACTTATATTCACATCTGCATTTTTCAGCATTCTCGCCACACCAAGACCGTCGCCACCATTGTTGCCGGTGCCTGCCACAACCAAAAAGTTTTTCTTGTAAAAATCTGGGCAGTAAATTATCATTTCGGCATACAGATTCTGCACGGCGCGCTCCATTAATTCGTATGATGAAATGCCTTGTGCCGACATAGTTAAAGCATCGAGTTGTTTGGTTTGCTGCGAACTTAGAATCTTTTTCATTTCCAGTCAATTTTTTTAGCAAAAATACTCTTGTCGGCAATAATTTTTCTGTTCGACTGAAAAATTGTTAATAACTTTAACATTTCAAGGAAAATGTTTTTTATTGCATAAAACTAATAACAACAGACTAATCGAAAAGTTTTTTAGATAAACTACAATTTAAACAAAATCGTGTATAGTCATTTATTGTTAACAAAATGCTATTATAAAAACATTCGTTTATTTTTGTTTTGATAACTTTGCGAAACATATAACTTTAAATAAACTGTATGATGAGAAAATTTATCTTTACTATTGCAGCTTTGATAATTTCCATTGCTGCATTTGCGCAGACAGAAGGCGCAGATTGTGCCAATCCGAGCACAATCGAAAGTCTCCCCTACAATGCTAGCAACGTGTCAACATTTGGCACATGCACCTACACGTTCCCCAACAACACCACTATGAGAAGCGGAAATTACGTGTTTAAGTTTATCCCAAGTGAGGATCAAACGGTTAACATTACAATTTCTGGAATCAGCAGGTCGTATAGTCCAGAAGCAACTTCACTGACGACATATCCTAATGTGGGTTTATATCTGTATAATGGATGTCCGAATGATGCAAATTCCCAACTCATAGGAACACCCTTCGTTTCAAATTCGATAACTGCAACATCTGGTTCGATAAGCAACGCAATACTTTCTGCTTCAAACGAATACTATATTATTGTGGCTGCAGATTCTATTATAAGAGATGAAGTTTCTTTACCATTTGTTGGTGTAATATCAGAAGCAATAGCAAGCTACACCACAGCAACTTTCAGCCTTTCTGTTGAAAGAGTCGTAGAACACGATGTTGCAGTCCGCACAGTAACTGTTGCAAATTCGGGATGTTCGGCAACAACTTCCGTTTCGTACACAATTGCTAACCCCGGCACACTTGAAATAGCAGAAAATGCAGTGTCGGTAGTATGCAATGTAAATGGTGTTGAAGCAGCAACCGAAACACTTCCTGCAATTGCATCGGGCGCTACGTTGACAAGAACTTTTGAAGATGTGGCTTTGGCAGAAGGTAGCAATACTATCGAAATCGTTGCAACCCTTGCTGGTGACGAAGCCGAAGAAAACAATTCTGGCAATGCAACTGCTGTAAGAAATGCTGTTATTTCCGACTTCCCATTCTCGGAAAGTTTTGAAGGCAACGCTCCATATAATTGGACAGCAAGCCCTGCTAACTCTTGGTCAATCAACCAGCTCGAAGGTAGCGACAACTTCTTCTATATGACCGACACCGCTGTCAGCAAGAACTCATACATCGCATCTCCTTGCTTGAGTTTCGCAGGACTTGATATGCCGGAACTTCATTTCGACGTTGCCGCTGACTATCCTGTTTCTTCAGGCGGAATGGGCGATATTTTTGGAATAGGCGGAGGCTCATCAACCAAAGGTTTCGTATTAGGTTCAATCGACGGAACAACTTGGGATACAGTGGCTCCTATCGAAGCAAGTGGTGTTCCTGTAAACAAGAACATCAGCCTTGCAAGATACGCCAACCAGTCGAGCGTACAACTTCGCATAATATACAATGCTGGTTCTGGTTTTGACCTTGGCGATCTGTTTGGTGGAACTACAACTGGCGGCGCTGGCGTTGCTGTTGACAACATCGTAGTAAGAAATGCAGCCGACAAGGACTTGGGCGTTATTGCAATCACTGGTCCTATATCGGGTTGCGGTCTCTCGAACGGTCACGTAAGCATAACAGTAAAGAACTATGGTCGCGTAGCACAGTCGTCATACGTTGTAAAATATTCTATTGACGGTGGCGCAAACTGGACAGAAGAAACTATCAGCAACTCGATAGCAGTAGGCGGAACGTATGATTATACATTCAACGCAACACTCAGCCTTTCTACATACGGAACATATAACATAATTGCAAAGACAGAACTTACCGATGACGAAGACGCAAGCAACGACGAGGCAGAAGGCACGGTTGTATCACAAGGTTCGTATAATGCAGACAACGCATACGCAATATTTGACGATCCAGAATTCCTAAACGACTGGTATGCAGACGGCACCAATTCATCCTGGGCATTCGGCAAAACCGCTATTTCTCAAAATGACAGTATCTGGACTTGGGCAACGAATCCTAACGGACCTGTAAATCCAGGTGAAGAATCATATTTGTACTCACCTTGCTATGACCTGACAGGAATGGAACATCCAATTATCAAGATAAACTTGAAGTACAACCTCAGCGCTATGGATATGGGCGATACTGGTGACACTGGCGATATGCCATTCGACCCAAACAGTATGTTTGGCATCTTTGGTGGTTCCCTTTCATTGGCTTACACATATAATGGTTCATCATGGTATAACATTGAAGCCGGCGAACTCAACGAAGGATGGTACACTCCGAGTATGATGACAGAAGGTATGGGCGAGGCTGGATGGTCTGGCAATACAAATGGTTTTGTATCTGTAAAGACAAACCTTCACATACCTACGAACATTGACCGTACAAACATTAAGTTCAGATTTGCATTCAAGACCACCAGTATGAATATGGGCGACGATGAAACAGGAATGGGCGACATATTTGGAAACATCTTCGGTGGTATGACTGGTGGAAACTCAATACAGGGTGCTGCAATCAATAACTTCGTAGTTTACGACTGCTCTCCTATTCCATCGGCATCGTTCACACACTCCGAACCATTATGTACAGGACGACAAATACAATTCACCAACAATTCGCAGAATGCAGATTCGTACGTATGGAACTTTGGTGATGGTAATGACACAGGCCTCGATTTAAGTCAACTTACTGACGACGAAAATTTTGACTTAGGCTCATTCTTTGAAAGTGACAATTCTACTACATCAACCGAAGAAAACCCGACTATGACTTACCAGACCGCTGGTGAATACAGAGTAATTCTTAGCGCAACTAACGAATGTGGAACTAGCACATACGAGGAAACTTTGAATGTCAACTCCTGCACCAACATCGATGAAGTTGAAGCTGGCATCAGCATCTATCCTAACCCGGCAAGCAGCACAATCAACATCGTAAATGCAGAAAATGCAAATGTTGAAATTGTAAACGCTCTCGGTCAGGTTGTATATGCTAAGGAAAATGTTTCTGGTGAAATTTCAATTGACGTAAGAAATCTTTCTGACGGAATGTATTTCGTAAAAGTCAACGACACAATAACTAAGGTTAACATTGTCAAGTAACCATTTCATAACATAATTTAGTAAGAATCTGCCGCCAAAAATGGTGGCAGATTTTTTTTACTGTAGTTTGTTTTTATAACAAACGATTATATATAAGGACCGTCATTCCACAAGTCAGAACATACACGCGACACGGAACGGGGAGCGTTGTAAGCCGCTCACTGAGCGTAGTCGAAGTGCGGCAATATACAAGTGGAGATTGCTCACTTCGTTTCGCGAGGCTGCAAGCAGCGTTCCGTATAAGTGAACTCACAAGCAACGTTCCTTATGCTGTTCGTTCTACTTTACGGAATGACAGAGTGTTGGTCAAAAAATCAAATTAATTTCATTTACTTGTAAACTATAGCCATTTTTTTTGAAATAAATGAAACTTTTTTTGAATCTTATCGTATAAGAGATTAGTTTTAAAAATAAGAAATGAGACAACTAAAAATTACTAAATCAATTACCAATCGCGAGAGCGCATCGTTGGACAAATACTTGCAGGAGATTGGTAAAGAAGAACTTATCACCGTAGAAGAAGAAGTTGAATTGGCGCAGAGAATCAGGAAAGGTGACCGTGCAGCATTGGAAAAACTTACAAAGGCCAATTTGCGTTTTGTCGTTTCCGTGGCAAAGCAGTACCAGAATCAAGGCTTGAGCCTCCCCGACCTTATCAACGAAGGCAACCTCGGACTTATCCGCGCTGCCGAAAAGTTTGACGAGACACGTGGTTTCAAGTTTATATCGTATGCTGTATGGTGGATTCGCCAGTCGATACTTCAGGCATTGGCAGAACAGGCTCGTATTGTAAGGCTTCCTTTGAACCAGGTTGGTTCGCTCAACAAGATCAACAAGGCTTTGTCACGCTTCGAACAGGAAAACGAACGCCGTCCTACCTCTGAAGAACTGGCTAAGGTTCTTGATATGCCGGAAGACAAGATTTCCGACACTCTGAAGGTTTCTGGACGTCACACTTCACTTGATGCTCCGTTCGCAAACGGCGAAGACAACAGCCTTGTCGATGTGCTTGAAAATACCGATTTGCCGAACACCGACTCAAAACTTATAGAAGAATCACTTTCGAAGGAAATCGAGCGTGTACTTGCAGCGTTGACCGAAAGGGAAAGAGAAATTGTAAAGATGTTCTTCGGCATCGGCGGTCCAGAAAGAACTTTGGAAGAAATCAGCGACCAGTTCGGACTTACCCGCGAAAGAGTAAGACAAATCAAGGAAAAGGCAATCAGACGATTAAAGCATTCCAACAGAAGCAAGTTGCTGAAGAGTTATTTAGGTTAAAAATAAAAACCACTTTGAATAACAAAGTGGTTTTTTTATATTCATTGGAATAGGCTCAAAAAGCATCTATTATTGTCCGCTAAAAATTAATAGGTCATTCCACAAAGCTGAGTGAACCGACTAAGGAACGTGTCGTGTGAACTCGCTTATGCGGAATCTCCTTGAATAATAACACAATAGGAGATCTTCACAACGCTCCCCGTTCCGTATCGCGTGTTACGACTAGCTTCCGTACCTTTAGCTCACGCAGCGAAGCAAGTAAATGACAAGCCCTTTTATTAGTATTGTCATCTAAATGCTTGATAACATCACAATTACGTACGTCATCCAGATTTTTATCGGACAATAATGAAAAGCATCTATTGTCACAAACAATATATTTCTATCGTTCATACTCGCTACGGCTTTCAAGAATTGAAATCAAATCATCAGCCAATTGCTTTTTCATACCACAAAACGAATTGTAGTTGTTTCTCACGATTTCACGACTACGGGCTAACGAATCTCCAGATATGTTGCCCAAATTATTTTCCACCAACGAAAGGCAATCCAAAGCAAGCATCTCGTCAGCCTCTACAAATTTCTGAACAAATGGAGTAACATCATCGAACACGACCGACGACTGCCATAGATTTGAAATAAATTCACCTATCAAGTCATGATTCATATATGCCGAAAGACATTCAAGAATATCTCCAGAAACCTTTGCACTTTTCAAATCCAAGAACACCCGACCTATTTCCGTACGTACATCTACAAATGGGGTTGAGAAAAACACCTCAATCATCGGAGCGATGCAATAGTTTCCGCCAATTTCACGAATAGCATTCAAAGTATCAATAACAACCTCCTCGTCTGAACTATGCAGGTCGGCAATTATTTTTTTCTGTTCCTTACTCAAATTAGAAAGATCTATCATAACAAAAAAATTGAATAAAGTGCAAACTTACAAAAAAAAGCCATTTATGCACTCATATAAACAAACAAATTTACACATCCTAATTATCAATACATTAGCCTCATTACATCTACACTAAACACATTATTTCTCTATAGCATTATTCACATTCCATTATTGAATATAGTTAATATCTTGTTGTAATATTTAGGAGTGCTGTGGTTGCAACGGCTTACTTTTGCACATAGTATAGAGAATTTGGAATTGAAATGACAGAAAAAGTACAAATTGCTTGCAATCAGGAATATTATGTGGCTAAAATTTATGGCTGCAACGAATTTCGTAAGAAGATCGAGGGCTTTGGCATGGAGGTAGGTAAGAAGATTGTCGCACTGAAATCTGCTGCTGATGGTCGGCTTACTTTTTCTGTCGAAGGATGCAAGCGAAACTGTACATTTCCCAAATCTTATCTCTCTAATCTTTCGTTAGTTTCGGCTTCCGACCCGCAATGCCAGGATTTTATAATCAACGAACTGAATACTGTGAATGTTTCCTTGTTCCAGACAAAGGAATCGTTTGCTACGGGATTGTTTGGCGGAGAGGCGAATGCCAAGTTTGAGAACTATGACATTAACGTAACTTATTTGCCACAAGTCGATTACATTTTTGGCGACGATTATGCCAACAAGCGTTTCCGCAATCTGGTGCTTGCCGAAAAGACGGATGTCTATGTCGCTGTAGTCGATTTCCATAAGTTGGAAACGGAGTTAGTGCCAGTAGTTCAGTTGATGGACTTGGGTGTGAAGATTGTGCTTGTCATAAGAGGCTACTGCGAGGAAAATGAAGATGGTCTGCACATTGACTTGAATAAGATGTCGAAGTATATGGGCATTCCAATTGCTCTGTACAACGAGGCTGATGAGACTGGCGAAAGTCGCGAAAGTGTGATGCGTACGATTTTGTCTGCATACGCCGGAGACAATCCCGATATGCGCTATGTTCATGTGAATTATGGTCGTCAGGTGGAAAGACATATCCGCTTGATACAGAAAGAAGTTGAGAGTAAGAAAGGTTTTGATTTCAATGCTTCGTCGCGGTATATGGCAATAAGTTTGCTCGAAGAGGACAGGATAGTGCATAGTTTCAACACACCTTGCCATTCGTGCAATACCGTAAAGTGCTTTGTAAAAAGACATTCCGCTGTCTTGGGCAAACAGTTCAACAATCATGTGTATTACGTGCTGAAGCAGGCTCGCCGTTCTTACATCGATGGTCTGATGTCGAAGGTTACTGGTGTGCGCAAGTCGCAGTGGGATTCCGAGAAGGCCGATTCGATACTTCTGCACAAGACTTGGGGATTTCCGCTGTTTCTGCTTATTATGGCAGCAATTTTCTGCGCGACATTCGAACTTGGGTGCTTCCCTATGGAGTGGATTTCCAACGGAATAGCGTCATTGTCGGAGTCGTTGCGAATGTCGATGCATGGAGCGGTCGGCAGTTTTATTGCCGATGGACTTGTCGTAGGTGTTGGCGCTATGCTTGCCTTGCTGCCTAACATTTTGATTTTCTATCTGTTGATTGGCATTCTGGAGAATTCGGGCTATATGTCGCGAGCATCATATTGCGTGGATGCTTTTATGCGCAAACTTGGATTGCAAGGCAAATCGCTGGTTCCTATGGTGCTGGGATTTGGTTGCTCGATTCCTGCCATAATGAGCGCAAGGCATATCGAAAGCAAGAAAGACAGGATTCTGGCTACACTTGCCATACCATTTTTGCCCTGTGCTGCGCGTGTGCCGGTCTGCTTGCTTTTGGTGTCGGCATTCTTCCCGAAATTCCCTGCATTGATAATGTTCATTGTATATCTGGTGGGAATGTTGCTCGCAATAGCTTTTGCAAAGATATACAGCAGGACCTTGTTGAAAAACAATGAATATCCATACATTATTGAACTCGCATCATACAAGAAGCCAACGCTCTTTATTTCATTGAGTTATATGTGGAATCGCACTTGGGAGTACTTGAAGCGCATTTCTGGAATTGTCGTGTTAGGTGCAATCGTTGTGTGGGCTTTGGCATATTTTCCGCAAAATGTTGAAAATAGGGAAGATGCGTCTGTGGCAGAAGCTGGGATAGAATCTTCGGCATTGGCGAAGTTCGGCAATTTAATAGAGCCAGTTTTCCGTCCGCTAGGCTTCGACTGGAAGATGTCGGTGGAAGCAATATCTGGATTTGCAGGCAAGGAGTTGACTGTCAGTACAATGTCGATGCTAAATAGAACTGGAGAAGTATCTGCTGATGACGATGATTGCAATGCAAATGGAGCTGTTGCTGCATTGGCATTCGTGTTCTTCATGCTGATATGTTTCCCGTGTTTGGGAGCCACATCGGCAATACGCAAGGTATCTGGGTTCAAGTGGGCAGCCCTGTCGGCAGGCGTGTCTATAGTGCTTGCGTGGATTGTGGCATTTGGAGTGTATCAGATTGGGGCGCTGATATAAAACAAATTACTTTATATAAATAAAATCTTGCCATTTTCATTTCATTTTTCTATCTTCGCGACGAATTTTGAGTTGTGTAATATGTACCTTAGGCAGGTAAGAGATATTGATGCAAATGTTGCAGGAATTAGTTGTTTTGATTCTTGTAATTTGTTGAATACCAATCAATTACCCCCCCCCACTACCATACACACAAAGAAATCTGTTAATACAGAACCTCCTCAAATTATCCATTGTCATTTTTTACATTATGCCGACCCTTCGACTCCGCTCAGGGTGCGGCTATTTTCCATTGTTAACAATTAATATTAAATATCATGAGAAGATTTTATGCTCTTATCTTTCTGCTTTCCCTCTGTTTGGGAGCATTTTCGCAGGAAATCACAGTCCGCTTTACCGGACAGCTTAACGGAACAAGCTACTGCCGTCTTGACAGCGTAGCAGTTACTAACCTTACCCGCGACTGGACGGAAACAATCGAGTATCCCGATACAATAATAGTGCTAGGTGGTACTGTGGGAATCGACCTGAACATTGCCGCCACTCAGGGGCTTGGGCAGAACATCCCAAATCCGTTCGACTGCGAAACCCGCGTTGAGCTTTCGGTATCGCAGCGCGAAAATGTGCGTATGCAACTGCTTGACGCATCTGGAAAACAGTATGCCGAGTATAGCGGTTCGCTCGATGCAGGCGTACATACCTTCGACATTTCGGCTGCAGCACCGCAGACCTATATATTAAATGCTGTTGTTGGCGACAAGTCCTATTCCATACGTATGGTAAATATGGGCAGCGGATGCGGAAGCAGCATAAAGTACGCCGGCATTTCGGGTAGCATTACGGCAAAGTTGACCAGCACCAACGAGTTCCAGAATGGTGACAATATGCGCTATGTTGGCTATATGACCATTTACGGTGATATTGTTGCAAGCACCGCAGTTGAGCAGGCGCAGACCGCAAGCGAAGACATAACGCTGAACTTTGCGCATTGTTTAAATACGTTCGGCACCGACATTCAGTCCGTTTGCGAAAGTTACACTTGGATTGACGGCGTAACATACACAGAAAGCACCAACGAGCCTACTTTTACGCTGACCAATGCCGCAGGTTGCGATTCTATCGTAACTTTGAACTTGACAATAAACCGCAATACAGGAATTGATACCCAGACCGCTTGCGATAGTTATACTTGGATTGACGGTGTAACCTACACCGAAAGCACTACCGAACCGACTTTCACTTTGACTAACACGGCTGGCTGCGATTCGGTTGTAACTTTGCATTTGACAATAAACCACAGCAATACGGGCATTGAAGAACAGACCGCTTGCGAAAGCTACACTTGGATTGACGGCGTAACCTACACCGAAAGCACCAATGAACCGACATTTACGCTGACAAATGCCACTGGTTGCGATTCTGTTGTTACCTTGCACTTGACAATAAAACACAGCAGTACAGGCATTGACGAGCAGTCCGCTTGCGATAGTTACACTTGGATTGACGGTGTAACCTACACCGAAAGCACCACCGAACCAACATTTACTTTGACAAATGCTGCTGGTTGCGATTCGGTTGTAACTTTGCATTTGACAATAAACCACAGTACTACAGGCATTGACGAGCAGACCGCTTGCGAAAGCTACACTTGGATTGACGGTGTAACCTACACAGAAAGCACCACCGAACCGACATTTACTTTGACAAATGCCGCAGGTTGCGATTCGGTTGTGACACTGCATTTGACGATAAACCATAACACAGGAATTGATACCCATACCGCTTGCGAAAATTATACTTGGATTGACGGTGTAACTTACACAGAAAGCACTACCGAACCAACTTTCACTTTGACCAACGTGGCTGGCTGCGATTCGGTTGTAACACTGCATTTGACAATAAACCACAGCAGTACAAACATTGACGAGCATACCGCTTGCGAAAGTTACACGTGGATTGATGGTGTAACCTACACCGAAAGCACCAATGAGCCTACTTTTACACTGACAAATGTCGTTGGTTGTGATTCAGTTGTAACTTTACATTTGACAATAGTTTGTCAGCCAACCGTACAGACCAATGTCGCTACTGATATTACTTCTGACGGAGCAACCATTTATGGCGACGTAATTTCCGATGGCGGTGCAACAGTAACTGCACGAGGATTCTTATACGGAACATCCGAAAATAATCTTACAGAAGATGTGCAAAGTGGCAATGGCACAGGCAGTTTTTCTGCAAACCTCACAGCCCTTACTTCTGGCACCGCATATTACTATAAGGCATACGCCACCAACAGCGAAGGTACGGCATACGGTGAGGTATTGTCGTTTACAACATTGCCGACAACTGGTACGCAGAACGGACACGAATGGGTTGACCTCGGTCTGCCATCTGGTGCACGCTGGGCTACCTGCAATGTAGGCGCCGATACTCCCGAGGGTTACGGCAACTACTACGCTTGGGGAGAAACTACGACCAAGGAAACATATTCATGGGCAACATATATATATGCAGAAGGAACATCTAATAACGACCCGAAATTGACTAAATATTGCTACAATGCCACATACGGCAACGATGGCTTTACAGACGAATATACAATCTTGCTACCTGAAGACGATGCCGCTACCGCAAACTGGGGGACGGGTTGGAGAATGCCGATACCGACGGAAATGGAAGAATTGTACAATAATTGCACTTATGCCTGGATAACAGAGAACGGCGTACTAGGAATGCAATTTACCGGACCTAACGGCAACTCCATCTTCCTGCCCGCTGCTGGCGTCCGTGGCCCTAGCGGTCTCCAGGAAGCAGGTACCAATGGCAAATACTATTCAAGTTCGCTCGGTACGAGTTATCCGCGCAGCGCGCGTTCTTTAAACATCAGTTCGGACGATCCCGAATTTGGAAACACCTATCGTAACTGGGGACTTTCTGTGCGTCCTGTCTGTGCATCCGCACCAATAGTAAACACCAATGTTGCAACAAACATTACACTTGACGGCGCAACTCTCAATGGCAATATAATTTCCGATGGCGGCGCAACTGTGACCGACCGCGGTTTCCTATATGGGACAAGCGAAAGTGACCTTACGCAGACCGTACAGAGCGGTAACGGTACAGGCAGGTTTACTGCAAACCTCACAGACCTAACCTCTGGTGCTACCTATTATTATAAAGCATACGCCACCAATAGTATAGGAACAGCATACGGCGAAGTCGTGTCGTTTACAACTCTTAGTGTCCCCACGGTACAGACCAATGCTGCTACAAATATTATTGCAGATGAAGCAACCATCTCCGGCAATGTAACCTCCGACGGTGGAACAGACGTAACCGCCTGCGGTTTTATTTACGGTACGGATGCCAACAGCCTTACTCAAACCATACAAAGTGGCAGCGGTACAGGCAGCTTTACATCAAACCTCACAAGCCTAACATACGGTACTACCTATTATTATAAGGCATACGCCACCAATAGTGTAGGAACAGCATACGGCGAAGTTTTGTCGTTTACAACCAATAGTTCTGCTAATGCTCCTACGGTACAGACCAATGCTGCAACAAATATTACAACAACAGGCGCAACCCTCTCCGGCAGTATAATATCTAATGGCGACGCAACCATAACCGCCCGTGGCTTTATGTATGGTACAGATGCCAACAACCTTACGCAGACCGTACAAAGTGGCAGCGGTATGGGCAATTTTACCAAGGCTATTACTGGGCTTGCCTCTGCCGCCACTTATTATTATAAAGCATACGCAACCAACAGCGCTGGTACGGCATACGGCGAAGTAAGGACGTTTACTACACCAAGCGGCATATTGAACAATCACGGTTGGGTTGACCTCGGATTGAGTAGCCATACGGTCTGGGCAACCTGCAACGTAGGTGCCACCGCCCCAGAAGATAACGGCAACTACTACGCTTGGGGAGAAACTGCTCCCAAGAATAGTTACAATACAAGCAATTATACATTAGGTCGATATTATTATATTGATTCGCAGGGCTATGCTCAATATGACAGATATAACTCTTTTGACCACTCGACCACATTGGAGTCTTCTGATGATGCTGCCGCTGTCAACTGGGGGGCATACTGGCGTACACCGACACGTTCGGAAATGGACGAATTAATTAGTAGTTGTACTCATGCTTGGACAACGCAGAACGGCGTATCAGGAATGCGATTTACTGGTCCCAACGGCAACTCCATATTTCTGCCCGCTGCCGGTTGGCGCTACCTTGATAGCCTATACTACGAAGACCCTCATGGTTACTACTGGTCGAGTACTCTTTATACCGGAAACTTAGCTTCACCCCGCTTGGCATTCGCTGAGTGTCTCGAATTTGGCTCCAGTAATTGCAGGGCCGATTACCGTCATGCTCGTATCGACGGGCTTACTGTTCGTGCGGTATTCAAGTTGGCATCCGTAACTACAGGCCTAGCATCAAATATTACTCCAGTTGCTGCAACCCTATCGGGTACCGTTACATCCGACGGCGGTTCAACGGTTGTCGCACGTGGCTTCATCTACGGGACAGATTCCAATAGCCTTACGCAGACAGTAGTGAGCAGTATCACCACAGATGACTATACCGTTGACATTACTGGGCTTGAGGCCAATACAACCTATTATTACAGGGCATACGTCACCAACAATGTCGCAACAACATACGGTGACGTAAGGACATTTACTACAAGTCCTTGGTCAGGAACTTATAGAGATACAAGAGACGGCAACACTTATAGCTATGTGACAATAGGTAACCAGACTTGGATGGCGGAGAACCTGCGGTATGAGGGTAACATACCTTTGGGCAGCGAAACGAGCTATACAACGGCCTACCGCTATTATCCTAACAATAACAGCGGCAACGTTGCCACCTACGGCTACCTGTACAACTGGCCTGCAGCGATGAACGGTGCAAGCAGCAGTTCCAGCAATCCGAGCGGCGTGCAGGGCATCTGTCCTGCAGGATGGCATTTGCCTAGCGATGCCGAATGGACTCAGCTTATCGACTACTTGGGTTCACAAAGCGAATACGTGTGCGACGAAAATCCTGCCAATATTGCCAAATCTCTAGCATCTACCACAGGCTGGAGAAACGAATCAGCCACCTGTGCCGTTGGCAACAACCAGTCCAGCAACAATTCCACAGGCTTCAATGCAAGACCAGCGGGATGCAAAATAACTAGCAGTTATTATTATTTTGGAGAAGAGACCGAATTCTGGACTACAGAGGAACGTAATAATAGTCAGGCAACCAGTCGCTACTTTCGGAGCTCTGATAAAGGACTGTACGTGGCTCCTAATTATAAGAATGGTGCAAGCTCTGTTCGTTGCTTGTTAAATAGGTAAATTTAAGTAATAGTTATTAACAAAAAAAAGATTTAAGAGATGAAAAACCAAAAAGAAAAGCCGGTATCAGGCATAGATGAACAGTTGCAAAAAGAAATTCTGGATGTCATAACAACAATAGCACAGGGAATAAAGAATCCTACTCCATATCAATTTGCAACCTACAACGGACAGAGAAAGACAATAGGCGATGTTTTCAACGGAAACTACAACAAGGACCAAATAACATTGCGGCTGGTTGTCATCGATTCGCTGTATTCGACCAATGCACGATATAGTTACTTTTCGATAGATGAAATTGCAGAGGAAATCTGGAAACTTGGCAATACAGAAAAATGTGCGCAGGACTATTTCTACTCATTGGCTACAGAATTCAAGGATGATAATGGCTTGTTTTCAAAACATTATGGCAGCAGAAAGAATCTTGAGGAAGGCAGTATGATGAAGTCGCTGCTTTCAAAGTATGCCTACTATTCATTGCTTAAAGACAAGGCTAATTATCCGCTGGGGTTCCCAATATACGACAGGCTTGCAAAAAGTTCCTTCCGTACCGTATGCAAGAAACTCGGTCTCAAAATATCAATGCCAGATGACCCAAGAATAGTGGACTACGTATCAAGGATGAACGATTTGAGAAAAGTCCTGTTTGGCAACGACGCACTTTTTGATGGACTTCAGCAGTTCGATGTCCTTGATGCATATCTGTGGCGTATGGGCAAGTTTGAGGACGGAAACCTGTCGTTGCTTATTGGCAAAGATGATTACAATAAGTTTGTTACAAACCTGAATCTCAAATTGGCGGCTCTCAACGGTTTTGACGAGAAAGTTGTAAAAGAGTGCGCTAAAGCTAATACTAATCCTTTCAAGGGATTGTCAAACGAAAAATATCTCAACAAGTTGCTGGAGCATTGGCGAAGTATTAGAAAAGCCTAGGGTTTAGTTGAATTGTAATCCGTAATTATTCAAAGGGAACTCATTCGGAAAGGTGGGTTCTCTTTTTTATGGCTTCGCCGTTTGAATGCCTGCGGCGTTTCTCGCTACGCTGTTTCTATGTTTCACGTTTGAAAGTTTCATGTTTCTATGCCTGCGGCGTTTAACTTCGTTGAGGGCTACGCCGTTCTTGGTTATGGGCTTGCAGGCTCGAAGGCTCACAGGCTTAAAGCCATAACGAGCAGAACGTTATTACGACTTTGGCTGTTAGCCTGTTAGCCTGTTCGACTTTTAGCCTTTTTTTGCTACGCCCGTTTTTATGCCTGTGACGTTTGATGGCTTCGCCGTTTAACTTCGTTGAGGGCTTCGCCGTTCAATGCCTGCGGCGTTTGAAAGTTCAATGTTCAACAGTTCAAAGTTCAAGGTTGTCAATGCCTAAATAAGGTTGACCGTTTTTACCTTTTCATATTTTAGCCTTTAAACAAGAACACCAATTGTGCTTGCGTGGTTAGTGGCATTTGCCGTATATCAGATAGGAGTAGTAATGGGTAATGAAATAGAAACTAATATTATCCGCTAATACATCCTTGCAAGTAATGTTGTAAAAAGATTTTTTAGCGGACAATACTTATTTTGTCTTTGCGTAGTTAGCGTGTACTCTTCTTACCCTTTCGCGAAGTTGAAGTTTATACTCGTTCCAGTCGGTAATGTTGCGGCGGGCAACGCCAGTTTCCATTGCAGCCTTTGCAACAGCAGGAGCAACACACTCGATTACACGCAAATCCAACGGCTTCGGAATTATGTATTCGCGACCAAATTCAATCTTATCGACATTGTAAGCCTCGCAAACATAGTCGGGAACTGGTTCCATTGCAAGTTCAGCCAAAGCGTGCGAAGCAGCAATCTTCATCTCCTCGTTAATCTGAGTTGCACAAACATCCAAAGCACCGCGGAAAATAAACGGGAAACCAAGAACATTGTTCACCTGATTCGGATAATCGCTTCTGCCTGTTGCTATTATAACATCAGGACGGGCCTCCTTTGCATCTTCGTAGGATATTTCGGGAGTAGGATTTGCCATTGCGAAAACAACGGGATCCTTTGCCATCGTCTTCATCATTTCCTTCGATACGACATTTCCAACTGAAACACCAGCAAAAACATCAGCACCGACCATAGCCTCAGCCAAGGTGTGCAAATCGCGAGTGGTTGCAAACTCACGCTTCTGTTCGGTGAGTTTCGGATTGTCGGCACGGACAACGCCCTTGCTGTCGCAAAGGACTATGTTTTCGCGCTTTACTCCCAATGTGCAGAACAAACGGGCGCAACTTATACCAGCAGCTCCTGCCCCATTGAACACAACCTTCACCTCGTCAATTTTCTTACCAGCAATCTTCAAGGCGTTAAGCAAAGCAGCACCAGAAATTATTGCAGTACCATGCTGGTCATCATGGAAAACAGGAATATTCATCTGCTTCTTGAGTTCGGTCTCAATGTAGAAGCATTCGGGAGCCTTTATGTCTTCGAGGTTTATACCGCCAAATGTAGGTTCAAGCGACTTAACAATCTCCACAACTTTCTGCGGATCTTTCTCGTTGATTTCAATGTCGAACACATCAACATCAGCAAACGATTTGAACAACAAGCCCTTGCCTTCCATAACAGGTTTTCCTGCCTCTGGACCAATGTCGCCAAGACCAAGAACAGCAGTTCCGTTGCTAACCACAGCCACAAGGTTTCCCTTTGCCGTATAGTCGTAAACTTTCTGCACATCGTCCTTAATTTCGAGGCATGGTTCTGCCACACCGGGTGTATATGCAAGCGACAAGTCCTTCTGAGTCTGGAAATCCTTTGTCGAAACAACCTCTATCTTTCCTTTTCTGCCTTGGCTATGATAGTCGAGAGCATCCTGTTTTGTGTATAAGCTCATCTTATTCGTCAACCGTGTTTATTTCGTTAATATTATAATCGTCAACGTTGTGGCGTGATTCTTCGAGGTCAGTCAACGACCTTCTGTTGTTGAAAATATCGACAGCCATACGTATTGCATTGCACATTGGCAGATAGTTAGCCTGATTCTTGCCAGCAATCTCGTAGGCGGTTCCGTGTGCAGGAGAAGTGCGAACAATCGGCAGTCCTGCAGTGAAGTTAACGCCATCATCGAATGTCAATGCCTTGAACGGAGCAAGTCCCTGGTCGTGGTACATTGCAAGCACAGCATCAAACTTCTTGAAGTCGCCCGAACCGAAGAAACCGTCGGCAGAATACGGACCGAAAGCCAAGATGTCCTTTCCGCGAGCATCGTTTATTGCAGGAATTATCACCGTTTCCTCCTCATTGCCAATGACTCCGTGGTCGCCACAATGCGGATTCAAGCCAAGAACGGCAATGCGCGGTTTGCGGACAACAAAATCACGCTTGAGCGATTCGTTAAGGATTTCCAACTTCTCAAGTATCAGTTCCTTAGTCAAGTTTTTCGACACATCCGAAATAGGAATATGTCCAGTAGCCACACCCACGCGAAGCGATTCGCTACACATAAGCATCAGGCACTTGTCGGCATTGAACTGCTGTGCAAGATACTCGGTATGTCCCGGGAAATTAAATCCTGCCGACTGTATGTTCCATTTGTTTATTGGACCTGTCACAAGAATGTCGATTTCCTTGTTTTTCAAGTCAGTAACAGCCTTTTCAAGCGATTGGAACGATGCCAGTCCCGCCACTTCATTCGACTTGCCAGCCTCTACGCGAATATCTTCGCTGTTGCAATTGATAACATAGATTCCAATGTTTTTTGCCTCCTCAGCGGAACTAATGGTAGTCGTATTCACATTGCTACCGAGATTCTTCTTGTAGTATGCCAGAATTTTAGGTGAACCATATATTATTGTCACTGCATTGGGAATGTTCTTCATATCAATCAGCGACTTGAGTATCACTTCGTAACCTATTCCGTTAATGTCGCCCGGAGTAAATCCAATCTTTATTTTAGTCATAACCTTATGTTTTCAAAAATTTGGTGCGAATATACAAATATTTTAATTATTGTTGTCCGCTAAAAAAGTAAAAGTTCATTCCGCAACCTTTAGCTCACGAAGCTTGCGAGTAAAGCAGAGTGAACCGACTAAGGAACGTGTCGTGTGAACTCACTTATGCGGTACCTTTAGCTCGGCGCAGCCAATCTCCTTGAATAATAATATTATAGGAGATTACGGATAGCAGTCTTCACAACGCTCCCCGTTCCGTATCGCGTGTTACGACTAGCTTCCGTACCTTTAGCTCACGCAGCGAAGCAAGTAAAT
>Ga0265299_10000976_pt1 | contig 34532 bp, 44 predicted proteins | sample AusTroGonzalo_MG_4_FD_193485 | JGI IMG/M metagenome (GOLD analysis project Ga0265299, IMG submission 193485) | Bovine rumen microbial communities from tropical cattle in Woodstock, Queensland, Australia - Gonzalo_02 | ecosystem: Host-associated > Mammals > Digestive system > Stomach > Rumen ... | reverse complement strand
ACTAAACTCACAAACCAAAACCGCCCTATAAAGGGCAAAGGAAACAAACAATGACAAAGAAAATCGAGAACAAGAAAGTGACCGCAAAGTCGGTTGATGCCAAGAAGACCACCAAGGTTGCTCCGGCAAAGAAGACCACCAAGAAAGCATAATTGGTGGCTACCATTTAATAAAGCCCAGCCCACGGGGTTAATCGTGGGTTTCTATTTTTAACCCAAGGTATAAAAATGACCGAAAATAATAAGCAGAATAATTCCATTTGCAACAAGTGCAATTCCTTTTCTTATTGTGCTAATAAGTCCAAGGGTGTGACATCTTGCATTAACTTTAATAAGTTTCCGAAAGAATATGGTTCGGAAAGGAATCCCCGATGACAAGCGGACTTGATGCTTATGCCAAGAAACTTGTAAGACGTGCCGAAGGCATTTGGGATAATATGGGTCTCGTTTTGGAAAAACGAGAAGACTCTATCACAGATGACCATACATCCATTAAATTCCGATTCCACCATATTTCTTCGGCACAAGCGGCTATCCTTGTTGCTTCTATGTCCGAAGCCTTTAGGAAAGCCAATATCTATTGGAAAGAAACCGAATCGGGTATAGTCATCCATACCGAAATCCCACCACTCCATTAGTGGTGGTTCAAACTTATTTTACTAAATTGTGAGAGTGCCGTGTCCACGGAACTCTCGTTCCAACACTCATAGGGCAGGGCATAATGGGGCTAGGTTTTCTCGGTTGCCTTATGCCCCGTTTTTAATAAGCATCCGTTGATATTTTGTTGCAAACGGATATTGAGGCAATAATGGCAGATGACATAGATTGGGCGAAACTCCGTGCTAGAATAGCGGAGATACCCGTAGTCGTTAAACCAAAACATATAAAGCACCCAAATCGTTCTACCGAATCTATTGAGAAGCGAAAACTTGGTGCTAGGGCTAGAAATAAAAAGCGATATTGGGCTAATAGAGACGAATGTTTAGCAGAGAACCGGGCTTGGGAAAAGGCTAATCCCGAAAAGGTAAAAGCGAAGAAAAAGCGATTTTATGATGCTCATAAGACGGACCCAGTGTGGATGGAAAACCATCGCCGTAAAAATAAAGAAACGAAGATGAGACGGAAGTTTAAGGATTTTGTAATTAAATGGTCTGCATACTTGATTCTTATGGGATGTGAGCCAGTAGCCTTGGATGACTCCATCGAAATAACACTTGCCACCTAAATAATGTATATTTAGTATAAGCAAAAGGAATTTGAACTATGGCTACTATCCCGTCTAAACAGTTGCACCGCACGGAAAATAATGACGCTTCTTTGCAGATGAATCTTTCCGACCGTGAGATTGGTTTTAATTCTACCGATAAGATTGCTTATATTAAATTCGGTGGTGTGTTGTTTCCGTTGGGTATCGCCTATAAGGATGGCGATGGTATTAAAATAGATAGCCGGCACCGAATAAATTTAACCGAACGAAATAGTTTTTTGCCAAATGGTGCTACGGACCCTATCAAGGGTGCATTGCATATTGTAGATGCCAATAATACAACCGGGTTGAAAGTCCGCATTGGCAATGTGGACACCTACATCGGTGCTTTATTACCCCTGCCCGGTGATGGATTCCAGAATAGGGTTTTTGGTGTAGTCGGGGAACACGGAGAAGTCGGGTGGATTGTTGCAGATGTCACGATGGATAGCCCCGATGACTCCGTAGTGATTGAACCCGAAGTAGTTAATAACCAAAGAGTCTATCACATAACCCTGCCGAATCTTGTAGAAGCGGGTACTTATACCAAAATTACCGTGAATGCTCAAGGTCTTGTCACGGGGTATGCTACATTGGATGCATCGGATATACCCAACCTTGACGCAAGCAAGATTAACTCCGGTACTTTTGAACCAGAACGGATTCGTGATGGTAGTATTGGTACATCTAAATACGCACCTAAATCCATCACGGCTGATAAATTGGATGACCAGTCCATTGGCACTATGGCTATGGCAGATAAGAGTGTGACCGAACCTAAATTTGCGGATAGGGCTGTTAGCGCTAGGGCTATGGGCGATGATTCCGTACCTAGTAGGTCTTTACAACCCGAAAGTGTCACCCATGGGAAACTTGCTCCGGGTGCGGTGTCTCCCGAAAATATGGATATGTCCGGGATGATTCCGTTTCTTGTTGGCGAAAACTTGTCATGGTCTCTGTTTAACGGTTTTTTTAAGTTGTCCGCTGCAAGGCGTTCTTTTAGTAATGCCGGTTATATTGAAGGTTCTATTTCTCCCCCTATTTGGTATATCGTAGCAAAGTATGGTGGTAAGCAAGTTCGTCTTGACTTTAGGTATGTATCTTGGGGTTGCACTGTATCTCTTGATGCGACCCATTCAGAAAATGCTTGGCTCGTAAATGCTTCCGATGTGTATATGCTTTCAAAGTGTACTTGTTGCACTAGCGAATCCTATACGGGTACTAATAACGATGGACCCTCCAATAGTGTACAGACTTTACTTGGTAGTACGAATACTATTGGTTCTTCAACAAATTGGGTACACGAACTAACTTTGTTTGATAGTGCAACTACTAGGCCCTATGTCGCCGTAGATTTCCACGTGATGCTTATGTTTAAGCAGAACAATGTGTCCTATGTCGCAGAGTTTAATGCGGCTTTGCATTATCATAATGATACCGTGAATCATGGCGAAGCATTTTCTGGTATTGCTACTTTGAGAATCGTTGAATCCACATAATGACATAACCATTATTTTTGAGATAGGTTTATATTTATGAAGAAAGTTTTGGCTATCGGTAGCGCCGGTGCTTTATGCGACCATGAAAACAATGTCCTTTCCGATTCCGATGGGAATGGGTTGTTCTTTGTGGATATTATTAAGCCGTTAGCCATTGCTTCGCAAATATCCGCATTGTCCGACCATGATGGTAATGCCCTTGTAGATGAGAATGACACGGGGTTCGCTATTATTGACGGATTGAAAGTTGCTTGTTACGATTGTGATTATATAGGTGGACGGAAGTATTATACGGTCCCTCTTGGTGGTTTGGAATGGATGTCCGAAAATTTGGATTACAAGTTTCAAAACTTGACCATCGGTGCTAGTGGCACATCTGCATCTGAACCAAGGGCTAATTATTTCAACAATGACGAATATCGTTATGGCGAGAATGGTTCTCGCATTGGTTTAATGTACAACTGGGCCGCTGTAAAATACTTGAATGACCATAGGGAGTCCATTATCCCCGGTTGGCGAGTTCCAACACAAGCGGATTGGCAAGCTCTTTGTAATGCTTGTGGTGGGCCGGATGTTGCCGGTAAGTTTTTGAAATCTACAAGTGGCTGGCGATTGGGAGGTGCCGGTACGGATGCCTATGATATGAATATTTTACCGGGTGGTTATTATGATGGCGATTTCCATTATGTAGATAGTATAGCCCAGTATTACACGACCGATGCCGTTGAGAGCAACCCATCTCAAGCCTATGCTTGGATGTTCCAGTTGAGTGACATTATGTCTTATGCTGGGATTGACAAGACTGGTGGTAGGTATTTGAGACTTGTAAGAGACACTTGACCTTGTTTTTATGATAAAATTTGGTTATACTTAAGTAAGTAAATGTTATGGGCGACTCGTTCGCCAAGGAGTATTATCAATATGGCTGATGAATCCATTGACCTCAAGAGAATTTCTGCGTTGTCCACGGAAGCCACCCGTTCCGATTGGCTTGCCAATACTTTCTTTGCCGTGGATAATGCTTCTATCGGTACGAAGAAACTTGCCACTAGTATTCTTGTCACGATTTTGAACAACTTTGCAAAAGAGTTCAAGTCGGATGTGGCTTGTGTTGCTGGTAAATGCTATTGGAAGGATGGTGTTCTCTATAAGTGCAAGAATGCCCATAGTGGAAATTGGAGTGACAATGATTTTGATGTTGCCACAGTTGATGATGTCTATGCTCTAGTGCAGTATGGCACTAATAAAATAAGCGAATTGTCCGACAAGAGCGAAGGCTACTTGGCACTCAACGACGCCAACAGTACGGGCAAGTTTGACATTGAGAAGATTTTCAACAACTTTGCAGAAAAGTTTGACCCGACAAGGACGGAAAACGAACCTTATGTAAGGGGTCAAGGTGTCTTATACATGGGGCGTTACAAGAGGTTTAAAGATAACCACTATGGCGCATGGAGTGATGCCGATGCTGACGATGCTACTATTAACTGTGTCAATGTAAATCTTTGTAATGGTTCGAAAAAACCACTAGTCTCTTTTGTGGGGCAAGGTCAATCGTATGCCTACACGGAAATTGAAGGTCTTGTGGCTGGCAAAAGTTACAATTTCTCTTTGAAAAACGTTGTATGGGCGGATGTGTACAATACACCAGTATTCCTTAATAAATTTGCTATAAGAGCGAAGGTAAACGGTGCCTATACAGTGTTATACGAATATTCGTTTTATGACGAATTGCACAGTAGCAAGGTTTTGCCAGAAAACATTTGCGTTACTATCCCGACTGGTACTGACATTGTAGAAGTTGGAGGACGAGCCAACATCGGAACACCGATTTATTGCAATGTTGAAGCTATTGAGTTTTCTGCGAGCTTGGCAAATTTTAGTTTGATAGGCCAAGGTAAAACCTATATATTCGTCGAGTCTGACGACGTTGTGGCTGGATGTAAGTACATGGTTAGACTTTCCGAAACTACATGGACTTTGCCAGCAGGCATCTTAGGCGACCAGAATATTTTTGCTATTAGGGCAAAGATAGGCACTAATTACAATTTTTTGTTTTCTTATACTTATGCAGATTACCAGAACGGAAAAACTCTTGATTCGGAAATTGAATTTGTTGTTCCTGCGGGAGCGACAAGCGTAGAAATTGGTTTTCGAGCGCAGAGCGATATTAAAATCGGCCTTCAACTTTTTAGCGCATACACCGCAGATGACATCGTGAGAAGCGTTTCCGTAATTGGAAAGGGAACAACTTATTCCTACGAAAATATTACTGGTTTGAAAGAAGGTAAAATTTACAACGTTACTTTGAATAATGTCGAATTTTCTTCGGATTTGGGTCCCCGTCTTGACAGTTTTATTGTTGGAATTAGAGCTCATTTAATAAATAATTCTTTCCACCCACTTCTTGCACTCTACAAGAAGAATTTTCAATCTTCTTATAACGGAATAATTCCTAAAAATTTACTTATCAAAATTCCTAATAATACCGACTACATCGAATTTGGTTGCAGACTCAAAGAAAAAGATATACGCACTTTTGAATTATCGTGTATTGACGGAAATGTTGACAACGATTGTACCTATGTGCAATTTACAGGCAACGGCACTACATACGCTTTCACTCAATACGCAACAAGTGGCGAAGGGCATATTTTCGACGAAGGCGGAGATTATACCTTATTTATTGGTGACGATTTATGGGACCCTATAATTACCGAAAGTCATAAGGCTAAACTTATTGTTCGTGCCAATATTGGAGGAAATTATGTACTACTCCAGGAATGGCTCACTGGAATATCCACTTCCAATAAAGAAGGGCAAACGATGTCATTCCATGTCCCAGAGGGTACAGATTTTGTAGAAGTTGGAGGTCGAGCCGCAGTTGGTAACATTATTAAGTTACTTGTTGTTCAACAACCTTCCATCAATAAAGAAGATGAAGATACGTTAGATGTTTTCAAGGTCGTAGAAACCGAATCTCTACCTGGTATGCTTGCAGCTTGCCACTACCATTTGAATAGTACCCATTTCGATTCAACTTATAAGGGATTCCAAGCCGTGATATGTACAGACACTCACGGATATACTACATCTGTTGATAATGTTGTTCGTCTTGGTAATGATACACCTACCGTAGATTCTGTGTTCGGTCTTGGTGACTACGTGAAAGACGATTTTTCTAATAGTGGCGACCGGACTAACTTTATCAATGCGATTAGAAAATCTATAAAACCCGTTGTGCTTGCTCTTGGCAATCACGACTGCGGACGTGATTATTATGTTCAGTTCGGAAAAACACAGGAAGAATTGTACGATGCTTTTATAGCCCCTCTTGTAACAAAGGGATGGCTTGACAATGGGGCATACACCAGCGGTAAGGCTTATTATTATAAAGATTTTTCTGCGAATAAATTGCGTGTGATTGTTCCTTGCGAGTACCAGTCCGACCTCTCTATTTATGACGAAGTTTGGGCACCAGTCACCTATGATTCTTCCAAGCCTGCTATTTCGGGTTCTGCTACTTATTCTGCTGGCGATATTGTCAACGTAAGTGGCTACACGAAGTATTCGTTCCAGGCTGTAAACGACATCAATATGTTTACTGCAACTGGCGTAAAGACGAAGTGGCCTTCTTACAAGTGCCGCCCGGACTATCGTTTTATCCAGCAAGACCAGGCGCAATGGTTCCTTGATACGTTGCTTTCTACACCACAAGACTACAACGTAATCGTATTATTGCACAACCCGTTCTCGGCGTTAGCATCAGTTGATACAACCAAGTTGTTTAGCACGACGTATCGCACGTTGCCCGATTACCTCTTTAATTATATGGAAACAGATTTCTTCGCCGATGCTATTGACGCATTTGTGAACGGGTGCAACTACTCCGCTAATATTGTAATGAGTGGTGATGCTTCTTATTACAACACAGAAGGCGGAGGAACTTATGCATACAGCGTAAGCGCAGATTTCAGTCAAAAAAATTCGGGTGTTGGCTTCTATTGCTTCCTGGGTGGTCATGTACATACCGATGTTGTGTGGAAACACTCGACCTATACTTATCAATACCAAGTAACTTCTATGGCTACGGGCTTTAAGGAGATTGGAATTGCTGATATTCGCAAAATTGATTCCATTGAAGACGGTAGCGGTCGAGATTCTATTTTAAGTGTGTCATTGAATACACGCCCATCCAAGTCTATTACCTTGAAAAAGATTGGTAATATGCGGACAGTCGATGGACGTTTGCGTGATTTTGAAATATTATAGAGTTTAAACGATGAAATTCATTCAGTATTGCAGCGACATTTTGCGGTTTCCTCGTGATGCCTATGATGTAATATGGAATACATAGCCCTTACATCACTTTACACAACCATCGGTAGGGTACTACATTCATCTAGTACAACCGTCCGTGCATATTCAAAATCGTCAAAGTATTTTGTCCGTCTAATAAAGGAGTAGATTATGTCACAACCATACACCCCCGGCATAGACCCTTACGATGTATATGTTGAAGCCCTATCGCTTCACGATACATCCGTTGCTAGTTCTGCAAGTACACCTACCGAAGACAACACTCAAGATGGGTGGCGAATAGACAAGACCTATGCCCAAGTAAAGGCTATGTATGACAAGGGCTTGCTACACGAACTCAAGTGGCACAAGTCCGATGGTTCTATTGCCATAGTTCCACTTTCTGCATTGTCCACGATAGATTCCAAGTCGGCATTCGTGTTCTCCGGGCCGGTGACGGATTCCGATGGTACTCTTGTTTATACTTTCGTATTAAACGAAGACGATGACTTGTCCGTGACTACGGCACCCGGAAACGGATTACCCGAAGTGACTGAACAAGACAAGAACAAGGTGCTTGTGACCGATTCCGATGGCAACCCATCTTGGGGTACGGTAGCAGGGGGCAAAATTCCGTTGTCAAACGATGAGGGTCTTTTTGTTTTCAAAGATGTCACTTGATATTATCTTCAAATGAACACGAATCCCTATACATTTTGTATAGGGATTTTTTTTTAATGCTCTAGTATTGCCGTATATTATATCTACTATGGCTACAAAGATACCAAGACATATCAATGGAATTATATGGTCTATGCGGAAATGTCGAAGTCTTGAGTCACTTATCAAAGTGGTAGATAGACTCCGTAATGCACTCGCAGAAACATTTATCCCCGAACCCACCCCGGAGACTCGCATCAAGGAGTTTTCGGATAATATGGTCGGCAGAGCTTTCTATCTACCCGAAGAACGAAATGGTATGATGAACCCGACAATTTTCTTTGTGACCGAAGTTAAGCAAGACTTGGCTCATAAGGATTTGATGTACGTGGGTGGGGTTCGTTATCATATCTCTAATGCTGTATATCCCTATTTCATTAAATTGTCCATCCGTGAGACTTTTATTCGGGAGCATACCATTAGGGTTCACAATGCAGACGGAACTATTGGTATTTGGAATGCCGTTGGCTCTAAAGATACAATGGATTACAAGAAAGAAGCCAAAAGAATCATATCTAAAATGAGTAAGTCACTAGATAGTTTTTAGGAATTTCATAAATTTTTACAAAAGTCTCTTGACAACATCGTGATATTTAGTTATATTCAAGATGGACAACACCATAATTAGGAGACTTTTTTATGTCTGCGAATACCATTTTCCTAGTCAATGTGAATGGAAGACACGACTTGAAGTTTGGGCCGTGCCGTAGTCTCAATCAAGATGAACTCCATCGCATCGTGGACTATTTCGTTAAAGAAGTAAAGGTTGTAGCCTTTGTATCGCCTTGCCAGATTACTTTTCTGGACCGCTACAATAATGACCCGAACCCCCCGACCACGATGCATTATGACCCCAAAGAAGACAATGGGTTTGATAAGCAACCGGATTTGGTGCTAACCAAGTTTTTTGAGTGGCAGACCCAACATATCGCTAATTGGAATATCTGGCGTGGGGTGTCCATCGTGAGCGATAATGGGGATTATAATGTCACTTACGAATTTGAAGATATTGACCTTGATTAAGGGAGAAACATTATGGCAGAAGAAAATAGCAACGCGGTTGATGTAAGCAAGGGCTTTAATTCTATTGCCGTGTATTACAAGACGGAACACCAAGAACATATTGAATCATACTTGCCCAAAGATGAAACTGATATGGCTCAATACTTGAAGAATACTATTGGTACATTCTTTTCAAAATATTGTTCCGTGGATAATGTATCTATGGTCAAGCGTATGGAAGAACTGCACCTTTTTGATGGTAAGCCTTTGTGTCTTTCTCAAGATAAGGTTTCTCTTGAATATTATTCCGGTTCTGTAAAGTATTGGAGTGTTTTGTGGAATTATTATATCCGTGTCTCTTGTTGCTCCGGTGGTAAGGAAACGGTTTATATGCTTGTTTGTGTTCAATGGAATAGGAATAGGGCTTGATTTATGAATTACAATAAACAACATAAAAATATTTTGAAAAACCAGTCTAAAGCCATTTCGGAAAAAACGGCCGTTGTGACTGCAAAGCAACCGAAGCATCCCCGGTCTATTGTGGCTATTCGTTGGATGGGCGATAATTGGAGAACTATTCGAACCACGGTTCTCAAGGATGTTGAACTTGGTTGTGTTTGTGTGAATCCCGATACGGATGAAATTAAGATTGAGTTGTCACTTGCGAATACTCTTTGTGTTCCGCGTGGCGATTACATCGTTAATGCCGATGGTGTGTTTAGTCATTGTAGCCCAGATAATTTGATGAGTCTAGGCAAAAGGAAATAATATGCAGAAAATCATTTATGCTTTCGTTGGTACTGATTTTTCTTTTAATTCCCCATTTAGTTTTGGCGATGACCATTTGGAAGCGTTTAATGGGTACGTCAAGGAATATGAATCACATACCGATAAGAAGTTATTCAAATCGAAATGGACGGCTTTGAAGAAACATCTAGTATATGGTTATATCGCGTATGATACGGACACTAAACAATATTCCGTTGTAAATAAGATGGATGCCGTATCTATCGCAGACAATGCGAATCAACTTTATTCTATGTTCTTGAAATTGCCGAAGCCGAAGAAATTAGAGTACGATATGTTTAATTTATGTTCCAAGTCTATTACAACTATCGGAGATATTATTAGTCTCCGTATGCGGTCTTGGTTCGGTTATAGGAATAATAAGCCATTCGAGTGCTTAATGACTGATTTAGGATTGACAATTTAGGAGAATTATTATGATAAGAGAAGAATTTACTGCGACTGTTAGGGCTTTTTTCCCTAATATCCATTTTGTCCAAGTGAATCATCATAAACCCTACAATATCTTTGATGAAACCGCTACGGTCACTCATTGTTGTTTTGTTGATAGCCACGGATTCAAGACATCTCTTGAATATCATACTACTTATGCTCACAACCGCCCATCTTTCATTTCGTATGGAATATGCAACGTTGATGACAACGAATTGCCTATGCTTCTCAAGATGCTTAATAACGAAAACCATAAGGATGCATACGCGGATGCCCCGGATGGCCATTGGGAATATCGTAGCCGTATTTAAGGAGTTCTATTATGGATATGCTTAAACAAGTAAACGCATTTGTGAAGAAAATCAACAAGGAAAAACCCGATACGGAAATCCCCGATTGGACTTTGGGTACACCTACCGGAAGACCAGCAACTTGCGACATCGCTATTTACAATGAACTTATCGGTGTCTTGTATTTGTATCATAGTTTGGAATGCAAAAACAATCTTTTATCCAATTTCGTGTATTATTCACATTCGTATGTGTACAAGGATGCATCTCATTATAAGAAATATGTGGACGGTCTCGAAGCGGAATTGAAAAAACTTTTTCCGGAGCCATAAGATGCTTGAGACAATTAAAGACTTGAGAGACCATGCATACGGCAGGGTTCGCCGCTTAATCCGTAAAGTATTACGAACCGAAAACACTGGCGATAAGCAAGATGCCATTATGCTTGCCGATGGTGTTCATTATAAAAATAATTATAACGAATTTCAAAAGTATCGCAGATACCGTGGATTTTCCAATCATGGAAAATGTAATCCTAAACACGATAGGCAACGGCGTGTTAAAGGCAATAGACGGCTTATGCTAGATAAGAAGCATTCTGATTTTATTAAAATTGACAACAAGGAAAATATGGAGATTTGATTATGGCTAGGCGCTTATCTTTAGTTGCGATAGACCATGAACAAGGCTCATTTGTTGTCCGTGTACACGATAAGTCATTGCTCATAGCCCCTAGCATTCGTGATGGGTGCGATAGTCCTATTGACACTTATTTGCATAACGATTCCCCGGTTGATGGCGATGAACACGATTGGATTATTTGCGGGGAATTTGTCGCAGTAAGTACCGATTCTTTAAATCGGACGGAATCATTAGCAAATGAGATGGTTGAATATTTTAATTCGGAGAATTATGATGGGAATAAGCATTGATTGGTTTCTTGTGAATGCCGATTATGTTGGCGGCTTTAAAAAGTCTTGGAAGTATCTTGATAAAATCGAGACTAATCTTTATACAAAGTATAAAGAAAAGATGGACACCGATATGGAACGGTTAGACCGCGAAATGGAAGAAGTTTATTCCCATAAACGAAGTATCAAGTCGGTTAAAGATTTTTCCCTGCATCGGCTTGTGTCTTTTGAAGATTTTGACGAATGGTTTGACGCTTACCGAAAGAATCAAAGTTATAAGCAACTTGCAAGGCTCGTTGAATTGCCACAACTTGATATGACGGATGCTTATTGGGTTGTTCAATGGGTTCTTAATCGTAATCGTGGTAATCTCAAGCTCGCTCCGAAGACTAATGAACTTAAACCAAAAAATAATGATTGGGATTTTGTTCTTACACTTAATGACCTTGCAGATTTTAAAGTTCGGATGGAAACCGTAAAGAAAAATCCTAAATTGGCTCATAAGATGTTCCCCATCTATGATGACCTTTATTTTGGTAATCTGCGAAAGAAAGATTCTAGTGATGTGCATAGCATTGTGTCTGGGTCAAAGTTTTATGCGACACATATCAAGTATGCTATGACTAATATTTTACGGAATTGGTGTGGGAACGACGCATTGCTTATGAGTGTAAACATTTAGGAGATACTATGAGTAAATTAGAAAATCTTTTAAAGTCTGCGGAAACATTAAACACTAGACTATCTTCAACGTGTCAAGAGATAGCCGTTATGGTTCAAGCCAAGATTGATTGGGATTCCGACATATCGTGTGAGTATCAACCTAGCGATGGATTCGTTATCGTGTTTCCATCTTTAGATTATGCCAATATTCCCGTGTCTTATTTTATTGAGAATTGGGAGCGAACAGCGTTTAAAGAAGACGATGTTCAATACTTGAGATAATATGGGCATTTTGGGTATTCGGGGAAATGTTATTCCCATAAAAAAGGTAAAACCTATGAAACAGCCGACACCTAAATTTTCCGAAGTTGAACTTTGCAACGCTATCAAGAAATCCAATCTTTTTCCCGGATTCCATCTTCACGAAGAAGTAGGTACATCGGGTGTGTCGTGTGATATGGTCTATGAAGATGGCAAGCGAGTTTTTACAATAGAAGCCAAGACCCAGTTCAATTTTAAAGTTCTTGCCCAGGCTTGCCGATGGCGAAGTGTTGCTTCCGTATCGTACATAGCCGTACCGACCGGAACGCTCCATGACGATTCAAAACGAATCATTGTTCAAGAATTGGGGCTTGGTGTTATTATCGTTGATAAAGAATGGGGTGCTAGGTTCGGAACACACGATAATCCATTTGTTCCACCAGTTCCGTGGGAGCATCCCGATATTTTTGTTTATCCCGCAGATTGGGATTATTGGAAACCTATCTTTGACCGATTAGGGGAGAATGAGACCCCTGCCGGAAGTAAGTTGGGTAAGCGAAGCACTACATTTTCAAGGACGATTGATGCCCTACGGATTGAAGCGGAAAAGCATCCCGAATATAATCTTCAACAATTATTGGCTATCGTACCTACTCATTATAGCAATATGACATCTGCATATTCGTCGATTACCCGATATGCTAAAGAGGGTGTTATCAAGAAATTTTGGAACGATTGACAATGTAATATATTTGTATCAAATAATTTTCAATAAATCTCTTGACAACCCATTGATAATTACTTATATTCTAGTCGTATCAATAAGGAGGCCAATTATGGCAGAACACGATAACGAAGACATCGAAGAACTCAAGAAAGTTTTTGAATCCGATTTTGAAGACACTCTCAAGCGATTCAAGGAAACATCCAAGATTTTCAATAAGAATGACCTTGGCGAGATTATCCAAAAGATTGAATCCCGCAAGGACAGTATGTACAAGTCGTTCAAGGAACTTGCTTCTACCAAGCTCGAACACGGCAACGATGTTCCCCTTGTAATGGCTTATGCAATGGCAACTAATGCCGCACACGATGTCTTATCTAGCGTCGTTGCTGGGGCTATGACCGGAGTTCCTATGCCAATTCTTGTTGGTATGATTCAAGCATCTCTTTATCATAAGTTTATCGCACCTTATGCGATGTTAATGTGGGAACGCTTGCAGTCCGAACTCATTGATGAAGAACTCAAGGCTACGAAATAACTTATATTTAGGTTAGGAGTTCCAACCTATGATTATTACCGTAAATGAAACATCTGCAAAACCCCACACTCGCAAAGAGTATAGGGATGCTATGCAAAAAGTAGTTAATCCCCTATCTAGGGGATTTTTCCACGATACGGATTGGAGTGGTGTTTGGAATATCCGTGACGCTCTCAAGAGAGCATTCCCTAATGTCAAGTTTGAAATCGGTGCGGACAATGGGGGGTACAATAACCCATCCGGCTCCGGTGGTGTGAACACGAAGACATACAACTTGTCTGCCACGACACCCGAAGGATTCGAGTTGTCCGGTCGCATCAAGTGTTTCGCCGCTGGCACAACGGATGCCCCTTTTGACCGCTATGATATGACCGTAGAAATCTATTAGTCGGGGGCATTATGTCCGTTTCCAAGCCGTCTATGACATCTACATATCGCCTTTGGAGCAATATTAAAAGGTGGGGCAGGAATCGCCCTGCCTATATCGTTGTTCATTTTACTAGCGGATTTTCTGATAGTTTCGGGGCGATGCTTTCCATCTACAAGTCCTACAATGAGCGTGGTTCTAATGCTCATTATATGGTTGGCCCCGGAAGAATTTGGCAGATGGTGGACCCCAAGACTTACTATTGTACATACAGTTGTGGCTCTGCCGTTGGCAAGAAGAACCAATGCATTGTACCGGGTTGGGGGCCATCCGCATATACTGGTCCGATGGCAATGAGCCACGCAGGTATCGTGGGGCATAGCAATTCTATCAATGTTGAAATTTGCTCTTGCAAAGCCGGCCGAAAGAAATGTGACCCTATGGATGACGATTGGTATTTTAGTAATGATACCTATATGTCGGCAATTCAACTTTGTGCTTGGCTCTGCGATGAATTTAGCATCAAGGTTTCCAATATCGTGATGCACAATCAAGTGACCGGGAAACTTTGCCCTGCCATGTGGTGTAATCATTCGGGGGCAGAAGCGGGTTTCGAGCAATTCCGAAAAGATGTTGCTTACTTGCTTAACGACGTACAAGAAGATACCCCGGTATCTCCGAATCCCGAACCGACCGGTGGAACGGTGCAAGTAGCCGAGGGTTCTTTTTATTATAGCCGTCCATCTCTTGATTCTCCTATCGTTGCTCAAGCCCAGACCAATACCACGGAGCAATACACTATATCCAAACAAGGTTTCTATTATACCGAAAAAGGTTGGGTCACGACCTAGTATTTAGTTATATTTAAGTAAAACGAGGTCTAATATGTACATACCGCTTCGACAACTTGCAAATAACTACCACGCTCTTTTTAAGGGTAAGGCGATGCCCAAGGTTCGCCATCTCCGTGCGAAGAAGAATCAAGGGTCCGTAGTCCTTGAGGGTTCTGCCGTTGGTTCTACTGGTCTTTACACGATGACTATTGAATTGCAGAGAGATGAAGCCGGTAAGGTAAGTTTTTTGAGTCCAGTGTCATACATTAAGTGTTCTTGCCCTGCATTCACATATTATGTACAAGACCCCTTGGCAAAGATTCGTTCCACGAACCCGGCTACTGGTTTCCCGAATAAAAAGATTAACAATCCGAAACAAATCGCCGCCCCTTGCAAACACCTTTATGCATACATCAACTACATTATGGATAAGGGTATCTTGAACAAGGTCAATATGAGAAAGGGCTAGTCAATGTCCTTATTTTCCGCTATTGGTTCGCTTTTGGAAGACGATGGAGCTTCCGATTCTATTGGCGATGACAACGCAGGGGTTGCCACCGCCGAGAATAATTCGTTCGTTGAAGCAACGGTATTCGGTGCTAGAAAGGCTTATGAGACGATGCATTTTTTGGTTGCTCCTTTGATAAAGGGTAAAAATGCATCGCTCCGTACAATCGACCGACAACTCAAGGCTTGGGAAAAACGCCTTGATAAAATCGTTAAGATGTACGAAGAAATGTTGAACAAGCTCAATGACCTTGGGGCTGATTTTACCGGTACAATGACCCTTGATGCCGCAAAAGAAGCATGGGAAATCTTACAAGATACACCTATTCTTCGGCGTTATATGGGCGAAGCGAACTATTGGTATCTTTATGATATGATGGGTCTTCTTGCCACCCAAACCGGGAGTATGTCTGCGGATATGGTGGCAGGTGCAAAAGCGGCTATCAAGGCTACCGTTCTCGCATTGATTTCAATGACGGATGGTATGCTTTGCTTGCAGACTTATATCGCCATGATTCAGCAGTGGTGGGGTGCTTTGTATGTCAAGATTATGCCCTTGCCGTTGCTGGATAGTATCGTACCAAATGTCACTACGGCATATTGGTATAAGCCGGCAATAGCATCACAACTTAATGGCTACCCGGTGTCTAATAATCCACCGGGTAAAGGTTTTTGCCCGATTCCGCTTCCGATGCCGGACCCCATAATGGTCACTAGGGATGCATCGTACATTACTCAATTTGATTACCAGAACCCGGAAACTTGGTATCTCAACGGCATTCCATATTATTTGCCGAATACGATGCAGTTGCTTCGACAAGCCTTGAATTATTGGGGTAGTTCGTACACGGATGCATTCATTCCGGGTGTGAACAATTTTTATCCCCGTCGTGATTATGATAGGGGTAATGGCCCGGAAAGACACCCCTTAATCACTTGTAAAACTTTCGCACAACTTGATACATCCAAGACCACAATTAACGGAACGGACATCCAAACTGATGCGAATGCCAAGAGTACCGATGTCTCTGTTATCTTTGGCAAGGTTGTCACGGATGCGATGAAGACGGCTTTTGAGGGTTGGCAATCGGCTTATATCATTACACGAATCCAATTCATCAACGCCCTGCAAAACTATATCGCATACAAGAATGCCAATGGGCAGAATCTTGAGATACCGAAAACTTTGACGGACTTGTATAATCTTGTGGATTCTAGTGGTGTTAGTCTCCGCAACGAAGCCCTGCAATTTATTGGCGGTGTGCTTAATGCCTATGACCCGAATCAACCGATGGACCAGCAAACATCGCTTGGTGGCATCGTAATGATGAACAATTATTGGGGTGCGATTGCTAATGCCTATGCCACGGATAACAACATCACGGATGGTACACATTTCAAGAAATTTTATGATGCGATGATGAAAGCATTCGTGGATGCCGGACAAGCCGCTACTGGCTATAAGGGTAGTCTTGACGAAGACACCTTTTATATGACTACTCCATCGTTTGTAGCGGATAATCTTTCCGTGGTGGAAGAAAGCATTAAGCCGTTGATGGGTATTCCCGGACTTACTTTTGTGTCGAGCAATAAGTTCGGTACATACAATGATGGTACTCCGAAGAATGCTTACATTCTCTTGACATCCAAGGGGGATGCTCCCGATACTATCGTTGAAGAAGGCGATGGCGTCCAAGCCGTGTATCATCTTGATAAGTTTGCGTTCGTAATGCTTCCATCTACGATAGATATGGATATGGCTGGTTTCAATGAAGCCATCTATTCGCCCCATTGGGTTCCAAACAAGGCTATCGTGAATCTCATCAATGTGCCGGCAGGGAAAAAAGTAAATGAAGCCGTGGGCGATACCGGGACGGTTCTTGAATACATCTTTGCTCAAGGTATGAATCAAGGACACGTGTATGACCCCGAACTTGGTACACTTACCGAAGCACTCTATAAGCATCAAGCAAGTGGCCCACACTATCTCAAGGGCGAACCATACACTATGGGTAGCGTGTTGTTCCCCGATGGCAATATCCCTGCCAACGATGAAGAAGAAGCCCAGACTAGACCCGAAACCTTTGTCTCTATCTATAACGATTATATGGCTAGGTCTTCGGATGCTAATGAAGAACTTGCGGACATTATCGGCTACTCCATTGATAAGGGCAGGGAAATTAAGTTCCCTTGCTTTGGTGTGTATGGCAATCTTCTTTCAATGAAATCGTTCAACTATAAGGAAATGCCGTCTGCGGAATTTAATGGTAAGTATGCCAAGACTAAATCTGGTACGGATTTGTATTACTTGGTAAGTGACCCATCCAAGATAGTGTTCCGTCATTCATCGTATATGTCTCAATCGCGGGCAACGGAGATGACGATATACCACGAACCCTTGGAAACGGAATCCAAGTCTTATGGCTCCGGAGATGCATATAAGTTCCATATTTTCCCTACCGAGAGTATAACGGTATCTACGATTTCCGATAGTACCAGTCTTGGGCAATTATTGTCCGTGGATGCAGAAGCTCCCGATGGAACAAGGTATCACTACATCACATTTAGGAATCCTATTCCGAAATGTGCAAAGTATGTGAACCCCGAATATTGGTCTATTATGGACTTGATTCACGAAATGCTGCTACTCGCCCAGAACCTTTCTGGACTTTGTGCCGACAACGGAAAGGCGTATAAACAACTTATGGATGACCTTTCGGAGTTCCATGTTTCTTCGGCAGAACTTGTCGGTCAATTACCCGAAAACAATGGGCAATTTGTGACATTCCGTTTTGGTATCTTCCAAGATTATGCGGATAGGATTGAAAAATTCGTCAATTCCGTGTATGATTTCCGTGCCAAGATAATCGCGGCAACCGAAGCGTGGTAAAAAATTATATATTTAGGTTAAAAGGAATTTCGCTATGCAGAACAACCCGAACCAAAATATACACACCGATTATGTAGCCTTTGATGTGTTCAAACCGATGGCTGCCAATCAACTTGCAAAGTCGATTCATTATGACTTCGTTATCACTCAAGATATGATTGATAACTATGTTGCTCATCTTTCGGCTAGTGATTTTAGCATTGATGTTGGTGGTGTTATTGCAAGTAATCCCGATGGTACTTCCGGGCCGTGGGAAACTCCGGTTGTCATTCCGTATGGAAAACCTATCAATATATTTATTGCCGGCAAAGTTCCCGATGGCTATTACTTGAATTTTCATACTCGTCTTATTGGTATTGGTACACCAGTAGGAAATATTTTAGATTGCACGGCATACTCCGTAGATGGCAACTGGGATAAGACATTAACTCACGATATGGTAAATGTATTTTCTGCATATCCTTATGCGGTTAGTGTTCTTGTTGCCGGCTTTAATTTTTGGAGTACACCGGAAACACCAGTGACTATCAATAGCCCCCATCCGAATAATAAGGGTATTACTAAAGTTGGTTCTTATAAAACATTGAGTAGTGGTGATTACAATCTAGGCGAGTATGAAGATTGTCAAATCATTTGTGGTGCTTGTCTAGGTGGGGGTGCTTATTCTGTATCTCCGTCCGTGGGTCATATTCAAAGTGGCTATCGCCCCGCCGTTGTTGTTGCAGACTGGATGCAGGGTTGCACGGCTGGTAGTTTGTATTACTCTATCAATCACAATGATACTTCTAAACCGGGATTGTTCCAACAAGTAGGTCAATCCTACTGGTACAACACCGAACCTACATTGTATGAGATGCATCCGAATGGTGCATACCTTTATAGGCTCACAAAGAACACATCGGATGAACTTACTTTTGCTAACCCAGAAAGTGGAAAGTTAATACACATTCATCCGAATGGCGATATTATCCGTCAATCCGTAGGTTCGGGTGGTTCTAGTTCGTCTAGCCCGATTATAGTTCGTGATGTCTTTGTTCCCTACAAAACCGGTGCTGTCGAGGTTGGCGATACCTTGATTAACTTTGATGTGACAAGTAGCCAATATTCAGACGATGCAAAGATGACCGTGTGCCACGATGGTAAGTTTGAACAAATTCCGAAGAATGGCGATACATCTTGGGAATACGAATGTGTTGGCTCATCGTATAAGCATTTTGAGTTTGATAGCAACAACCGCCTTATTTGGAAGACGTGGTATATGTATCATTATGAGACCTCTGCATCTAGTGGTGGTCAAAGTGTTCCCGTCGTTATTAACGAGGTTAATAATAAGAATTGCTTGTATCTTTCCGTTGATAAGTTAGCAAATGGTGTTGTCTATGAAATTGTAATGGAGATTTGCGCTTTAGGGTCTAATGCTCGTTTTTGCGTTATTCCCGGAGATATGAATTTTTATGTTTATTTTTATGCCGCATTGGATAATGATGGCACGGTAGTTTATCCGAAGCGCTGGGCAGAATCTAATAGAACCATTGGTGTTCCTTATGTTCGCCCGAACTTTGAATTGCTTGTTGAAGCAACCGATACATCCGTGTCTCCCCCTGCCCCTATGTATTCTGGTGTGTCTTCTCCGTCTCAAGGAAAAGGCGAACCGGTTCTTGCAAGAGCCGTTATCCATTTCGCAAAGATAAATGGCGAAATTTATGTGATGTCTTATTAGTTCTATGTTGTATCATATCGTAATCTCGCATAATCAAACGGAGCATATTTCAAAGTTTCCGAAAGGTTCGGTGTTCGTATTCGATGACCCTACTGGTGCGGACGCATTGGAATGTGACAAGTATGGCAATCCGTATGTCCTAGTTCCGCAGACTGGTAATCGTGGAATGAACCGCAATGCCGGCTTGTCTTATGTGCTATCACATTACAATGTGGTGGATGATGACATCATAGAATTTTTTGATGGCGATAGATTCCCGAAAGAATATAATCCTACCAAAGTTATTGAACTAATGGATAAGCACAACTTGTCCGTTATGCTCTATTCGTGTGAACACGATAAGCGCCATCATAAGATATATGTTCCCTTGTCTAATGGTGCAACTATCGTAGATACCGGTACTCTCTGCAATCCTTTTTATTCTTGTGGCTTTGCTATTCGTGTTTCTGCCCTCAAGAAGATTATGGAATATAACGATGGATATTTCTTTGAACCACGATTTACAAGATGGGGTAGCGAAGACCAGTACATTGGTCTTGTCTGCGATTATTTGAATCTCAAGGTTGCTATTACATTGGATGTGATGCTCAACGGAAATGTAGGTGGTGATGAATTAAAGCATACGGATTATAGGGAATCCCTGCAACAATACATCGACATCGTTATGGCACGTAATCTACCAATCCGTAATCAATCAAGACCTTTTGAAACTATTTGAGTCCATTTACACTAAACCCCCCGAATCAATCGGGGGGCTTTTTTATTTACATCTGGGATAATGTTTCGCTAACACTTTTTGGTACTGCATAGAACTTGATTCCAAGGTTCTCTAGCAATTCAAAGTTTCCCACGGGATTCATCTTTTCCGATTGCCACACGGCTATGACGGAATTGAATGGAAGCAATAATTGGATGGGCTTTCCATCTTTATCCTTATATGTACCCGCATCTACAATGATATTAGGACACCATATACTATCATTTAAGAACTTGCAGACTTTTTGATGCTTGATGGGTTCATAATAGTCGGGATGACTATTCATAAACTTCGTAAGCTCTATATGTGCAGACCACACGTCTTTTGTGAGTTTCACTCGCCTAATTCGTTTAGTATGGGCTTTTACTGTTTTCTTCCAACATTCCTTGATACCAAGTAATGTGATTTTTTTGAAACCCGAACTAACACGAAGAAGCGGGTCTATACTAGATATGGCACCATCTTTTTTATAGAGTGTCATCCAATCATTACGATTGTTCCAGTTCTTATGGACTTCCAGTAGGCAATGTTTCAACGCAAGACTAGAAAAACTAGCGGGGTTCTTTCCATCTTTCCACGACCAGTTGCGGATAATACCTAATACATCTTGCAGTTCTTTATATGTATATCGCATTATTGCTCCAATTTGTAAAGGGCATATCGCTTGCCCGTTCGTTCGTCTTTCTTTATCTTGGAATCCACTTTGTAGCCTTGTTTTTTCAAATCGGCTATTCTAGCACCCAGTCGGAAGCAACCGAACATCTCAAGAGCATCTAGGGGTGTTATTGAATGCCCCTGCAAAAGATAGTCTTTGATGGCTTCGGTTTGTGTCTTTTTGGATGACTTGTCAATTTTGTATTCGGGGTGGACTCCGCTAGGGTCATCCGGGCGAAGACTCTTGATGACATCAAGAATTTCCTTGATTGCGGCATCTACTTTTTTCTTGGGATAGACTTCCGCAAAGTATAATCTGCCGTTTTCTTCGCCTTTAATTCCGAATGCCTTTAATGTCTCGTAAAGCATAGGCTACTCCTTTTTGACAAGTGAAAGATATTTGCCACTAGCAATATCCTTGATGACCGCATTGAACATACTACGGAAAGTTTCTGGGTTCGGAATGGCAATCAATTTATCTGGTCCAAGTTCCACAAGATAGTTTGCCGTACCATTCGGGTCGAAATCTTTAGTGTAGTCCGGTGGCATAGGATAGATGGCATCTTCAACTTGCTTGCGGTAATAATCTCGTTCATCAATAAGTTTGCGAACGATAATATCAATGTCACAAGCATTGTACCAAGTCGTTGAGTATAATCCGTCTTCGGTTAAATGCGTCTTGACTTTGCTTAATATGGATATGTCGGTCATTGTGATACCTCGTTATCGGTTGAAAAGCAACGGCATAAGCAATGACTTCGCGTGAGAATCCCACCAAAGAGTCGGACCCTCTTGGGTATTGAACCCTGCGAAAATCTCCGTGACATCGTTGAACCTTTCCAAGATGAGAAGCCATCGTCTTGCATCAATTCTCATCCAAATTTCGTCATCCGGGGTTTCGGCGCTGGTGCAATTAACATCCATCATATCCACGAAGAATGTGTTCTTCTTGAGATTCACACCAACCGGCACACTTGCTTCTTTCGGAGTTGTTGCAAGATTTACCATTTTTGTGAGATGGTCACGGAGCTTAACAACATTCAACTTATATTGATACTTGAATGCTTTCGGGATGAGATTATTGACCATATTCGGGAACGGAATCTTGATGTAAGCACAAGTAATGGTAGTGCTACCACAAGTGACCTTTACACTATTTTCCGAAAAAGATGCTGTAAGGGGTTGAACAAACTCTATGGCAGAAAGGACTTCAAAGAGAATCTTGGGAACATTGTATTGCTTTTCGTGTGCATAGTCCGTGCATACAAGGATATGCCTATCGGATGACATAAAGTCACACTTATCGCCATCAATGCTAACGAGAACGCCATTAAGGTCAATTCGGGATGTGTCTTTACTTGCTACGGATGCAACATATTGATTCACGAACACGATGTCCTTGGTAGCCCAAGTAGCCGTATCAACAACTGCGGTAAACGGTTTCAAGATGGGGAAATCCTTACCGTCATATCCTTTCATTTCAAAATGAGTTTTGCCCAATTTGAATGAGAGCATATCGCCATTGCGTTCAAGAAGAATTGAACCATTACCGATTTTCGTGAGCATCGCATCCAGAGCTTTGAAACTCACGGACAAGTCAATCGTACCCTTACCGAGACCATTGATTTCAACACGGACAAAACATTCCAGATTGGTAGCAAGTAAGAATCCCTTTCCTTTTTCCGTGTAGATGCGGATGTGTTCAAGAACTGGAATTGTGGTCTTTGTCGGTATAACCGGTTTCGCAAGTTTAATGAATCGCTTGAGAACATCAACTTGGAATGATGCGGATGCTTCCGCCGTGGATGCAGGGGTAAGAATGTTGAAAGGCATTTTATATCCTCGATTGGTTAGTTGGTATAAATATAAGTGTGTACTAGGTTATGATACTTTGTTAGATACCTAGTTCTTTACGGATGTCACTTGCTTCTGCCGGTGTTAGGTCTCCGGGGTCTCTTGGATTTCCTTTCTTGTCCAATCCAAGTTCCGCGGCACATACTTCAACGGAGCATCCGCAAGCCGCCAAGTCTCTCGCATATTCTCTTGCGTGTGCTTGGGCTTCGGGTTCTGGGTCGAAAAGAAAGATGACTTCGGGCCACAATGACAAAAGGTTTACTTGTTCTCTAGTAAGACTCGTTCCGAAAGTGGCAACCGTCCCAGGTCCCATTCGCCATTGGTCGAACACACCCTCAACAACAACGATTCTATCCTTATTTCGGGCTAGATTCGCCCCATACAATAGGTGCTTATGATGCACAATGGCTTTTTCCACCGGACAACATTTATATCGCAGTTCTTGCTTGCCCGTGTAGTCTCTGCCTTGGAAAGTACATAGGTCTCCGTTCACATCGTAAATCGGGATGATGATACGGAATCGGAAATCTATACCCTGCCATCTATCTGCAAAGCCAGTACCAAGTATTCCATAATAGAATGATAGTTCATCGGGGTCAAAGCCACGACCTATGAGATATTTCTTATGAGCATCTTGCAAGGGTCCGCCCGGCAGGGTAATTGACTTGCCGTGTGCCTTTGGTCTATCGCTTGTAAATCTCCCCGAACTAATTGCACCGTGGGAGTATTTGGCGATAAGGTCTTTTGCCGTCTGCAAAGGGATTCCAGCCGCAAGTGCTACGGCTTTTGCAGGGTAGCCACCTTGACATCGCCAACATTGATAATTTCCTTTTTCTATTGAGAAACCACCATGATTGGAGTGGTCATCGCAGAATGGACATCTAATGTTTATGTTGCCGGGGGCAACATTTTTTCCACTATCCCAACACGGAACACCTAAATCATCAAATAGTCGTTTCCAATCCGTCATATCGTACCAGATGCGTTTGAGCAATCTTGAAAGGGATTCCCTTGTCCAGATACTCTTTTATTTCATCTTTATGCAGTTTAATTTCGTGGATAGCCGTTTCAATGTATCGCCTTAAAAGAGATTCATCACAATCAATCGTCTGGGCTAATGGTGGTACACTTTTGAAACTCTTTATATCCCGATGGCTTGTGTTTTCCCCTAATATCGTCACGCAGGGGCATTCCGTGAACATCGGAGTATCTAGCCACGGCTTATGGTCTTTATTGTACACCGAACCAAACACCCCAACGATGTTGGGTGGTTCCCAAGCAACGATAGGAACTGGGTAGTCTTGACCCAGTTTCCAATCAATCCAATAAGCGAATCTTGCACATTCGTATCGACCATCGTTGTTGCAGAGCAACCCTAGATGATACTCTTTGCACAATTTTTCAAATGTGCTTAACCAAAAACTTGTTCCGTAAGAGTTCATTCTTCTTTTGTTGATTCCAAATACTTGGTAATAAGTTGATGGACTCGTTGGCGAGTCAAGCCATATTCTTCTGCAATGTCTTGCTGTTTCTTGCCATCACGCCAAAGTTCATAGAATACCTTACCACGCTCCGCAATCTTTTCTCTCTGCGGAGTATTTTTCGGACGGAAACCCTTGTTCAAATACATACGGCAAGCATACACACATTGATTGTAGGTCTTGCCATCCGGGATGATGTCTTGCTTGAGCAGATTTAGTTCGTCATCCGTCCACGATACTTGCTTTCTACCGGGGCCATCCATCGGGGCAACCCCATCGGGTAATGCGATGCCGTTCTTTCTGCAATACTTACGGATTTGTCCGTGAGTCTTTTTAGGTGGGGCGATGCCATCCTTGAGCATCTTTATTTCATCACGTGTCCACGAATCATCCTTTTTCCAAGGTATTCCCATATTGGATGATTGCTGGATGCATTGGGCAACGGTTCGCCCATCCGGTACTTTGCCCTTTTTAATAAGGTTGATTTCGGTTTTAGTCCATGTACTTTTCATATTGTGTCTCTCTTTTAATAAAACAATATCTTTATTGCAAGCATAGCCGTTAAGCCACTAGCAAATAGCATAGTGGCGGTATAAACTAATGATATGGAAGCCATAAGGCTTATTGATACGGCATCACTTGCTTTCTGCATCTTGCTTCTTTTTTACAATATACTTGTAGCCCGGTATATACCCTTTTCCATATACGGTTTTCGCACCGATGATGGCAAGAATCGCCGTGGAATCGTGAGCATTAAGGTTCGCTTTTTGTTGCTTGTATAGTTCCACGCATTGCTCAATGGTCAAGGATTGATAGAGCTTGAAAAGTTCGTCATTACTTTGCTTGGGCATCTTGTGCTTCCGTAAAAAGAACCGAATTAAACCAGTTGTCAAAACCTTTGATTTTTAGCAGAGTGAAATCGCTATGAACATCAATTTGTTCAAGTTCATAGGTTTCGCCCACGATAAGTTCGTGTTTGTAATCGCCCCCACTTTTCCATACATTGTCCGTGGACTGGGTACAAATCACTTTTCGGGGATTCGGATTTCGGATGTCTAAATCGTTATCAATAGCACTCATTCTTTCTCCTTTCCCGGACACGGCATAACCGACACGCCTTTAATGTCATCCATAACGAAAGTACCGTCTTCAAGGCATTCTCCAACACCCCTAATACCGAAACCAAAAGTAGCGCCGTCTTCGCATAACTTGGCAAAAGTCTTATAGTCCGGCAAATTTGTGTCCAAGTCAATATCCACGAATAGGTGATGGTCAATATCAATAAAACCGGAAGCAACACCAATACCTAAAGTATGGGCAACATCGGAAAATATGCCGGCACACGGCTTATGTTCCATATTGCCGAATCCGAGTGTCACGGTTCGGTCTTCTGTGGGCTTTGACAAGTATTTATCAATGACATCTTTTGGGATGTCATACTTGCGACCATTTCGGTTTTGTTCTATTTTGATTTTTACTTTATTGTCCATAACCACCCAATTACATCATCGTGTCGATGTAGCCACAAAAGGCATAGCCACCGAGAAGCACAATACTACCGAAGATGCCCTGCATCCAATACTTGATTTTTTCAACCTTTTCCTTATGGCGATAGTAAGCCGTCCAAGAAGAAAAGCCGGTCGGGTAGATTTCGGTAAAGTTCATAGGGTATCTCCTTATTGAATTGTGTTGTTGTTTTTTCCGTTATAGAATATAACTAATTATCATTACATTGTCAAGATATTTTTGTAAAAATTATTAGAAATATTTTAACAATTTGCGTGGTACAAGTGGTTATCCACGATGAGACCCGAATATTCGCTATTGTATTCAAACACATCAAGGTCCAGTTCAACACTCTGCGGAGTTTCGTATGCCCTACTAACGTGGCTAGTGACCGGACCCTTGACGGCTTCAATACGGATGTCGTGGTCTGTATTCGTGTCAATGACAATTTGGACACCTAGTTCCGATAATGTCTTACGGAATGTTTCTGCCGCTTTCTTGACTTTCTTGATAGTTGCTTCGTCAAGTGGACCCGGCTGGGGTGGTTTATCAAAAAGACGAAAGTTCGGCATTTCATCCGGTTTGATTACCTTGATTTCGGATGGGTCATCCGTTTTGCGGTAGTGGAAGAAAAAGCCACTTGGGTACTTGTCGAGTTGCTTCAAGATATTGGCAGATTTATAGATGTCGGGCTTTGCCTGGAGAGACTTGTTATAGTCCTTTTCATCGGAGACTCCCTTGAGAATCTGCATAGCATATTCCGTAAGTTCCGGTCGTGTAAAGATTTCATTGGCATACTGCACACCATCTTTGCTCAATGTCTTGCTTTCGCGGGCTTCTTTGAGCAATTCGGCAAAGGCTACATTCCAAGAAGCCTTACCGAAAATTACTTTTTCTCTAAATGTAAGTTCATCCATTTTTGATTTCCTTATGGTTATGGGTTATTTGTATTTTCGGGAGTAGCAGATTATCACACACTTTTGGAGTTGTCCGAAGAATGCATTAAGAGCTTTCCGAACTTGACTCTCCGATATGTGTTCAAAATATCTCATAGAAATATCCGAACCGATTGGGCCGTTATGGCAACCTTGAATCTTGTGGTTCATCCCAACATACGGATTCAAGCAAAGATAGCCGGGTCCTTGACCCCCTGCCGGTAAAATGTATCTACCACCCTTATACTCAAAGAGTTCATCGGGATAGAGTTCCTTGGAGAGATAATAATAGTCTTCGCCACAAGTGGCGTGGGGACCTCGCTCAAAGCCATAACTTTTGACGATGTTATCGTATGCTTCTGGGGTCATACATATTCCTTTGGTTATTTGGCATTTCCATTCCAGAGTTTCTTACGGATGTTGTCAAGTTCTGCAAGAAGCCTTGGCGATTTCGCGGTAATCTTGACCTTATTATATGCCTTTTCCGTGGACATCAAGGTATTACCCCATTTATGCTGGTCCGTGACAAGACCCATACGGAGAGTTTCAATCGCTTGGAAAAAAGACGAATTTCGCAAAGTATTGTCGGTTGCTTTGATTTCTTCTTGGATGGCGAAAAGTGTGCCAATGATGTCATCCATACCGATTACCTTGTTGTTAGCCATTATGAGTCTCCTTGATTATAGACTACCATCGTTTTCCATATTGAATATAACTAAATATCACGATGTTGTCAAGTGGTTTATTAAAAATTATTTTATTTTTTTTTCATTGTCGGGGAGACTATCTAGTATGTATTTATATTACATTTGAACCAAAATTTAGCGAAAAAGAAGACATCTATGATAATGTGGACTCCCGCCCAATTACCTAATTTGCCCGATAAATTGCTTTTGGCATTGCATCGGGATATTTGTAAAGTTCGTTCAAACGCTTGGCATAGCCCCAAGGGGTCTCATACTTGGTATTATGCCCTGCCGTGGGAAGTGGTCACTTGGTATCACACATCCATTATGCGTGAAATGCTTCATCGCCAATGGAAGCCGTCTGCCATCTGGTTTGACCCACTTTATAGGGGTAAGCGATTGCCCCCTGCCCCGAAGATTACGGACATCGGGCTTTCTCGCAAGAAATGTGAGAGCATCTTCTATTCTACTTGCCCTATTAAGATGGACAAGTACAACCGACTCTTGGATAAGTGGATTTCAAACCATACAAAGTGAGTCAATGACTAACATAACCGAGATTCTACCAAAACTGCAAGAATGGCTTTCGCAATCTGGCATCTCTGCAAAAGTAGCCGTGACCGGGGCGAAGTCTATTGAGATTCGTTTGGAGACCATCGACTTGATGGCCCAAGCGTTTCCGTTGAAAGTCCAACGACCTTATGTCAAGACCCATGCAACTATTGACGAACCGAAGCGAAAAGCACCCGTTGAAAAGCCGAAAGAAGTTCGTAAGTCTGGGTTCAACATCGTAATTCCTAGACCATCGGGGAGTATGTCTCCTAGTGACATCACACATCTTCGGTCGTTAGTGACCGACAAGTATTCGTTCCTATCTGCAACTCGAACAGATAGCAAGGTGTGGGAGACTACTTGCAGGGAAATTATATGGTTGTCATCCAACCTTTATCACGATAGCCACCGATGGGATAGGACGTGGCTCACAAAGACCAAGGAAAAAGGTGGTGGACCCACGATAGTTAAGAATCGTTTTAAAGATATACCCGCCGTCTTGGAGACTATTGAAAAGTGTCTTGACTATGTAGCGGATTCGTTTAGCAATGGTGGCTTTTGGTGGCCGTCTCTTGAAAAAGGTAAGATTCCTAGACGGTCGTTGCTATCCTTTATCGTGTCCACGACTAAAGCGGGTACTGAATGGTCTCCGTTCTGCGAAGTATTGTGGGAGATTGAAAAATCAAAGGCTCTCAAGTCTATTTTGCCGGATTCTTGTGTGAAGATTGCAGAAGAAGCCATCAAGCAATCCGATTACTTGCGGAGCTTGCCGAAAGGTTCTATGGATTCCTACTGGGATGGTGTCAAGAAGTTTGTTGATTGGTACAAGGATAGCAGGGCAGATTTACTCAAGTACCCCCAGAACAAGGTTAGGCTTGCCGATTTAGGGATGGCGATGACTCTTGTAAAGGATTGGAACGCTTCTTGTAGTGGGCGTGCTTTGCCGGCAAAGTTCATCTATCCCGGCTCTAATATGTGGTTTAGATTCGCTCAATGGGCGAAATCTAATCGTGGTGTTGAAATTCCTATGTATAGGTAAATTAAATGGGTTTTGATATTTTTTCGCAACATCGGGCTGAATTGCCCCCTCCGCTAGACCCCATACCGGGTAGCAAGTATTTTATTGCTTTCCGTCCGGGACGCAAGAAAGTTGAAATTAACTGGACTACTAGGGCTACAAGTGATTGGAAAAAGATACTTGAAGTCATCCGAAAATTTCCGAATCGTGAATATAATGCCGCTTCAAAAAAGTGGGAATTGCCGTGGAACTTGAGTACCCAAAATTGGCTCAAGCAATCGGGTTGGCCCGAACCAGTTGCAGGGGATGAAGACAAGCCGAAGCCCGACCCCCGAATCAAGCAAAAGGCATTGATTGACAAGATTCAACTTGACCCCGAAGGAACTATTATTCCGGGTCTTCGCCCATACCAAGTGGATTTCTTGAAGTTCGCACAACATCGTCATGGTCGTGTTGCCTTGGGCGATGATATGGGTACCGGTAAGACCGTTCAATCGCTTGCTTGGATGGTGTATGCAAATGCATACCCTGCATTGTTCGTGGTCAATGCTCCTACAAAACTGCAATGGCAAAGTGCATATCGCAGATGGGTTGGCTCAACAAAGAAGCATTATCCCGATGTGACTATCTTGTACGGAAAGACACCTTACGAATTGTCTAAAGACCGGTGCTACATTATCAACTGGGATATTTTGGCAGAATGGGTAGGGCATTATAAAAAAGACCCCCAAACGGAAGAATATCATTTCATTGCCGATGGTCCCTTGAGTAGGGTAGGTTTCCGTCTTCTTGTAGGCGATGAAGTCCAAGCCATTGGAAACCCCGATTCTAATAGGTCTATCGCATTCAAGGCTTTGTCCAAAATTGTACCCCATGTTATCGGTATGAGTGGTACTCCCGCGATGTCCAAGCCAAAGCAATTCTGGCCGTTATTGAGCATCGTAGAACCGAAGCATTTCAATAATCGGTATCGCTTCTTGTATCGCTATTGTGACCCCCAAGAAAATGACCACGGAAATAAGACTTGGGATGGTGCATCCAATGTTGAAGAACTCCATGAACTCTTGGTTGGTTGTATGCTCCGCAGAACCAAGGATGAAGTGATGAAAGACTTGCCACCAAAAACCGTGGAAGCCGTTCCGCTTGAAGTGGACAAGAAAGCAATGCAAGAATACTTGCAAGAAGAAAAAGAAGCATTCTCTGGGGGTACTACTTACTCTGGGGATGACTCGCCAAGGGCAAGAGTCGCAAAGCTCTTGCGAACGGCTTTCTTGCTCAAGGAAAAGGCTATGTATGATTGGCTTGATGATTTCTTGGGGAGTGGCCCGAAGTTGCTTCTTTTTGCGTGGCATAGAGATGTCGTGGATTTGCTCTGCAAGAACCTTTACCAATGGAATCCGTCAAAGTTGTATGGTGGTATGACTCCTACCGAACGACAAGAAGCCATTGACAAGTTCATCAATACCCGAAGTTGCCGTTTGATGGTTGCGAATATTCAGGCTGGCGGTGTGGGCATTGATGGTCTTCAAGATGTGGCATCTAATGTGGCTTTCGCAGAGTTTGCCCATACACCAAATTACCATCGCCAAGCCATCGACCGACTCCATCGTGGGGGTCAAACAAAGCCCGTGACGGCTTATTATCTTGTAGCACCCGGAACTATTGATATGGATGCTATGGAAGTTCTTGATAGCCGTGCAAAGATGCTTGATAGCATTATGGACGGCAAGGAAACGGCTGGCACAGACCTTATAACCGAAATCCTTGAACGCCGTGGTATGAAGACATACTAGGTTGTACTTATATTGATATTTGCTTATGTTGCATCGTGAAAAAGTAGAAATGAGTGTTGAGAGACGAGTTCTCTCTAATTTGATTATGAGTACACCCCTTTTGGCTAAATGCTTTAAGGCTGGTGACCCATCAATGTTTGAATCCACAATGAGCCGTATTGTTGCGACTTGGGTTTGGGAGTTTTTCTCCCGAACTGGGGATGCCCCCGGACAAGCCATCACGGACATTTACCGGCAAAGGGCTTCCGAACTCAAAGAAGCCGATGCCGATATGGTGTACACATTCTTATCGTCTTGCTCCGATGAATGGTTGCCATCCAACATTGCCTATTCTATGGATATGGCTCTCAAGTATTTCCGCTTGCGTGCCTTGGCTTTGCTCTCCGAGAAGTTGAACCGAGCCGTCCAAATGGGGGATGTGTCCGCTGGCGAACACGCCGTTGCGGATTATGTCAAGCCCGATGTGAAGAAATCTACCAAGGTCGATATGTTCCGTGATGCCTCCATTATTTCGCAGGCATTTGAGAATACCGATGAAGAAATCTTTACGATGCCGGGAGAACTTGGTAGGATTATTGGGCCGTTTATCCGTGAAGATTTTATTGCATTCATTGGACCCCCGAAAAGTGGTAAGACTTGGTGGTTGATGACCTTTGCCGTGCAAGCGGCTTTGCAGGGTTGTAAAGTTCTGTTTGTTAGCCTTGAAATGTCCGAACCCCAGACGGTAAGACGATTCTGGCAGATGATTAACGGAAAATCCCGATATGGCGAAGAAGTTGCTTGGCCCGAATTTGAAGATATGGGCGATGGCGAAAAGTTCCGTATCGTGGATAATCGTTATCAATCCGAAAAGGTTGAGACCGACCCCGGAGATATTGCCCAACTGCAACAAACTATCCGCAGGGTATCTCGCACTGGCGATTTGCAAGTTATTACTTATCCGTCAAGAACATTGTCCGTCCGTGGATTGGAAGCGGAACTCAAAGATATGGAAGTGTACGAAGCATTCGTACCGAATGTCATTGTCGTGGACTATGCCGATATTATGGACTTGGGTAGTGGCAATGACGAACGCGATAAGATTAACCGAACTTGGATTTCGCTCCGTGGTCTTGCAAGTAAGATTAAGGGCATCGTGGCTACGGTGTCGCAGACCGGTCGTGAGACCGTTGGTGGCTCAAAGGATGCAACCGAAAATACTGTTTCCGAAGACATCCGTAAGGTTGCCCATGTCACAAAGATGATTACGATTAACCACACACCCGAAGAAAAAGATAGGGGCATCGTTCGTTTGGCTTGCAATACTAATCGTGATGGCGCACCGGTCAATGACCAAGTTGTGTGTACAAGTTGTCTTGCTATCGGCAGACCTTACCTTGATTGTAAGTTGCTCTCTGCCGTTGATATGGGCAGAGAAGAAGAATACACTAACGAAGATGATGATATGCCGGCTAGGTCTTCGGGCAGACGAACTGGTAGCCGTGGCAGACGATAATAGGAGTAGTAAGTATGGATATTACTGGTAAGGTACATTGCCTTTTTGAGCAAAGTGGTACTTTCAAGCAACAATTCATTAAGTTGGGTTATTCCGCAGAAGATTGGGATATTCAAAATAACTTTGGGCAGACCGACCACACGGATGACCTTTTCGTTGAGATTGAGAAAGCCTATGCTGGAGAACCGAGCATCTTTGATTCTTTTACCAAGGATGACTTGTTGATGGCATTCTTTCCCTGCATCTATTTTGAATGTATGTCAATGACCGCATTCGCTTGGTCACATAACAATTACCGAACCTTGACGGATGTAGAAAAGACTACGAAGATTATAGAACGTGCGAAGAATCGCTACATCTTCTATGACAAGTTGCTCAAGCTCATCCATATCGTGATGTCTAGGGGTCTCCGTATGATTCTTGAGAACCCTTATGCTATGCAACATTATTTTAAGCAGGGGAATTTTGTGAAGCATCCCGACCTTATCGACAACGATAGGACTCAAAGGGGCGATTATTTCCAAAAGCCCACGGCATACTGGTTCTTTAATTGTAAACCTACCCACGGCTACACGAAGCAACCGACACCCCCCGATAAGATTAAGAATGTGGTTTGTGGCAAGCGGAAAGAAGCCGCCAAGGGTAGCGGAACGGCAGGGTTGTGTAGCGAAGAAAGGTCTATGATTAGCCCGGACTATGCCCGCAACTTTATATGCGACAATATTTTAGGTAAAACTCAAAAAATGAAAACTACATTTGTTTTTGGCAAGAAACTGGTTGTGGAAGCCGTGACAACCTAGTATGGTATTATATTGGAACTTGAAACATAAGGAAAAACATAAATGGGTATTAAAGTATTATCTCTGTTTGATGGTATGTCGGTTGGTCAAATCGCTTTGCGCGAAATGAATGTGGATGTAGAAACATACTATGCATCCGAAATTGACAAGCACGCCATCGCTCAAACTCAACTCAATTTCCCTAATACTATCCAGTTGGGTAGTGTGACCGAAGTAGATGCCCGAAAGTTGGGTCACATCGACTTGCTCATTGGTGGTTCGCCCTGCCAGAGTTTTTCGTTTGCCGGTCGCAGAAATGGTATGAGTACCGAAACTAACGAAGAAATTTATACTCTTGACCGCTACTTGGAACTTAAAAATGAGGGGTTCAAGTTTGTCGGTGAATCTTATCTTTTTTGGGAGTATATGCGAATTTTACACGAAGTTCGTGAAACTAATCCTAATGTCCTTTTCTTCTTGGAAAATGTTGAAATGGGCGAAAAATGGGAAGCCGTATTAACTAAAGCCATTGGCATTGCAGGGGTTCACGTGAACTCTGCCCTTGTTTCTGCCCAGAATCGCCGCCGAATTTACTGGACTAATATTCGCACCAAGACTATTGGCTTGTTCAAGAAAGTTGTTCCCGATATTCCACAACCGGAAGACCAACACATTTACCTTGAAGACATTCTTGAAGACAAGGTGGATGAAAAGTATTATTTGAAACAAGAAACCGTTGATAAGTTGCTTGCCAATGGAATCAAGGGTATGGAAAATCTCAATGTGCCAGCACACAAAGCCGATGAAGCCGAAATCGGAGATGACTTTGGCGAAGACGCATAGGATATTGTGTGAGCCTACTTGGAAGTGTGAGGTGTTCATTCCACCTACAAGTAAGCGGAAGTTCCGGTGCTTGATTGCCGGGTATTATAAATTGATTGGATGTTATTCACACGAACGCCAATTTGTAATGGAATATGAGACCGAAGACGATTAGACATTTATGTTTTCCCGGTAGTTCATCGCTTTCCGTTGATAAGCAAGCGGATAGAGTAAAGTCCGTTTGCTTGATTTCTTGTTATTACAAGGGTTATAATCCACATAACAATAGAGAGCGTCCTTATATCTTTGAGTATGAAACGGATAGTATGTGAACCAAATTGGCTTGAGCCTATTAAGATTAGTTGCTTCGCAGATAGTGGCAAGGTGGATGCCATCATTAGTACCTATAACCGGGGAATTGGCAAGCACTGGTCCGGCAGACCCTATATAATGGAGGCCCACTTTGAAGAAAACAATTAGTATATATGTATT
>Ga0265299_10000975_pt1 | contig 34542 bp, 24 predicted proteins | sample AusTroGonzalo_MG_4_FD_193485 | JGI IMG/M metagenome (GOLD analysis project Ga0265299, IMG submission 193485) | Bovine rumen microbial communities from tropical cattle in Woodstock, Queensland, Australia - Gonzalo_02 | ecosystem: Host-associated > Mammals > Digestive system > Stomach > Rumen ... | reverse complement strand
CCCGCTCCATTTTTTTATGTCCTTTTTCAATCGAAATTCTTTGGTCGGCACCTTAGCCAAGAGGTAAGGCAGAGGTCTGCAAAATCTCCATCTCCGGTTCGAATCCGGAAGGTGCCTCCATTTTCAATTTATCTCCGCCGGAGTGGCGGAATTGGTAGACGCAAGGGACTTAAAATCCCTCGGGATAACCTCCTGTACCGGTTCGAGCCCGGTCTCCGGCACCATTTTGTGATTACAAAGATTTCAAAACCGACGATTCGGAGTTGAAAATGATTGCATACTGCGGACTTGACTGCGAAAAATGCGACGCATTCATAGCTACAAAAAACAACGATCAGGCACTGCGCGAAAAAACAGCAAAACTCTGGAGCGAACTGAACCGGACCACGATTCTGCCGGAACATATCAACTGCACCGGCTGCCGTTCAGACGGAATAAAAACCGTTTACTGCGAAAAACTCTGCGCTATCCGTCAGTGTGCGATGGAAAAAGGCTTCGCGACCTGCGGAGACTGTGCCGAGAAGGAAAAATGCCCTACTCTCGGAATGATTACCGCAAACAATCCAGATGCTCTGAAGAATCTGAAAACTTAAAAATTTCCGGCCGAATCAGCATCGCGATATCATTTTGATCGAAGTTTTTCGCAAAAATCCCCCGCAAAACATCCCTATTTTTGTCAAAACTACGCTAAAAATTGCCAAAAATCTCTAATTTTCTAAAATAATTCGGTTTTTTGAAAACATTTCAACGAGGCCGACATGGAAAACAATAAAAATTTACCAAACAGAATAAAAATTCTGCTTGCTTATTTGAACGAGAATTTAAGCGGCAGCAATGAAGCTGTATCGCTTACTCTGCTTTCAGCCGTCGCCGGAGAAAACATCCTCATGCTGGGACCTTCCGGGCTGGACAAAATCGAGGTCGTCCACTGCATTGCAAGTGCATTCAGCGATTTTTACAAAAACGGACATAATCCTTGTTTTGAGTATTTTCTGAATGAATCTTCCGCTCCTGATGATTTGCGAATCGCGGACAAATCCATTGTCTTTCTCGACGATATCTGGGCGGCCAGCCCCTCCGTTTTGAACAGACTGCTTGAAATCCTCAAGGATTCATCGTTTTTTGTCGCAGCTGGTTCAAAAGAAGCAGACCCCTACAAAGCGGCAGAAGAAAAAAGATTCGATGCTCTGCGTGAATGTTTCGCCCTTCATGTCAATGTAAATGCGGCTTCAAGCGACGAAACTTTTTTCAAATTCGTCCAGAACGCGAATTGCCGGAAACCGGATGAAGCACAGTGCGCGGCATTGATCAGAAGCGACGATATGAAGAGCTGGCAGCCTAAAATAGACAAGATTGAACTGAGTACTGATGCAAAGAACCTGATTTCCGAAATAAGGAGAAAATGTTTTGATTATTATGTCAGTCTTTTCCGCTGGAAAAAAATTATCCGCATTCTCAAAACATGCGCCTTCCTGAACGGCAGGGACAAAATCGATCTCGCCGACTGCCTGCTTATCGACTACGCGATCCCGAACCGCATTGTCGAGGGAATACTGAAACAGAAAGTTATTGACGGCAAGCTGGACAGCAGGCAGCACATTCAATACAAGGAAAACATTTTCACGCAACAGAAATATCTAAAAATTCTAAGCAATTCCGTAGCAGATCTGAAATCAGGGAAGGAACACCTCACAGATTTATGATTCAAAGGCGATATTTCTTAGCCACGACACAGATATAATCTTTTTCCGCAATTTCATCGACCGCGATCTCGTCAAAACCTGCCGATTTCAAGGCTGCACTTATCTGAGCCGCGTTGTAGATCTTGAGTCCTTTGATCGTTTTTTCCCACTCGAAATTTGCGGGATTGAGCCCGGCGGCTTCGTTCACGATCATGAACGTTCCGTCCGGTTTGAGGCAGCGGAAAATCTCTTTGAAAGAATCCTCAAGCTGCCAGTAGTAGATAGTTTCAAACGCGGTGACGACATCAAATTTCTCGCTTTCGAACGGAAGTTCCCGCACATCGGCGCAGAAGACCTGGCATCTGCCGCTTTTGACATCGCTTTTGTTGGTCTTTTTCGTTTCGGCGACCGCGACTTTTGAAAAATCAACTCCGCAAACTCTGCCGCTTGTCATCGTAAGAAGGCGTTTTATATTCGCTCCGCCGCCACATCCGCAGTCCAAGCAGTCTGCATTTTCAGCCATTTTCAAATGCGGGAATCCCCAGTCTGCAAGGACTGCGTGCCGCTCTCCGTTGAGCTTTCTCACCATGATCTTTCCAAGCAGCCCTACAGGTTTTGCCGCCATATTTTTGAATTTTTTATAAAACCACATCAAGCCCCCCTACTTTGCTCCCTCATTTCACTATGGCAATACTGCCGGATTTTCAAGCAGATCTTCCATTTTGCAGCCCAGCACGAGTGAGATTTTGAAAAGTGTCTGCGCCTGAGCCTTGTCAATGTCGTTCACTTTTTGTTCATAAAGCTGGATCGAGTGCAGTTTTACGCCAGACATTTCTGCAAGTTCCGACTGTGAAATCCCTCTGTTTTCGCGGATGTTCTTTAAATTTGTACTGACGGAACGCTCCGCGATTTTCTTATCCATCACATCGATGAATGCTACAATATCCATTTCGTGGTAGACTTTATACATCTTTACGATTTCAGAAAGCGGAACTTTGCTGAAAACCGCTTTAAAAGTTTTGGCCGAATACCATTGATACTGCGCGACAGCCCAGCCGGCCCAATATTCCGGAGAACGGCTCTGAGAGAATACCGGCTCAGGAAGTTCTCGGCCCGGATCGACTTTTTCCACAATTGAGCGGACCAGTTCTATTCCCGATTTTCCGGCCACGACCGAAGGATTTCCGACGCCGAATTTCCCGCTTTCGCCCGATACAACAAAGAGATCAGCAAAATCATCAGGCTTTATTCCGCAGACATTTATCGCATAATCGAAAGCCACTGCAAGGCAGTTTGCAGCACAGTTCAGATAGAGTTCATCGTATGCGCGGATCGCCATTTTTCATTCCCTCTCGGATAATATCCATCACAAAAATACTTTTAGCCACCACAGCATGACGGAGTTCGTTTTTGTAAGCCTCACGCGCCTTTGCGTCACGCGCCGTATATTTCTGATAGTAGACTTCACACCTTACCGCTTCAGCACCGGCAAAAGTCAGCTGACTGAACGCCTTTTCCGAAACAAGAACATACTGAATGCCGAGTTTTCCCAAGTGCATCGCCTTTTCCAGACTTGCAAGCGGCAGAGTGTTGTTGATGAAGTCTCTTGCGAAAGAAAAATAGGAATCGTCCGCGCGGTAGCCGACAATCACATCGAAAGGAGCCGTATCAACTGAAAAATTGTTCACGATATACTCTTTTGCCGCAGCTGCGATCTCGTTTTCCAGCGAAAAAGTCCTGTTGCTCAGCAGAACGGCTATCCAATTCAGAACAGAGTAGCGCTCATCCTGCAAATCAAGCACTTTAAGGCCGCTTTTTTTCAGCCTGTATTTGTTGACAAAACCGTTGCTGTTTTCTCTGCACGCCCACTCTTTCGCAACTTCGATTTCCTTCGTGCAGTAGAATCCCTGTCCGTAATCGTTGTATTTTTTTCCTGCCGCGAGAGTCGGTTTCTCAATGATTTTCGTTGATCCGTGATATAGAATCATGCTCAAGCCTCCGATTTTGTATCATCACAATGATACGATTTTTTATATCATCACAATGATAGTTTTGTCAAGAGGGATTGAAATAACGACTAAAATCCACCCATTCCCACCGTTGCGGAAAACTTGATCTCGTTCTGCATCAGATTGTGCGAAACGCCGACCGCGATCGCCGGGAGCGCCAGTTTTTTCAGATACATTTTCAATCCGGTCGAATATCCGAAATTCATTACGAAACTTCCGTCGGAATCCTCTCCGGCAAACTGCTCCAAAAGCCCGTAAGCCGAAAACATCACGAATTTCGTGTTCAGAATACCTACTTCAAGACCAAAATCAGCTCCTCCCATCTTGGTGCCGTGGAATTTATCAGGCATTATCGTCGTTCCGACGACCATCTGTGTTGGTCTCAGCGGGATCGGAAGGTTGTTCGACAGGTAAAGCGCGTATTGGGTAAGCACTCTGAGGCGCGTAACCGGCAGCGGATACTGTATCGTAAACTTAAAACCGAGAGATTCCGCGCAGCTTCCCGAAGTCAGGACCGTCACCGCGCCGTCTATGCTGAAGGATTTCACCGACATAAACCATTCGTTGAGCGATGAAAAACTGATGTCCCAGCCGACTCCCGGCGTAATTGCGTGAAAAGACTTGACTTTTCCTTTGTATTCCGCGTATTTTTTCTTAACGCTTGCATTGGTGTAGCTGTAGCGCAGACCGGCGTTTATCTTCGAATGTGCCGTGATCTTATCGCTCACTGCGGCATAAACCGAACCGCCCATTGCGTTGTATTCGAATATTTTTTTGCCTGAAAGATTCTTCTCCTCGTTGTCGCGGTGGTTAAAAGAGGCTCCGACAGTAAAACCGGGGTGTCTGATGTCGCGCGAAGGTCGGCTGTAGGCCATAAGCGCGAGCTGGATATTTTTAGAAAAAACTCCGCCTATGACATAGTTATCCCTGATCCCGAAGGCGTTCATATCCATCACGAAAGCTCCGCCCATAAAGCCCGTCGAGCTTGAATACATGAAAAAAGGGACCGGAATGAATGACCATTTTTCCTTAACTTTTATAAAAAGCACGGTCGCGCCGTTTTCATCTTTCTGAAGCGACACTTCGGTTTCGGAAAAAAGCTCCAACTCCTCAAGAGTGACCTTGACTTCATGCAGGTCGATGCGGCTTTCGGGGGTCCCGACATACTTTCCGAGTACCGAGAGCATATAGGATTCTTTGGTCCTTCCCAGACCTTCGATCTTTATGGCCGACACAAGTGATCCACTTTTAACATCCTGATTTTCTTCAGCAAAAACGCTGAAACACGGAAGAAACGTAATAAGCAGAAAAAACAAAACCAGATAAAATGAAAGATGCGGCTTTGCCACCATCCGACTCCTTTTCAAACCACATCAAAACAGCGCAATCATGCACAAAGATTTAATAAAATCAAACTATAAAAACCAGTCTTTCACTGCGTGTCATAAGAAGATCCTTACTTTCAAAAATTTCAGCGTACTTTCCAAAGTCCGCTTTTTCTCGAACCTATACGTTCAATAATTCCTTTCGAAACGAGCTTGTCTATGTGGCGGTGGACTGTTATCGCAGATTTTTTGACACGTTCGGCAATCTTCGGAATTGTTATGCTGCTGTCATCTGAAATAATTTGCAGAATCATCTCGTCAAGAGCAGATAAATTTGGCGTTTCCGAAGGCTGTATCTTATCATTTATCTTATCATTTAAAGATTTTATCTTATCATTTTGTTCATTTATCTTATCACTTATCTTATCATTTTTCCCCCGTTTGAAGAGAAAAGTGAAACCGTATTCATCACTGAAATACTCATAATCCACCTTACTATCAGCACAAAGTCTGAACGTTCTGTCGAATCCCGTTCCGAATGCGTCTATCATCCCGTTTTTAAACAAAACCGTCGCAATAAGCGGATTTCTGATTTTGCTCCCTATTTTACCGGAAGCAAAATCAAGCGGGTTCGCATCATTCAGAATACCGCCCGGATTATAAATCCTGACTTTTGATTTTGTAATTGAGATCTCGTTGCTGTCGCCCTTCTGATACTGGCAGTGTGCAAAAGAGTTTATGACTATCTCACGCAGCGCCCCCAATGGGATTTCAGGCGTTTCCACACGCTTTGTCCCTATAATTTCGGAGAAATAGTGAATATTGTTCTGTATGTATTTCAAACCTTCAGCGATACATTCAAGAATGTTTCCGCGGAACTGTTTCAAATCCGTGAAAGAGACCCTTTCATCTGTCGGATATATCACCTCTTTCAAAAGCACGGGGCCGTCGTTTCCGAATAAAAAATATCCGGCATTATTAAGAAAACCCTCTTCATTTATCAAATTCAGTTTTCTCAACGCTTCCTCTGGGTTTCTATAAATATAGTTTAATCTGCCGGTATCGTTTGCGTCTCTTATATACTGAATCAGCAGTTCTTCGTTTACATGATCAATGCCGTAGGATGTCGCTTTTTCTTCCCACTTTGAATAGGTTTTGTCTTTCGATTCAAAATATTTCCGCAGAAGTTTGGAATCCATAAAAATATCGGCATCATGAACTCTCGTATAATAGCGTCCGTAGGCAGAATAAGGCGTATCGTCACCTGACACGAAAACTTTTATCACATTTTTTTCGTCAATAATTTCAGACGTTATCGAAATGAAAGGTGTCGGTTTCAAGTTATTTCTCACTTCGTGCGATATATCTGCAAGAGTTTTCTGCCCTATCTCATGACCGAAGACCGAACCGTCGTCTTTGATTCCGAAATAGACAATCCCGACATTGTGCTTGTTCAGCATCGCACAAAGAGAAATGACAGCCTCCCGCAACTGAGCTGTTGTTTTCTTGAACTCGAGAGTTTCCGATTCCTGCCGTTTCATACTTTCAACCCCTTTTCATTATTTATCTTATCATTTATCTTGTCAAATATCTTATCATTTATCTTATCATCCATGTATTCATAAATACCGTTATGTCAAGAAAACAAGCAGAAATAAAAGATGATTTTAAATCAAAAAATTAGAACATTTTTATCATATTAAAATTCCCTGTACCCTTCATTCGAAAGAATGTTTTTCTAACACTCATTATTTAAAAGACGCAAGCAGCATGTCTTTTTCTCAAAAAGTCCTTAAAAATCAATGCCTTGTTTGCTTTTCCTTTCTGTTGAAGCTACAATTGTCTGTTTTTTTTGATCACCATATTTGGGAGAACACGATGGTAGAAAGAATTCATGCTTTATGGGATGATAATCCTGTAGATATTACTCCAGAAGCTAACTTTATTTGGAGTATTGCAAATAAACTCCGCGGATCTTACATGCCTGATAAATACGGCGATGTTATTATTCCTATGACTATTGTCCGCCGTTTTGAGTGTGTCCTTGAATCAACCAAAAATGAGGTCGTCGCCAAATATAAAAAGAATCCGAATTATCCTGAAAAAGCAATGCAGCGGATTTCAGGGTATCAGTTTTACAACACCAGTGAATTTTCATTGAAGGAATTGTGCAATGATCCTGACCATATTGCAGCAAATTTTGAGGAATACATCAACGGTTTCTCGCCAAATGTACAGGTTATTTTCAAAGAGCTTGAAATGAGCAATCATATCAAAAAAATGAATAAAGACGGTTGCCTTTACTCTGTAGTGAAAGCGTTCTCGGAATTGAATCTTTCTATCGAAAAATTTGATGCTATCAAGATGGGATATATTTTTGAAAATCTTATCGGACGCTTTTACCAGAATGTTGAAGCCGGTCAATATTATACTGGTCGAGACATTATAAAAATGCTGGTAGCTGTGCTTACAGCTGAAGGTTGCGATGATATTTTCGATGACGGTCGCGTTATAACAATCTGTGACCAGGCGTGCGGTACAGGCGGAATGCTTTCCACGGCATACAACTACATTCGGCATTTCAATCCGACAGCTGATGTCAGACTGTTCGGACAGGAATTTATGCCTCAGACACATGCCATAGGACTTGCAGAAATGTTGATAAAGGGGCAGAACGCGGAAAACTTTCTTCATGCAGACACCTTGAAAAACGACTGTTTTCCTGATGTGAAAATGAGGTTTATGATTGAAAATCCGCCCTTCGGAACCCCGTGGAAGGGTGAAGATGCCAAGTCAGGCCAAGAAGAAGCTGTCAAAAATGAATTTTCCAAAGGATTCCGCGGTCGTTGGGGTGCTGGACTCCCATCTGGTGATGATTCGCAATTATTGTTTATGCAGTCAGCTGTAGCAAAGATGGACGACAACCTTGGCAGGGCTGCTATTATCGAGAACGGATCGCCAATGTTTACAGGGGGAACAGCCTCAGGAGAGTCTCAGACTCGCCGCTGGCTTTTGGAACAAGACTTAATTGAAGCAATTATAGCTATGCCGACGGATTTATTTTACAACACCGGTATTGCAACTTATGCGTGGATACTCTCCAAGAACAAATCTCCGGAGCGCAAAGGCAAGATTCAGCTGATTGATGCGACACAGATTTATCATAAATTGCGCAAACCTTTGGGCAATAAGAAAAATGAGTTTTTACCGGAAGACAGAGCCAAAATTACAAAATTGTATGCCGATTTTGAAGAAAACGAGGTTTGTAAAATTTACCCGAACACGGAATTCATTTATCGCGAATACACGGTCATGCAGCCCTTACAACGGAGCTATTCGATCACAGAAGACAGCATTCAAAACATGTTGCAATCAGGAGCTCTAAAATCCTTATGGGATGATGCAAAAGTCACAGAGCTTGAAGAAAAGGGAACCACAGCCAATGCTAAAGAGAAAAAAACACTCGAGGGCTTCAATGCAACAAAACCTTTGCATGACGCCATTTTGGCAAAATTGAGGAACGCTGTGTCTGATAAGAAATGGCTGAATCCCGATACCTTCACTCCTGTTTTGAAAGAAGTTTTAGCGGATCTGAATATTGAAAAAAAACTGTTTGACAAACTATTCGACAAGATCTTGGACGGTTTATCGGTAATGGACAAAGAAGCTGAAATCCAGACGGTTTCCAAAGGAAAAAATAAAGGCGAAGTCTTGTATGATAAAACCACAAAAGACTCAGAAATCGTCAAATGGGATGAGACTATCGATGATTATATGGCTCGCGAAGTTCTTCCTCATGTTCCCGATGCAAAGTGGTTTTGGGAAGAGAACCTTGGAGCAACGAAACCTGTCGTCAAAACCGGAGCAGAAATACCGTTCACAAGATATTTTTACAAGTATCAGCAACCTGAGCCAAGCGATATTTTGGCTGAGAAATTTAATGCTTTGGAACGTAGTGTTGATGAGCGCATCCGCAAATTGTTCGGCAAATAATGGTGGCAGATATGAGAGAAATGAAAGATAGCGGAATTTCATGGATTGGCGAAATACCAAAGGATTGGGTACTATGCCCTTTTCCGATATATTTTGAGAGCATTATTGATTACAGAGGAAAAACACCTGAAAAAGTTGATGAAGGAATTTTTCTTGTGACTGCGAGAAACATTAAAGATGGAAAATTAAACTATGAATCATCTCAGGAATACGTTAGCGAAGCTGATTATAGCGAAATCATGCATAGAGGATTACCTAATTTAGGAGATGTCCTGTTTACAACTGAAGCACCTTTAGGGGAAGTGGCAAATGTCGACAGAACCGATATTGCTTTAGCACAACGAGTAATTAAATTTTCTGGAAAAGAAGGAATATTAGACAATTACTTCTTAAAATACTGGATTTATAATCCTGCATTCCAGGATGATTTAAAATCTTTTGGAACAGGTTCGACAGCTCAGGGAATTAAAGCATCAAAGTTAAACCAATTAAAATTAATACTACCATCATTTAATGAACAACGCCGTATCGTCTCTTTTCTCGACTCCAAATGTGCTGAAATTGATGCTCTTACTGCTGATATTCAGTCTGAAATCGAGACGTTGGAAGAATGTAAGCGGTCAAGGATTTTTGAAACTGTTGAGCATGGATTAGGGCATAAAGTGTTTGTTGATACAGATTCTGATGTGTGGCAAACCATTCCAGAAGGTTGGAAACTTGTTGATATAAAATATCTTTTTGAGATTGTGAAAAGAATAGCAGGAAAGGAAGGGTACGATATTATCGCCATTACCCAGCAAGGGTTGCAATACAAAGATGTTTCTTCTAATGCGGGACAACTTGCATCGGATTATAGTGGATATCAGTTTGTGTATCCGGGTGATTTTGCCATGAATCACATGGATCTTATAACAGGATGGGTTGATTTATCGGACAAATTTGGTGTAACGAGTCCTGATTACAGAGTCTTTCGTTTGAGATATCCAGATAGGTTTGATAGAAAATATTACAAACACATTATGCAGTGTTGCTATATGTGTCGCATTTTCTATTCTTTTGGTCGCGGAGTTTCGAACCTTGGCAGGTGGCGTTTGCAGACATCCACATTTAATGATTTTAAGGTTCCAGTTCCTCCTTATGAAGAGCAAGTAATTATTGGTAAATATCTAGATGAAAAAGTTTCAGAAATTGACGCTATCATCACTCAAAAACGAGAGCAGTTCACTGTTCTCGCGGATTATAAAAAATCTTTGATTTATGAATACGTAACCGGAAAAAAGGAGGTTCCTGTAGCATGAGCATGAACGAGATACTTACTGAAAAACAGTATCAGCATGAAATAATGGAGTATCTAAAATCAGAGAACGGCTACCGCATCCGTCAAAGTAGCAAATTCGACCGCAATTACGCGATGGACCGTGAAATGCTGTTCGAGTTCCTGAATAAATCCCAGCCGGATGTCATGGCGGAACTATCCAAAATTTTTAAAGCAGATACCGAAAACACGATCGCTTCTGTGATTAATGAAAGCGCAACTGCGAGCAAAAGTTCGCTGGTTGATATCCTGAAAAACGGCATTGAAATTGGCAACCGCCATCTTGATCTGATGTATACAAAGCCGGCCACGACTCTCAATAAAACGCTTAACCATCAGTATGATGCCAATATTTTTTCAGTTATGGAAGAAGTTTACGCAACTGACAAAGAACGGATTGACCTTGTTATTTTCTTAAATGGTCTCGCTATTATTTCGTTTGAGCTGAAATGTAATCCTTCCGGACAGTCATACCATGATGCCATTTATCAGTATCGCACAGAAAGGGATCCTAAATCACGTCTCTTCCGCTTTAAATCTGGCTGCATAGTCAATTTTGCCATGGATTTAAATGAGGTCTACATGGCCACAAAACTGGACGGGAATGCGACAACTTTTCTGCCGTTTAATATGGGTAGCGGTAAAGGTGTAAACGCAGGCGCAGGCAACCCGGTTTTCCCCGACAGATACAGTGTTTCCTATATGTGGGAAGACATTCTCACAAAGGACACTCTTCTGGATCTTATCAGCAAGTTCATATTTATTGAGCGCAAAGAAGAAACAGATAAAGTTACAGGAAAAAAGAAGACTTCCGAGACACTGATTTTCCCACGATATCACCAGCTTGATTTAATTCGTAAACTATTGGCATCTGTCAAAGAACACAAAACCGAACTGAATTATTTGATAGAGCATTCAGCAGGTTCCGGAAAAACAAACAGCATCGCGTGGCTGACCTATCGTTTAGCATCTCTTCATGATGCGAATAATAAAATTATTTTTGACAACATTATCATTGTTACTGACCGCAAAGTTGTAGACAGACAGCTTCAAGGAGCCATCCTTGGAATGGATCATCAAGCTGGTTTTATCCGTGCAATGGACGATCAATGCACCTCAGCAACTCTCAAGGAAGAATTGGAGAAAAACACAAAAATAATTGCAACAACAATACAAAAATTTCCCTATATCGTGGATGTAGTAGCCAATCTTAAAGACAAACATTTTGCTGTTATCATTGACGAAGCACATTCCTCTACTGCCGGTAAAGATATGCAAGCAGTAACACAAACACTTGGTGCCGGTGAAAAGCAGTATGAAGATGCAGACGATATGATAAACGATCAGATTGAAAAATCCGGCAAACAGTCAAATGTCAGCATGTTTGCTTTCACAGCGACACCTAAGAACAAAACTTTGCGTCTTTTCGGACACTTAAATTCTCACGGACAATATGAAGCATTTCACCTTTACTCTATGAAACAGGCAATCGAAGAAGGATATATTCTTGATGTGCTCCAAAACTTTACAGAGTATGAGACTATTTACAAAATCAATAAAGAAATAGAAGACGATCCAGAGATGAAGACAGACGATGCAAAAAGACAGATTGCCCGCTTCATTGAACTGCATGACACGAATATTGCACAACGAGTTGAAGTTATCGTGGAACACTTCCGCAAATTTGTTATGAACAGCTGTCTCTGTGGTATGGAAAAAGCTATGGTTATTACCAACTCACGTCAATCTGCTGTTAAATATTACAAAGCTTTCAAAAACTATATCTCGAAGAAAGGATATTCCGGAATTGACGCTCTTGTGGCTTTTTCAGGCAAAGTAACTCTTGACGGCGATGATACAGAATACACAGAGCCCTTAATGAATAATTGCAGGGAAGAGCAGACTCCGATACTCTTCGACGGTGAAGATTACAATGTTCTTATCGTTGCCAACAAGTATCAGACAGGATTCGACCAGAAAAAACTCTGCGCGATGTATGTAATGAAAAAACTGGACGGAGTAAACGCTGTACAGACATACAGCAGACTTAACCGAATAATGCCGCCTTATGACAAAAAGACTTTCATCCTTGATTTTGTTAATAAATACAGCGATGTGCAAAATTCATTTGCACCGTTTTATACCACGACGCTACTCAGCGGCAATATAAATCCAAAACAGATATATGACTTGGAAACAAACATTGATGCTTTCATGATTTTGGACCCGCTGGATATTCAAAAATTCAATGATTTATTATTCAAAAAAAGAGAAAAAACGATCTCTGACACAGAACAAAAAACTTTGAACTTTTATCTTCAAAAGGCAGGAAACGCTGCAAAACAGTACGATATTGAAAAACAGCGTGAAATCAAAGTCAGCTTGCGCGGTTTCGTCAGATTTTATGAATTTTTGTTGCAGGCAACTTGTTTTAAAGACCCCGATATTCATAAAAAGTATATTTTCATAACATATCTGCTTTCTTATCTTGATATATCCAATGGCGGCAGAGGATTTGATTTGACAGGAAAAATCAAGGCCGATAATTTTTTCCAGAATAAAGGTCAAACCCATAGTAATGAAAAAATTGTATCAAAACCTGTTGTAAAACTTCCTATATCGGACGGATTTAACCTTACTGAAGCCAAAAAAGAACGGCTCAGCGAAATCATCAAGGAAATAAATTCCCGCATGGGAACAAAGTTTGACGACGAGGTAGCCGTTAAATCAATGCTTCAGATTAAAGATTTGCTTATGAAATCTGATAAACTGAAAACCTCTGCACGAAACAACAGCGAAACAGATTTTGAATTTTCATTTTATGACGACATAGACGATGCTTTAATCAAGGGTTTGGAACAAAATCAGGATTTCTTCACGTTGCTGCTTAACAACGAAGAAATTAAGCGTTCAGTCCTCGGAATATTTGCAAGTGAAATTTATACGAGCCTGAGAAACTTTGCGAACTGACTTTTAACATCAAAAACAAACATCAAGTTTCTGATGTTCTTTGCAACCCACACATCAAATGTACGTGTATGATGTGCTATTCCCTCTCCGTTTGATCGTCCGTATTTTTATGGAAAGGATTAAATCCTGTTCGTATATCGATCAAATCCCGTTGTTCAACAACATCTGGTTTGACTTTAGAAATAAATATAGTCTGAATTCCAATCTCATTTGCAACTTTTATAAGACTTGGATAGATCTCTTCAAAAGACTCTGGTTCCATTGGTTGATCCGGGGAATCCATAATTAAAATTGGCAAGCAAATAAAATTCTTAAAGTTCTTATGTAAATACTCAAGCATACACAAATAAACTAATAGCTGGAGATGATTGTGCCTTGCCATACTTCCAGGCGTAAATGCCACATCTGCTTTTCCTTCTTTATGATAAGCAACTAGTACTTGGCTAAATGGGTCGAACTTAAGAAAAAAATCAACCTGATTTCTATCATCATTCAAATATTGGACATTTTTTACTGCACTATCAAGATACATTTCTGTCAATCTTTTATTAAAATCGTTTACAGCTTTTTGACTATAGTTATTTTTCAAATCCTTTATTTCTTTTTTGGCTTTTAGAACTTGTTCTTCCAGCACTTTTATTTTATTGATATCACCCCCAGAATTAATGATAGCAAAACAATTTTCAACAAGTGCCAATTTTTTCAAAGTTTGGTCATAATTTAATTCGGATGCCTCATTCTTAAGATTTCTTATTTCTCTATCAATTTTCTTCTTTTCAGACATTATTTTTTGAATAGACTTTTCGTAATCCGCCAATGACAAAATAATCTTATCATTCTTAATTTCCTTTATCATTCTGGTTATAATGTTAACCTCTTCCTCATATTTAGGATTTTCTGCTATAATCCCACCCAACATAGACAAAAGTTTTGCCGTCCTATCTTTACGAGGTGCAGCAATATTTGATTGTTTACTCAAATATCTATAAACTTTTATTTCTTCAGCCAGCGAATGAGAGGCTCTTAAAAGATATGCTAGTTCTCCATTAGATTTTGTAGTTTTTCTATCAAAACAATCTCTATAATCTTGAAAAGTCTCAAAATCTATCGACATATCCCCGGAATAATCTAATCCAAGCTCACCATATAAATCTCTTATTTTTTCCATACTTCGTTCATAAGATCTTAATTGTTCAATACTTTTTTTGTACTCGTTTTCCAAACTATCTAATTCCAGAGTTTTGTCATAGATTCTTTCAGCATTTTCGTAGTTAAAGAAAAAGTCCATTATTTTTCTTATCCTTACCAGATGTTTTACCTCTTTGCCTCTTGTAAAAATTGAACCCAAATCTCCTTGCCCAATTTCATCTACAAAATTCATAAAAGTAAAAGATCTGAACGATGGATTTTCTTCAAAGACTTTTTTATAAACTTGTATAGCCTTTATATCAATGTCTTCAGTTATAACCTCACATATCATATCTTTATATTTTTCATAACTGATAACACTGTACCCACTATTCTCTGTTCTCTTATATGAAAATTCTCCTCTTGTATTGTTCCTTTTTACCCAAAGTTCTGTTTTTTCATTAGTAATATATGCGCCAACTTCGTCAATGTTGTCAAGACCATCGTGAGATAATTCTTCACTGCTTCCAAGAATAAAATCCAATACTTTTGTAAAAGCTGTCTTTCCCACATTATTATTTCCATAAATATAGGCATTATCTGTAAAATCATATTTTTTTGAAATTGCTCCTCTATACAATGTAATTTCCCTTATTCTAAACATGTCTAAGCACCTCCTCGGTAAAAGCTTTACTGTCAAGCTTGTTTACTTCACAAATTGGATTTACATTTTTATTCCTACACCCGCAAATGAAGTTATTTTCACACTTAAAATCCTTAAGTTCTTTCAAAACAGCTACATCATCATCCTCAATCCTAATCCAGCCGGAAGTTTTCATTTTATGGATCACCTCCAAAATAGCCTCAACATCATTAGGATGAGACAACAATTTAATATTTAAATTATCAAAAAATTCGTCTATAACATCATTTTTCCTCGAACCGTATGAGCACTTCTTTTCGTTCCTTATGCAGAAAGCCATAAATACAAGTTTTATTAGCGAATTTATTTTGTATTTTTCTCCAAGCAATTCCATAATTATTTCCAAATATTCACTCTCTAGAATATATCTATTCATCTTCCTTCCCCCAAGATATTTGCTTATCTTCGTCTATGTTTTCTCCTGTCAGATAAACATAACACCCGTTTCTATATATAGAACTGTTATCCATAATGCTTGAATCAATAACCTTTCTTGTGGTTTGCATAAAAACTTGCTTCGGAGAAGGATTGCTACCGTCCAGCTCTAGCAAAGCATCCTGGTAATTTGTATATGCCGCATCTTCTATATTAGAAATCACTAAACCGCCTTCCACATACACCTCTCTAAAATCTTTATAGAGCAATTCTTTTACAAGTTCTTGTGCAATAAACCCAACATCATTTTTTACAAGTTTAAGCTGCCTAATTTCCCTAATATCACCATTCTCAATCAAATCATTAGCTTCTTTTTGCTTTTTCTTCTTAACATCGGCCGTATTAACAGTAAACTTGTTATCACTTATTTCCGATCTCACCCTACCAACAATATCCATAATTTTTTGGAATGTTATAACACATTTCTTCTTATTCTTGATTGACTCATCTATTTCTGACATAAAATACTCGACAATGCGATCGCATCGAATTTGTTTTGCTTTTTCATAGACCTTTATATCTGTGCAATATGTATCTATAATTTTTTGTTTTAATCCCGATAGAATCTGATCCTCTGAATATACATCGATCACACATTTTTTTGTAAATTTTAATATTAAGCTTTTAACAGTTTCTTCATTATTATTTTCAAACAAAGCATCATGCACTTTTCTTGCTATAGATTTTCTGTTTTTCGACACGCCATCTTCAAAATACTTGTAAACAGCATCTATGGTAGTATCTTCATGGACATTAAATTCCAAATTATTTTCGCAGATTAAGACAAACGAAGTATTTTGAGCCTCTCCTGCCAAAATCCAATTTCCCAACACTTTAGCCCAACATTCCTTACTAACCACACCGCTTTTCACTTGTATATAACTTTTGTTAAAATTGACCGAGACCAATTCTTCTGGGGTATTGACATCTATATCGTCTACCCCTTCATAAGTAAAATATAAATCCATAGAAGCATGAGCAATAACGGTATCTATAAAAATATACCTTTGAAATAAAAAACCATATTGAGATATAATTCCATCAGACATAAACGACCTCAATTATTTTTTTCATTAAAATTCTATCATTACTCTACCACACCAGTTTTTCTTCCAGAAGCCGCACTAATTTTTCAAGTCCAGTTTTGTCGTCATCGGAGAAGCGGTTTTTAAGCGGGCTGTCGATATCGAGAACGGCTGCGACTCTGCCGTTTGAATGAATGGGGATGACTATTTCGGAATTCGAGGCGCTGTCGCATGCGATATGTCCCGGAAATTCGTGAACATCGGGAACGAGGATCGTTTCGTCTTTCAAAAGTGCCGTGCCGCACACACCTTTGCCCGACTGAATGTGGATGCAGGCAGGTTTTCCCTGAAAAGGTCCCACCGTAAGTATCCCGTTTCTCACGAGGTAGAATCCCGCCCAGTTCAGATCGGCAAGCGACTGCATGATGAGTGAAGAAATGTTGCTCATTGCCGATACAGCCCAAGGCTCGCTCTCAAGCAGTTCAGCCGCCTGTTTCAGAAGAATGTCATAGTTGGTCATCTGTATCTCCTTAATTTTGTTGAAGCGATTTTGAGGTCTTTATCGTCGCCGCATACGCGCTGTTTATAAGTCCGAGTACCGCCGAAAGGATGAAAAGGGTCTCGATCCCGAGCGTGTGCCATATCCAGCCGCCGAAAAGGGCGATGAGTATGCTTATCAGGTGATTTACCGAAACGCCGGTCGAAATCGTTGCGCGGGTCTCTTCAGGCGAATCGGAGAGGTCTTTGACGTAGATGTTCGAAGCCATCGCGGCAAGCGAGATCACCGAATCGAGAAGATAGTTGACGCAGCAGACGACGAAGGCGACATCCTTCGGGAAGATGTGGTGCGCGAATCCGTAGAAAAAGCAGACTACAACGAGGATCAGGGTGTCCGTTATCATCACGATCTTGTAGCCGAAGCGGTCGATTATCCTGCCGACGAGCGGAGATGCCGCGAAACAGCATACTGCGGAAATCGCGAAAAGAAGGCTGATTATCATCGCGTCAGCACCGTAGAAAAGAACGAGGACGTAAGGACCGAAAGTGAAGAATATCTGCTTTCTCGCGCCGTAGAAAACTTCGATCATGTAGTATTTCGAGAATTTGCGGCGGAAGTAAAAGCGCCGTTTCGCCCTGTCGGTCTCGCTGCTTCCAGTCATGCGCATCGAAAATACGAATCCGAGAAGAAGTATCAGGCTGCTCACGATGAAAACGGGCTTGAAAAGAGCCGTGGTTTTTCCTGCAAAAAAGCATACCGCGAAAATCACGACATACCCGGCGAGCATGCCCATCTGATGCACCGAATTCTGCATCCCGAGGGCGATCCCGCCGCGTCCGTCCTTGGCATATTCGAGGGTGAGCGTGTTCCTCATCCCGAGCTGGATGTGCTCACCTAAAGAGTAGATGAACATCGCAAGTATTACGAGAAAGCGCACCGGCGGAACGACCGACTGCATCACCATGCCGCAGACCATTATGACCGCGCCGAGTTTATATATTTTTTCAGCCGAAAAAGTGTAGACGACTGCAAGAAAGAAAATGAGCAGGAATCCCGGAAGTTCGCGGAAGAACTCGGAAACGCCCTTGTCGAACTCGCTCATTCCGACGACCTGCGCCAGATAGTTGTCAAGCACCCCTTTGTAGAGGCCGAAAGCGAGCGCGAACGTCACCATCGAAACGAAAAACGCCATATATTTCGAATCCTGCCTGAAAACTTCCTTGAATCCGCCCATAACCGCTCCCGACCTTGCAAAAAAACAGTGCAGAAATACTTTTGCAAAGGATTTTTGTCAAAATTTTAAGAAGTCAGCGTCGTCAGCAGTCGCTTTTAACTGCGCAGATTTGCAGAATTTCACTATAAGTTTGCTATTGCCTTCAAAAACATTATGATTGCCCGTTTTTAAGTTTTTTGAACAAATTTTTCGGGAGGTTTTTTCATGAATTTCAACGGCAAAGAGTACAAAAATTTCGTTTCGGCTTTCGACGAGTCGAATCTTTTCACCCATTTCGCTCCGAGAAAGACTCCTACCTTCATTCCGCGCGGAAAAAGCAAGATCAGAACGCTTGACGAAGTAGTCGACATGCTGTCTGACGGCGATGTCATCAGCTATCCGCACTACTACAGAACAGGCGACAGAGGCCTTGAGGCGGTCGTCAAAAAACTCCGCGAGCACGGCAAAAGAAACATCGTTCTTTACGGAAACGCGATATTTGACCACACCGATCCGTGGCTTTATGAAGCATTCAAAGATGGAATAATTACAGGTATTTACGGAAATATTTACAGAGCTATGGGTAACCACCTCGTTGCCGGTGACCTTCTTCCGTGGGTCGGCGTAGGACTTAGTCACGGCAACAGAGTCCGCAAACTTCAGATGGGCGAAGTTCATGTAAAGATGGCGTTCCTTCCTGTTCCGATGGCAGATATTCACGGAAACGCGAACGGCGTCATGGGAAATCCCGACGAATACTGCGGTCCGCTCGGACTTGCTACTGCCGATGCGGAATATGCCGACTACACCTGCCTTATCGCGGGAACAGTTTCGGAAGAGACGCTCATTCCGGCTGAGATCACGATGGAACTCACTGATTTCGTAGTTCCGATGGAAAAACCGGGACTTTCGGAAGGGATCGGTTCCGGAACGCTCGATTTTGAGAAGATCCGCTCCAACAAGTTCAACGCTCAGATCGCTGAAAACGTAACCAACATCATGAAAGCTGCCGGCGTTATGAAAGACGGTTTCGCTTTCCAGGTTGGAAGCGGCGCAGGACTTATCGTTCTCGACAACATCAGGCAGTATCTCAAGGAAAACAACATCACGGCGAACTTCGCGATCGGCGGCATAACTTCGATGCATGTCGAAATGCTTGAAGAGGGAACTCTCCGCCACATTTTCCACGGACAGCTCTTCGAACCGAGCGAAAAAGTTATCAAATCACTTCTTATGAACCCCTTCCATATTCCGATATCCACTGGTTTCTATGCATCTATCGCAAACAAGGAATGTGCAGTAAATATGCTTGACGTCGCTGTTCTTTCGGCTCTCGAAGTCGACAGAGATTTCAACGTCAACACCGTCTGCGCTTCCGGCAGGATCATCGGCGGGATCGGCGGCGGACAGGATGTAGCTGCTGGAGCAGACCTCACGATCATGTTTGTTCCGCTTGCTACGGGAAAAGACGGAAAAGGCTTCCCGAAGATCGTCGAGAAAGTTTATACCCGCACGACCCCGGGAGAGGTCATTGACGTCGTCGTCACCGAAGATTATGTCTGCGTAAACCCGAAGAGCAAGTCTTCATACAAGGAAGCAGTCCTTGAAAACGGCAAGAAATACGGCCTCAATATCATTTCAATGGACGAACTTCTCGCGAAATCGAAAGAAAAAGCGGAAAGTTTCGGTGTCATTCCGAAGCCGAAACCCACTACCGACGAGGTCGTTCACGTTATCGAATGGCGTGACGGAACACTTCTCGACACGATCAAAAGAGCAATGCCAAAATAAAATCAGATAAACAGCGTCAAACAGCCGTTGGATCTGCTTTCTTCTTTATTTTCAAAACAAACAACAGCCACAATAAACCGTGACCTTTATTTGATTCATCGTTGTAAATTTGCATTAAACATCAAAGACTGGTGCCGAGAACAGGACTTGAACCTGCACGGAGTTGCCCCCACTAGAACCTGAATCTAGCGTGTCTGCCAATTCCACCATCCCGGCACGAAAAGAGCGCGGCAATTATACTCAAAATGAAATACGGGTCAAGAATTTTCCGGTTATTTTGCCTCAAAATCGCCGGCAAGGTGTTTCAGCTGCTCTTTCAAAGCGTCAAATTTCTCGGCTTCTTTTTTCATTCTGTCGATCTCAGCCGTAAGTTCGGCGACCTTTGAAACCGATTCAGCGATCTTATCCTGCGACTCCTTGAGTTTTGCGTTAGCCGATTCGACATTGTTCTTCAGGGTTTCTATTTCGCCGGTAGCGGCATCGAAAGCCTCTTTTGTCTCCATCAGCTGGTCGATCTGCGTGTTGAGCTCTTTTATTCTCTCGATTTTTTCGTTGTTTTTGTCTTTCAAAGAAGCGACTTCCTTAGCAAGCTCGTCGTTCTGGTCGGTGATTTCAGCCGCCTTGCTCAAAGCCTCGCCGAGCTCCTCGATCTCACCTTTCTGAATAACGCAGACCTTTTCAAGTTCGGCCTTTTCATTGCGGACTTTCTCAAATTCGTCTGCGATTATCGTAAGATTTGAGATGGTATCCTTAAGCTCCGCCGCCTCAGTTTCCGATTTCTGCAAAAGAGTTTCCTTTTCTTCAAGAGAATGCAGCTTTTCAGCAAGGTCGTCTTCTGCTTTCTTCAGCGATTTTTTAAGGTTTTCATTTTCGCCTTCAAGATTTTTTCTGAGATCAGAAAGTTCCGTTCTGCATTTTTTAAGCTCAGCGGTTTCCGTCTCCAGCTTTGTCTTCAGCTCATCTGTTTCTTTTTTGTGAGATTCTGCAAGCCGTTCTTTTTCGGCAGCTGACGATTTTTTCAGCTCCTCGAACGATTTTGCCGTTTTTTCATGCTCTGCGACAGCGTTTTTTGTGTCGTTTTCAGCTTTTTTGACCCGTTCCTTCATCTCTTTATTGTAAACAGAAAGAACATCGTTCTGGTCCCTGAGTTCGTTGATTTTCTTTTTCAGTTCGTCAATATCCTTCTGGGTAAAAGCTTTTTTGAGAGCCTCTTCCTTTTCCTTAAGCGATTTTTCGAATTCTTCCGCCTTTTTCGCTGATTTTTCAATCTTCTCGGCAGCTTCGGCAGCAGCCTTTTCTTTTTCCGCGACTACGCCGTCAAGCTGTTTTTTCAGCTCGTCCCTTTCTTTGGCTGCATTTCCGAGAATTTTAACCTGTTCCTCAAGTTCGGCGTTTTTCTCCTCGAGATTTTTGATCCTCAGCCCTTTCTGCACGATCGCATCTTTAAGCTCGCCGATCTCGTCCTCGATCTTTGCTGTGTCGGCAGCCTTCTTTTCCAGCTCGTCGATCTTTGCAGTTTGTTTGAGAATGATTTCCTCTTTTTCGGAGATCTCTTTGTTCATCGAACCTATTTTTTCGTCTTCTTCCGCAAGCTTGCCCTTCAAAGCGTCAAGCTCCGCAGCGCTCTCCTCGGCAGCCAGAGCGTCAAGGAAAGGATATATCGCGTTCATCGAAGCAAGGATCGTTTCGTCGTCCGTCGGGATCCTGAGATAATAATCTGCATGGTACGGGAACTTCCTGTGAGCCTCGAAATTTTCTTCGGAAGCATCGCTGGAAAGAAGCAGTATCGGTCTCGAGGCATAAAGATTCAGAGCCCGGATCTTCTTGCAGAGCATAAAACCCTGCATATCGGGATTCTCGGCCCGGACAATGAATGCGTTGATTTTCGTTTTGTCCAGAATCTCCATAACTTCATGCTCGGAAGCAGCAACAATGACAGTAAATCCGAACTGTTCGAAAAGTGCCGAAAGTTTGCCTGCATTCGCCGAATCGGACTCGTAAACGAGGAGGTTTTTAACCATAATAAATCTCCGTGCTATTTGTTTCTAAAAGTTGCAAGTTTCTTTTCTATCGCGAAAACCGAACCCACTCCGTTATCTTTCAGCACTTTCCAGAAAGCGACTCCGCCCAGAGAAAGAAGTTTCAGATAACCGTGAAATGTAAGCTTCAGAAAATTGGAATAAACCGCCAGTCCGACTTTTTCCCTGCATTCGCCGGAAAGAAGTTTTGCGGAAAAAGTCAAAAACTCTCCGGCACTTAGCGAAGCCGTCCCTTCCGAAAACAATTTCGAGGCGACTTCTTCCTGCATGGTTATGACAAAATCAGGCCTGCAGCCGGCAGGAAGCGCTCCGAACACGATCCCGCTCCTTTCACGCGAAACAAGCAGGCTTTCGCCGCCTTCGACCACGACTCCGAAAGAGGCTCCGTGCGAAAGCGATTCCAGAATTTTCATGGCGGCAGCGTTTTTTCTGACCGAATCTTCCAAAGAAATCATAGAGCGAACCTCTCACCAAAAGTGTTTTTTTGTATCATAAGCCGGATCTTTTTGCAAGAAATTAGATTTTTTATGTTTCCGGTTTTATTTTTTGTCATTTTTCCCGATTTTCTCCAAAGCCTCGACAAACCCACTGTTCCTTGCCGCACTTTTCTTCAAAGTGTACTCAAGGATGCTTTCCTTTGCAGCGATCACGACCTCGTTTCTGGCGCGGGTCACAGCCGTGTAAAGAATTTCTTTTGTAAGAACGGTCATTTCGGTTTCCGGCAGGACAATCAGAACCGAACTGTATTCACTCCCCTGGCTTTTGTGTACAGTCATGGCGTAAACTGTCTCAAAAGTTCCGAGCGATGAAACACTGAAAGGTTTCACCGAGTTGTCGATCATAAAATATGCCGACATTCTTCCGTTCCGCTCCAGGATCACGCCGCAGTCACCGTTCATAAGATTATTGGCATAGTCGTTTTTCGTCACCATCACCGGCATTCCGTCATACAAACGGCTTCCAGAGTTTTTTCCAAGTGCCGCTTCGATTTTTCCGTTCAGTTCCGCCACACCGCACGCACCTTCTTTTGAAGGACACAAAATTTTGAAATCATTGATTTTTTTAAGGATTTCTTCAGGACTTGACTCTCTGTCGGAAAGAAAGGCGTATCTTTTCGCGGCATCCGTTATGATGCTTTCCGGCACTTTTCCGTTTTTGATTTCCGTCCATCCGCAATCCGTTTCATTTTTGCAGATTTCTATTATTTCACCGGCGTTTTTCTGCAAATTTACCGCTTTTGCCAGCTTTCCTATGCCGGAACCGGTGTCGAAACGGTAACTTTTTTCAAGTTTCGCCATGATTTCAGGCGGAAGAAGATTTTTCTCCGCCGCGCTACAGATATCGGAAAGAACATTCCCCGCCCCTACGCTCGCAAGCTGGTCTTTGTCACCCAGAAGCACAAGCGAAGTCTCTTTGCCTAAAGCGTCAAGCAGCGATGTGAAAAGGGCGGCGTCAAGCATTCCCGCCTCATCGACAATGACAAGATCCGCAGCAAGAGGATTTTTCCTGTTCCGCGAAAATCCGCCCGCCTTCCATTCGAGCATCCTGTGGATCGTTGTCCCTTCCAGCGCACCTATTCTGTCAAGTATCCCGCTGTCCGACACATACGGAAGCTTTCTTATTTTTTCAAGAGCGCTTTTCAAAGCCTCGGTCATTCTGGCCGACGCCTTTCCTGTCGGAGCTGCGAGCATTATCCGTTCTTCAGGGAAAAGTGCGTAAATTCCGACAAGAATTTTTGCGACGATCGTCGTCTTCCCGCTTCCAGGACCGCCTGTTATAAGAGAAAAACGGTGTTTTACCGCATTTTCCGCCGCGCTGCGCTGCTCAGAATTTCCGGCATCGAAAAGTCCGGCGAAAATTTCTCCGATTTTGCCGGAAGAACCGCTGTATCTCCCGGGATCTTCCGATATTTCGACCATTTTCCGGGCGAAGCGGTTTTCGTACAGCCAATATTTATAAAAATAAATCCTGTCGTTTATAAGAACGACCGGCCTGAGCTCGTTTTCAGGATCTTCCGTGCAGCATGAACTTTTTTTAAGAACTGCCTTTACATTTCCGAAGTCAATGTCCCGGAAAAATTTCACCGTTTCCGCATTGTTCCGGATAAATTCGCCGATATCGTCTCCGGAAAGACAGATGTTCCCGTTAGAAACAGCAGACGACACAAGCGCGGCGACTGCCGTAAAAAGCGCTTTTTCACTTTCTGAAAGATTTTGTTCAAGCGCAGCGAGAAGAACAGCTGTCCGGCAGTCTGTTTCGGAGACGAGCCTCCCGGCCTTAAGCACTTCAAGCACTTCCGTTTTGTTGCCGAAAATCATTCTGCCTCCTCAAAAAGCTGTTGGAACCGCCGGAGGAAAGATTCGTCGGGACGATCGTAAAAAATGCCGTGATCACCGCATCCCTCCTTGATCCCGCGCAGAAAAACATACCTTATTCCGCCGAAATTCTCCGCATACGAGTAATCCGGGTCGGCAGCTGAAAGGTATCTGTCGAATGCGGCCAGATAGATCATATATTGCAGATAGTAATTATGCTTTTTCATATTTTTGGCGATATTTTCGTCCGAATAGTCCTCGAACGAAAGTCCCAGACTGTTCGATTTCCAGTCGACAAGATAGTATTTTCCGTCAATTTTAACTACAAGGTCTATAAAACCGCTCATAAATCCCCGCGGGAACCCGTCATTCGGCAACGGATCCGTACCGTATTTTTCCGCCATCATAGCCGAAAGTCTTCCTTTTACGGCATCACAGGGGATTTTCAGCAGGAATTCCGTTTCTGACGCCATATCCCCCGGTCGCGCGTCTTTAAGGGTCTTGCCGCCGAAAATCGGAAGAGAAGCTATGTTTTTTATGCATGCGTTGAATACTGAAACGGCGTTTTCAAGCTCGTCTCCGGAAAAATCCATCATTTTTAAGAGCGCTTCCCTTATGATCCCGCTGTTGTCATCCGAGGAAAAATCGGCTTTTTCAAGAATCGAGTGAAGAACTGTTCCCGTCCTTCTTCCGTTCGGAAAAACCGAAAGCGGGACAACTCCGGTATTTTCGGAAACTTCAGACTCGCCGGATTTTTCGTCCTCGTCGGTATAGTCGCCGGAGGAACCGTCCTGATTCGCCGAAATTATGCCGCTGAAACTGGAAATGCGCCAGTCAGCCGTGATCTCGCGGGAAAGCTCTTCGGGCGGTCTGAAAACCGCAGTTTCGTCAGATGTTTCCGTTTTTTCCGGAACAAAATGTTTTATGCCGGGCTTGAAAGTCCTGATAAAGCGTGAATCTCCGCCGGGAAAAAACATGCTGAGATACCTGTTCCTCTGCGCGTTCCGTTCCGCATTGTAGCATATCGTCAGATATTTCGCGCGGGTCAGACCGACATAAAATTCCCGCACAGCCTCAAGATCGCTGTCGTATGCGATGCCGTTCCTTCCGGAATTCTTGTCCGCGGTTTCTCCGCCGCTGATTTCCTTTTCGTATTCGCCGGATCTACTGTCAAATCTGTGCCGGACTCTCCAATACTGCTCGATCCCCTGTAGAAAAGGGAAGAAAACTATGCCGAACTCGAGTCCCTTGCTTTTGTGGAGCGTCATTATCCTTACGGCATCCTGCATTTCGTTCCACGGCCTGGCTGTCTCCTCCACGGATGATCCTGTCTTTCTGCCGATCTTCCCCGCAAACCATTCACAAGTGCGGACAGGAAAAATTCCGAAGTCCGTCTCGAATTTGTTTATCAGTTCAAGCAGGTGTCTTAAATTGTTGAGAGTTTTTTCTCCTTCCGCAGACAAACCCGACAAAACATCCTCGTTTTCAAGGAATTTTGAAAAAGAAAAGTAAAAACCTTTTCTCTCCCACTCCGAAAAACAGTCGTTGAATTCCTCATACATTTTCCGGAAAGAATCTTGCCCCTGCGCTATCTCCCCGGCAGGAATGTTGTAAAAACATGTCGGGAGCAGAGCTCTGAACTCCGCTGGTCCGTGTGTCAGAGCCGCCTGCATCAGCCTGAAAAGAAGAGAAGCCTCGCCGGATGCGAAAATATAAAGTTTTTCCTTCGAATCGGATTCAAGAACTGCCGGGATCCCCGCTTCCGTCAAAGCGTCGTGTATTTCGGCGGCAAGATCGTTGGTGCGCGTAAGCACGGCAATGTCGGACGGCCTTACAGGTTTTCCGTTCAGCCTGTAATATGAACCGTCGGCCAGCATGTCGCCAGCCGTGACGCATATATGGCGGATGATGTTGTCTTTCCCGATTTCTGCGAGATTCCGCCATCCGGTTTCCGAATTTCTGTCGCATACGATTATTCCGGGGAAAGGGATCCCCTTGAAAGTCAGCGGATTGGCATCTTCGTTTTTCGGAAAAATTCCGGAATATGTGATTTCCGGGATACCGAAACCGGCCAACTCGCCGAAAACCTTGTTCACCGCATGCACCGCGGCCGCCGACGAGCGGAAATTCCTGTCCATTACATAATGTTTTTCTATTTCCCGCGCCGCTTTTATATAAGAAAAAATGTCGGCGTTCCTGAAAGAATAGATCGACTGCTTCGGATCGCCGATAAAAAACACAGCGCGGTGCCCGTCGCAGAAAAGTTCCCTGAAAATGAAATACTGCACAGGGTCGGTATCCTGAAACTCGTCTATCATCACAAGACCGAAACGCTTTCTCACCGATTTTTTCAGCCGTTCCGATTTTTCACTGTCCTTAAGGATAGCGTAAAGCGACAAAATAAGATCGTCAAAACCCGTTTTGCCGTTTTTTTTATACCTTTCCGCGGCGATTTTACACGCTTCTCGCAGAAATTTTTCGTAAACCGCCGTCAGTTTTTCCCTTTTCGCATCGTCAGGAACAGCATTCTTGCTTATTTTCACCCTGTTTCTTCCGGCAAAACCAGCCTTTGAAAGAAGCTCCTCCAGTTTCCCGACCGAAATCTCCTTCTGAACAGCCGCAAGAAACTCTCCGTCCGTATCCGGAACAATCTCTTTTCTGAAAAAAGCGACCGCTGTTTCATGTGAAACATCCGCTTCTTCGGAGAGCTCCGTGTTAAGGCTGCATCCGAGTTCGAAAGCGTTTTCCGTTATAAGTCTCCGGCAGAAACCGTGTATCGTGAAAACCGCTGCCCTGTCAAAGTTGTTTATCGCCTTTTTAAGCCGTTCCGCGGCTTCTTTCCTGTCTCCGGCCGCCAGACAGACATTTTTTATAATCTCTTCGCCGCAATCCCCGGTCCTCATAAAGCGGAGGGCCTCTTCGAGAAACAGCCTGATCCTTTCCTTCAGTTCCGAAGTCGCATAGTTTGTAAAAGTCACCGCCGCGACAGAATCTATTTCACCGTCGTATTTTCCGCTTAAAATCCACCTGAGAAAAATGACCGCTATAGAAAAAGTCTTGCCTGTTCCGGCGCTTGCCTCGACAAGGTTTATCCCCTCAAGCGGCACTTTCAAAACATCGAATATGTCAGTTGACATCGTTCCCCGTCCAACAAATCCTCCCGGTTATAAAGAAAAAAAACGGCTTGCGCAAGCATTTTTTAGCCGAGGCTCTTTCCTGACAGAACGGAAAATCGGCGGAAGTTTAATCCATTTCGCGGAACACAAAAATTCAACAACCTGTAGCCAACACACATAACACATTGAAAGCATTGAATTTTATTGCCACACAAAAATCAAACAAAAAATTGAAAAAAAAAAAACAGCGTAAATACAATTCAATTTTGTTCTTTTGGCAGAAGAATCAGTTAAAGAAACAAGGTGACCTCTAAAAAATTGTTTTTTTCTGGGAATTTTGGAGGTTACCGCAATTTTTTCATTTAGGAGGGAAAAGATGAAAAAAGAAGTTCTTACTATTATGGCAGTTATTTTTTGTATGTTTCTTGCATCATGCGGTTCAGCACTAAGGACTTACACTCCCTACGCGCTTTCGACAGTCAGTTCCTTATCACTTCCGGCAATTCAGCACTCGCTGGAAAGAAAGGATTACGAAATTCTCGGCAATGTCGAAGGCAAGGCTGTCGTTGAAGCTGCTTACAGCGGTGGTGTAATAATAAAAGCAGACGAATTTACAAATGTCTGCAACCCTACAGAAAACGGAATCGTATATAATGTTGAAAAATCAAAAGGCACAGTACGTGCCGGATTTATAGACGGTCTTAATTTAAAGGATCTGAATATGTGCGACGGCAGTTCACTGGCAAGCTACCTAGCTGCTTATAGACTTATAAATGAAGTTAAAACTGCCGGAGCCGACGGCGTTGTCGCTCCGTCACTTTATGTTACAGCAGAAGAAACTAATTCAGGCATCTTCTCAAGAACTGTTACTTATAAAGTTGTCATTAAAGCTAAACTGATGAAACTCAAATCGAACGAATGAGGGAACTATGAGAAAAATCAGTATAATACTCATCATTTTTGCACTGATTTTTTCAGTAAGCTGCGGCGGCACATCGCAGCGTAATGAACCACCACAGCCTAAAATGATAAGTCTTGAACTCATCAAAGAGGCTCCGGCAAACAAGTATATCAATCTGGATTACGGCATCCGTCTCAACATCAAAGATTCCCGCGCTGATAAGGACATGATCCAAATTTACGATTCGGGATATTCAGCGAATTACCGTGTTAACCCAGAAGTTAAAGATTTTGTTGACGAAAGCCTTCTCAAATATATCCGAGACATGGGTTTTACGCTTGAGGCTGATATATCAACAGATTACATGCTTCAGATAATAATCAAAGAGTTCCATGTTGATTATCTGAGCGGCAAAGGCTGGACAGGAACCGTCATGCTTGATGTAGAAATCTACGACCACGACCGCAAAATCGTTTATCCTAGAACAGGCGCAACAGGCAGATTCAGCGATTCAAGCGGAGCTCCGAGCAATTTCGCTGCTGCTTCCAGAGTTATAAACGAAGCTTACGCACGTGCTCTTGAAACAATAGACTGGGACAGAGTTGCTTTCTTCCTTCATCGCTCGTCTTCTCCGAAAAACGAGGCAAACAAGAGTGTCTCCGGTCAGGGGAACACCGCTCTTGAACATCTCACGATCCATTGGGACATCAAAACTCGTCCTGCAGGTGCGGATTGTTTCTGGCGTGTAAAATCATCGACCCCCGATGTCAGGAACCAGAATGAAAAATACCTTTCGGCGACTCCTTACGAGTCAACAGAAACCTTTGACATCAAAGGCTTGACCTACAACAATGCAGGAAATGTTCAGATTGAAATAAGATGTGAAAAACCAGGATACTCTGAGCAGAAGAAAGTTTTCGATGTTCTTTCTGTAATCGATGAAAAAGAGATTTCGATTATGATGTCGCTTGTAAAAGAAGAGTAGAAAAATGAAAAAACTCTGTGTTGTTTTCATGCTTTTCTGTGTGTTTTTCAAAATGTTTGCCGAAGATGAAGATGACAAGCTGAGACTTGCCGTCATGGAGTTTGAGGACAAAAGCGGCAAACTTTCGAAAGCAACTCTTTCGAATGCTACCGAATATATCCGCGGTGCGTTTGTAGCTTCCAATAAATACATCGTTATTGCGAAAGAGCGTCAGGAAAACGCAATCATTCAACAGATGAAAAAAGAGTCTCACAAGCTCTGCAACGATAAAAACTGCCAGATTCCGCTCGGTCAGGCTTTATCCGCCGACACGATCCTGCGCACGACAATCACATTTTTTGCAAAGAAATATACCATAACATCCGAACTTGTCGATCTTGAAAAAGAAGCTACGACAAAAGGAGCCAAAGCAACTTTCAACGGAAGCGAAGAATCTTTAAACGAAGCTTTGGACAGCATTGTCGCCCAGATTGTAGGCAAAGAAGAAAAACCGAAAGAAAACATATCTCAGGAATCTCTTGACAAACATGCATGTGAATATGCAAAAGCAGAAGACAACATTGAGACATGGGAAATGTATGTCAAAAAATTTCCGAAAGGCGAGTGTGCTTTTGAGGCGGAATCCAGAATCGAAAGACTGAAGAAAATTGAAGAAAACAACAAGCAGAATCAAAACTCGGCAAGCGAACCGGCAAGAAGGTATGAATTCCGCGGGTCGGAACAAACAGGTTATGACAGCAGATCGTTCGGACATGCCGGAAACCAGAGCGACAGATCGCTTGAACGTCTCACAATCCACTGGGCAATAAATACCCGTCCACAGGGGGCAGACTGCTACTGGCGCGTAAAATCTTCGACTCCCGATGTCAAAAACCGGAATGAAAGATATCTCGGAGCAAGCCCCTACGAATCTACAGAGACTTTTGATATCAAAGGATTAACACACAACAATGCAGGGAACGTCCAGGTCGAAATCAGATGCTCGAAACTCGGATATATGGATCAGAAGAAAGTTCTCAACATGCTTTCGGTATTCGATGAAAAAGAAATTTCGATCATGATGCCACTTGTAAAAGAAAAATAGTCCTTCTATTCCAGTGTTTCACAAGACCAGCCGGAAGTTTACAGCTAAAAGCTTTCTTTTCCGCATTTTTTTGCTATCTTTCAGCGATTTTTTTGTTAACGGAGTCAGTATGTCAGCTAAATCAGCATTGGAAAAGGCCATGGAAACACCGGCTATGCGCCAGTATCTTGACATAAAAAAGCAGTATGGCGACGCGATCCTTTTTTTCCGCATGGGCGATTTTTACGAGATGTTTTTCGATGACGCGGTAGAAGCTTCGGAAATTCTCGGAATAACGCTTACAAGCCGCCACAAGGACGCCGACATTCCTCTAGCCGGAGTGCCGTGGCATGCGGCCGATCTTTATATCAGGAAACTTCTCGAAGCAGGTAAAAAAGTCGCTGTGTGCGAACAGAACGAATGTTTTGACAACGCAAAACGCACTTTCGACCGCAGCGTAGTGCGGATAATGACTCCCGGAACCGTTGTCGAGGAGGGTTCTCTTCAGGAAAACAGAAACAACTGGCTTCTTTCGGTTTTTTTCAGAAAAAAAGAGGCTTGCCTGTGCTGGGTGGACGTAAGCTGCGGAAATGTGTTTTATGCTGTTTCGAACGAGGTTTCCGCAGGCGACATTATAAATCTTGTCGCTCCGAAGGAAACTGTTTTGTCTGAAGCATCGTCTTTTGTTGACGGCGAAATCATAAATCAGGAAAAATTCAGCGACTGGATTCCCTCAACACCTGCTGCCGAATACCTTGAAAGCCTTTACGGATGCGGGTTTGACAAAAATATCCTCTCATCTTTCAAGCAGCTGCTTTTTTATCTTGATTCGCTTTATTTCGGCAATTTCCCGCCGCTCAGGCTCCCTTCGGAGTGGAAAAACAGCGACACTGCGTCGCTTGACTACAACACGGTTTCCAATCTTGAGCTTGAAAAAACGCTCATCGGCGGCGAAAGAACCGGCTCACTGCTCTGGGCCATAGACAAAACGCAGACTCCGATGGGAAAAAGGCTTCTTGCCGAAGTTATAAAAAATCCGCTCAAACGGCGTGACAGAATTCTTCTCCGGCAGAACTGCGTCGCAACTTTATACGGAGATCCAGTTTTTCTCCGCGAAATTTCGGAATCTCTCGGAAATGTCAGGGATTTCGAAAGGATTTTAAGCCGCGTCCTCGTCAAACGAGGCGGTCCGCGCGAAATATCGATGCTTGCCGCTTCGCTTCTTGCGGCGTTCAGGATCAGACAGCGCATTATGAAAATGTCAGACAGAATGCCGTTCTTTGCAGACGACCCGCAGCTGCGCCTTTCCGAAGCGACCATAGAATCGTGGCAGACAAGATTCCTTGAAGACTCCCCTCTTATCTACAGGGACGGCGGATTTATAAGCCCTGAGTTTTCAAAAGAGATCGCGGAACTTTCCGACTTTATCCACAATTCCCGCTCACATATTGTCGCACTTGAGACCCGAGAACGCGAAAACACCGGGATATCCTCTTTAAAAGTAGGTTTCAACAAAGTTTTCGGATACTTTTTCGAAATCGGCAAACGCTTTGAAAAACAAGTCCCCGGCTATTTCATCAGAAAACAGACGACTGTCGGCGCGGAACGCTATTTCACGGCGGAACTCAAAGAACTCGAGGAAAAAATTTTCTCGGCAAAAGAGCGTCTGACGGAACTTGAACTGAAAATTCTCAGCGACACAGTCGAGGAAATCGCCTCGTTCAAAGACGACATTCAGGTCGTCGCCAAATTCACGGCATGGCTGGATCTTTTCTGCGGTTTCGCAAAACTCGCGGTCGAAAAAAACTACTGCATGCCTGAAATAACCGATGAAGACGGGATCGAGATCGTTGACGGCAGGCATCCCGTGGTCGAAGCGTGTCTCAAAGACGCGAGATACGTTCCCGCAAGCGTCTCTATTGGCTCCGGGAATCGCCGCTTCTGCCTTGTGACCGGGCCTAACATGGGCGGTAAATCGACTTTGATGCGAATGACCGCGCTTATCGTTCTTCTTGCGCAATGCGGCAGTTTCGTTCCGGCGGAAAGCGCTAAAATCGGACTCGTTGACGCGATTTTTACACGAGTCGGAGCGAGCGACAATCTTTCAAAAGGAGAATCGACTTTCCTTGTCGAAATGAAGGAAGCGGCGTCTATCCTGAACGCGGCGACCGAAAAATCGCTCATAATCCTTGATGAGATCGGGCGCGGGACAGGAACTTACGACGGGATCAGCCTTGCAAGGGCTATTGCCGAATACATCATCACCAAAATCAACGCGACGACGCTGTTTGCAACACACTACCACATTCTGACCGAGCTTGCCGAAGACTTCGACAAAGTGGCAAATTTTCACATGACAGTGCGTGAATACGCCGGAAAGATGAAGTTCCTCTACCAGATGGAAGAGGGCGGCAGCAGCAGAAGTTTCGGTGTCGAAGTGGCAAAACTTACCGATATGCCGAAAGAAGTCATCAAAAATGCCGAAAAGATCCTCAAAAACATGGAGAACTTCGACCGCAGAATGCGTTTTGAAAACGGTTCCTCGCTCCAGACCGACATCTTTTCAATGGCTTACGAACAAAAGCAGAACTCTGTTCCTGACTATCTCCGCGAAATAGAGAAAGTTCTCCGAAGAACCGATCCCGAAAAGATAAATCCCCGCGAAGCGATGAACATCGTCTTCCAGCTGTTCGACATCCTTAAAGAAAGTGACGAGGAAAACTGATAATCTGTTTTTGAAAAAATCTGATGCCGCGGCTTCTAATTTTTCATTTTCGGCTTGACATAGATTTTCATTATGATATTTTTCCGCGCCGTTGACTGTGTCCGGCCGCCGTTGACCTTGTCCGGCCGTTTTAATAACTTAACATTTGGAGGATCAAATGACCAGAAAGAAAGTTCTCATCATGGGTGCTGCCGGTAGAGATTTCCACAACTTCAACACCTATTTCAGACACAATCCCGAGTACGAAGTAGTTGCTTTCACCGCTACTCAGATTCCTGACATCGACGGAAGAAAGTATCCGAAAGAACTCGCAGGCGAAGACCTTTACCCGAACGGTATTCCTATTTATGACGAAACCGAACTTCCGAGACTCGTAAAGGAACTCGGTGTCGAAATATGTGTATTCGCTTACAGCGATATTTACTATCCGATAGTTATGAGCAAAGGCGCTCTCGTCAACTCGCTCGGCGCAGACTTCGTTCTTATGGGCTACGACAAGACGAAGATCAAATCCTGCAAACCGATCATTTCGATCTGCGCAGTAAGAACCGGCTGCGGCAAAAGCCAGACCACAAGATTCATCTATGATATTTTCAAGAAAATGGGCAAAAAGGTCGTCGCTGTACGTCACCCGATGCCTTACGATCCCGACCTCAACAAACAGGCTGTTCAGCGCTTCGCTAAGATCGAAGACCTCAAGGCTAACAACTGCACCATCGAGGAAATGGAAGAGTACGAGCCGCACATTGCTGCAGGCAACGTAATTTATGCTGGTGTTGACTACGAAGCTATCCTTCGTCAGGCTGAAAAAGACATCGACGGAGAACCCGATGTCATCCTCTGGGACGGCGGAAACAACGATTTCCCGTTCTATGATTCAGACCTCAAGATCGTTGTCGTAGATCCTCTTCGTGCAGGTCACGAATGCCTCTACTATCCGGGCGAAGTCAATGTTCTTATGGCTGACGTCATCGTCATCAACAAAATGGACAGCGCAACTCCGGAAGACATCGCAACAGTTAAAGCAAACTGCAAGAGACTCGCTCCGAACGCAGTCGTTATCGAAGCTGACTCCGAACTTACCGTTGAACAAGACATCAAAGGAAAGAGAGTCCTCATCGTTGAAGACGGCCCGACACTTACCCACGGCGGCATGAAGACCGGTGCTGCAAAAGTCGCTGCACAGAGAAACGGCGTTAAAGAGATGGTTGACCCGAAACCGGCAGCTGTCGGCAAAATCGCTTTCACCTACAGAAAGTACCCGAACATCGGCGAAGGCATCCTTCCGGCTATGGGATACGGCGAAGAGC
>Ga0265299_10000974_pt1 | contig 34572 bp, 22 predicted proteins | sample AusTroGonzalo_MG_4_FD_193485 | JGI IMG/M metagenome (GOLD analysis project Ga0265299, IMG submission 193485) | Bovine rumen microbial communities from tropical cattle in Woodstock, Queensland, Australia - Gonzalo_02 | ecosystem: Host-associated > Mammals > Digestive system > Stomach > Rumen ... | reverse complement strand
CAAAACGGTGTCCTTGTCTAAAAAGCAGTAGCCGTCAACACGGATGTTCGGCCTCACCATCAACGATACAGAGTCCAGCAGAACCGAATCCGAGACATTGTACTTCAGGTATTGCTGCGACGTCCATTTCACCCCTTCCGCCACCAGACAACCGCCATCATAATAATGCGACGAGAGGCCATGATACGGACAATCGCGATGATAGGGATGCTCCATCACGATGTCATACTCCTTATGCAGCGAAACCACACGGGTGGTGCTCCTGTTCGTCACGCACGCAGTGAGGAGGATTGCCGTTAGGGAGCACAAGAGTAATTTGAGGCGGAGGGTAATCATCACTTCAATAGTTGCCATTCTCCTTTTACCTTTGAGTGTTCGGGGTTAATGTATCCAAGTTTCTTCAAATCATCAATGGCACGTTGTATGGTGCGTTCACTCACTCCAAGATTGTCTGCAAGCCATGAATACTTTGACTGTTTTTTTGACGGTTTTGAAATGTCAATCTAAAAAACCGTCTTTCCTAATCAGTTCTTCCAAGGTGTCAAGGAAAATTTCCACAGTGGGCGCCAATGTCATCACATCTGCTTCGGTAACCACTTTCCAATCATCATAATCGCCGGTCTGTCTCAGTTCAAACAATTGGCTGTAAAATTTACCCAATTCGGAAGGAACAATCTCTGTTTTAATGAAATGAAGTCCGAAAAGGCCGATTGCGCCACCATGAGTGTGCGAGTTTAACCCGTTTTTAATCAACAAAGCAGTTACCATATAATAACAGGCATAATACATCCTGTTGGCGGCGGCATACCAATAACCACTTTCAATTATCCCCTTTGTCTCTGCCCAAGTTTCGCGTGAACGTCTGACTCGGTTCGATACCAACGCTTTGGTCTCTTCACTTGTTAGCATAATACAACTCCTTCCCTGTTGATGTTGTCATAAAACGGGGTGCCTTTCCGTTTCGCCCATTCCGCGAAAGTGTAAACTTTCGGGCTGAAATAGGTGCCGTATTCCCAACCCAACTCCACAAACGGATAGGCGTATGTGCCGAATGTGTCTGTCTGCGACTGGTCGTTATTGAGCAAGATGAGCAAATCCCAATCGGACTCTTCGTGCGCATCGTTCCGTGCCTGCGAGCCGAACAGAATGAGCCGCGCCCCTTTCGGCAGCACTTTCAGCCCCAATTTCCTGATGGAATTTAATATGACTTCTTTCGCTGATGACATAACAAACGGTTTTCAAGTGCAAAAATACAATTTTTATATTACGCCCATCCCAAATCTCTCAAAGAAAAAATTCTTCTCATCAATAGAGGCTCTCCGTTCCTCCCACTCAACTGCTAACTACTAACTCTTCACCACCTTCCTCACCACACTCACCCCTCTCTCGAAGTTGATTTTCACGAGGTATGTGCCGGAGGGATAGGGCGAGAGGTCGATTTCGGGCAGGGACGTGCCGTGGGGCGAATCCAGGAGGGTGGCCAGTTTGCGGCCCTGCAGGTCGAGCAGCTCGATGCTGCGGTAGCCGTACATGTAGCCGCACACCACCGCCTCGCCCGACGTGGGGTTGGGGTAGATGTAGGTGTCGCTCTCGCGCTTGCTGAGGTATTCCGAGATGCCCACGGAGTCGTCGGGGACGAAAGGCTGGGTGAATTCGGGGTTGTGGTAGAGGGCGAAAAAGGCATTGGAATATTCATTGCTGCCATTGACAACAACGCCATCGCCAAAATTAACGCTTCCTTTCATCGATCCACCTATAACCACATTCCCGTTATCATCAATAGCTGTAGGACCTATGGATATTAGTTCAGGGGGATAAGTGTTGGCAGGAGTGTAGTCAATAAATGAACCGTCTGTACACCATCTTGCCAATCCGATTTTCTTATTTTGCGATGTTTTACCTTCTTTTGCGGCTATAACAAGTTGATTGTTTTGGGCAGTTAGAACGGCATGTGAATGCTGTCCCAATGTGGATAATTCTTCATCGGGAATAATCGAATTTCCCAAATAATGACCTGTGTTTTTGTCAAATTGCACATAGAAGGCTCTTAGTCTTTGATTTTGGGTGGTTCTATCTAAGAAATAGTTTTCATTGTTCTCGAAATAGATAATTGAATTTTCGTTGTAACGGTTTTCTGCGTCCCCACAAACAAAAACGCTGTTGTCCTGAACGACGCTGCCATATAAGACAACTCGCACAAAGTCTTCGTATGATTGAGCACGAGAAAACACTTGATTGCTCCAAAGCACCTCTCCTAATCTATTATATTTTACGATAAAACTGCAATATTCTGCTGAAGAAATATCATTCATTATAACAGAATGAGTACTATCAAGCCATATACTGACAGGATATTGATGTGTGTATCCTCCACCTTCAGGCCAAAAGCACGCCAACTTAAAATATCCTGAGATGTACATGTTTTCGTCCTCATCGACAGACAAACCCGTAATAAAAGGGGTAAACCGTGGATATATGCTGTCTCCTGTGATTTCCACAGAACCGACTATTCCGGCAGTGCTGTCAACCATGTTTTTTGCCCAAAGCAGTTCCCAGTTAGGAGAAAACTTATAAATCATACATGTGGACAAGTGCACTTGGTTGGAATAGAAGTCAGCATTACCTAGTAGATAGATGTTGTACTGCTTGTTAGTGTCTCCGTCAATCCGTATCGTGTACGGATCTTCTTCGTTGCCATAATAAAACAATTGTGTGTAGACATAGGTGTTCCCTTCGTTATCTACGTGAAACGGACCTATTGTAGGGTCGAGAATATTACAAAATAGTTCTTGGCCTTGATTGCCAGTATTATGATCAAGTTGTCTTGTAAAAGCCTGAACAAAGTGATTCTCGAGCAAATGGCCATCGGTGTCAAATTTGGCGAAATAGGTGTATTTCCCTGACTTATATGGGGGTGTTCGTTGGTCGGCAGGAATGGCTTGTACTTGAGGACCTGTGATTAACGTGTCTAAATAATAGAGCCAAACATCGTTTACGGTTCCATAATAATCCACAAAATCTAACACGTAATTGCCAGAAATATACACATTTCCGTTTTTCACTTCCATCCACAAAGGATATGGCATTGAAACACTACTTTTTACGATTTTGTACCAAAGCATATTTCCCAAAGTATCGTACTTGAGTAATAAGGTAGAATTTTCATTTTTGGATAGCACATGCGGGTCTGACGAGAATGGTAATAACATCCCGTCAATCATCAAATTACCGCCTATTTTTCCTAAAACGTAGATGTTCCCATCCTCGTCAAAGGCAGTTCTGATTACATTATTATGGTATTCTCCTGATCCAGTTCCATCTTTTCCTGTCCAGTAATGCGCCCACTTCCACTCGCCCTGGGCAGAGGTGGGAACAGCAGCCAGAAGGATGAGGACAACGGGAATTAGGTGTCTAAATATGTTCTCACGAAGGATTAAGAAGCTGGTTTTCATATTGTTATAATTTGATTTGACATTAACATTCAGATGATATTATTCCCTCATATTCTCTTAGTCGCACGAACGGGCGATTTTGTTACATCGGGGGTGAAATTATTTTTGATTTTTTGTAAGTGGTTGATATAATACCATTTCTGTCATTCTCCAGCTCCGACAGGATAATACCCTCCCGTCTTCTTGCTTCCGCGCCGCTCTATTAGCCTAGCCTTTAGCAAGACGCGAATGTGCTTGTCAATCGTTCGGAATGGTTTATTCAGTGCTTCTGCAATTTTGGTCGTATTGAAACCTTCGTGAGCTCTAATGAATGCTAAAGTTTCCTCTTGGCTCTCGTTTAATTGACCATTTAATTGACCATTTAATTCGCCATTCTGCACATTTTCTCCACCTATTCGGAGTTCTTCTCCACTCTTTCAGGCTCTTCGCACTGCTTGATCACAGGCTTCAGCCACTTCTGTTTCTCCCATCCTTTCACAATCACATCCGCACCGCTGCCGGCCTTCTCGCCCACGCCAATCAGCACGAACATCTTCTGAATCAACGGATTCCTGCATACGCTGTGCTGTCCCTCATAGAACTCGTCAATGCTCACCAGCATACTTCCGGGATTGCTGATCACGATACGGTTTATCCAGCCATCTACCACCACGTTTCCCATTGAGTTGTGCCGGGCGTGAATCAACGCATTGGCCAAAGCCTCACGCATCGCGGTGTGGGCAGGCGTGAACTCCAGCCGCGTCAAACCGTCATCCGCCAGACGAAACGGTTTCGGTAGCAGCAATGACAATTTCTGATAAACCCGTGAAAAAAACTGATACAAATTAACCTCCCATGTTCCGTCAGGATATATTCTGTCGCTCCAACGCTCACCCTCAATCATGCTCAAATGCTCCCGGTAGTCTGGGAAAAACCACGGCATGCAACTTTGGTCGGTCACGCTCTGTGTTTTGCCGAACATCATGATTCCCGCCACGGTAAAGCCCTCCTCGCCCGTTTCACGATCACGGCGCCATGCTTCAACTTTCTTCAGAAACTCCATGTCCGACAGTTCTGACCATGGATGATTCTCATGCCGATTGTCATACGCTTTGCGGTATTTGTGTAGCGTACCCATGTCAATATCCTCCAACGAATACCCTTTCAGAATCCGAGCATCCACGGAACTGTATTTCAGGTTCGCATCTGAAAACATCTGTCGCACCTCGTCCTCCGAGCAACAGTAGTCGCCCTCATGCCTCCGCTTGTCCCAACTACTAACTACTAACTGCTAACTCTTCACCACCTTCCTCACCACACTCACCCCTCTCTCGAAATTGATCTTCACGAGGTACGTGCCAGCAGGATACGGGGAGAGGTCGAACATAGGGAGAGACGACGTGGGCGCCGGTTGTAGAGACGGGGCGCGCCCCGTCTCTACCAAATCCGCGAGTTTCCGTCCCTGCAGGTCATACAGCTCGATCCCCGTGTAGCCGTACATGTAGCCGCACACCACCGCCTCGCCCGACGTGGGGTTAGGGTAGATGTATATGTCGCTCTCGCGCTTGTCGAGGTAGTCCGAGATGCCCACAGAGTCATCGGGGACGAAAGGCTGGGTGAACTCGGGATTATGGTAGAGGGCGAAAACGGCGCTGGAATAATTCGAAGGACAATTGACATGCAAATTGGCCCCAAATGTTACGGGAGAAGTTGCTAACAACGCTGTGAGGAAATGACCGCTGTTGTTTGCAGAAACGCCAAGGGTACGATGCATTTGAATGTTATTTACACTGTGTGTTATGGTGTCTGCTTGAATAAACGCACCATCATTTCGCCACATTGACAAGCAAAGATCCTTCTTGTTTTCGCATTGAGATAGTGCAAATACTCGATTATTCAAAACAGCAGGTGCTTTACTTGAAGTAGAATTAACTGCGGGAACGATACAATGAAGTAAGTATTCTCCTGTGACAGCATCATATTTAACAATAAAACAGGTGGTGGAGTGAATACCTTGAAATTGTTCCAACGGTTGTCCATTATCAAAAAATATCAGGCTGTTTTCACTATATGAAGCACTTCCAAGGACGAATATTGAATTATTGGAAATCGCACTACCATACCATACCGCTCTTGCCCATCCATCATTGTTGTTGTTTTTAGTAGTATATATTTGGTTGCTCCATAACAGAGAACCATCCGTATTGTATTTTACGATAAAGTTACAATAATCAGCGGACGAAACATCGTTAATAGTGACACAATGCGCACTATCCCACCACAAATGCACAGGATATTGATTTAATTCGCCTCCAAGTCCCGGCAAATATTGACCTAATTGAAAACGTCCAGTGATATACATATTATCACTCTCATCAAAAGACAAACCCTCAAATTGAGTATAGAAATGATATTGAATATGGTCGCCGGTTTGTAGTTCCCCGTAAGGTGCTATTCCATCAGTTCCAACTATTAGAAGTTTGGCAAAATCCAAGTTCCAATCGGATGTGAATTTATACAGAACGGCATTATTGATATTGTATGGAGCCTCTGCACTACCAGGAAGATAAAGATTATATGTCTTGCTCGAATCGCCGTCAACTACTATCGTATAGGGCTGGGATTCATTTCCTTGATATTGGATTGGGGTATAGACATACACATTTTCGTCTTCCCCTATGTGAATAGGACAAATTGTATTCATGCACAAATTCGCATTATGCCGAATGGAATCTATTCCATTATAAAACGAATCCCTTGAATAAGTTTCCACAAAATGGTCTTCCAACAGATTACCGTCCAAATCCAATTGGGCAAAGAACGTCCACCTGTGGTACGACTTAAAAGGCAGCTCCTGTTGCTCTACAGGAATACTATTGAGTTGATATTTGTAAACAAGGGTGTCCAGATAATACAACCAGTCGTCAGAATACTCGCCATAAAAGCCGCAATTCCCTGCAAAGCAAACCTTGTTGTCGCGAATTTCCATCCATAGGGGGAATGCCTGTTCCACACTGTTTTTCACCACCTTATACCATAGCATATTGCCCAAAGTATCATACTTCGCCAAAAGAATTGAACGATTATTGCAGTTTAATACCTGTGCATTGTTGATGAATTGGAAATTCACGCCGTCAAATACAGCAGTCCCTCCCATTGTTCCGTAAACATATATATTCCCGTCCTCGTCAAAAGCGGTGTTGGTAATATTATTATGATATATACCTGCGCTGAATGAACCGTCCAGCCCGCTCCAGTAATGCGCCCACTTCCATTCGCCCTGGGCGGAGGCGGAAAATGCGGCCAAAAAGATGAGGACAATGGGGATTAAATGTTTAAACATAACTTGCAGGGGGGGTAATTGGTTGGTTTTCATATTGTTATAATTTGATTTGATATTAACAATCAGATGATATTATTCCCTTATATTCACTTAGTCGCACAAAAGGGCGATTTCGTTACATCGGGGGTGAAATTATTTTTGATTTTTTTCGTAAGTGGTTGATATTCGTCGTGTTTCAATCCTTCAAATCAAGGATTTTAGGATTGAGTTTTTTCCAAAACCGTAAAATTTCGGCAATTTTGGAAAAAACTCGGGTTGATGTTGCGTCTCTCCGAGACGCGGCCACGCGCACCGCCTCCGCCAGGTTCGCGAGTTTCCGCCCCTGCAGGTCATACAGACATTGACCTAACGCCTCGGAGAGGCGACACGCACGCAGTGCAATTAACACCACACAAGCGGAGCGCAGTGTGGTGTTGGCGATGCGCACACACTGTGGGCATCTCGGAGAGATGCGACAGACAGAGACGGATATCAGAGTCCGTGGACAGTCACATATCTCCGATATGCCGGCCCCGTCGCGTCCGTCTGTCACCACACTACGCGCTACCGCGCTTGTGTGGTGTTAATTGCGCCTGCCGGCACGTTTCATGCCTCCGGCATGTTTCCCGATTTGAAAAATACTTTTTATGGTGTGCGCATTGCAAATGAAATTGACGATTGACAGACACCGGAGGCATGTTCCCTATAACAGGGTGCATTAACCCTCGCTTCAATAACCATTAACCGTTAACCATTAACCGTTAAAAATTGTATCTTTGCGCCGTTTTTAGAAAATCAAAAATATGCGTGACGCCCGTATCTTTGTCGAAAAGAAGCCCGGTTTTCAGGTCGAAGCAGAAAGCCTGAAAGCCACTTTGAATCAGAATTTTAACCTCAACATCAGAAGCCTTCGCCACCTTAAAGTGTATGACATTTTCAACATAGAGGAAGACCTGCTCGCGAAAGCGGAAAGCGTGGTCTTCTCCGAACCCGTGACCGACGATGTCTTTCACGAGTTCCCGTTGGATGGTCTTAAGTACTTCGCCGTGGAATTCCTGCCCGGACAGTTCGACCAACGTGCCGACAGCGCGATGCAGTGCCTTAAGCTCCTGAATCCCAAGACGGAAGCGGTCATCAAGAGCGCCAACCTGTTTGTGATTGAAGGCGATTTGACGGCCGACCAATGGCAGAAAGTAAAGAAATATTGCATCAACGAGGTGGAAGCCCGCGAGAAGGACATGTCCCGTCTGGAACTGACCGAAAACCCTGAGGTTCAAGACGTTCCGATTTATGACGGTTTCCGGACCTGGACAGAGGATCAGCTGCGCGACTTCCACGGCAAGATGGGTCTGGCCATGTCGTTAGAGGATTTGAAGTTCATCCAACAATATTTTGCCAACGACGAGAAGCGCGACCCGTCCGACACGGAGGTCAAGCTGTTGGACACCTACTGGAGCGACCACTGCCGCCACACGACCTTCGAGACGGCCATCACGGATATTGATGTTCAAGGCGAGAACATTTATAAAGAGCAGATTGAGAATGCGTTGCGGGATTACCTCGCCGTGCGCGACGAGATGTACGGCAAGGAGACGCAACGGCCGGTCACGCTGATGGACTTGGCCTCCATCAACGGTAAATACGAATACAAACGCGGCAACCTCCGCGACAAGGAGATTTCGGAGGAGAACAACGCCTGCAGCATCCGCGTGAAGGTGGATGTCGATGGCAAAGAGGAGGATTGGCTACTGATGTACAAGAACGAGACGCACAACCACCCGACGGAAATCGAGCCATTCGGCGGGGCGGCTACCTGCGTGGGCGGCGCCATCCGCGACCCGCTGAGCGGACGCAGCTATGTGTATCAGGCACTGCGTGTGACGGGCGCGGGCGACATCAACGCCCCGATTTCCGCCACGCTGCCCGGCAAGCTCCCACAATCGGTGATTTCCAAGACCGCTGCCGCCGGATATTCCTCCTACGGTAACCAAATCGGTTTGGCCACCACCTGCGTCCGCGAAATCTATCATCCTGATTATCAGGCAAAACGTTTGGAAATTGGCGCCGTGGTGGGTGCCGTTCCCGAGAATCAGGTGCGCCGCGAGCGTCCGCAGCCCGGCGACATCATCATCATGTTCGGCGGTCGCACCGGACGCGACGGTATCGGAGGTGCCACCGGTTCCTCGAAAGAGCATACGGAAAAGTCGCTCGACACTTGCGCCGCCGAGGTGCAGAAAGGAAACGCTCCCGAAGAGCGCAAGATCCAGCACCTGTTCCGCCGTCCCGAGGTGACGAAACTCATCAAGAAATCCAACGACTTCGGCGCGGGCGGTGTCAGCGTGGCTATCGGCGAGTTGGCCGACGGTCTTACCATCGACTTGGATACGGTTCGTACAAAATATAAAGGTCTGAACGGCACGGAGGTCGCCATCAGCGAGTCGCAGGAGCGCATGAGCGTGGTGGTCGCACCCGAGGACGTGGAAACCTTCTTCCAATACTGCCGCGAGGAGAACTTGGAGGCCAACATCATCGCCAAGGTGACCGACGACAACCGCCTCACCATGACCTGGCGCGGCAAAACCATCGTCGATCTCAGCCGCGACTTCATCAACACCAACGGCGTGCGCCAAAAGGTGACCGCCAAGATTGCCCCCGTGGCAAAAGATGTGTTGAAACCCGCTGACATACAAGGAAATAACATGCAGGAGAAGTGGCAAAGCTGCCTCACCAATCCGAACGTGGCTTCCCAAAAGGGTTTGATTGAAATGTTCGACGCCACCATCGGTGCTTCCACCGTGCTGATGCCCTTCGGCGGCAAAAACCAGCTGACGGAAGCGCAGGTGAGTGCGCAGAAACTGCCTGTACGTCACGGACATACGAACCTCGCCTCCATTATGTCGTTCGGTTACAATCCCTTCATCGCCATCCGCTCGCCGTACCACGCCGGCGTGATGGCCGTGTTGGAGGCTATGTCGAAGATTGTGGCGGCCGGCGGCGACTATCACAAAATCCGTTTCACCTTCCAAGAGTATTTCGAGAAATTGGGCAAGGATGCAAACCGCTGGGGCAAACCGCTTTCCGCACTGTTGGGCGCTTTCTGGATGCAAAAAGAGTTCGGTCTCGCTTCTTTGGGCGGCAAGGACTCCATGAGCGGTACTTTCAAGGACATGCACGTGCCGCCCACCATTGTCTCTTTCGCCATCACCACAGAGAACTCCGACCACATCATTTCGCCGGAATTCAAGCAAAAAGGCAATTATATCTACCTCATTGAAAATAAGTTAGAAAACAATATCCCGAATATCCAGCATACCTGCGAAATCTTTGATTTCATGAGTCAGCATATTTTGGACCATAAGATTGTTTCCGCTTTCACGTTGCAGTTTGGCGGTATCGCAGAGGCGTTGGCCAAGATGAGCTTCGGTAACGATTTAGGATTTGATATTCAGACTGATAAGGATTTATTCGGCTATGGTTACGGCAGCTTCATCGTGGAGACTACCGAGAAATTGAACGCTCCGTTCGCCATCAAATTGGGTAAGGTTACCGAAGACTTCATCGTCAACGGCGAGAAGCTCGACAAAACGGCTCTGCTTGCGGCTTGGCGCGGCTTCTACGGCAAGCTCTACCCGCAGACCGCCCCGAACGAGACGACTTCCACGGGTACGGAATTCACCCGTAACGCGCAGTCCCTCAACGTAAAACCTATTGAGAAGGTGACAAAGCCGAAAGTGATTCTGCCCGTCTTCCCCGGCACCAACTGCGACTACGACACGGCCAAGGCCTTCGAGGATGCCGGTGCCGAAACGCGCATCTTGGTCTTCAAGAACTTGGACGAGGCGGCCATTGAGCACTCCATCGACGAGTTGGCGGCGGCCATCCGCGAATCGCAAATCCTTGCATTGTCCGGCGGTTTTAGCTTGGGTGACGAGCCTGACGGCAGCGGCAAGTTCATCGCCAACGTGCTTAACAGTCCGAAAGTCAAGGCGGCCGTGGAAGACCTGCTCAGTCGTAAATGCTTGGTACTCGGCATCTGCAACGGCTTCCAAGCACTCGTCAAATCGGGTCTGCTGCCCTTCGGCAAGCTCGGCGACGTCACGCCCGATTCCCCCACCCTCTATCGCAACAACATCAACCGCCACATTTCGCGTCTCGTGCGCACCCGCGTGGGTAGCACACGTTCCCCATGGCTCACATCGTTCCAAGAGGGCGATGTCCACAACATTGCTGTCAGCCATGGCGAAGGAAAGTTCGTGGTCTCGCAAGAGCTTGCTAAACAATTGTTTGAGAATGGTCAGGTCGCGTTCCAGTACTGCGATGAGAACGGCAACGTGAGCATGGATCCCGAGGACAACCCCAACGGATCCTTCTACGCCATCGAGGGCATCGTCTCCGACAACGGCCTGATTCTCGGCAAGATGGGCCACAGCGAGCGCAAAGGCCGCAACCTCTATAAGAACATTGACGGGAACAAGGTGCAAGATATCTTCGCGAATGCAGTTTCTTATTTTGTCGGTTAATCGGTTAATCGGTTAATCGGTTAACCCACTAACCTACTAACCCATTAACCCACTAACCCATTAACCCACTAACCCATTAACCCACTAACCCACTAACCCACTAACCCACTAACCTCCTAACCCAAACATGCGAATCAACGACATAGAATACATAGAAGTGGAAGTCTTGGACGTGCGGTCGTCATCGCAGGCCACAGAGGCCTTTTCGATGATTGTGGTGGATAAGTTCAACAAACATCATTACATTCCCATCATCATCGGGCTGAACGAGGCACGGGCGATTTTGGGCGAACTGCACGGAAGACTACCTCAACGTCCGCTCACACACACGCTTTTCGCAGACCTGTTCACCGACCACATCCCCGACTACAACCTCGAATTCGTCTCCATCGACGAATACAGCGAAGGCATCTATTACGCTTCCATCGTCATCCAATCCCCCACCGGCACCTATTTCAATGTGGATGCCCGACCATCGGATGCGGTGGCCATCGCTTTGCGGGCGAAAGTCCACATCTTCTTCCAAAAGAAACTCTTTGAGGATCAGATGCAAATTGCCAGGAGAAAATCCGAATACGAATCGGATTCCTTTAGCAACGAAGACCTCTCCGTTCCCCAAAACGCGGTTTCCCAACCCTCCGCCACCACCGAATGGGAAACCATGTCGATGTCTGAACTCAGAGACCTGCTGCAAAACGCCATTGATGAGGAGAATTACGAACTGGCGGCGAAGATCCAGGAAGAGATTGACAAAAGAGGGGCGTAGAGACGCAAAATTTTGCGTCTCTACATCCCACACATTTCGTCTTTACAGCCTACACATATCAACCATTAAACGAATGAACCCCGACTTCCAACACCACGCCCGCGCCGTCCTCAAACAACATTGGGGCTACGACAATTTCCGCCCGCTGCAGGAGGACATCATCCTGTCGGTGCTGGAGGGTCGCGACACGTTGGCGTTGCTGCCCACGGGAGGCGGGAAATCGATATGTTTTCAAGTTCCCGCGCTGGTGAAAGGCGGTCTCTGCATCGTGGTCTCCCCGCTCATCGCCCTCATGAAGGACCAGGTGGAGCACCTCCGCGACCGCGGCATCAAAGCCGGCGCCATCTACTCGGGGATGCGCGTGAGCGAAATCCAGGCCACCATCGACAATTGCCTCTTCGACCCCGAATACCGTTTCCTTTACGTTTCCCCGGAACGTCTTCAGACAGAAAACTTCAAGACCAATTTCGAGCGGATGCCCGTCTCCATGATTGCCGTGGATGAGGCGCACTGTATCTCCCAGTGGGGCTACGATTTCCGTCCGCCCTATTTGGAAATTGCGCAGATTCGCAAGGCGTTCCCTGAAGTGCCGGTGCTCGCCCTCACCGCCACCGCCACGCCCGAAGTGGTCAAGGATATCCAGCTGCGGTTGGAGTTCAAGAGCGAAAACGTCTTCCAAAAGAGCTTCAAGAGAAGCAATCTCACCTACTTTGTAGTCAACGAAGAGGACAAGAACAGCCGGATGTTGCGTATCATGAACCGTTATCCTGGTTCGGGCATCGTGTATGTGCGAAACCGCAAGAAGACGGCGGAAACCGCTGAATTCCTGCGCCATAGCGGGATTTCAGCCGACTACTACCATGCGGGATTGGAGCCGCGTGAGCGCGACCGCAAGCAGCAGAGCTGGATGAAGGGCGAGACCCGCGTGATGGTCTCCACCAATGCCTTCGGCATGGGCATCGACAAGCCGGATGTGCGCTTCGTGGTGCATATTGACCTGCCTGACACACTGGAGGCCTACTTCCAGGAGGCGGGACGCGCCGGTCGTGACGAGCAACCCGCCGTGGCGATTTTGCTCTATGACAACTACGACATCGCCCAGCTCAAGCGTAATTTCACCTTCACGTTCCCAGAACTTGACCGCGTGCGCGAGGTCTATCGCGAGCTGTGCCAGTCGCATCACATCGAGTTAGGCACGGGCGAGGGCAAAGTCTTCCCGTTCTCTATGGAAGAGCACGCCCTCGCCGTCAAAATGAACGCCACACAGTACTTCAACGCGCTGAAATTGCTCCACAATATCGGAACGATTCTCGTGTCAGAGCACCTGCGCGAGAAATCCGAACTTCAGTTCAAACTCACTAGCGACCAACTGATAAAATACTATCAGGAAAAACCTGATTATGAACCGCTTATCACTACCATTCTACGTTCCTACACGGGCGTATTCTCTCAATTCACCAACATTGATGAACGATTGCTATCCAATCGGCTGAATATTCCAGAAGAGACTGTCATCGAGCAACTTAAACAATTACGTTCCGAAAAGATCCTTTCATACCAACCTCAAAGCAATATTCCTTTAATCGTCTTTTTGAAAGACAGGATTGACGAAAAATATCTTTACTTCGACAAGAAAATCTATGATTTCCGCAAGGAGAAGGCCGAAGAGCGCCTGGCAGCGGTGGAAAACTACGTCAAAATCGATAATGTTTGCCGTAGCCAGCTGCTGCTGCAATATTTCGGGGAATGGACGAGCACCCCTTGCGGCGAATGCGATGTCTGCCGCCGTAATCGTATCCAAAGAGTACAAAACAAAGATTTTGAACTGATTTCCAACGAGATACATAATCTAAGAGAGCAAAATTTCACCCAAAAAGAGATTCTGTCCGAGCTGTCCAAAAAATACGAGGAGCCTCAAATCATCTCCGTTATGCGCTGGCTTGCCGATCAATAAAAAATTGTATATTCGCAGCGTGAAATTTTTTTTGTAATTTTTTGCCACAATTGCAGAAAAATTTCGTTATAACAATAGTTTTTGAAAATCATTCAGATATGAAAAAGATATTTATATTATTGATTTACAGCGTTTTATCAATATCCATAGGCCTATCTCAAGGATATACCTACCAACCCTGGACTCCCTCCATGGGCCCGCTGGACTTTATCTCGTTAGGAGATGCGCAGCACCCATACGTGCAATGCAAATACGGGTCTTCCTTTAATAACCCCACTTCTGTGGGCGTCAACGGGTCAGGGACAGCAACCTCCCACGCCATCATCACCAGCAACACGCCCGACCCCTGCCGATGCTATCCAGTGGGAAACAACTATGTGCACGAGAATTACCTGCCAATCGACTGGAACGGCGACCCAAGCAGCCATCAGGAAGCGGCCATCCGCATCGGATGCGGCACAAACAACAGCATCTGCAACAAAGCTGCCCAAATCGAATACTGGTTCTATCCTGAGGATAGTTTGAACACCCTCCTGGTCATGTTCTCCTTCGCTATCCAGAACGTGAACAGCACGCACGGTGTCGATATGGGATGCGGTTCCTTGCGCAACCCGCAATTCTACATCGAGGTCTTTGACGGAGAGACAGGACAACTGCTTGACCTCGGCTACTATCCCACAAAAGCTTCCCAACAGACAGCCAACCCCGTGCCCAACACCCACTGGCCCTATTCACAATTCTTGGCATGGCCGAGCGGATGCGGCGCCGGCAACGACTCGCAAAATCCCATGGACGACTACGGCGTCACCACCTACTACTGGCTCGGACAGAACTCGTACGGATACGCGACCCCCACCACCTTCCCATACCGTGAGTGTCCTGGCAACCAAACCAGCGGCAACAGCAGTTCCTATCCCGTAGAATGGTTCGAATATAAACCGTTGGCATTTAACCTTAGGGCGCAAGCCTCTCAAAATGTAGGCCCTGATGGGGAATTCGCACCGGTGAAGTCCGTCAAACTGCGTATCCACACCTACGGATGCAGCGCCACGGCACACTGGGCTTACGGCCTGTTTACTGCCAAAATGATTCCCGGCGAGATTAAAGTCGATGCTTGCGGCGATGAAGACATCCATCTCTCCGTGCCTTGGGGCTTCGTCGAAAGCACCTACGAATGGCACTATGGATATGACTCCGCCGATGCCACCAACAAATTCTGGGATTTGTCCGACCCCGTGCCCGGTATCACCCCTGAGGGACTGAATGGTGTGTTTATCGACCGTAACCAAACCCAAATCTACCCCTACTACCGCTGCGAGATGAAGTCCTACACCGGCGTGCCCTTCATCTATGAAGCCCATATCAAATCGTACTACCTCGAACCCGACATCGAATTTGAACAGCAATACGACAACTGCGACCTGACCGTCCAATTCCACGATGCCAGCAGAATCTATGTCATCACGCCGCCCTCCATCCCACCATCCCAGGGCGGCACGTATGACACCGTTCTCCAAAACACGCAGCACATCCAGTGGTGGGTGAAACGCTACGGAACCTTTATCCCATTCGGCGGCACCAACCAGCTGGACCCGATCTACACTTTTGACTCGACCACCGTCGATGCCAATGGTTTCGCCACCATCAAAATCGCCATTTCCGACTCTGCCAATCTTTGTTTCGACACCCTCATCAAACAAATACAGCTTGACATGTCGGCCATCGAAAAATCATACGGCAAAGACACCATCTACACCTGCGAGGAAAAACTACCCTACGTGTTCGATCCCGAATACTTTGGCGACTCGCAAACCTGGTCCACCGAAGGCACCCGCCGTGTCACGTACGAGAACTTGGCATGGAACGGCTGCGACAGTCTGTCCGACATCACCCTGGTTGTCCGCAAGCCCAAGGTGACCATCGCCTACGACCTTGACTACTGCGACGAGTTCACCACCACCCTGTCGGCGGAAACCACCAGCGAAGTGGCGGAATACAAATGGAGTACCGGCGAGAACACCCCGTCCATCACCATAACCACCCCGGGAACCTATCAGGTGAACATCACCGACGAAAACGGCTGTGTCTCCGACCCGCCGGGCACCATCACCATCCCCGCCTGCAAACCCTTCATGAACCTGCCCAACACCATCACGCCCAGCAACTTGGACGGCATCAACGACTACTTCTCCATTCCTCAAAAGAACCTCATCCAAGAACTGGAATTCACCGTCTTCAACCGCGCCGGTGAAATCGTCTACCACACCACCAACAAAGACTTTGAATGGAACGGCACCGAAAACGGCAAACTGTTCGTCGGCGCCACCTACAACTACACCCTCTACATCGTGGACTACGAAGGTGTCTCCTCCCATCTCAAAGGATCCATCATCGTTTTATAAAAAACCTTAAACCCTAAACCCTAAACTTAAATGAAAAAAGCACTATTCCTTTTCACATTTGCCATCGGCATTTTAGGACTTAACGCCCAAAACTCCATCTTAAACAGCGATTTTGAGCTTTGGTCTTACGGGAAACCCGTAAACTGGACCGTTGATGTCCACGGAACCATCACAACCGATTACATCAACATTCCTGTCGAAGTTCATTTCGGAGAACAATCCACTATTGTGCATTCGGGCAACTCCGCTGTCAGGATAGCCTCGGCTGACGCCACCAGCAGTGTCATCAGCTACACCATGAATCTGCCCGGAGTATTGCAGGCGGGCGAATCGGAAGGCTTCTCCCTTCCCATGGAGGCGGCCATGACGGTATTGAACCTCATGCAGGATTCCGCTGGCATCGCCAACATCTTGAGCAATCTCAGTGATCAGGATCTCGAAGCACTGGCCTCCTTCTTCAAAGTCTTCTCCAGAGGTGTCCCCTGCACGTCCACTCCGCACGGAGTCACCGCTTGGGTTAAGTATATTCCCCAAGAAGGTGACCAAATGGCCATGTTCGCCATGACCAAGAAAGATGGACTTTTAGTGGACTACACCTTTGAGCTGTTTGGTTCAAATGACCCGTCTTCCTACCAGCAAGTTCGTATCGACTTCAACACCCCTGACGCTGTGTGCGACACGATTATGGTCATCTTAGTCTCCGCCACCCAAATGAACAGCAGCTCCGTGCTCTACGTTGATGATGTGGCCCTGGACTATACGGACGGTATCACCTCCTATGGCCTTTTCCACGGGAATGTCTATCCCAACCCAGCCTCAGACTTTGTCACAGTTCGTCCGGAAAACGACCTGCCCTACGTCTGGACGCTGACCGACATGATGGGTAAGACCTTAATGACCGGCGAAGCAGCTGGAGAGACCACAATCGACACAAGAAGCTGTGCCTCGGGCATGTACCTGCTCAACATCAACGGCGACGGCATATCAGGTTCCCGAAAAATCATGATCCGCTAATGCCGACACTCTGGTTAGCACCGCTACACGGGATCACTTCCCGCACATTCCGAAATATTCTATGCCGTCATTTTGGCGGCATAGATTTTTTTATGGCTCCGTTCCTGCCCGCCCAAAAACGTGGCAAACTCAACAAGAAGGTCTGGCAAGATATTTTTCCAGAGCTGAACACTGCACAACCTCTCATTCCCCAACTGATGGGCAACCAACCTGAGCAGTTTACGGATACGACAACCATGTTAAATGAACTTTTTGGTTATGAAGACTTTAACATCAACATCGGATGTCCCTCTTCGCCTGTGGTGCGCCATACGCGCGGCTGCGGACTGATGCCGCATCCCGATATGGTGGAAGAAATCGTGGCTGCCGTTACCTCCCGAACGCCCTTCCGATTGTCATTGAAGATGCGACTCGGGCTGCACCATACCGAAGAGGGCAGGGAACTGCTTCGCCGCCTCAACGACTACCCCATCGCATTCCTCGTCATTCACCCGAGATTAGGCGACGAACTATACGAAGGCACGCCAAACTGGGATGCGTTCGAGGAGTTTTGTCAACTCACACGACACAAAATCGTCTATAGCGGCGACATTTTCACAGCTGAAGACTATCACACATTATCTGCAAGATTTCCTTGCGTGGAAGCATGGATGCTCGGGCGTGGGATGCTGCGAAACCCGTTCTTGGCAGAGGAAATCAAAGGAATGGAAACGAATGACAAGCAAGCGCGTTTCAAGACGTTTCATCACGACCTCGTGGAAGCCCTTCTGCCAATCCGCGGTGAATCCGGCACCTTAGCCAACCTCAAGGAGCTATGGCACTATTTCGCACATTTCATGCACATCACAGACACGGAACTGCAACAGTTACTGCGCATCAACAAGATAGGAAATTTTGTAAACAGTTTATAAGTTTATAAGTTTAGGAGTTTATTGTTTAGGGGGACTAACCCATTAACCTACTAACCTACTAACCTACTAACCTACTAACCTACTAACCTACTAACCTACTAACCTACTAACCTACTAACCCACTAACCCACTCCTATCGCACCAACGTCACCGATCCGGTATATTCCTTATCATCCCCGTTCAGGTTCACCAAGCGGATGATGAAGATATAGACACCTTCGGGACACATTTGGCCATGCTTGTTGCGGCCATCCCAATAGTCGTATGGATTACGGGTGGAGAAAACCAGCATACCGGCACGGTCGAACAGCTCCATTGAGTAGTGTTCGGGATCCACGCCTTCCCCTTTCGGGGCAAAGGTCTCGTTAATGCCGTCCCCGTCAGGAGTGAAAGCATTGGGAATGTAGAAGAAATAAGGAACCTCGACCGACACACGGGTCTTGATCGAATCCGTGCATCCCACAGTGTCCGTGGCCGTCAAAGTAATCGTGTAATAACCTGAATGGGTGTAGTCGTGTGTCACCTCCTCCAAGTCCTCCACCTCATTCATGTTCGAATACATGTCGCCGAAATTCCACACCAAGTGGTAGCCTGTTCCGGTGAGGTTGGTACATGTGACCGTACCTATGTTGTTCTCCACATAGATTTCCGTGGGTGAGGCCATAAACGACGGGGTGGGCAACGGCATCACGTGGACAGTGAACGTGTCGATGACCGTGCAGTTGCCTTCCATCGTGGCAGAGACAGTGTAGAGGGTGGTGACTTGCGGGGTGACGGTGATGGTGGGTCCATTCTGACCGTTGCTCCAATGGAACTGGGTGGAGGTGGGGTGTGTAGCCGTCAATGTGGCAGGATAGCCCTGGCAAACCGCTCCCGTACCCGTGATTTCGGGCAGTTCCAACTCGGTGACGATCACCCGCACGGTGTCGGTGTTATAGCATCCATTGTCAAACGTGACCGTCACTCCGTAAGTAGTGCTTTCCAACGGGTTCACCACACAGGTGGCCGTAGTGTCTCCACTACTCCACAAATAGGAAACAGGGAGAATATCCGGAAAATCGGTGAAGGTGGTGGACAAAGTGGCGGGGTCGCCAGGACAGATGAAGTTGGTGCCAGTACTGGTTTTCGCATGGACGGTCGGCACCTGCAACAAGATGGTGGTTGTGTCCATCAAGGTGAAGTGCTGTCCGGAAGCGTTGGTGAACGTATAAACGGAAATATACTTGGTCTCCGGAGCATTCGGTTTACTGACGGTAATCATTTCGTCGTAGCTGTAAACAGCATTATTGGTATCATTCACGAACCAGCGCAGCTCGCCTTGTTCGTCCAAGGGCGTCACCGGGGTGAAGCGCCAAGCCTCGTCATTCGCTTCCCAACCAGTCATTCCTCTACCAGGCGCAATAAGAATCTGGGAGGACGTGTTGTTCTGCAAACCAATAATACCCTCATGGCGACTGCTGTTCGTGGAAGCACAGCAGGCTCGATGTTTCACATACACGTCAATGATATTGGTACCTTCATATATTACCATCTGGTAAGTATTGTAATTGCTCGGGGAACTATGGTTTCCGAAGAGCCCCACATTCAAGTAGTTAAACACGAATGCACGACAGGGTTCTGAGCCCAAGACCCCAACTCGCACGGCGCCCGGTGAATTGAAACAATAGCTGTTATAATAATTACAGTCGATATCCTCATACACCCCATAAATACAGTTTTTATAGTTGTATGGAACCGTCATGCTGCCACCACCCATCGTTTGGTTGCCTGTGATACTGTTCGTGTAAGGTGGCGAAGCAGGAGGATTGCCATACGCGTAGGCACAGGAACCGGAATGGTTGTCCATGGCGATAAGACCGTTGGTACCCGGCCAAACTGTGGTATAGGGCTTACCAAAGAAAGTGAATGTAAATGGTAACTGTACTGCACTGAGCCAGTTATCATCCGAACTGGCATTAATGCTGGTTCCTTGGTTGAAATCAAAAATATGTGATTCAAATGGGATGGACTTCACGGAATAGTCACTGGTATATTGTCCCGTGGCGATAACGCCTGCCTTGAGCAAAACGATGGGAATATCGCAATCCCAAAGGATGGTCTTGGTTTCCGGATCATACAAATCGGCATAGATGGGATCCACATCATTGGTAACCGAGGGACACGCACTGCCATCAGGGCTCTCGAAAAGCTCAGCCACGCAGGATATTTCCGCTGCCCAACCTGGTTTCTGCATGTCACCAGCCGCCCCGAAATAGACAAACGAAAGGGCATTGCCCGTAGAAAAAAGTGTAGGAGGACGATTACTGGTAGAAGCATCGAGAGTAGTCGTGCAGAATTGTCCAATGAGGCGTTTGTTCGGGTCGTTGTACTGCCCGTCCCAAATCTGCATCACCCCGTTCACAGAGAACTGGGTAAACTCGCACTTCACGTGCGTGCCCGCCGGCGAGATAAAGTCGGCATGTATATTCTCTGCATAACCTTGATTCGTATAGTTGTTCGCATCCACCGAAGCAATATTGCCGTTAGGACCGCCGGAATCATAAAACCAGGCATTACAGGTCAAGGCTACAATAGTATTGTAATAGGTAGGCCATTCGTGAGTCTCGGGGGTGGTGGAGTAAGCATAGACTTTGGCTCTCCAACCCGCCCGCAAACCAGGAATATCCTGATTGTCGGAGTGGAACACAAACGTCATCATACGGTCAGAGGCCTGGACTTCGCCGGGATTCTGCACCAGGTTGTAGCTTCCGTACAAAGGAGAATTGACATTGGGACCGTCAAAAATCCACAAGGTATCGCCGTCGCCCATGGCAAATTCTTCAAACAATACATACAACACGGTACCTGTCATGTTAGTACGCAGGGTCATCGTGTCGCGTAAGTTCTGAGCGAAATAGCCGTCCGGATCCTGGTTTTCACCCAACTGTCCGGACACACCACCCGGATCAAAGAATTCGCGCACATTGTCGTCAATGTCTGAGACCAACGCAGACGAACCCATTATAATACTCTGACCTTTAAGATGTTGCGGACAAAATGACATTATAAAAAACATCACGGCCGCGAATATGATTTTCTTCATTGGTAGAAATTTTATCCTTTTTTTATCCTATAACGAAAAAAAAGAGTTTTTGTGGCAAAAGTTCAGAAAAAAAAATTTCTGAACGGCAAAAATACAAAAATTTTCTGAACGTGATTTTATTTCAAAAAAAGTGTATTTTTGCAGCCGCAAAACGGACGGGGTGTGGCGCAGTTGGTAGCGCGCTACGTTCGGGACGTAGAGGCCGGAAGTTCGAGTCTTCTCACCCCGACATTACTAGAAAAACACGGTATCCACCGTGTTTTTTCTTTTAAACCACTGTTGCCTCATGCCTTTTGCCTAAAAAATGTATCTTTGCCGACTTATTTTAAAATGATGAAGAAAATCCGTTTATTGATAATTTCGGCCATTGCTGCGCTGACCCTCTTTTCGTGCACGCACACGGAAACGACCTATTACCCCGACGGCCGCACCCAGTCCATCATCCAATACAAAGGCAAAAAGGAACACGGAAAGACCGTCTATTTCTACCAGAATCCCAACATTGTGGAAATCGAGGTGGAGATGAAAAACGGCAAGCGCAACGGGGTATTCCGCCGCTATTTCAAAAACGGCCTGTTAGACACCTACTGCGTCTATGTGAACGACTCCATCGAAGGGGTGGAGACCATGTACGCGGCTAACGGCTGCAAAAGCCAGGAGTTCACCTACACCCACGGCAAGAAGAACGGCCCGCACAAAGCCTACCACCTCGACGGAAGCATCAAAATCGAAGGAGGCTTTAAAGAAGACCTGTTCGATGGAGACTGGAACTACTACGACGAACGCGGCGTGCCCGTGGGCGAAGGCTCGTTTGTGAACGGCGACGGCGAAGTCACTTTCTATGACAAGAACGGCCGTCCACAACGCACCACTCACTACAAACACAACCTCAAAAACGGTCCCGAGGTCTATTTCACCCCCTCCGGAGAAGTCTGGCGTGAAATCACCTTCAAAGAAGACCGTATCCTCAGCGACAAAACCGATTCCACCCTCCTGCACTAACCCATGAAACGCCTGTCCGCCATCATCCTTCTCATCCTGCTTTGTGTCTGCGAGATACACGGACAAGGGAATCGCAAGATCCTCTATCGGGCGGATATGGGCTACTATGACGAGGACGCCTATCCCGGCGCGCAACGGCTTATCGGCAACGTCAAATTCAAACAAGACAACGTGTTAGGCTACTGCGACAGCGCATACCTCTATGAGGCGGACAATTACCTCATCGCTTACGGCAACCCTGTCCACTTCATCATCAGCGACTCCATCCATCTGTATGGACGGAGAGCCACTTACGACGGCAACATCCGGCAAGCCTCCATTGCCCAGAAGGTGCGGCTCGAAAACGGCAAATCCTACCTGCTGACCGACAGCCTGTTCTATGACCTCAACATCGACTGCGGCTATTATGTCACCGGGGGGAAGATTTTCAACGACGAAGACACCCTCACCAGCATAATCGGGAAGTACTACACCAACACCGACGACGCTTTCCTCCACCAAGATGTCCTGCTCCGCAGCAGCACCTACCGCATGGACTGTGACTCGCTCCGATACAACGCCTCTTCCAAAATCGCCTACTTCATCTCCCCCACCCACCTCGTCAACGAGGAAAACACGATCTTCACCGATCGTGGATTGTACAACACCGCATCCGATGTTTCCATCCTATACGGCAACGTGCAACTGTTAGGCGAAAAACAGCAACTGTTCGCCGACAGCATCTTTTACGACCAAAACCTCCGATTTGGAAAAGCTTGGTACAACGCCCGTTTTGTCGACACCTCCAACAACCTCATCGTACAAGGCAACTATCTCGAACACCATGAAAAAGGCGGCACCTCCATTGCCACCGACAGCAACCTGCTGATGTTCATCGACGACAACCACGACACCCTGTTCCTGCACTGCGACACGCTGAAAGTCGATTTCGACTCTGCTTCCAACCCGACTTTGGTACGCGCCTATTTTCACACCAAATTCTGTCATAAAGACATCCAAGGTGTTTGTGATTCAATGGTTTACAACGTTGAAGATTCGCTGTTGGTCATGTATTACAACCCCGTTTTCTGGTCCGACAACTACCAGCTTTCCGGAGACACCGTTCGGTTTTGCATCCTCGATTCCATCCATTCCTCCATCGAACTGTGCAAGTCGGGGTTCATTGTAGGCGGACTATTTGAAGATACAGAGTTCAACCAAATCAAAGGATTGAAAATCAAGGGGTTTCTTGAAGACAAAAATCTTCAACGGGTGGATATCGTGGGCAATGCCGAATGCGTCTATTATATCCAAGAAGAAGACAGCAGCCTGATTGGAGTCAACACCTCCATCACCAGCGAAATGCGCATTTTCTTGGACAGCAATCACATACAACAAATCCGATACTTCGATGCACCTTCCGGTCAAGTTCTCCCCGACGGAAACATGACAGAAAAAGACCGCAAACTCCTCGGATTCCGCTGGCTCGACATCTACCGTCCCCGCAAACCCGAAGAACTGTTCGTTATGCCCATTCCAAGGGAAGAATGAATCCTGCATGCCAGCTGCCACATTATAACAATCCTACAACAACCCTTGAACCTTGAACTTTGAACTCCTGAAACCTGAAACTATTGTGACCCCGACCCGAGACCATATCAAACTGATCCTCAAATCCTTGCCGGAGAAACCAGGTGTCTATCGCTTCTACGACGAGAAGGGGACGGTCATATATGTCGGGAAAGCCAAACGACTGAAACGGAGGGTCTCCTCCTATTTCAACAAAGATCATGATTCAGCGAAAGTGCGGATGCTGGTAACGAAAATCCGCGACATCCAAACCGTCGTGGTGAACAGCGAATGGGATGCCTTATTGCTGGAAAACAGCATGATAAAGGAGTTCAAGCCGAGGTACAACATCATGCTGAAGGATGACAAGACCTATCCGTGGATTGCTGTCACGAAAGAGCCCTACGCGAGGATTTTTCCCACCCGTCGTCCGGATGCCGCCTCGATGCACCTTTTCGGTCCTTACTCTTCCGTGCGGCAGATGAACATCCTTCTCGAACTTCTGAACAACATGTTCCCCCTGCGCACCTGCAAAATCCTGAAAAACAACGACCGACCTTGCATGCAGTACCAAATCAAGAAATGTGCGGCTCCCTGCTGCGGACTGATCACAGCCGAAGAATACCAGCAAAACATCGAGAAAGCGATGCAGATCATCAAAGGCAACCGCAAGGAGGTCATCCGACAGCTGAAAGAGGAGATGATGCACTATGCCGACGAATGGAAATTCGAGCAAGCGGCGGAAGTAAAGCAGAAAATCGAGGCGTTGGAGAACTTCATCGGGAAATCGGTGGTGGTGAATCCCTCCCTGACCAACATGGACATTTTCGGGATGGAAGAAGACGACAACTGCACGTATATCAGCTTCTTGAGAGTCATTGACGGTGCCGTGGTGCAAGCACACACCTTGGAAATCGACAACCGGATGGAAACCACATCGGAAGATGCGTTATGGGCGGGCATTTTGGAAATAAAGGAGCGGTTGGGCGGACTATCCCTCACCCTGTTGGTACCGTTCATGCCCACACTTGCGCCTGAAGACTGGGATTTGCAGGTACCGCAACGCGGCGACAAGCGCAAGCTGTTAGAGCTGGCCACCCACAACGCCCACTTCTACATGTTGGAGAAAAAGAAACGCCAGGATCTTGCCGACCCTGACCGCCGCAACATGCGGGTGCTGCAATCGTTGCAGGAAGCCCTGGGTATGAAGACGTTACCACGCCGCATCGAATGTTTTGACAACTCCAACACACAAGGGGAAGAGCCTGTGGCAGCCATGAGCTGTTTCATCGACGGCAAACCCGCCAAAAGCGAATACCGCCACTTCAACATCAAAACGGTGGTCGGCGCCGACGATTTCGCCTCCATGGAAGAGGTCATCTACCGCCGCTACCACCGGCTGCTTGAAGAGAACAAGCCGCTCCCTGACCTCGTGGTCATCGACGGCGGCAAGGGACAGCTGCACGCTGCTTGGAATGCCATCCAAGCCCTCCGCATCGAGGACCGGCTGATGATGGTGGGCATCGCCAAACGGTTAGAGGACATCTTCAAGGTCGGCGATGACGTGCCCGTCTATATTGACAAACGCTCCGAGGCGCAGAAACTATTGCAGCATGTTCGCGACGAAGTACACCGTTTCGGCATCACCCACCACCGCAAACGTCGCGCCAAGACCAGCATCGCCTCCATCCTTGACGATGCCCCGGGCATCGGCAAAATACTGAAAACCAAACTGTTGAAAGAATTCAAAAGCGTCGCCAAGATCACGGCCGCCACCGAACCCGAACTCGCCGCCGTCATCGGCCCGAAAAAGGCCGCCGCCCTCATAAAATATTTATCACAAAATAACAGTAATAATATTAAACATCATTTCTTAAGCAGTCCCGAAGGGACAAAACGCGCGAAGCGCAATTAACCCCACACAAGGCGACAGCCGCAGTGTGGGGCCAACAACGAAAAACAAACACTATCCATAATGAAAAACACCATCACCCTCATCGCCATCACCTTCATCGCCATCACCGCTATGGCGCAAAACACAACCCTCACAGCCCCCGAAACCTACATCGAGACCGTCCTCGATGCCACGACACTACAATCCCTCTCACGGGAGTTCTCGGTGGACCGCGTGGACCGCAATACAGACGGCACTTTCAAAACACGCATCTGTCTATCATTCAAAGATTTCGACAGCTTCCGTGCCAAGCAAATCCCTTACACGACCGTTCCGCAGACACGCGCCAACGTGCAGATGGCACAAAGCTATGAGCAGATGACCGCCAGCTGGAACCGCTACCCGACATACAGCACCTACCTCGCCATGATGGACACCTTCCAGACACGCTATCCAAACTTATGTGCTATCGACACCGTGTTGGATGACACCCCGTCGCATCACAAAATCCTCTGCGCCCACATCAGCAACAACCTCAACGACAGTGAGGGAAAACCGTCTGTCTTCTATACCTCCACCATCCATGGAGATGAGGTGACAGGCTTCCACATGATGCTCAGACTGATTGATTATCTGTTAACAAATTACAGCACAGATAGTTATACAACATATTTAGTCAATAACATAGATATATGGATTTGTCCGCTACACAATCCCGACGGCACCTATTACACCTCAAACAACCAAATCAATTCCTCTCCGGTCTCCATTCGCACGAACCGTCATGGGGAGGATTTGAACCGTTCGTTCCCCTTGGCAGGTCAGCAGCCCGCAAAAACGGATTACGAACCGGAAGTGGAGGCGATGATACAGTTTATGGAAGCGCACAACTTCACACTGGCTGCCAATTTCCACGGGGGGGCGGAGGTGTTCAATTACCCGTGGGACACGTGGACAACCTGGCAGCACAGTCACGCCGATGCTTCTTGGTGGAACTATATGGGACGTCAATTCGCCGATACTTGCCATCAAGTGAACGCCAACTACATGACGCTCGAAAACAACGGTGTGACCGAGGGCGGCGACTGGTATGTCATCACCGGCTCCATGCAGGACTACCACAACTGGTACCTCGGCACGCGCCACGTCACTATCGAAGTCAGCGATGACAAGGTGCTATCCACCAACAAATTACCGAATTATTGGAACTATATCAGAAGATCCCTCCTGAACTTCATCGCGGAAGCCGACCATGGCATCCATGGCACCGTGACGGACTCCATCACCGGGGAACCGTTGGAGGCTTTGGTCTATATTGCAAACCACGACCTGGATCATTCCTATGTGGAAACCACGCTGCCATACGGAGACTACCACCGTCCCATCATAGCCGGACAATATTCCGTGACCTACTCCGCTGAGGGTTATCTGCCGAAAACCGTCGTCACCAATGTCACTGATGGACAACGGATTGAGCAAAACGTAAAACTAACGAAACCCGTCGGCATCGAGGATTATGAGCACAACGTGACCATATATCCGAATCCTGCCAAGGATATCCTGACGGTAGAAAGCAATGGTGATTTTGAAATCGCAGGGTTGACCCTGTATGATATGCAAGGCCGACCTGTAGAGACGTTTCATGAAACGCCTCTACAACGGTCAACGATCAACGTTGCAGGTCTTCCTTCCGGCACCTACATCCTCCACATCCGCACCACCGACCACCGCGAAATCCTCCGCAAAATCCTTATCCTTCTATAACCCATTAACCCACTAACCCATTAACCCACTAACCCACTAACCTACTAACCCATTAACCCACTAAAAAAGCCCGACATCTCTGCCGGGCTTTTTCTTATCGAAATCCGAAGTAAGAATCTTACTTCTTGATAATCTTATGCATGGAAGTGCCATTTTCGGTCGTCAGTTTCAACGTGTAAACGCCGTTGGCGAGACCGTTCACGGAGATTTGATTCACCTCACCGGTAACCACTTTCACCAACTGTCCTTGCATGTTGAACACCTCAACGCGCAACACATTCTCATCCGTGTTGATATTGATCACATCGGTAGCAGGGTTCGGATAGATGGCCGCTTCCGTGGTCGCAACATCCTCGATGCCTGCAGGATAGGTCACGTCGATCATATAAGTGGCTTGAGAACCGAATTTGCCATTATCCTTGAAAATCTGCGTGCCATCCGCAGCCAGCAGTTGGAAATAACCTGCGCCATAGCCAGCGTTGATACCGTCGCCGTATGCATCGTAAACTTCCAGACGATAACAACCGGTGGTAGAGGGCTTGAACTCAAATTCATGAATGGTGGATGTATTGGTGAAGGGACCGCCTGAAAGAACAACGACACCATTGGGATCAAAGAACTTGAACGTTGTTTCGGAACCGTAATTGTCCGTCTTCAATTTGAAAGTCATGTTGCCACCACCTTCATAAACGTTTTTCTTAAGGGTGTACGATCTGGGATCGGTGGTCACCGGCTCGCCATTAACAGCGGTCACATAAGCTGAAATAGTATTATTGGTGTTCAAATTAATCTCAAAAGTGGGGATTTGAACTTCTGCAATAGTCATGGAAGGAACACTGCCCGTCCAAGAGGACGTGAACTCCGTACCATTCACCGTATAGGTATAAGCCAAAGAGGTAGCCGGGGTTGAACCCAGATTCTTGAACTCCATGATGGCATTGCCCTGGTTAGAGCAGCTGTTGTTGTCACCAGCTTTCACAGAGACCACGCGGCCGCCAATAGCCGGCATGTTAAGGTGTTGGATGGGAATCTCAATGCCTGTAAGCACTTCCTGATGGCCTTCACAAACGAAAGCAATGAATGTCAGATCCTCTAAAGCAGCATCAATAGGATTGGGAGAACCAAGCTGTTGGGGAATCACATATTCGTAGTTCTTTTCCACGAGCGTACCAGCAGCAATAGTGCTGATCGTCTCACCCCATTGACCCGTGATCAGGTGACGCAACATGTGCATGTGGTTATAAAGGGAGCCCACCACTTGTGCGGGATTCTTTTCCATCCCCACTTGGGCACCCAACACGTTGTCCTGCGTGATGGCGATGTTCAAGGCATTGGAAGTAACCGTCTGAGAAGCCGTGTAGTAGAGTTGGACACGGATGTTCACCGTGCGGGTGTTCCAGTCCAAAGTACCCTCAGCGGCAATGTTGACAGGAGAGGACATGCCCATGATGGCGTTCGATGCGCTATTCCAATCCCCTCTGCCTAAAGCGGTGGCAGTGCCGGAGAAGACGTGACGGTTAACGGTACCGGAAGGATATCCATCCAAATTGGTCTGGTTCGCCAATGCCGTACCAAATTGAGTGGTGTAGGTGTTGGCAGCAAAACTACCCTCGTGAATATTGATCAAGCACACTCTGTCCGGGTTTGCAGCCTTGATCTGGTTAGCGATCAGGTGACCGGCAGGACACCACGTACAGTTAACACCGGTGTACTCCTCTAACACCACATTACGGTTGGAAGGGGTCATGGACACGATTGTGTCGGTGATTTGCGCGAAACCGGTCAAACCAGCCAGTATCGCAACGACTAAAACAAGTAAATTTTTCTTCATTTTTGAATAATTTATGTGAATACTAATTTGCTTATTAAAAACCCTGCAAAAATACACTTTTGTTTCAAATTGTCAATAACCAAAATACTTTTTTTGCGACTTCGTCAAACTACTAACTGCTAACTATTTCAGCACCAATTGTAAGGTATGCCGGTTATTTTGTCTGATCAAAACCTCCTCGCCTTTAAACATCTGCAAGACTTTCTGTTCCGATTTGGCATCATAATGGCGGATGGTCACCAAGCGGATGTTGTCGTTGAATTTGACGATGAAATCTTTCTGCAGTGCCTCCAAACAGGGCTGCAAACGCCACAACACATTGTCGGTGCAGACGGAGAACGTGAGCGCGGAATTCTGTATCAGGTTGATTTTGATACGATATTCGGACATGATGTCCAGGATTTTGGACAAGTTCTCGACCCCGATGATGGAGAAATCACGTGGGGAAACCGAAATCAGCAGCTGATTATCCTTCACGATAAAAGATGGGATCTCCACTGAATCAGCTTCTTGCGTAATCTTGCTGCCTTCCATTTCGGGATGAAAGAATGATTTCACAAACAACGGTATCTGCTTGTTATGCAGCGGTCGGAGTGTTTTCGGGTGAATAACGCTCGCGCCATAGTAGGCCAGCTCCACCGTCTCATGATACGTCAGCGCGTCAATCTTGACGGCATCGGGGAAACGTTTCGGGTCGGCGTTGAGAATACCGGGAACGTCTTTCCATACGGTAACGCTCTCAGCGTCAAGAGCATTCGCCAAGATGGCGGCCGTATAGTCGGAGCCTTCGCGACCGAGTGTGGTCGTTTGGTTTTCGGCCGTGCCCGCGATGAAACCCTGCGTCAGCACGATGCCGTGCGACCTGTCTTGGTAATAGGGATTGATAGTGTTGCAGACCAGCTTCTGGGTCACGGTCCAATCCACGTGTCCTTCGCGGTAGGCATTGTCTGTGCGAATCAGCTGGCGTGCGTCAAACCACTTGGTTTCAAGATGTTGCGTGTCGAGATAAACCGCGATGAGCGTAGTGGAGAGCAACTCACCGAAACTCACAATGCGGTCGTAGTCATAGTCAAAATTGTCGGAAGTGGGGCGCTGCAACTGCTCGTTCAGCAGCGTGAAGAGGCGGTCGGAATGCATGAGGAAGGGGTTGTTTTGACCCATCAATTGCGCGGCCACCGTTTCATGGTTGGCGCGCAGCTCATTCACAAGAGCTGCTACTTTTTCAGGTTCATGATAATAAGCATCCAATAGCTTCTCCATGAAGTTAGTAGTCTTGCCCATGGCGGAAATCACCACCACAAGCTGCTCATTCTCATAGCGTTGCAGGATGCTTTTCAAGTTCTCAATGGCCGGGGCGTCCTTCACAGAAGCCCCTCCGAATTTAAATACTTTCATAGTTTAAGTTATTCGTTTTTAATGACTTGCAATAAGGTGGTACCTACTACCCCGAGGGTATTCTTGTCAATATTCTGAATATTGTCGTTGGTGGTGTGCCAAACGGGATCGAAACCAGTGCCAGAAGCCGCGTCGTAGTGGATGATGTCGATCATCTTGAACGGCGCATACTTGTTGACATAATAGTGGTCGTCGGTGATCACTCCACCGGGTTTGTTCTGGAAATACTGACCATGGCCGAGTTCGTAGGCTGTGGACCAGACCTTGCGCACCAAGTCGCCCGCATCGCGCATGGAGAACTGTTCCTGCAAGAACCGGGCATTCGGGGTCCCCACCATGTCAAGCAAAATGCCGTAATCCGCTGTATATCCCTGTATATGAGGATTTTTCGCCCAATATTGCGCACCCAACCCCCACCAGTCGCCAGGGATGCGCTCACTTTCCTTCGGACCGTAGTCCTCCGCATCGAAGAAGACGATATCGACACCTACATTCGGCTGGTTCTCATGCAGTTGACGCGCCACTTCGAGGAGCACGCCCACGCCGCTGGCACCGTCATTAGCCCCGTCGATGGGGGTGTCGCGGTAGTCGGGGTTGGGATCGTGGTCAGCGAACGGGCGGGAGTCCCAGTGTGCCGCCAAGACGATACGTTTGGCTTTTTCAGGACCGAAACTGCCCACGAGGTTGGCGCACGGCCAGGATTTGCCGTCGTAGGTTTTCGCCGTAAAGTTCTGGTTATAAACCGTATCGCAATATTCACGGAGTTTATTGAGCAGCCATACACGACAGTTCTCGTGCGCCTCCGAGCCTAACGCGCGCGGCCCGAAGTCGGTTTGCGCTTTCACGAAGGCGTAGGCGGAATCGTTTTGGAAAGCGGGAAGGGTCACGGTCGTCTCCGTGGTATTGGTTTGGGTTTTCTTGGTGCGGTCACAAGCCGAAAAGAGGAGAACCGCACCCACCAGCAGGACAAATATCGTTTTAATTCTCAACATGTTACAATAGACTATCAATAATATTCGATGTTAAAAAAAGACTGGCGAAGATACAAAAAATGATGGTTGGACAAACCGTAGAGACGTTTCATGAAACGTCTCTACAAAACACGCACCGTATCGTTACAATAAAAAACAAAAAAGGCGGCTGCAACAGTCGCCTTCTTTTGTGGCGGGATCGAGAGTTGAACTCGAGACCTCCGGGTTATGAATCCGACGCTCTAACCAACTGAGCTACCCCGCCTTTTTTGAGGCTGCAAAAATACACTTTTTTTTGATTGCGCGACAGGCGGTGAAGATTTTTCTTCAATCATCTGAAAACAAAATGGTTACGACGCATATTTTCGGTTTCCGTCCTGTAGAGACGATGTGCACATCGTCTCTACAACGGGTTGAAAACACGCCCGCACACCTACGGCGTGCGAAAAACCGCACATATATGCCGCATTCCTACCGAGCCCTTCAGCCCTAACGGGCTGGTTCGAGAATGGAAAGGTTCCCCAAAAACATGACGACAGGCCATTCACATACCGCCAACGCATCCTCGTTAGAGGATGCATATCTGTAGCCCGGAAGATGCGCCGGCGGTGTTCGTAAATCCCCGGTAGGGGATTCATCGGGTGTGACCGTGTGCAACCCCTCCGGGGTCGTGTGGGAATCCGATTCGCCCGTTTTCTACAGAGATGAAACCCCTGATCGGGGTTAAGGTTTTTGCGGAATGGAACCCTTGAGGGGTTCAAGCAGTCGCAAAGGCGAACGTTGGCGGGCCATTAGTAGACGACGCTTCCAAGCGTCGCAAATCGCACGCCGTCAGGTGTGCGGGTGAGGAGTAATCCCTAATAATACCCTCTCCCGCCGCAAATCGTGCATATCGTATGATAATGGGAACTGGGTACGGTTTGTCCACATTCGCTGCAATACCGCGTGTTCGTATTCATGCCAAAGTTTGGAGCATTGGCATCATTCTTGACAACCCTTCCTGTTCCGTGACAAGCATTACATTGTATTTTTGATTGAGTTGAAGACTGACTTGAATAAGAACTAGAGGAGGATGGTGAAGTATATGTGTTTTGTGGATAATTCGGAACATAGCCCGGTGGCACAACGCCACCTACGCTTGAGCTGGTTCCAGTTTTCTCCGCTGGTTTTCTGATTAATGAACAAGTTGTCACACCTGATGGGGGTGTCGCCCGCTTGTAAACATACACATCTCCGTTGGAAGTCTTGATGTTGAAACTGCTGTAATCGCTTTTGAACAGCAGGATGCTGTTGCTTCCATAATAACTGCCTCCCACATATAGCCTGATTCCGTTTTCATCCGTGCTTTTGTAGTCCAGTCGTCCATGATTAACCGTAAAACCATCTTTGTCCGACTCGTAACAGACATTTTTGTTGATGGTAATAAACTGCCCGCCCGACACGTTCTCACTGACTACACCGTTGACCTTCTTTTTGGTCAGTTTGTAGTAATAGGTGGTCTGTGCGGTGGAAGCGACACAGACCAGCAATAACGTGCTGAATAAAAGTATGCTCTTTTTCATAATTTAGTCGAGGAAATCGAGATTGGGTTTTAGAGAATTGGAGTCAATGAGCTTGTAATAGTGACGGACATTGGTGTTCTGCGGTTTCCAGATAATTAGTTGAGACCTGTCTGAAGAAAAAGTGTAACAAGTTCCATTAGTGAAATGTATAGTATTCTCATCCAATTCATAAGGATGTGTGTAATAAGAACCGTTTGTTTTAAATCTTTTTTTGCATAATTGATAAGTATATTTGTTGCTACTTGAGTACGAAGAGTTATAATGATACGCTTCTACTTCATGCATCGTATTGCCGTATTTACTAGCATTACGAAAAAACCTTTCAAATATTTCATCTTGCGAATAGGAGAGATTCCAATTTCTCCATTGCAATGCTAAATGCTCTAGTGTCTTGTCTTTATAGAAATCGGCATCCTGTTGCAATTTAAGTCCTGCATCTTTAGCCTTTCTTACGGTTGTATATCCCATTAAGTCTTTTTGAAAATTAACAAAAATTATTTCAAAACGATCCACTTTTGATGAAACGCCATTATCATCTGTCTTTACATACTGGTAGCAATAAACCGTTTCACTGCTACTGAATTGCGCGTTTGATTTGCTCGTGAATCCTGCCAAAACAACGAACAGCAGGACAATTGTTTGAATGTAATAGTTTTTCATATTATTAGTTTTTAAAATAATGATAGTCAATACAATATGTATTCTCCTTCCAATGAGCATGAAAACAACTTCGTTCAAACAAGCGCATAAAGAAAGGCATGAATCCTTTCGATTAGTCGCTTATTTTTTAGGAAGGTGTCTGGAAAAACCTTTGTGTAAATAAGGGTCGAATAAAATCCACGCCTGAAACGTGAACTTCACACGGTCTTATTCTCACACATAAATTAGGGTTAGTTTTCCAGACTTTTCCTAAAGAGAACAAGAGCGTCAAGCTCAATATGTCTAATAAATTCCGCCAATCTTCCGGCGATAAGGCTGGAAAGATTGACGGGGCAAAAGTAAGATTTTTTTTCGTTCGGACATCTTTTTTCCGAGAGATTGAAATAAATGTGTATTTTTGCGAAATGATTTAAAGGAAAAAATGAACGTCACCGCTAATAATCAAACGGCTGTTGCTCAAGAGGAGATGCTAAACACTCTCAAACAGAACATAATCGCCTTGTTGCCATCAGGTGCGAGTGTGTTACTGTTCGGTTCCAGGGC
>Ga0265299_10000972_pt1 | contig 34582 bp, 27 predicted proteins | sample AusTroGonzalo_MG_4_FD_193485 | JGI IMG/M metagenome (GOLD analysis project Ga0265299, IMG submission 193485) | Bovine rumen microbial communities from tropical cattle in Woodstock, Queensland, Australia - Gonzalo_02 | ecosystem: Host-associated > Mammals > Digestive system > Stomach > Rumen ... | reverse complement strand
GCAGTCTGCTTGGAGGTGTCGATCTCCTTGATCTTGACGTTGAGCGATCCCAGGCGAATCTCCGCAGGGGTGGCAAGGTAGTTGGCGTCAAGCTTGGACAGGCCCATACTGCCGGAAACCTTGACGGCGGGCGACTTCCCCGCCATTGCTGCAGTGACGTTGGCGTCGGTGGACAGCAGGCCGCTCGAGACCGAGGCCTGGGCGTAATGCTTGATCCAGGGATTGAGCACGGAAAGATCAACAGAGGAGATCGCAACCTTGGTTGCAGCGGCGAGCGTTGCGAGCTGCGCCTCTCCGGAAGCCTTGACTGCTCCCTTGGCAAGGTTCATCGACGCATTGAACTTTGTCTTGGCTCCCGCAGCCTGCGTCACATTGGCCGCATCGATATTGATGTTGGAAACCGACAGAGTGGCAGGGCTCTTCAGCGTATCGTCCGTGACGGAGACATCGCCTGAGGAAATCTTGATCGAGCCGACAGACCAGTCCCAGCCAGCAGACTGAGCGGCGTAGGCCGGGCTGATCGGCGCAAGAGAGCCCGCCATTCTGCGGGTTTGCGGCTGCCTCGGCGTGTCGGCCGAAGCGATGGACATCAGCTTCGAGAGACGACCCTTGGCTTGCGGCGCAGAAAGGGTGACGGCGTTGACATGGGCCTTCTGGCCGAACACGTCGATGTTGCCGAGATCAACATCAAGAGCCCTGGCGGCAAAAGAGAGCGCCGTGCCTTTGGCCACATTGACGTTGCCGGCATGGACCTTGCCCGAAAGCGTGACATTGTTGCTTCCCTTGGCCATGACGTAGTTGGCGGTGATGTCAGCGCCCAGGGTCAGACTGTGCACGGAAACGGGAAGCTTGACGGGAAGAGCCTTGATGATCTTGGCGGCATCAAGTTCAGGCACGTTGACTGTGAGGGAGGCACCGTCCTTGGTTGTCTTGCCCGTTGCGGTAACCGGGTTCCCGTCCAGTTTCAGGGAGAGCTTCGGAGTCATTTCCGGCAGATCAGTGGAACTGGAAAGCGTCGAGATGAGCGGCAGTTCGAAGTTGATCTCCGTTGCCTGCATGTCGATGCCCTGCGAGCTGTCACGGAAGCGCACGGAGCTGTCGGAGAGCCTGACGTCCGCCAGGCTGAACGCGGGAAGCGAGAAGCCGGAGGACTTGCTTTCGGCGTTAGCTTTCTTGGCAGCGCCTGCGGCACCCTGTGCCAGGGTGCTGTCCGTCACCGGCTTCTTGGCCTTTGCGCCGGCCGGTGTCTGGTCATAGTCCACGATGAGCGACTTGACGGTCAGAGAATCGAGGATGGGTGCCATCTTGAAAAGGGAACTGATGCTCGCATCAGCCTTTGCGTAGGCAAGGGAGAGCACATTGGCCCCCGGATGCTTGGCTGATTCGACCTTCAGGTTCTTCAGTTCGAGCGCGAGCGTCCAGGGGTTGAAGGAGACTGATTCAACTGTTGCGTTTTTGCCATCCAGAGGGCCGGGGAGGTATTCGCCGACAGCCCACTTCACGGCTGACGGAACTGCAATATAACCGGCGGCTGCATACAAGGCAGCAAGGACCGCAACGGCGGAGGCGGACACAACGGCAATTTTGGATGCTGACATAAGTGCAAACCCTCAAAAAGAGAAAACTCTGACTCTTGTGATATTACCCCCGCAAGAGGGCCTTTGGCGCTAAAAAAGGCGCCGTCTCGAAGTGAGAGGGCGCCTCTTTAACTGATTAATCTAGAGAGCTAGATTATTCGTACCAGTTGTAGTTGGGCTGATAGCGCAGGGCGGCCTGGTCGGCTTCAACCAGCTGCTTGCCATAAGACCAGTACGTGAAGGCGGTCAGGGAGCCGCAGGCGATCATCAGGACGGCCACGATGATCATCGTCTTGCGGAAACCGGCGCGCTCACCCTTGATGACATCCCACTTGACGCCGAGGCGATACAGACCAATCATGCCGTGAAGCTCGGTGATGACGAGGAACGCGAGCGTCCAGCACAGGCCCATGTGATAGGTGTGGACGGACGAGAGGTTGGGGTCAATTTCGCCCGGGGCCATCAGCATGCCCACGACGTGCGGGAAGACGAAGGCGGTGAGCAGAACAGCGGTCACGAACTGGATGAACCAGAGCGTGGTGTCGGTGTGGTGCAGAACGCCAACGTGAGCCTTGATGTCACGGAACTGGCGGTAGGAGGTCGGGAAGCGGCGCAGAGCGCACAGAGCGTGCAGGATCACGCACAGCGTGATGAAGCCGATGAACAGAACGTGCATCCACTCCTGGGAGGAGCTGAAGAGGAAGGCGCCGCCGGAGGTTTCGATAAGGTTCCAGAACAGATCCTTGCTGATCTGAATGGAGCTCGTGAAGGCCATGTGGCAGAACAGGAACAGGCCGAGGATCAGGCCGGTCACGGACTGCGTCACGTCCAGAATTGCGGGCCAGCGGCTCATGCGCTTGGCATCCTTCAGAGCAACGCCGTGGATGTTCTGTTCGAAGTCAGGCGTATATGCATACTTGATTTGATCGGGGTTCATAACAGTATCCTTGAAAGGAAAAAAAGCACAGGCGGACGCATTGACGGGCAATGCGCTTCCTTGGGGCGAATGATGCTCCTTTCAGGATATTTTAAGTTTGATTCATGTCAAATTGATATTGAGTTCTAGGAAGAAAATAGGGGCGAAATTCAGCGTATTACGGGTAAACCCTTATGCTTATTTTTCGTTCAATGAAATTATTACTGCAGTGATGAGTAATAACCCTTAAATTTCACGAAAAAACAATTTCGGCGCCATCCCCCCGAAGGGACGGCGCCGAAACGAAACGGTTCAGTCGTTCGGAGATGATTACTTGGTGCCGAAGAGTCTGTCGCCGGCGTCGCCCAGGCCGGGGACGATGTAGGCGTTTTCGTTCAGACGCTCGTCGAGGCTCGCTACGTAGATATCGATTGGATAGTTGTCCTGAATGACCTGAACGCCCTCAGGGGCCGCAACGAGTGCAAGGAACCGGATCGAATCCACGGGTACGCCGCGCTTGACCAGAACATCGACGGCGTGGACGGCCGAGTAGCCTGTCGCGAGCATCGGGTCGCACAGGATGAACAGGCGGTCCGTCACCTGGGGCAGACGCACGAGATATTCCACCGGGCGCTTGTCCGGACCGCGGTACATGCCGATGTGTCCGACGCGGGCCGAAGGCATCAGCTCGAGCAGTCCGTCGCTCATGCCGAGGCCAGCGCGCAGCACCGGAACGATGACCTGCTTCTTGCCGGCGAGCGTCGGGGCCGCCATCTTGCAGATCGGCGTCTCGATGTTGCGCGTCGTCAGCGGCAGATCACGAGTCAGCTCATAGCCCATCAGGACGGTGATTTCACGCAGCAGCTGGCGGAACACGTTCGTGCTGGTTTCCTTCTGGCGCATGATGGAGAGCTTGTGCTGGATCAGGGGATGATCAACGATGTGAAGATGAGGGAAACGGGGATCAGTGCGCATGGGGAAACCTCACTAAAAGAAAACGACACACAGCCGGCTCCTGAGGGATCAGACCGGCTCAATGCTTCCCGTATTATATGATTCGGGAATGGGTATAGAGCCCCCTCTATGGCAAGGGGCGCGGTCTATAATGATCCGGTAAACCGCAGGGTCGGGAGCGCCGCTGTTCCTGATTTTTGCAAGACGACAGACACTTTTTTCCGAGGAGGTGGCGAAGTTCTGCCGGGGTGGTTCATCGCCCTGCAGGGGTTTGCCCAGAGACATGACAATCCGCACAGTCCTTCTTGTTTTCCTGAGCGCCATCGCCGCTCTTTTTGCTGTTGTGAACTGGCAGGCCATCATGGCCGTCGTGCCTGTGAATCTGCTTTTTACGCAGATCAACGCCCCGCTCGGACTGATTCTGATCGTGGCTTTCGGCGCCTTGTGGCTGTTCGTGCTGGTCTGGGCGCTCATGCAGCAGGCCTCCGTTGTGGTTGAGCTGCGCCGTGCATACAAGGAAGTGCATGCCAACAAGATGCTTGCCGAGAACGCCGAGAAGAGCCGCGTGCTGGAAGCCCGCACGGCCCTTGAGGATGCCGTCAATCGCGTCGAGGAGAAGATGGCAGAGCGCACCAACACGATTGCCCAGGCTCAGACCGAGCGGACGGCCGCCTTGAAGAGTGCGCTTGAGGGGCTTGTCGGCGAAGTCAAGCTGCTGCGCGCTCAGGTTGAGACGATTGCCCAGAAGGCAGAGATCAAGATTCCCGAAGAGCTGCCTGCGGCTTCTGAACCCGAACCTGAAAAGAAGGGCTTCTTCGGGCTCTTCGGAAACTCCAAGAAGGAAGAGGCTGAGGCGGCGCCTGCCGCGGCTCCGGCTCAGGAGGCTGCGCCTGCCTCCGAGACGGCCCGCTAGCCTCCGATTTTTCCGGCAGACGCTCAATGGGGCGAGGGGAGCCTTTGCGGTTTCCCGTCGCCCCTTAATTTTTGGGATGTCATCTCATGTCTGACAATCACGTGGTGCGCTACCTCTCGGCGCTGATCGAACACGGGAACTTTTCCAGGGCCTCCCAGGTTCTTGAAATCAGCCAGCCCTCGCTGTCGCAGTTCGTGCAGCGGCTTGAGACCGATGTCGGCATGCCGCTTGTCAATCGTGAGAGCCGGCCGCTGCGGCTCACCTTTGCCGGCGAATGCTATCTGCGCACCGAAAAGGAGATTGAGCGGCTGCGGGAAATCCGTGACCGTCAGATCGCCGACATCGCTTGCGGCGTACGCGGCCGAATCCGGTTGGGAGCCTCGCAATACAGGTCGACCTTTTTCCTCACTGAAGTGCTGCCGCTCTTTCGTGAGCGTTATCCGGATGTCGAAATCCAGCTTCTGGAAGGGACGACCTGGGAGCTCGAGCGTTTTGTCCTGACGGGAAAGGCTGACCTTGCGCTCTCCCTGGCGCCGCTCTTTCATCCTGAGCTGCAGTACGAGCAGCTCTATGCGGAAAGGCAGTTCCTTTGCCTGAGTGCGCAAGACCCGATCGCGCAGTCCATTCCGCAGACGCAGGAGGAATTTCCCGTGCTGCCGTTCGAAAGGCTCTCCGAGCGTCCGTTCATTCTGATCCGCAAGGGGCAGCAGTTTCACGAGACCTTCGAGTGGCTCTGCAGGCAGACCGGAGCAAGGCCCAAGGTTGTCCTGGAAAGTGATTCGCCCGTGGCGGCTCTCTATCTCTCGAGCGCCGGCGTGGGTGCCACGCTCACGACGCTCACGCTCGCCCGGAGGGCGCATCCCGCCCAGCCCGTGCGGTGCTTCTGCTGTGAACCTAAACTGCCAGACCGGCAGGTCGTCGTGGTGTTCAGGGACGAGGCCTATCGAAACAAGGCTGCACAGGCGCTCGTTGCCGTCATGAAGGAAGTCGGCATCCGTCAGATTGCCCAGTGCTGAAACGCAAGCGGCGCAATCCGCGTGTACGGTTGCGCCGCAAGATCCCAAAGATTCAGGTGCCGCTAATCGATGTACTCGGTTTTCGCGACAACCTCCTCAACGATCGGCTCCTTGGCCTTGTTGAAGACCTTCTTGTTCTGCTCGAAGAGATTTCCTCCGTGCGTGTCGATCGAGACGATGAGGGGGCCGAACTCCTTGACGCGCATGACCCAGAGCGACTCAGGCATCCCTAGGTCGGGCCACTGAACGTCCTCGACTTCCTCGACGCAGTGTGCGGCGAGTACGGCGCAGCCGCCCGGAAACACGCAGTGAATGGCCTTGTGCTTCATGCAGCCCTCGACCGTGTTCGGTCCCATGCCGCCCTTGCCGATGATGAGCTTCACTCCGGTCTGCTCGATGAATTCCTTTTCGAACTTCTCCATGCGCATCGACGTGGTCGGGCCAATGGAGACTACCTTGTAGCCGCTGCCGGATTCGTTGCCGCAGGGGACCATGATGGGGCCTGCATGGAAGATGGCGCGCTGCTTGAGGTCGACCGGGAGCTTCCTGCCCTGCTTGACCAGACGCGTGTGGGCGCAGTCGCGGGCCGTGCACAGGAAGCCGTTCAGGTAGATGATGTCGCCGATGCGGATGTCCTCCAGATCCTTGTCCTGGATCGGAGTGGTCAGAATCTTCTTGCTCACAGCGTCACCCCCTTGTGCGTAAACAGTTCATAGCTCATGTCGGCATGAACGCGGATGCCGGCGCGGCGGTGCGCCCAGCAGCCGGTGGAAACGCCGACCGCAAGGCACGACGGATGGCGTGCTGCCTGTTCGACGTTGACGCCCATGACGGTCTTCACTCCGCCCAGGCCGCCCGGGCCGATGTTGATCCGGTCAAGGCCGTCGGCCATGATTTTTTCAAATTCGGCGCCGATCGGATTGCTGTTGCTCGAGCCGATGGGGCGCATCAGGGCGCGCTTGGACAGCATCGAAGCCACTTCGCAGGAACCGGCGATGCCGATGCCGACGAGCAGCGGCGGGCAGGCGTTGATGCCGCGTTCGCAAATGACGTCAAAGACGAACCGCACGATGCCTTCATAGCCTTCCACGGGCATCAGCACCTTGGCAGCGCCCGGCAGGGAGCAGCCGCCGCCGGCCATGTAGCCGTAGATGGTGCATTCATCGGAGTCGGGGATGATCTCCCAGTCAATGTAGGGAATGCGCACGCCGGTGTTGTTGCCGGAGTTCTTCTCGATGAAGATCTCCACGGCGTTGTGGCGCAGCGGAGCCTCCTTGCTGGCGCGGATCGTGGCCTGCGTGAGGCACTCGCGCAGCTCGCCGATGAGGGGAAAGCGAGAGCCGCATTCGACAAAGTACTGGATGACGCCCGTGTCCTGGCAGCTGGGGACGTTGTCCTTCTCGGCCGCCGCAAGATTCTCGAACATCGAGTCGTAGACGATCTTTGCGAGTTCCGTATTCTGCTGGGCGCGCAACTCCGTGAGCGCCTTCATCACATCGTCGGGCATGTGCTTGCCGAAGTACGACGTGAACCTGGCCATCAGGTCTGTGAACCGGACGGCGAGTTCCTGCTTGTCCATGTGGATCTCCTCTGAAACGGCGAATGCGGGGATAGGGTTTTGCACCAGGCATCCGGCCGGGATTCTCTTCGGAACTCATTGTCGGCGCGTCATTCTTATAATTCAAATACTTTAGAAATTATCAAATCAATAAACACAAAGCTATAACAATGGCAATCCATGCCCCGAGCTTGTTGAAATAAAAGGAAAACGCTTCCGTACGCGTTGCCCTGCGACAGATAAAAAAAGCCGAGGGCGGAACCTGAGTCTTGCCCTCGGTCAAGAAAGAATTGCAGATTTACTCTTGGGGCTACTCGGTAGCCTTGTGGATCTTTTCCTTGACGGCATCCTTGGCGCCGACTGCGGCGTCCTTGGTTTTCTCCCATCCGGTCGAGACGCCTTCCTTGGTCTTGTCCCAGCCCTTGCCGGTGACCTCTTTGGTCTTGTCCCATCCGGCCGCGGTGCCTTCCTTGGTCTTCTCCCAGCCCTTGCCGGTGACCTCTTTGGTCTTGTCCCATCCGGCCGCAGTGCCTTCCTTGGTCTTTTCCCAGCCGCCGGAGACGCCCTTCTTGACGGCGCTCCAGCCCTTGGAGGCGCTCTCGCCGAGCGCATTCACGCTCGCCTTGGCGTCTTCCGCGGCGGTGGTGGTTTCATTTGCGGTGCCCGTCGTGCACGCGACGAGCATCGCCACGCACAGGCCTGCTGCAACAGTTTTCAGCGTCATTTTGGTTACCTCTTCTGATGGTAGGACGTCACTCGATCGACTTCCTCAGCCGCGCCAAGGAACACCGCCACGCGCTGATGAAGCGTCTCGGGACGGATTTCGAGAATGCGCGTGTAGCCGTTCGTCGCATGGCCGCCAGCCTGCTCGATCAGCCAGCTCATCGGGTTTGCCTCATACATCAGGCGAAGCTTGCCCGGACGGTCGGGATTGCGCTTGTCCTTGGGATACATGAAGATGCCGCCGCGGCAGAGCAGTCTGTGCACCTCGGTGGCCATGCAGGCGACCCAGCGCATGTTGAAATCCTTGCCGCGAACGCCGGTCTTGCCGGCGAAGAGCTCGCTCATGTAGTCCTTCACCGGGGCCTCCCAGTGGCGCATGTTCGAGCAGTTGATGGCAAATTCCTGAGTTGCCTGCGGGATCACGGCCGTCGGAACGGTGAGAATGAAATCGTTGCTGTCGCGGTCAAGCGTGAACATCACGGTGCCGCGGCCGATCGTGAAGGCCATCAGGGTCTGAGGACCGTAGAGGATGTAGCCTGCGGCAAGCTGGTTCGTGCCGGGCTGCAGGAAGTCCTCGTCGACGATCTGGGCGCTCGTCTTGCCCTCAGGGGCAGGCAGCACCGAGAAAATGGTGCCGATCGTGGCGTCGATGTCAACGTTGCTCGATCCGTCAAGCGGATCAAAGCACACGAGCAGGGGGCCGGTCTTGGCGCCTTCGGCTGCAGGCAGGCAGTGATCCATCTCTTCGCTCGCGACGGCCATCACGGCACCTGTGGCAAAGCACCCGGCAACCATGATCTCGTTGCTGATCACGTCGAGCTTTTTCTGATCCTCGCCCTGAACATTTTCCGTTCCGGCAAGGCCGAGGACGCCGGCCAGGGCGCCGCGGCTCACTTCGTGTCCAATCTCCTTGCCGGTCTCGCCAAGGCCGCAGAGCAGGGTGGCAAGCTCAAGGCTCAGGCCGTTTTCGGCGATTTGAGTGGCCAAATATGATTTCAGATTGATGTTTGCCATGATTGTTGTCTGAGTTAGGAATTGTTGAGGGCCTTCATGACGACTTCGCGGACATGAGGCGAAAGGGTCGGAATGCCGCTAACTTCAACCAGGACGTCATGCATCTTGGCTGCGCGGTCAGGATCATACCTGCGCCAGTTGTCCAGCGCACGGGCGATCCGGCTGGCGACATGCGGATTGATCGGATCCATCTTGGTCACCATTTCATACCAGTAGGCATAACCTGAGCCATCTTCGCGGTGAAATTCTGCCGGGTTGTTCGTCATGAACGCGACAACCAGCGCGTACACGCTGTTCGGATTCTCATAAGTGAAGACCGACGGATACTGGCTCAGCACCCGGATGCGTTCGAGAATCGACATCTCGCTGTCGTGGCAGACGGCGGTCGCCTGGGCCGTGCACCACTTGTTGATGAGAAGCGGCTCACCCTCCCAGTCCCGGCCGGCCTGATTGAGCACGTCAATCTTGGCCGGGCTCTTGCTGTTGACGATCATCGTGAGGGCCGCGAGCTTGTCGGTCAGGTTGTCTGCGGTATCAAACTGCGAGCGTGCGGCCAAAAGCGCCTTGGCGCTTCCTCCGGCCAGCCAGTAGTTCATGCACAGGTTCTTGAGCATGCGCCTGCCGGCATCCACGGCGTTGGGGCTGTAGGGGCCCGGCGTGGCGTTCTTGGCGATGACGGCGGCCAGATCCTGGCTGAAGTAGTCGCCGAGCGTCTCGATCATCGTCTGCCGCGCCTTGTGGATGGCGGTGGGGTTGATCATCGCGCGAGCCTGCCCGAGATTCTGTTCCGAGGGCAGCTGCAGAGCCACAGCACGGAACATCGGCGAGAGGGACTCGTCCTTGAGCATCGTTTCAAAGGCATTGAGCAGGAACTGCTCGACATGCAACTGCTCACCGAGCTCCGCCTCGTCGATCATGCGGTTGAGGGCGAGCTTGCAGAGCCGCTCCATCGCCTCAGCGCGGTTGAACGCATCGCTGTCGTTGCGAGCCAGGAATGCCAGTTCATCGCGCGTGTACGGATAGTCAAAAACAACCGGCGCAGAGAAGCCGCGGCCGATCGAAATGACAGGCTTTTCGGGGATGTTGATGAACGTCCAGCTCATCGTCTCTTCGGTGAGCAAAAGCGTGCGCGTTGTATCCTGGCAGGCGCTCTCTCCGTACAGCGTGAGCGGCAGATCAATTCCCTTCTGGTCGACAAGACCGACCGAGATCGGAATGAGCATGGGCTCTTTGCGAGGCTGACCTGGAGTGGCAGGGATCATCTGGGAAGCCTGTACCGTATAGGTGTGCTTCTGGGGATCAAACTGCGTGCTCAGAGCGATGCGTGGGGTGCCGGCCTGTGAATACCACAGGGCGAACTGGCGCAGATCCGTGCGGTTTGCGTCTCCCATGGCCGCGAGGAAATCGTCGCAGGTCACGGCGTTTCCGTCGTGACGCGAGATGTACAGATCCATGCCCTTGCGGAAGCCGTCCTTGCCGAGGATCGTCTGCAGCATGCGGATCACTTCAGCACCCTTCTCGTAGACGGTCATCGTATAGAAGTTGTTGATTTCCTCATACGATTCAGGGCGAATCGGGTGTGCCATGGGGCCGGCATCCTCCGGGAACTGCCGGGTGCGCAGCGAGCGGACATCCTGGATGCGCATGACGGCGCGCGTACTCGCATCCGGAGCTGTGTCCATCGAGAACTCCTGGTCTCGGAAGACCGTGAGACCTTCCTTGAGCGTGAGCTGGAACCAGTCGCGCAGCGTCACGCGGTCGCCGGTCCAGTTGTGGAAGTACTCGTGGCCGACGACAGACTCGATGTTGAGATAGTCCTGGTCGGTGGCGGTGGCGGGCGTGGCCAAAACGTAGCGCGAATTGAAGACGTTGAGCCCCTTGTTTTCCATGGCGCCGAAATTGAAGTCGTCGGTTGCCACGATCATGAAGCGGTCAAGGTCGAGCTCCAGGCCGAAGCGCTCCTCATCCCAGCGGATGGCCTTCTTGAGGCTTTCGAGCGCATGGGCGCTCTTTGGGTAGTTCTTTTCTTCGGTCCAGACCTGCAGCAGAACCTCCTTGCCGCTCTTGAGCTTGAACTGTTCGCTGCGGTCCTTGAGCTTGCCGGCGACCAGGGCAAAGAGGTAGCTTGGTTTTTTGAAGGGGTCCTTCCAGACGGCGTAGTGCATCCCTTCGGGTTCATCGCCCGAGTCAACCAGGTTGCCGTTGGATAGCAGCACCGGATACTGATCCTTGTTCGCATGCATCGTCACGGTAAAGACGCTCATGACGTCAGGGCGGTCGGGCCAGTACGTGATTCTTCGGAATCCCTCGGACTCGCACTGGCTCATGAATGAGCCCTTGCTCATGTAGATGCCTGAAAGGATCGTGTTTTTTGCCGGGCTGAACTGGTTGACGATTTCGATGTGCGCGCGGCCGGTGACGGCGTGAATCGTCAGGGTTGTGTCCGTCAGGGTGTAGCGGCCCGGTTCGGCAGGCTTTCCGTTGATCGCCAGCGAGACGAAGGTGAGAGCCGAGCCATTCAGAACGAGGTCAGCAGAAACGTCCTTGCGAGCCCGTTCAACAGTCATCGTGCTGGTGACTTGCGTCACTTGCGGATCCAGTACGAAGTTGAGCTCGACAGAGGTGATGTGGTGTGAGAAAGGCTTGTAGTCCCTGCGATAGGTGGTTTTGATCTGGTCAGTCACAGCGAAGGCGTCAAAAAAGGATGGAGAATGCAACGCGCCGATTTTAGCGCTTACATCCGCCGCAAAGAGCTGGCGCACGGCTCATATTTTCCTCTACAATGCCGCCCTGGCGGGTCCCCTCGCATAAGAGCTCTGCTAACCTGGTCAGGTCGGGAACGAAGCAGCCACGGCGGATGTCTCTTAGTGCCGAGGATTAGGCTCGCCATTTTCATGTCCGCAGCCAGGCCGAAACCTTCGTCCGCAGGCCTTCTCGATGCGTCTGCGCGGCTTAGACACATGAGGGTGTCAGCGGCTAAAATCCCCCGATGCGCCGCACCGAGTGCGGTTCTTTTTTCAATGGCTTCTCTCAGGATTTCTTTGCGATGAGCTACCAGGTATTGGCACGCAAGTGGCGGCCGCATGATTTTGACAGCATGGTCGGTCAGGATCATGTTGTGGCCGCGCTGCGGCACGCGCTCGATGAAAACCGCCTGCACCACGCATACTTGTTCACCGGAACCCGGGGAGTGGGAAAGACCACGCTCTCACGCATTCTTGCCAAGTGTCTGAACTGCACGGGCGCTGACGGCAAGGGCGGCGTGACGAGCAAGCCCTGTGGAGTCTGCGACGCCTGCAAGGCGATCGATGAGGGCCGCTTCGTTGATTACATCGAGATGGACGCGGCCTCCAACCGCTCGGTCGAGGAAATGACCGCGCTTCTTGAGCGTGCGATGTACGCGCCCACCAACGCCCGCTACAAGGTCTACATGATTGACGAAGTGCACATGTTGACCACGCATGCATTCAACGCAATGCTCAAGACGCTCGAGGAGCCGCCTGAGTACGTGAAGTTCATTCTTGCAACGACCGATCCGCAGAAGGTGCCGGTGACGGTTCTGTCGCGCTGCCTGCAGTTCAACTTGCGCAACATGACCCCCAAGGCGGTTGCAGACCACATGGCCGACATCATGCGCGAGGAGGGCATCGAGGCCGAGCCCGCAGCGCTGCGGCTCCTGGCGGCTGGCGCGAGAGGCTCGATGCGAGACGGTCTGAGCCTGCTCGACCAGGCGATCGCCTTTGCCGCGGGCAAGGTGACGCTCGAAGCCGTGCGCTCGATGCTCGGCGTGATCAACGCCGAGGTGCTGGGCGATCTGCTTGAGGCTGTCGTCAAGGGGGATGCAGCCAGGGCGATCGAGATCGCCGGCAGGATGAGCGAAAGCAGTTTTTCCTATTCACAGGCGATCCGCGATCTTGCTTCGCTGCTGCATCGTATTGCCATGGCGCAGCGCGTGCCCGAATCGCTGGGCGCTGACGATCCCGAGGAGCAGCAGATCAAGCGCCTGGCCCTCGCGATGAGCCCCGAGGAGGTCCAGCTCGACTATCAGATCGCGCTCCAGGCCCGCAACGACATGGCTCTTGCGCCCGATGAATACGCCGGCTTCACGATGGCGATCCTGCGCATGCTCGCCTTCAAGCCCGCAGGCAGCCGCGTTGGTTCTGGCGTGCCGGAAAAGGCTGCCGCTCCAGCTGCCGCCGCGCCGATCGCAAGACCCCAGGCCTCGCCTGCAGCCGTGAGAGCCATGCAGCAGGCTCCCCGGCCGGCACCCGAGCCGGCCGTTCAGGAGCCGCCCGAAGATCTGGTGAAGGAACCCTCGCCCGAGGAGCTCGATGCTCTCTCGCAGGGAGTTCCGCCCTGGGAGGAAGCCGGGGGAGAGCCGGGCGCCAGTTAAGCAAGTGCGCGTGAGAAGGGGAGAGCCGATCCCGCCTGAAGTGCACATCGAGCCAACTCCGCTTCTTCTTAACTGGCGCGACCTGTTGCGCGCATCAACGCTTTCGGGACTGCCTCTGCAGTTTGCTCAAAGCGCCGAGATCCTGGATCTCACCGATGATCACGTGCTGCTTCGGCCGCAGGTGCGGGCGTTGCTCGGTTCCGAGTGCCGCGCTCAGATCGAGCAGGCGCTGACGGCCTTGAAGGGGCATCCCTTCAAGGTGGACATTGACGACGGCGAGATGCGGCAGGGGGCGCCCTGCGTGCTGCTCCTTGATCAGGCGGAGAAGCGCGCATCCCGGCTGGCGATGATCGATGCATTCAAAAGCGATCCAATTGTGCAAGAATGCGTCCGAGTTTTGTGTGCTGAAATCGATGAAACGTCGATTCGGCCGTTGACTGAAAACGAAGTTAGGGAAATTGTTATCTATGAGAGGAAACATCCAGGGTCTGCTCGCTCAGGCTCAAAAAATGCAAAAAAACGTTGAACGCGCCCAGGCCGATCTGGCCAACATGGAGGTGACCGGCGAAGCCGGCGCCGGGCTCGTCAAGGTCACGATCACCTGCAAGCACGAATGCAAGAAGGTTGAGATCGCCCAGAGTCTGTTCACGGGCGAACCCGATGACAAGGAGATGATCGAAGACCTCGTCGCAGGCGCCCTGAACGATGCGGCGCACAAGGCTGAGGAGGCCGCTTCTGCGCGGATGCGCCAGGCCACGGCAGGCATGCCGATTCCTCCGGGAATGAAGTTGCCCTTCTAAGCAATTCCCTTTTACGCTGAACCGGCGGCTGTTCTCGGTCTCCGGTTCATCTTTTTTTGGCTAGAGCCCTGGGTGTGATATCTACGGATTCGGGGAAGCATTATGAATAGTCTGATTTGTGCAATTTGCTTGTGTCTTCTGATTTTGCTGAACGGTGTCATTGCCGCTGCCGAGCTCGCCCTGGTCGCGAGCCGCCGAGCCAAGCTCCAGCTGCTCGAAGAGAAGGGGGACAAGCGTGCCGTCCCCGCCCTCAGATTGCATGCGAAGCCCACGCACACGCTCTCGACGATTCAGGTCGGCACGTCGACCATCAGCGTGCTTTCCGGTACGGTTGGCGAATCGTCCCTGTCCGAGCCCATCGCGCAGGGCCTCACCCTGATCGGGCTGAATCCGGATTTTGCCGGCGTGTTTTCTTCGGGCATCGTGGTCGTTGCCATTACGTTTGCCTACGTGGTTTTTGGTGAAATCGTTCCCAAGCGCATCGGGCAGAGCAACCCCGAAGGCTTGTTCTGCATCCTTGCCCGCCCCCTGGAGATTTTTGCGTTCATCGTCTCGCCCTTCGTCAAGCTGCTCTCGATCACCACGGAGTGGGTGCTGAAGCTTCTGCATCAGAACAAGGCGACGAACACCAACGTCACTGAGGAGGAGATTCACGCCATCATTGACGAGGGCCGCCAGAGCGGCGTGATCGATGAATCCGAAGGCCACATGGTGAGAAACGTCTTCCGGCTCGATGAGCGCCAGGTCGCCTCCCTGATGACTCCTCGCGATGACATTGAATGGATTGATCTTGACGATCCGCTCGAGACCAACGTCCAGAAGATCGTGAAGTCCACGCGCTCGCGTCTGGTGGTTGCCAAGGGTAGCCTCGATGACATCCGCGGCTACTGCACGACTCGGTTGCTGCTGCAGCAGATCGTTGAAAACGGCAAGATCACGCTGGACGAGAACCTCACTCCCGTGCCGTACATTCCCGAGTCGCTGACTGGCATGGAGCTGCTCGAGCGCTTCAAGCAGACGGCAGAGCCCATCTCCATTGTTGTCGACGAGTACGGCGAAGTGGTCGGTCTCGTGTCGCCGAGGGATATGCTCGAAGCCATTGCTGGCGAATTCAAGCCGGCAACGCTTGATGATGCCTGGGTGAAGGGCAAGCAGGAAGGTTCCATGTCCCTGAGCGGCATCATCCCGATCCCTGAACTCAAAGATCAGCTGGGACTGAAGACGACGCCGCGCTCGGACGAAGGCCGCTACAACACGCTTGCAGGCATGATCATGCTGCTGCTCGGCAGAATGCCTCGTGTCGGAGATGTCGTTGAGTGGGAGGACTGGGTGTTCGAAATCGTGGAGATGGACGGGCGGCGCGTTGACAGTGTGCTGGCCTCGACCAAGGCCGCATACGTCGCCAGGCAGCAGAAGATCTCCTCGGATGCTCGGGCTGCGGAGAATCCGCAGCAGGCTCCAGCCGATCAGGGCGTGAATCCCGAGAGGAACGCTGCAGAGTCCGGCTCCTGAAGTATGAGAAACGTTATCTGAGGCGGTCTCGCTTCGAGGACGATGCGAGCCGCGCGGATAAAAAGATCGCCCGTCAAGATGCCTTCCTGACGGGCGAAGTTTTTGTCGGGACGACCCGGTCGGCTATGCGCCGGCATCCTCTTCGGACATGTCCTCGTCGCCGCGTTGCTTGAGCGTGACACGCACTGAGCCGATGCTGGCGGCATTCATCTTGGTCACTTCGTACTGGAAATACTCGTCCTCGATCTTGTCGCCGATCACGGGCAGACGGTCAAAGCGATTGAACAGATAGCCGCCGATGGTGACCTGGTCGGTATCATCGAAATGCACGTCGAACATTTCTTCGATGTGAACGAGCTCAAACCGTCCCTTGAATTCGTACTGGGTGTCCGAGATCTTCTTGTAGTCCGCGGCATCAAGGTCGTATTCGTCATTGATGTCGCCGACGATCTCCTCGATGATGTCCTCCATCGTGGCGATGCCGGCGGTGCCGCCATACTCGTCAAGAACCAGAACGGCCGAGATGTGAGCCTTGTTCATCATTCTTGGAATCTTGGAGATCGAGCAGTTCTCGGGCACGATGATGTACTTGCGGGCGATCTTGTCAAAATCGGGCTTCTCGCCGTTCAGAACGCTCTGCAGGATGTCCTTGATGTGGACCATGCCGATCACGTTATCCTTGCTGCCATCGATGTACGGATAGCGCGTGTACTGGGTTTCGCCGACCAGCTTGAGGTTTTCTTCGAGCGACCTCTGCTTGTTGATGCACACCAGGCGCTTGCGCGGCGTCATGACTTCCTTGACGACAGTGTCGCCGAAGTCAACCGCATTCTGAATGATCTCTGTTTCGGTGCTGTCGAGCACGCCGCCCTTGAGACTTTCATCAGCGATGATCTTGATCTCTTCTTCAGAGTGGGCCAGTTCGCTCTCATTGACAGCGCGAACGCCGACCAGGCGGACGGCAGCGGCAGCGATGAAGTCAAAAATCTTGATGATCGGGTAGCACACCATCCAGAACACATAGAGCGGACGGGCAATGAACAGAACCATGCGCTCGCTTCGTGCGATGGCGACCAGCTTGGGCGCCTGCTCGCCGAACACGACGTGGAACATCGTGATCATTGTGAAGGCGATGATCACCGCAATCGTATGGATCGCGACCGGACCCAGACCGGTGTACTTTTCCAGGGGCGGCCTGATGAGGGACGCCACTGCGGGTTCACCCAGCCAGCCAAGCGCCAGAGAGGCCAGCGTGATGCCGATCTGGGTTGCACTCAGGTATGTGTCAATGGATCCCGTCATCTTGAGAGCGAGACGGGCGTTGGGAACCTTCTCCTTGACAAATTCCTCGAGTTTGGTTTTTCTGACTTTTACAAGAGCGAATTCTGAAAGAACGAAAAAGCCGTTTAATACAATGAAAAAGCCCGCTAGAGCGAGTTTTAGAAGTGCTTCGGTATCCAATTGTTTTCCTTATAGGACAAAACCCTAGTGCATCTTAGCAGGTCACTGCCTTCGCGGGGGAGGTTCTGGTTGCTGTTGACTGGAAAAATTCCCATAAGACAACAGGTTAAGAATTGTTCTCAGGGGACAAGTATGCAAAAATGCGCCCCTGGCTTTTCATCCCGCCGGCTCTCCTGGTTTCTGCAAGGAGCCGGGCGGTTTTTGGTTGATGAGACATGGATCTTGTTTATATCGTTCAGGCAATTATTTTAGGCATCGTCGAGGGACTGACGGAGTTTTTGCCCGTCAGCAGCACCGGACATCTGATTCTGGCCGGCGACATCATCGGCTATGACGAGGTGGGAGCCGAGACGTTCTATGTGGCCATTCAGGCGGGGGCCATTCTGGCCGTCTGCTGGCACTACCGCGATCGAATCATTGCCATCCTGAAGAATCTGCTCAAGCCCGGAAAGGATCAGAAGCTTGCGGTCAATACGGTGATTGCGTTTCTGCCCGCCGCCGTGATCGGCGTCTTTTGCGCCTCTGCCATCAAGACATACCTCTTCAAGCCTGTCCCGGTGGCCGCAGCCCTGGTGATCGGCGGTCTGATCATTCTCTGGATCGAGAATGCCAACCAGAAGAGCGGAAAGACGCCCCGCGTGGCTTCGATGGACGACATGAACTGGAAGGATGCGCTTGCCGTCGGATTCATGCAGTGCTTTGCCCTGATTCCGGGAACGAGCCGCTCGGGCGCGACCATCATCGGCGGCCTTGTTCTCGGGCTTTCGCGCAAGGCAGCCACGGAGTTCTCGTTCTTTCTTTCCATCCCGACGATCTTTGGCGCCACGGTCTACGATCTGTGGAAGAGCCGGGACATCCTGACTGCGGCGAACCTGCCCTCAATCACGGTCGGGTTCATCGTGAGCTTCATTTCCGCGATCTTTGTCGTGCGCTGGCTTCTGAGGTTCGTGAGCTCGAACGACTTCAAGGGATTCGGCTGGTACCGGATCTGCTTTGGCATCGTGGTGCTGATCGCCTGCTACGGCGGCCTGATGACCTTGTAGTGCCGCTGCGGCTTTCGGCTCCGGCCAAGAAAAAAACTCCCGCCGGCGGACGTCTCCGGGCGGGAGTTTTTTTGCGGCCTGGACCGTGCGTCAAAAAGCCAAGGAGAAGTAGATGAGGGCGAGGTGGTAGAACACGGGCGCCGAGAAGATGAGCGGGGCAAAGCGCTCAAGCACTCCGCGGCCGATGTACATCTCGCTCTCCCAGCCCTTGTTTCCAAGGCTCTTCTTGATCGAGTTCACGACAATGTCGCCCATAATGCCCGAGATGATGATTGCTGCGGTGAAGAGCGCCGTCTGCCAGAGCTTGAAGGGCGTCAGCCAGAACAGCGCGGGCCCCACGGCCATCGCGGCAAGAAATCCGATCGCAACGCCCTTGATGGTCTTGTTTGGAATCATGCGTGAGGCGTGTCCGCCCAGCATGGAGCTGGCAAGGACAGAGAACAGATCCGAGCAAAAGCTCACGATCAGGAAAAAGAGCAGCAGCATGGCGCCCGAAGAGTCGAACCGGCTCAGATCAAGCGTTGCGATGGCTGGGGCGTGACTCACGCAGTAGACGCAGACCATGACGCCCCACTGGACCTTGGCCACGCGCTCAAGATAGCGGTCGTTGTCGTGGCTGAGAGAGGCGATCACGGGCAGCATCAGGAACAGATACACCGGGATGAAGACGGTGAAATAGGGCATCAGCTCGAAGTACACGAGCAGATATTGGATTGGGATCGCCAGATAAAACGCGATGACCAGAACCCAGTGGTCGGTGTGCTTGATCGGGGTGAGCGCTATGAATTCGCGCAGCAGAAAGAAGGAGAACACGGCAAACAGGATGATCAGGCACCCGGTGCCAAGCCACCAGGCAACGGCAAAGATGATGATCAGCCACCAGCCGAGCCGCACTCTCGCGTTGGCGATCACCAGGCGGTGCAGCGCCTCTTCGCTTTGTGCCTTGCCTTCGGTCCACAAGCCGTAGATCGTGCCTGCGCCAATCAGGAAGACGAGCGAAGCGAGAATGATCAAGTACCCCTGCTGCAGGGTGAATCCAAGTCGCATCATGATATCTGAGCCAAATCGACGACCGCCTGGCGAGCCCTCTCCAGGAAGTCTTCCTTAGGATCTTCGACGGTGTGCGAAAGCGGCGAGCCGAAGCGTACTGAGCAAACGGTGGGAACCGGAATCACAACGCCCTTGGGCATGGCGCGGTGCAGGTTCTCGATGTACACGGGAATGAGCTCGACTTCGGGGAATTCGCGCATCAAACGCCACAGGCCGCTTTTGAAGGCGCTCGGCAGGGGCTGGGGCCGCCGGGTTCCTTCCGGGAAGATGATGAGCGAGTCGCCCGCGCGCAGCGCCTCCTTCAGCGGGGCGAGCGGATCCACGCGAACCTCTCCCCGATGGCGCTCGATCAGCACGACATTGAGCTCTTTCATGGCGATGCGCTTGCGCAGCATGCCGTGATCCCAATAGTCCTTCGCGGCGACCGGGCGCGTCGAGGCGCGCAACTGCCTGGGCAGCGACGACCAGATGACGATCGTGTCCATGTGGCTGGTGTGGTTGGCAAAATAAATCCGCTGCCTGCGGGACGGCTGGCAGCCGTACCACTGCGGATAAGCGCCAACGAGCAGCCGCGTGAGCCAGACAATCGGCGTGACAAGTTGAAGTTGAAACACGGTCAGGAATCCTGTAAGTGACCTCAAAAAGGCCTTGAGCCGCCTCTGCTGCCAGAGGCCGGCCGACAGTCATCGCAATTATGCCGGGTCAACAGCTCGGATGGCATGGTCCGAACAGATGATATTGTGCTTTGAAAAACGGCTTGGTCAGGGCGTGAAAGCCTTGATGAGGCTCGGTTTCCTGCTGGTGCTTTGAACCTTGGTGATGATCGGATCGGAGAAGGTTCCCTTCACCGAGTACTGGGTGGAGAACATGTTGCTCAGGGGATTGCGCAGCACGAGCTGGGCAAGGAAGCTGCCGATGCCGACCACGGGGTTGACCGCCGTGAGCGCGAGCGAGGCGCCGAGGGCGTTGACGTCGGGCAGAACCAGGACGCTGAAGTCAAGCGTCTCGGCGGGCAGGGCGGCATCGCCCGAAATCAGGATCGCCGCCTTGGAGCTCGCGATTCTGAAGTCGTCCGTGCGCAGCTTGCCGGCCTCGATGTCGAACGAGCCGCCGAAGGTGTCGAAGGCGAGCCCGGAGGAGAGGTCGGAAAAGTCAAGCGTCAGCCGCTTCATGAGCGACTGCATGGAAACCAGCGAGAGCAGGGCGCCGCCCGCTCCGGTGGAGACCTGCCTGAGGTTGCCCTTGGCAAGGTGAAGCTCCCCGTCGCCGTCAAACGTTTCCAGCGCCGGCTGCCAGGGCAATCCCTTCCAGCTGACATTCACCGAGCCGGTTCCCGCTGCTCCGCTGATGGCGTCCTTGATGCCGAAGATGGAAAGAACATTGCCCGAATCCTTGATGTCAGCCTTGGCATGGATCGTGGTGACATTCCCGCCTGCTGCCGATCGCCAGTTGCCGGTGGCATTGAGCGTGCCGCCGGAGTTGGCTACGGACAGGCTGTTGATGAGCCAGACCGGCCCTTGTTCGTCGCGGGCGTTCCTTGCCTCGAGCGTCACGCTCCCAAGCGGGAAATCTCCATACTGGAACTTGGCGACTTTTGCGCTGATCGAAGGCAGGGACGCTTCAGCCGATCGACCAAGGATGTCTTTGATTCTGTCGCTTGATTTTCCGGGAACGTGCAGCTTGTCAAAGCGCGCGCTCACAGAGCCCATGCCGCCACCGGAGAAACTCCAGTTTGCCGAGCCTTCAATCTGATTGCTGTTGACGACGATGTGCCATTTGGACTGATCGTTCTGGCTGGCCGAGGCTCGCAGATCGGAGATGTCCAGGTCATCGGCCATGAGATGATTGACGTCAACATTGATCCGGGACAGGGCGAACTGACTTGCTGCGGAGCGATTGGCCGACATCTGGGACTGGATCGCATCGATCAGGCTTTTGACTGGAGCATCCCATTCGTCGGCTACGACTCGATCGGAATTCACCTCAACACTGATGCCGCGCTGGGGCAGGCGCGCCTCCTTGCCGATCGCGACGGTTCCCGTGACGGGCTGAGCAGTGCCGCCCGGCATGTCGAGGAGCAGCTGGAGCTTGCTCGCGGCGCGCAGCTCGATTCGCGAGCTCCTGCCCTGGGTGGCGAACAGGAACTGCGTCGGCCAGGCGGTTTCCGGCAGCTTGGCAAGCGGCTCCGGATAGGAGCTTGCAATTCCTGCGAGATTCGTGTTGACGCGCACGGAAATGTCCTTGCCGATCAGCAGCTCGGCCTCGAACGCGGTCTTGCCCGAGAGCGGCTTCAGCGCGGTGCGCGTGATGGGGCTGTTCTCGAAGAAGGTCACATTCCTGATGTCTGTCTGACCGTCGAGCCTGGCGCGGACGAGACCAGGAGAAACGGTTGCGACCGTGGCGGAGACCGGATGGGAGAAAGCCTTGGCTGTGAGCCGATCGCTGATCGCACCTTGATGGGTGAACGTGAGAGGCCCGGTAAGCTCAGTGACCGGAGGAACCGGCCAGCCCATGTCCACCGAGTTGCCGCGGAAACGGATCAGTCCGTTCACTTTCGTGTCTTCGGCGTGAAGCAGGGGAATGTCCAGCTTGAGCTGCAGCCCGATGTCGCCCGACACCTTCGTTTTGGCGAACGCATTGCCAAGGATGGCGCCAACCGGGCTCTCTGCAAGATAGGAGATGCCGTTTGCGAGAGGCGTGTTCTCGACGGTGCCGTCGACAAGAAGCTTTGCATCCGAATCAATGAGGCTCGGGATCTGCGCCCAGGCCTTTGTGACATGGGCGCCAAGCGTGTCGGCCGACGTTGCGTCCACCGTCATTTCCATGCCGTTGAAAGTGAGGGTTCCGGCAATGTCCGTGAGCAGGGGCCAGCTTGAGCCGCGCTCGAACTGTCCGCTCATGTCCCGCTTGTAATTGGGAACGTAGTCGAGTGCGACTCCCGAGACATCGGTCTTGATGTAGAACCTGCCCTTGCCCTTTGTGTCCGGACTCTCCCAGGGAAAATCGTTGAGATCGCCCTTGAGGATGACGTCGCAGTTGTCGCCGCGTCCGCGAACCAGCCCCGCCTGCAGCCAGTCCCTGACATCCTTCGGGATGACAAGCGGCATGAAGAGCCAGACGTCCTGTGCGCGCCCTCTGCCTGCCTTGCCCGTGATGTCGACCGTGCCGGCGCCGCCCGTGTCGGTCCATGAGCCGCTTGTGACGAGGTGCGCCGAGGGCGAGTCCACGGTGACGTTGTCAAAAGTGACCTTGAGGGGGGCTTTCTCCTCGTTTTTCCATCTGACCGTGCCCGAAAGAGCGTTCAGCTTGAACGTAGGGTTCTCAAAAACGCCCGGGAAAGAGAGGCTCGGAGCAGTGCTGAGGATTTCAACATGACCGGAGGTGCTGGAGACGGACGCCTTTCCCGAAATTCCGGTAAAGCCGGGAATTCCCGGATCCTCGATTCCGTCGGTTGTCGTGCCGGAGGGAACCGAATTGACGCCCAGATCCTTGAACGAAGTGGTGACGGCCCATGACCGGGGCGACTCGATGTCACCCGACCAGGTAATGTCGGCCGACTCGATCACGCCCCTCGGATCATGGCGGGACAGTGCCCCAAGTACGGATTCGCTCACAGGCAGTGTCTCAATGAGGTCAGACAGCAGGGCCAGGTCAATGTGCCGCACGGAAAGAGAGGACTCCATGGGCTTGAATGTGTCCGGCTTTAGGCGCGCATGGGCGTCAAGCTGGGTTGGGCCGGCGAGCGGTCCGCCTTGCGGCTGGAAGACAAGATCCCGCACCGAAAGCCGGGCGTCCTTGCCGTCGTACTCCCCCTTCGCGTTGACGGAAAGTTCTGTGAGGTTCAGATTCGGCAGATCGTCGGCAAGCTTCAGATCAAGATCCGTCAGGCACGTTTTGGCATCGATCGCTCTGAGCGTGCCCTTGTGGAATTTTCCGGAGACCTCGATGCTGCCGTAGGCCGCGCGGATGTATTTTTCAAGGGGCGTGTCCGAGACAATGTCGGCGGCGTTGATGTCTTCAAGCAGGGCATAGAACTCACCCTTCCAGCCTGTCCAGTCCGTCGAGAGACTGAAAAGGGCCGGAGAGAAGTTGGCGCGGATGTCGATCTTGGGTGCGCCCGGAGCGTGCTGCACGGCCTGCAGGCCGAAGGACCAGCGCCCAAGGCTCTTTTTGAACAGCATGTTCAGCGAAGAGAGCGAGAGCTTCCGGGGTCGCGCGTGGGACAGATCAGCGAGGTCGATCGAGGAGTTGGTGATGGACAGCTCCCGCTGGTCGACCAGCCATCCGATCACCATGTCATCGGTTTCCGAAGAGTTGCCGCCCGAGGATGAAAACCGAATGCCGCCCACCTCAAAGGAGCCGTCGGGCAGTTTCCTGACGGTGAGATGCGAGTCGCCGATTTCCAGTTTTCTGAATGAGAGTTTGCCGAGCAGCGTACGCCAGTGGAAGATTGCGGACACTCTCTTGAGCACGAGCGAATCGCGTTCGCCCTCGCGCTCGGACGGACTGCTGAGGCGAAGATCCCGCAGGGTGACTTGCGGCCGGAACAGCGTCCATTCTGGGCGGATTTCGCCGATCGTCACTTCAGCGCCAGTCGCCTTGGAAATGACTGCGGCGATTTCTGTCTTGTACTCGCCGATGTGCGGAAGGATGAACCAGCGCGTTGCAGCGCACAGCGAGAAGAAAGCGAAGTAAAGGATGGTGATGACCCAGAACAGAAAAGCGGCAAAGGGCTTGCACTTAAGCCAGATGCTTCGCTTTGACGAGATGGTGTCCGTGTTGATCATCGCTCAAATGAATGACTGGGCTAAAATCGAACTCGTTCGCTGGTCAATACCAAAAACCCAACAGAACACTTTATCACAAGCGGTATGAAACAAGCCGCGATCGGAAGTCAGGATTCAGCATGCCCCGTCTGCAACTCTCCCAGGTCCCCGAGTATTCGTTTTACGTCAAGCGCTCGCTTGAGGCGATGCATTTCGGAGCAACTCCAGAGGAGCAGATGGCCGACCTCGAGAGACTTGCCTCAGGCTGCATCTCGCGCGCTCAGATGGCCGAGCGCCTCGGCGCAATCGACGACCCCGAGGAGATGAATCTGGCCATGCGGCGGCTGCGGCGCGACGTGATGGTGAGCCTCATTGCGCGGGACCTCACCGGGGCGTCCGGGTACGAAGAGGTTGTCGAGACGATGACAGCGCTTGCCGAGGAGACGGTGAGCAACTGCGTGCGGGTTGAAAGCCGGGCGCTTGCCAGGCGGTTTGGCGTGCCCATGTCCGAGCAGGGCGTTCCCCAGGACCTCATCGTGGTCGGCATGGGCAAGCTGGGCGGCGCGGAACTCAACGTGAGCTCGGACATCGACCTCGTGTTCATCTATGACGAGGCCGGGGAGACGCAGCCCGTGGGCGAGTTCGCGAATGCAAGACGCACGCTCACGAACCATGAATTCTTTGAAAAGCTGAGCAAGCGGGTCATTCCGGCGCTTAACGACCTCGACGGCATCGGCTTTGTCTTTCGCGTGGACATGCGGCTGCGGCCCTTTGGCGACGCGGGTCCCATTGCCGTGAGCATGTCGATGCTCGAGGAGTACCTCTACACCGAGGGGCGCGACTGGGAGCGCTTCGCTTGGCTCAAGGGGCGCGTGATCAACCGTCCCGTCTTCATGGACGGACAGGCGTTTGACACTGCGGTGGACGGACTGAATTCGCTCGTGCGCCCGTTCGTTTTCCGCAAGTACGTCGATTTTTCCGCCATCAGCGCCCTTAGCCGGCTGCATGAGATGATCCGCGCCCAGACGATCCGCAGGGAGGCGGGGCGCAATCTCGGAATCAATGTCAAGCTCGGCAAGGGCGGCATCCGCGAGATCGAATTCATCACCCAGACCTTCCAGATCATCCGGGGCGGCCGCGAGAGGGAGCTGCGGGGGAAATCCACGCTGCCGATGCTGAAGGCGCTCTCAGAGCACGGCGCCATTGCCGAGGCGACGGCCGGTCGTCTTGCCGCCGAGTACGTGTTCCTGCGCAATCTCGAGCATGCCCTGCAGTACGTGGATGACAAGCAGACGCAGGTGCTTGGCAACGATGAGCAGGTTCAGCAGCAGATTGCCGCCATGCTCGGCATGCAGACCGATGAGATGCTCGGACGGCTGCAGAGCTGCAGGGACTTCGTTTCGAGCACCTTTGATGAAATCTTTCACATCGACAATTCCATCAATTCAATTCCGGGCTGGCCCGTCGGCTGGCATACGGGAGACGAGGAGGGCATCTCAGCTCTGGAGGGAAAGCTCCGGGATCTTGGTTACGCCGATCCCCGGGCGCTTGCCGAGCGCGTGAGCAAGCTGCTCAACACGCGCCTGAAGAGTTCCCGCTCGGCTGACGCCAAGACGCAGTTCACTCGATTTGTCGTGCATCTGGCCGATCACGCCAACGAATGGGCGCAGCAGGCTGCAGGAGGCGTCTCGGGCGACGAGGTCTTCCACCGCTATCTGGAACTGCTCGAAGTCGTGGTCGGGCGCACCACGTACGTGGCGCTTCTCAATCAATATCCGAGCGCCGCGGCCCGCGTTGGCATGATTCTTGCTGTGAGCCGCTGGGCGGCGCAGTACATCACGGCGCACCCGCTCCTGCTTGACGAGCTCGTCGACGGCCGCGGCGGGCAGATTGACGACTATACGCCCGTCGACTGGAGTGGCTGGATTGATGAGCTCAGGCGGGAGATGGTTGCAAGCGAGGGGGATCAGGAGCGGCAGATGAACCTGCTGCGCGACGCGCATCACGCGGCGGTGTTCCGGCTTCTGCTTGCGGACCTGGATGGCAGGCTCACGGTCGAGCGTCTTGCTGACCAGCTCTCCGCGCTTGCCGATGCGGTGCTCAGCCTTGTTCTTGATCTTGCCTGGCACAGCATTCCCACGCGGCACACCGATCAGCCGAAGTTCGCCGTCGTCGGCTACGGAAAGCTGGGGGGCAAGGAGCTCGGGTACGCCTCGGATCTTGACATCATCTTCCTGTACGACGATCCGAGCGAAGAGGCGCTTACGAACTATCCCAAGCTCGTGCGCCGCATGATGAGCTGGCTCACCGTCCAGACAAGCTCGGGCATTCTCTTTGACATTGACATGAGGCTGCGGCCCAATGGGCAGAACGGCCTCATCGCCTCGAGCATGGAGATGTTCCGACGCTATCAGAGAAACGAAGATGGAAACGGCGCCTGGCTCTGGGAGCATCAGGCGCTCACACGGGCCCGGTTCTGCGCGGGCGACCCCGAGGTGGGCAAGGCCTTTGAGGAAGAGCGCGCCTACATCCTCACCCTGCCGAGAAAGCGCGAGGAGGTCGTGCAGGCGGTGATCGAAATGCGCCGAAAGATGCTCGACGGACATCCCAACGCAACGGAGCTCTTTGACGTCAAGCATGACCGGGGCGGCATGGTGGATATTGAATTCGTCGTCCAGGCGCTGGTGCTTGCGTACGCGCACGACCATCCGGAGCTTGTCAACAACTTCGGCAACACGCTGCTTCTTGAGATGGCGGGGCGCCTCGGGCTCATTCCCGAGGAGTTCGCCCGTAAGGCGCCACTCGCCTATCGCAAGTACCGCAACATTCAAAGGCGGCACAGGCTTTTGAATGAAGCCGAGGGCAAGGCGGTGCGCGTCCCTGTGGACGAAGTGCGCGAGGAACGCGATCTTGTGCTGGCTCTCTGGAATCACGTGATGGGAACCGGAGAACCGCAGCGCGCCGGCGTACAATGACTCGCGGTTTTTTTACGAACTGTCAGCCGATGATGTGCTGGCGGCTGGCGGAATGAACAGAAAGGAAGAATGTATGAAGCTTGATGTCATCAAGGTCTGGCAAGATCTGCACAAGATGCCCGAACTCGGCTTTCAGGAGGTGCGCACCAGCGCCTACATCGCCGACACCATGGAAAAGCTCGGCTACGAGGTGATCCGAGGCTTTGGCGATACGACGGCCGTCGTCTGCTACAAGCGCGGCACAGAGCCGGGACCGACGCTGATGCTGCGCGCCGACATGGATGCGCTGCCCTATCCGAATCCAGACGGCTCGATCGAGAGCGTCCATGCATGCGGACACGACAGCCACTGCGCCATGCTGCTCACTGCTGCAGCTGAACTCGCCGACAAGGTGAAGCGCGGTACGCTCAAGATCCTCTTCCAGCCTGCCGAAGAGACGCTCAAGGGGGCCGTCGCCATGGTTGAAAAGGGCATCCTTGACGATGTGGACATTGCGCTTGGCCTGCACATCCGTCCGATCCAGGACGTTCCCGCGGGCGACATGTGCGCCGCGGTGCGCCATACCTCCTCGACCTTCATCGGCATCAATGTCAAGGGCAGGACCGCCCATGCCTCCCGTCCGCACCTTGGCGTGAACTGCGCCGAGGCCGCGGCGCAGATCACCAATGCGGTCAGCATGATCAAGATCGACCCGTCGGTCGTCTGGTCCGCAAAGGTGACGGGCATTGTCGCCCAGGCTGCCGCGCACAACATCCTTCCCGATGAGGCTCAAGTCTGGCTGGACTGCCGCGCCGGCACGAACGAAGCGATGAACGAGATCATCGAAAAGGTGAAGGCCGCCGCCGAATTCGGCGCAAAGAGCGTGGGCGCCACGGCCGAAATCTTCTTCCCGGGCGTTGTTCTTCCCGCAGCCGTCTATGACGACGATCTCACGGCCGAAGTCGCCGAGGAAATCGTCAAGGCTGTCGGCAAGGAGCACCTTGCCAAGGATTGCGGCGGCGGTGGTGAGGATTTCCACTTCTACAAGTTCAAGAAGCCCTCGCTCAAGGCTGCGTACTTTGGCGTGGGCGTGGGCGCCGCGCCTGGCCTTCATGCCCGCAATATGAGCTTTGATCCCCAGTATCTGCCCAACGGCGTCAAGGTGCTGGTCGGCATGGCGCTCAGAAAGGTCGGCTAAAGCCGAATCCCTCGCGTCGCGAATGCAGGGGCTGCCTTGAGGGCAGCCCTTGCCGTCTATAGAACCACACCCAGAGCCTGGAGCACGGTGTCGCGGTGCACCGAATTCACGGCCGGGTTCCAGACGGCCGTCAGGGCGAGCGTGGCGCGGGTGTTCTTGATCGCCTTGGCCACCGCAGCCTGCGGGATCCACTTCACGAAGCTCTCGGGGATGAGGGCCGTGCCCTGTCCGCAGCACACGAAGGCGATCTGCTGCATCACCGAGCCCATCTCGTAGCGGATGTCTGGCGTAAAGCCGTTGTCCTTGCACAGGCCGTACAGGGCGTCAAAGTAGTTCGGGGATGTCGTGCGGGGGGTGAACACCCAGGCCTCCTGCTTGAGATCGTCCCAGGTGATGTTTTCGACGTTCGCCAGGGGGTGCGTCTTGGAAAAGAGCACAACGGGCTTTTCCAGCCGCAGGCAGAAGGATTTCAATCCTGACTTGGCGACCGAGCCGCAGTAGCCGATGGCAAAGGAGACGTCGTTGTTGGCCACGGCCTCCTCAATCTCCACCGAGTCGATGCTCTTGGTGTACACGGCGATGAGCGGATGCTCTGCCCGGACCCGGGCGATGCAGGCGGGGACCCACTCGAGCATGGCCTCGGTGACGGCGCCGATGGTGACGATGCCCCTCTGGCCGCCGCGGATCTGCTTGAGCGAGCGGTCAAGCTGCTCGGCCTGGGAGATGAACTTCTGCACTTCGGGCAGAAAGGCGAGGCCCGTGCTGGTGAGCTTCACTCCTCGGGGTGAGCGTTCAAGCAGCCGCACGCGGAGCCGGTTCTCAAGCTCATCGATCTGAGCCGTGAGTGGCGGCTGGGAAATGTTCAGGCGCGTTGCGGCCCTGCGAAAGCTTCCTTCCTCGCAGACAACGGCAAAGAGCAGCAGCTGGCGGATGGTTCGATAGTCAAATCGGCTGACAGGCAAGGCGCGCCTCCGTCAAGGAGAGAATGGGTATTGGGGTTGCCAATCACGGTGATTATGTTTTTGATGCACTCGGAAAGCAAGTGCTCCGTACAATGCAAAGCAGTTTCTCAAGGATCGCTCACTATGAACAACCTGCCGCTATATGTTCTTGTGGTCTTCATCACAAGCGTGACTCCGGGCGCTGGAGTCCTGTACACCGTGTCAAGCGGCTTTCGGGGCGGGATGAAGACGATGATCTTTGCACCGCTCGGCAATCTCACGGGCGTGACGACGATTTCGGCCATTTCGGCAACGGGGCTGGGCGCGATGATTGCCGCATCTCCCTCGGTCTATGCCGCGCTGCAGCTTGTTGGCGCCGGGGTGCTTTTCTGGCTCGGATGGAAGAACTTCTCGGCACCCGCCATGGATCTTTCCCGGGTTGGCGCTGCCGCGGCCGGCGAGCGCGGCAACGGGCGCGACATTTTCCTCGGGGCGGCGCTTTTGCAGGCCACCAACCCCATGCTGATCGTGTTCCTGCTCTCGCTCTTTCCCCAGTTCATTGATCCGGAGGGCAGCTATCCGGTGCAGGCGGCTTTGCTCATCGCGATTTTTGCTGGCGTGTGCTTTTGCGTGCACATCGGGTACAGCTTTCTTGCCGCCTATGGAAGCAGGTACCTCTCCGGCCCCCGGTTCAGCTGGTGGCTGAACCGGGTGAGTGCAGTGCTCTTCTGGCTGCTCGGGCTCTCGGTGGTCTGGAAGGCGCTCGCCGGCTAGTCTTCGGGCAGGCCCACCATGCCTGTGTGGCGCAAGAGCGCATCGATCTGAGGATCCCGGCCGCGGAAGGCGCGGAAACTCTCGATGGCATCCCGGCTCGCGCCGCGCGAGATCACTTCATCGAGCCAGCGCTTTCCGGTCGCCTTGTTGAAGAGTCCTTCCTCCTCGAACGCGCTGAAGGCATCAGCCGAGAGCACCTCGGCCCACTTGTAGCTGTAGTAGCCCGCGGCATAGCCGCCAGAGAAGATGTGGGAGAAGCTCTGGGGAAAGCGGTTCCAGGGGACAAGCGGGATGACGCAGACTTCTTTTCGAACATCATCGAGCACTTTCATGAACCGCTTGGGATCAGCCCCTTCGGAGTGGATCAGCATGTCAAAGAGCGCGAACTCGAGCTGGCGCACGCTGAACAGGCCTGCGTGATAGTTCTTCGCCGCGAGCATCTTGTCAAAGAGGCTCTTCGGGAGCGGCTCTCCCGAGTCGACGTGCGAGCTGATTCTCTCGATCACCTCGTACTGCCAGCACCAGTTTTCCATGAACTGGCTCGGCATCTCCACGGCATCCCACTCAAAGCCGTTGATCCCAGACAGCCCGCTCACGGTGACGCGCGAGAGCATGTGGTGCAGACCGTGTCCGAACTCGTGAAATAGCGTCGTCACTTCGTCATGGGTGAGCATGGAGGGCTTGCCGTCAACGGGCTTGGTGAAGTTGCACACGAGATAGGCCGTGGGTGTTCTTTCCGAGCCGTCTTCATTGAAGCCTCGCGTCAGATCGTTGTCCATCCAGGCTCCGGAACGCTTCGAAGCGCGGGCATAGAGGTCGGTGTAGAACTGGGCGATCAGCTTGCCCTCGGGGGTGCTGATGCGCCAGAACTGCACGTCCGGATGCCAGGTGCTCGCGGTGTCGGCGCTGATGCGGATGTCGAACATGCCCTCAACAAGTGAGAACAGTCCCTTGAACACCTGAGGCAGGGTGAAGTAGCGGCGCACTTCCTGCTCGGAGTACGCGTAGCGCTTCTCGCGCAGCCGGTCGCTCGCAAAACTCTGGTCCCAGGGCTTGAGCTCGTCAATGCCGAGCTCTTCGCGTGCAAACTGCGCAAGTTCGGACTGATCCTTGACGGCCCATGGCTTGCTGCGGCGCGCGAGATCGCGCAGGAACGAGACGACCTGCTCGGGATCCTTTGCCATCTTGGTTGCAAGGGACAGGTCTGCGTAGCAGCGCATGTCAAGAAGCGCAGCCTCCCTGGCTCGCAGCTCGAGCAGCTCCTCGATGAGCGGCGTGTTGTCGCGTTCGGCGGGGCCGAATTCGGAAGCCCGGGTGGAGAACGCCCGGTAGAGCGTCTCGCGGATGCTGCGGTTCTCGCAGTACTGCATGGCGGGGATGTAGGACGGGTACTGCAGCGTGAGGCGCCAGCCCTCGATGCCCGCGGCTTCGGCCTCCGACCTGTAGAGGGCGAGGATGTCATCAGGGATTCCGGCCAGGTCGCTCTTGTCCCTGATGTCGAGCGTGAAGGCGTTCGTGGCGTCAAGAAGGTTCTCGCTGAACTTCTGGCTCACGGCGGCGCACCGCTCGCCCACCTCCTTCATCCGGGCCTTCTTGTCCTGCGGCAGATCGGCGCCGGAGAGGCGGAAGTCGCGGATCTCGTGCTCGATGAGGCGACGCTTGACGGGATCGAGTTCGGCGAAGTCACTGCTTGCAGCGATGGCCTTGTATTTGCCGAACAGCGCCTCGTTCTGCGACAGGCTGATGTAGAAGGCGGTCACCGCAGGCAGGTTCTCGTTGTATGCGGCGCGCAGCTCCGGGCTGTCCATGACTCCCATCAGGTGCCCCACTGCGCCCCAGGCGCGGGAGAGCCGGTTGCAGGAGCGATCGAGCGGCTCGACGACGCTGTCCCAGGTTGCGGGCGTTTCCGGATCGGTGACCCTGGAGACCGTGGCGGAGGCCTTGGAAAGCAGTTCCTTCATGGCCGGCGTGACGCAATCGGCGGTGATGTGCGCAAAGTCAAGAAGGTGGGTTTGGTTAAGCAGGGGATTGCTGGATGCTTCAGTCATGAGAGAAATGTCAGAGAAAAAAACGAGCCCCTGCCGGCTGGGGCAGGGGTGAATGAAAAGGCAGAGAGCCGTCAGGCCAGCAGGCGCCGCTCGACCGCTTCAACCGTGTTCGTGAGCAGCATTGCGATTGTCATGGGACCGACGCCGCCCGGAACCGGAGAAATCCAGCCGGCGACATCCAAGGCGGCCTGTGTGTCGACGTCGCCGCAGAGCCTGCCGTTCTCATCCCGGTTCATGCCGACGTCGATGACGAGCGCTCCCGGCTTGATCATGTCTGCCTTGATGAGCTTTGCGCGGCCGACGGCAGCAATGAGCACGTCAGCCTCTCGCGTCACTTCCGACAGATTCTGCGTTCGGCTGTGCGCGATGGTGACCGTTGCGTTTCGGCGGAGCAGCAAAAGCGCCTGGGGCTTGCCGACGATGTTGCTGCGGCCGACAACCACGGCGCGCTTGCCGGAGAGGTCGTAGCCCACGGATTCGATCATTTTCATCACGCCGTAAGGCGTGCAGGGGAGGAACCCCGGACGGCCAACGACGAGGTTGCCCGCATTGATCGGATGGAAGCCGTCGACGTCCTTGCGCGGATCGATGGCGGCGATGACGCGCTCGTCGTTGATCTGGTCCGGAACGGGAAGCTGCACGAGGATTCCGTCCACGGCATCGTCCTTGTTGAGACGGTCGATCAGGGCGAGCAGCTCGGCTTCGGTTGTTTCGGCCGGCAGACGGTACTCGAGGCTCTTGATTCCGGTGTCGGCGCAGGCCTTGATCTTGTTGCGGACGTAGACCTGGCTGGCGGGATTGTCTCCGACGAGGATGACCGCAAGCCCAGGGCAGTGCCCCTGCGCCTTGAGCTTTTCAACCCGGCCTTTCAAGTCAGCTCGGATGGAAGCGGCCAGCGCCTTGCCGTCAATGAGTTTTGCTGTCATGGAAGTGATCCGTGTGAATGGTGAATGGAAAATTCAGCTCAGGGCGTCTGCTGTGCGGGAGCCTCCGGCCGTGCGACATAGGCTGCCGTTCCCCAAAGCGGAACGCTCGAGAGCGAGTGATGGAAACTGCCCGAGACTTCCTTGGTCGTATAGGCAAGGTAAAGCAGGGTCTGGGTCTGCTCGTCGTAAATGCGCCGGATCTTGAGCGTCTTCAGGAAGATGCTCTTTGAGCGCTCAAAGAGCACTTCACCCGACTTGCTCTTGTCGATTGCAGCGATCATGCCGGCCGTGATGGGGCCTGTCTGGCGGCATGACACCGAGTTGTTTGACGGGTCCGTCAGGCTCAGATTGGCCTCGATCGAGGAGATGTGGCAGGTGACGCCGGGGATCTTCGGATCAACAAAATGATTGATCTTGATGTCCTTGAATGTGAAGATGCCAAGCGAAACGTCGCCGACGTCCTTGGGGCCGCACCCGAGGAGCAGGATGCCCGAGCAGAGCGCGGCCGCGAGAGAAAGGGTGCGTTTCATTTATTTCTTGCCCCGGTTCTTCTTGGACTGTTCGGCAATGAGTTTCGCCTCACGCTTTTTCGCCTCGGCAGCCTGATGAACAGCCTTTCTCACCGCCTCGGCAGCCGTCTTGTTGAACTTCAGCCGGAAGTCAACGATCGGCTCGTTGTTGCGCAGAATGTTGACCGGCACAACGGCTGTGGTGCGCTTGCCCTTGATCGTGCGAGCGATTTCAGCAAAGCCGACGCCCATTGATTTTCTGTTGATGGGCTGAACACCGATATTGGCGGGGTCGATGGCCTTTTCGGGAGTGATCTCCATCACGCGCGTTCCCTGGATGTTGCGCATCCGCCAGGTGGCCTTTGCCAGGGTGGATTCCTTGGGAACCTCGCAGAAGATCGTTCCGGTTCTCGCCTTGAGCAGCGAGAGCTGGCCGGTCTGGGCCGCCGTGGGCCGCTCCATCTTTGTCACGCGGCGGACGACGCCCTTGGCGTTCTTGACTTCCCTCGTGACCTTCACGGGAGTGGTGCTGATGGGCGGGAAGATCACGCCGTAAGGTGCGGTCACCTGGCTGTGCACGTAGCTCATGCACAGGGGCGCAACGTGCTTCGAGTACTTGTTCATCAGCTCTTCGATGCTTCTTGTGCCAGTGAAGGAATTGGCGGCGGGCACGACAACCTCATCGTCACCGAGCCAGTATGTGGCGATATAGGCTTCGGATCCGGCCGGGAAGGTGATGTTCTTGTCCGTGTACCAGGCCAGATCATCGGGCTGGTTGCTGACATTGCGCATGAAATGCAGCACCGGCTTGCCCGAGACGTTGAATGCGCGTAGCTTGACGGCGACATTGACCTTGGCCTTGCCGGCTGAGGTGAACATGAGCCGGCCGTCCTCAAGCAGCTTGGCTGTGAGCTCTCCCGGATTGACGAAGGGCTGGCCGTTTCGGTAGAGCGTGCCCGAACCCTTGGAGAAGCTCAGGGTCGGCTCGACTCTGCGGTGGGATTCCCGGGCGGAGAACGTCCCGGGGGTCTTGGACTTTTCGAGCGTCAGGATGCTTTCTTCCGTGCCGTAATAGGCGTAGATGCCGCTGCTCAGAACATCAACGATATTCGGATAAATCTCGGGCGTTCCATAAGGCGCCCGGATTGTCCGTTCAGGCAGCCAGGAGGCGTCCGTAAAAGTCGAATAGTGTGTTTTCAGGGAGATGGTTCCGTCAGGTTCTGGCTTAGGGGGATTGGGCGTTTCAGTGGTGACGCAGCCAGAAAGAGCGAGGGATGCTATGGAAGCAAGAGCGAAGAGATGAAGTCGCACGATTGTTGTCCTAAAAAAGACCGGAAATCGTGAGCAATTCTAGCGGGGAAACCGAAGTGCGGAGAGAAAAATGCGCAGATGGATTGCCCGATTTCTTCCGAGATAGAAACGGGAGGCAATCGAGTAGGAGGTGGGCGATTACTTCGCCCACCGTCCTCTCACACCACCGCCCGTACCGATCTGGTAGGCAGGCCTCGCGACCTGTTTTACGGCGGTTTCTAATGT
>Ga0265299_10000963_pt1 | contig 34787 bp, 25 predicted proteins | sample AusTroGonzalo_MG_4_FD_193485 | JGI IMG/M metagenome (GOLD analysis project Ga0265299, IMG submission 193485) | Bovine rumen microbial communities from tropical cattle in Woodstock, Queensland, Australia - Gonzalo_02 | ecosystem: Host-associated > Mammals > Digestive system > Stomach > Rumen ... | reverse complement strand
TACCAATATCCTGCAGGAGTATAGCAGCGCGCGGCACCAGATAGGGAATACTGCTACGCAATGGATCTATATAATAATAAGGTGAACAGTCAATAAAAACCAGTTCGTCTTTTCTCTCCTCAGCATCCAACCGATTCTTCACTGGTTTCACGCCCCACCTATTAGCAGCCGTCAGTTGTACGCTATTGCTATCAGGGAATGCCGCTTTATAACTGGACACACTGCGAATACGATGATAGCGCTCTCCGTCAGGCACATAACGGGCCGAAACAGAAGGCGCAAGAACCACTTCCGGCTCCATCGTCACCGTCTCTTCGACCACGGCAATAGGATGCTCGTCAATAACCGAATCCACAGTCAGACTATCTGTCACCTCTGCCACATCGGTTGATGTTACGATACCGGGAAAGACACAGCGTGCCAATGCCAGCACAATTACCGTCACGCCAAAAAATTCCAGAAAGAGATGTTTACGTTTATCTTGCCCCATCATTTCCTTCCGTCTTATCTTATCATGTGTCTCACATCATCCTCATCGGCAAGTACAAACACCTTACCAAAGGCGCCAATAGTGATAGGAAGTGTCTGGCCATGAAAGTTAACAGTGCCAACACTAAGTACCAGATAATCATCCACCTGCATATTACTCTGCAGGATAGAGCCAGCTGCATTCATTGCCATGTCAGTACCCATGGTAACAAGTTCATTAGGCAACTGGGCATTAGACACCTCATGACTGACAACATTCATTGCAAGCTGTCTCACAGCAGCTTGATGTTCCCATGGTTGCGGCTTGGAAAAAGCCATTGCAGTCAACAAAATCAGTACCACAAAGGTTAGAAAAACAAAAACTTTCTTTGCCATTCTTTCACATTTATTCGTTTCAGGGTACAAAGTTAGTAAAAAAAAGGTAGAACACAAAAAAAATAAATATTTTTGGCGATTTAAGCAAATATTCGCAACTTTAGCTACGTCGAATTTACTTAGCATTCGGAAATAAAAAGAAAAAAGGAGTTTTCCTTTTGTATTTCGCTCATTTATTCGTAACTTTGCACCCAAATAGAAAATTTTCGAAAATAAGACATGAACATACTTGAACTGAGTGAACAAGAAATTCTCCGTCGACAGTCGCTCGACGAACTGCGCAAGATGGGTATCAACCCCTACCCCGCTGCAGAGTATCCCGTAACAGCATGGAGCGCAGATATCATTGAAAACTTTGAGGACTTACCCGTCATCGGAAAAGATGAGGAAGGCAACGATGTACGCGAGACGCCTACACCGGAGAACAGCCGCATGGTAAGCATCGCAGGCCGAATTATGAGCAAGAGCATCATGGGTAAGGCTGCCTTTGCAAAATTACAGGACTCAAAGGGTCGCATTCAGGTGTACGTACAGCGCGACGCCATCTGCCCCGACGAGAACAAGGACCTTTACAACATTGTTTTCAAAAAGCTTCTTGACCTGGGCGACTTCATCGGCGTGAAAGGATACGTATTCCGCACAAAGACAGGAGAGATTAGCGTTCATGTGATGGAGCTGACCGTGCTGAGCAAGAGTCTGAAACCACTGCCCGTGGTAAAGACTGATGCCGACGGTAAGGTATATGATGCATTTGACGACCCCGAGCTACGCTATCGTCAACGCTACGTTGACCTGATTGTGAATGCTGGTGTCAAAGATACGTTCCTGAAGCGTGCCACCATCATCCGCACCATGCGTCGCATTCTTGACGAAGCTGGTTACACCGAGGTGGACACACCTATCCTGCAAAATATCGCAGGTGGTGCTTCGGCCCGTCCGTTCATCACCCATTTCAATGCCCTGAACCAGGACATGTATATGCGTATTGCCACCGAGCTCTACCTGAAGCGCCTCATCGTAGGTGGTTTCGAGGGTGTCTATGAGATGGGCAAGAACTTCCGCAACGAGGGTATGGACAAGACCCACAATCCTGAGTTCACCTGCATGGAACTGTATGTGAGCTATAAAGACTTGTTGTGGGGTATGACCTTCACAGAAAAGATGCTGGAGGAAATTTGTACGGCTGTAAATGGCAAGCCCGAGGTGGAAATCGACGGTAAGGTCATCTCTTTCCGCGCTCCATTCCGCCGTCTGCCTATCCTTGATGCCATCAAAGAAAAGACTGGTTTCGACTGTGACGGCAAGAGTGAGGAAGAAATCCGCGAGTTCTGCAAGTCTAAGAATATGGAGGTTGACGAGACTATGGGTAAGGGCAAGCTGATTGACGAACTCTTTGGTGAGTTCTGTGAGGGCACCTTTATCCAGCCTACCTTTATCACCGACTACCCCGTGGAGATGTCTCCTCTGACCAAGATGCACCGCTCTAAGCCCGGTCTGACGGAGCGTTTCGAGTTGATGGTCAATGGTAAGGAATTGGCTAACGCCTACTCTGAGCTGAACGACCCCATCGATCAGGAGGAGCGTTTCGTAGAGCAGATGAAACTTGCAGACAAGGGCGACGACGAGGCAATGATTATCGATCATGACTTCCTGCGCGCTCTACAGTATGGTATGCCACCGACCTTCGGTATCGGTATCGGCATAGACCGACTGGTGATGTTGCTCACTGGCAAATTCGCCATTGGCGAGGTGATGTTGTTCCCACAGATGAAGCCCGAGAAAAAGGCTCCTCAGAGCAGCATTCAGGAATGGGCTGCTATTGGTGTACCTGAGAACTGGGCTTACGTACTGCGTAAGGCTGGATTCTATCTCGTTCAGGACATCAAAGATGAGAAGGCTCAGGGTTTGCAGCAGAAGATTGGTGAGATCAACAAGAAGTTCAAGCTCAACTACGAGAAGCCATCACTGGAAGAAGTACAGGGTTGGATTGACAAAAGCAACAATTAGGAATTACTCATTAGAACGAGTATGTACGATTGCGGTAAGATAGCAATAATTGGTGGAGGCTCATGGGCTACAGCCATTGCCAAGATTGTAGTGCAGCACACGCACCACATTGGTTGGTATATGCGTCGGGATGACCAGATTGAAGACTTCAGACGCCTGAGCCATAACCCGAGTTACCTGACCAGCGTACATTTTGACGTACATGAGATCAACTTCAACAGTGACCTCAATAAAATTGTGGAGGCCTACGACACACTGGTGTTCGTAGTGCCTTCACCATATCTAAAGAATCACCTTAAGAAACTGAAGGTGAGACTGAAAGATAAATTCATCGTTACAGCCATCAAGGGTATCGTGCCCGACGAGAACCTGATTTGTACAGAGTATTTCCATCAGGTTTTTGACGTCCCCCATGATAACTTAGCTTGCATTGGCGGTCCAAGTCATGCGGAAGAGGTGGCATTGGAGCGATTGAGTTATCTGACGGTGGGTTGTTCGGACATGGAGAAGGCTCAATCCTTCGCCGAAGTGCTGAACAGCCAATTTATCAAGACAAAGACATCAACCGATGTTATTGGCATAGAATACTCCAGCGTTTTGAAGAATGTCTATGCCATTGCGGCTGGTATATGCAATGGTTTGAAATTTGGCGATAACTTCCAAGCCGTGCTTATTTCTAATGCCGTACAGGAGATGGCACGTTTCCTGCAAAGTGTACACCCCATTGAGCGCAACGTCTACGATAGCGTTTACTTAGGAGACCTCCTAGTAACAGGTTATTCAAACTTCTCACGTAACCGCGTTTTCGGAACCATGATTGGTAAAGGCTACAGCGTGAAAAGTGCGCAAATGGAGATGGAGATGATTGCCGAGGGATACTTTGGCACGAAGTGTATGAAAGAGATTAACCGTCATTGGCACGTCAACATGCCGATATTGGATGCCGTATACAACATCCTCTACGAGCGTATCGCACCAAAGATTGAGATTAAGCTGCTGACGGATTCGTTCAGATGAGATTGGCGGTTGGCTATTAGTGTTGGCTATTAGCGGTTAGCAATTGGCTACTGTATTACTGTATAGGAATCTCTACTCTGAAGATAGAACCTTCACCCAATGTTGACTCTACGGTAACATTTCCACCAAGACTGGATGCCATCACTCGACATATACTCAGTCCTAAGCCTGCACCGGGAATAAATTCATCTACTTTATAGAAGCGCTCGAAGACACGTTCCAGATTTTCTTCGGCAATACCCTTACCTGTATCACGCACCCAAATGCAGACGCGTCCATCCACAGGATTATCATATCCTACGACAATAGAACCTTGCTGCGTGAATTTCATCGCATTGGAAATAAGATGCTTAGCAATTGTGCTCAAACGAATCATATCAGTGGTAATAGACAGGGAATCCTGAGCAAAATCAATATTAAACTCCACGCAAGGATTCAACTTTTCTGCAAAGGCAGCCATAGCCTCCGCCAGCACCGTATTCAAGTCGAATGTTGTCATGACCAGTTGTTCCTGACCAGATTCTATCTTCGAGATATTCACTACATCATCTACGATACGCAATAGTTTCTGTGTATTCTCATGAATCAAGTCCAACAGGCTCTTACGCTCTTCTTGATCATCAATATCAGGCAACACACTGGTAAAACCTACGATAGCATTCAGTGGCGTACGGATTTCATGACTCATATTAGCAATGAAGGCAGTCTTCAAGCGATCACTCTCTTCCGCACGGTTACGAGCCTGCACCAATGCTTCTTCCAATGATTTTCGGTCATCGATACGCTGAGTGGTTCCAACGATTTTCACTGGTTTTCCATCTACGTCACGGGCAGCGATGGTGGCATAACTTTCTTCCCAATAAACAGAGTTATCATATGGTACTGAAACCCTATAGATCTCATGATAAGCTGAAGAGTGCCCTTCACACAAATCTGCCAGAGACTTTCCTACACGCTCGGCATCACGCGGATCCAAAGCAGAAACACTTTCTCCCACAGACATGCCATCAACATTTGTAAAATACCTGTTTCCCTTTTCACGGAAATCATGCTCAAAGGTAAACTCACCAGTCTTTACGTCAAGATGCCAAATAGACAGTTTCATGGTGCCAAGCACAAACTCATACTCTACATTGTGCTTACCTACATTCTCCAGTAGTTGCAACTCTGACTTTAACTGCCTACCAGCCTTTACCTGGAACCAAAGAACAACACCCAACGAGATAATCACAAGTACGAGAAGTACATGTGGCAACATATTCAGAATCTGTATGTCGAGAGTAATATTTATCGTTAGGTTTATCATGTAGGTGCAAAAGTACAAATATTTCCCGAAACGCAAAAAAAAATCACTATTATTTTTGTTATTATTCTGTTTTTCTGTATATTTGCAAACGAAATAATTATAAAAATGGAAAACGAATTCGAATTAATCGCCAAAACGTTCATGGGACTGGAACCTGTGCTGGCGAAAGAGTTGACACAACTGGGTGCCAACAACGTGCAAATAGGTAGACGCATGGTGTCGTTTACGGGTAATAAAGAAATGATGTATCGCGCAAATTTCTCATTGCATACAGCAATCAAGATTCTGAAGCCCATCGCACACTTCAAAGCACAAAGTGCTGACGACGTCTACGAAGAAATTAAAAAGATTGACTGGACTGAATACCTGAATAACGACCGCACTTTTGCTGTTGACTCTGTGGTGTTCTCGGAAGAGTTCCGCCACTCTAAGTTTGTGAGTTACAAAGTGAAGGATGCCATCGTGGATCAGTTCCGCGAGAAGACTGGTAGCCGACCCAATATTTCGGTTGCCAATCCTGACTTGCGCCTTCATATCCATATTGCCGATGTAGCACCTGGAAAGAGCGAGTGTACGCTCTGCCTTGACTCTTCGGGAGAATCTTTGCACCGCCGCGGATACCGTCAGGAGAGCGTAGAGGCTCCACTTAACGAAGTATTGGCAGCGGGTATGATTCTGATGACTGGCTGGAAGGGGGAGACTGACTTCATCGACCCCATGTGTGGCTCTGGCACCCTGCTTATTGAAGCAGCCCTCATCGCCCGCAACATGGCTCCCGGTTTGTTCCGCAAGGAATATGCCTTTGAGAAATGGCCCGACTTTGATGCAGATCTCTTTGATCACATCTATAATGACGACTCTAAAGAGCGTGAGTTCACACACCACATCTATGGCTATGATGTTGACATCAAAGCCGTGAACACCGCACGTCTGAACGTGAAGGCTGCTGGTCTGACAGCAGACATCACCGTTGAAGAACAGGACTTCAAGAATTTCACTCAACCAAAGGAGAAGAGCATATTGGTATGCAACCCACCCTATGGCGAGCGTATCTCTACACCCGACCTGCTGGGAACCTACCGTATGATTGGTGAGCGCCTGAAGCATCACTTCCTTAATAACGACGCATGGATTCTGTCTTACCGTGAGGAATGCTTCGAACAGATTGGTCTGAAGCCATCCATCAAGATTCCTGTTTATAATGGTTCATTGGAATGTGAGTTCCGTAAGTACCAGATTTTTGATGGTAAGCTGAAAGACTTCCGTAGTGAGGGCGGCGTGGTGAAGACCGATGACGAGAAACGTCAGATGGCTGAGAAGCATCGCTTCAAGAAAAACCGCGAATTCAAACAGCGTTTGGATGAGCAAGAGGAAAACGAGAGCAGCGATATCCGCTCATTCACTTTCCATAGACATGAAGTAGATTCAAGAGACTCTAGAAAATCTAGAAGTCCTAGAAATTCCAGAGAACCCAGAGAAAGGGATTCAAGGGATTCAAGAGATTTCAGAAAGTCCAGAGATTTCAGAGAAAACAAGAACCGCGGCGGACATGAACGCTTTGACCGCAGCGGTGGGAAAAGAAACAAGCGATTTAATCATGACGATGACTAATATTAAGCAATGGGCGCACTATGTAGCGTCCATTCTTCTCTTTACAGCAATGACACTGCCTATGTCTGCACAGAAGCTTTTCACACTGGAGGATCTGAACTTCGGTGGCATCAACTACCACAATATGAGGCCTGAGAATATCTTCCTCACATGGTGGGGTGATCAACTGATTCAGACTGACGTGGAGGAGTGCTACACCATAGATACAAAAACAGGCAAGAAGACATTGCTTTTCACTCTCGACGACATCAACAAATGGGCTGGCAGTGATGATAGCCATTACGTACGCCAGCTGACGAATGCCACATTCCCCTACCCAAACGAGAAACTCGTCTTGTTAGGATTCAAGAAATCTGTTATCTTGCTGGATTTCGGTAAAAAGGAGATTATCTGGCAGGATAGTATCTCAGGACAGGCAGCCAACGACTGGAACAAGACATCACGCGCAACAGCATACGTAGAGGACAATCAGCTATATATCGCTGACGGACAAGGCAAGAAGCATCAGCTTTCTACTGACGGCAGTCGCGAGGTTGTCTATGGACAATCTGTACACCGTAATGAGTTCGGTATTGAAAAAGGAACATTCTGGAGCCCAGACGGACAGCATCTGGCTTTCTATCGCATGGACCAGAGCATGGTGACAGATTATCCGCAGGTGGATATCTTCCCTCGCACAGCCAGCCACGAGCCAGACAAATATCCTATGGCAGGCATGACGTCACACAAAGTCTCTGTGGGCGTCTATCATCTGGGGACACAGAAGACTGTTTATCTGCAGACTGGCGACCCTACCGATCGCTATTTCACGAATATCGCTTGGAGTCCCGACTCAAAGACGATCTACATGTTTGAACTTAACCGCGAACAGAATGACTGCCGATTGGTGAGCTACGATGCTACCACTGGTAACAAGAAAGCAGAACTCTATCGCGAGACAAGCGATAAATATGTAGAGCCGCTGCATCCCATCCAGTTCCTGCCTTGGGACAGCAACCTCTTTGTGATGCAGAGTCAGTGCGACGGTTACAACCACCTATACTTGTATAACATAAAAGGTGAGAAAATCAAACAATTGACTAAAGGACCATGGGTAGTTTTGGATGTACTGGGTTTCGACCAAAAGGAGAAGAGCATCATCATTGCTTCTAACGAGAAGCATGCATTGCAACGCAATTTGTATGCTATTAATATCAAGACACTCAAACATACATTACTCGATAATGGCGAAGGCGTACACTGGGGACATCTGTCAAGTTCAGGAACAAAGCTATACGACAAATATAGCACGCCTACAACGCCAAACAAAATTGACGCTATCGAAATCTCAAACCTTAAACATCAAACATCAAACCTACTCACGGCCCAAGATCCTTGGAAGGATTATGTGCAACCTATATTTGAAAGTGGTAGCATTAAGGCCGCAGACGGCACGACAGACCTCTACTGGCGTATGGTGAAGCCTCACGATTTTGATGTAACAAAGAAATATCCTACTGTGGTCTATGTCTATGGCGGTCCTCATGCCCATAACGTTGATGCCTCTTGGCATTGGGCTAGTCGCTCATGGGAGACCTACATGGCACAGAAAGGCTATATCGTATTTATCCTGGACAATCGCGGTTCCGAAAATCGCGGACGAGAGTTTGAGCAAGCCACATTCCACCAACTGGGACAGATAGAGATGCAAGACCAGATGAAGGGTGTGGATTATCTGAAGAGCCTACCTTATGTAAATACTGACAAGATTGGTGTTCATGGATGGTCGTTCGGCGGATTCATGACCATATCGCTCATCACCAACTACCCCGACGTATTCAAAGTGGGTGTTGCCGGCGGACCTGTTATTGATTGGAAATGGTATGAGGTAATGTATGGTGAACGCTATATGGGCACACCACAAAACAACCCTGAGGGATACGCCAAGACAAGTCTCATCAACAAAGCCAAGGATCTCAAAGGAAGACTCCAAATCATAACGGGATATAACGACAACACCGTTGTGCCGCAACATTGTCTGTCGTTCCTTGATGCATGTATCAAGGCAGGCACACAACCAGACTTCTTTGCCTACCCGGGTGAGGAGCACAACATGCGGGGACACGCAAGCGTACACTTGCATGAACGCATCACACAATACTTCGAAGACTACCTAAAATAAGATAAAAAACTTAACCTTTATGACTATATGAACCTGAAACGCTTTACATTACTTATAACACTTTCTCTGAGCTGCATCACAACGATGCAGTCCAGAGATTGTAAGGACGACTCCACCTATCTGGCTATGCGCACGGAGATGAGCAACGCGTTCAACACAGGAGACAGCGCAGAATTCTTCAAATCCGTTACACGGCTTGAGGATTATTTGCTTGGGCAAGGCGATCTGCACTTATACTATACGCAACGCTGTAACGAGATTGTATTTCTGATGAACACTCAGAAAATCTTCGAAGCCTACAAGAAAGCACAACAGTTGTCAAAAGAACTACGTGAAAAAGGCCTTGACAAGGAGATGTATATGGCCGTCAATATGATGGGGCATATCTATCGCTATTGCGGTAACCACGAGGCAGCAAAGAAGGCATTCTTTGAGGTTATCAATCTCATGGAGAAATACGGCTATTACGAGAGTATGCCTCCTATCTATATGAACATTGTCAACGTCGAGATGGATGATGATCCTGATGAAGCCATTGAGATGTTGGAGAAAGCTGCAGATATAGCTCGCAAGCATTCGCCTGACCGTCTGTTTGACATTGAGTCACGCCGACTGCTCAGCTATTACAATCAAGGCGAAATGGACAAGTTCGTAGAAGGATATAAAGCCTATAAAGAAGGGGTGGATAGTGGATTAACCTCCGTTCACGGACGCGCCATAGAAGTCTATTACACGGCCTATATGGGCGATGTGGACAAAGCCATTAAGATGGCGAAAGAAACGCTTGGCGATGATGCCAACGAGATAAGCATCAACCTATACAAAAACTCTGGTAGATGGAAGGAAGCCTATGAGGCTCTGCGGATACAACTGGAAGAACACGACTCAATAGACAATATCATTCTGAGCAACAGTATGAAAGGTATTGAAGACGAATTGCACCTCTATGAAATAGAGCGTGAGGCGGCTCATACACGCACAATATACATGATTGCCACCATCCTTATCCTCACGATGCTTATCTGTGCACTATCGTATATTGCATTTGCCCGTCGTAGTCACGTAAAAGAACTGAAGAAGGCTTATGAACACGCCTTAGAATCAGACAACATGAAGACGGCATTCATCCGTAATGTGAGTCACGAGGTACGTACCCCATTGAACATTATATCCGGATTTGCACAGATTATTTCTGATTCCAACATTATGATGAGTGCAGAAGAACTGAAAGACATCTCACAAATGGTGATAAAGAATACCAATATCATCACTAATCAGTTTGATGAACTCATAGAACTATCACTCAACGAGAACACAGGCGCAGAAATAAAAAAAGAAGCCGTTGACATCCAACAGCTTCTAAATGAAATAACAGGCGAATACAAGCCCTTACTGAATCATGGTGTTGAAATAAAGACAGAAAACGCCCTACCTGATTCTTTCACAATATCAACAAACAGGAAGATGCTTTACCGTATGATTAGTCTGCTTATAGATAATGCCAACAAGAACACTACTGAGGGATATATCCTTGCAAAGATAGCAACGACAAGCGACAAACTTTCAATCATCATAGAAGATTCCGGTTGCGGTGTTGACCCTAAAGAAGCAGAACACATCTTCGAGCGTTTTGTCAAGCTTGACAACTTCAAGGAAGGATTAGGACTGGGACTGTCTCTTTGCAGGATGATAGCTCGCCGCATGAAAGGAGAGGTAATCCTCGATACAACCTACGCAGGTCCAGGTGCCCGTTTTGTCATCACCCTTCCTCTGTAATCAGAACTTATAGTCAATACCCAAGCCTATCACATGGTTGGTACGGCTGAAGGTATCGGATCCCGCAAAGGGCAGACCTTGATAATTGGCCTGCTCTTTCTTATAATCACTATAGAGCGTACAGAAATAGCTGACGTTCAGACGGATTTTTTCGTTGAGATTTAGAGCTGCGCCACATCCCAAAGAATAGCTGTCGCAGGCAAATGAGGTATGAGTCTGATAGTTGTCTGACAAGCCGTAATCGGTACGCTGACCACCCAGACTCACCGTAAACTTATCATTGATATCATACTCTGCGCCAAGCAGAATTTCGTGCGTTCCATGCTCCAGTTCATCCTGACGATTACCTGCCATCTTAGCATTCTTGTCATCAAAGAAATGATATTCTGCAGCCGCACGCAGTTTCGGTGTGATTTCATACTGAGCAGCTACAACCAACAGTGCAGGCATATCATAACGAGTCTCTGCACCATCTTGATACGGAGCAACTTTATCGCCAAACTGCTGAAGAGCCAATGCACCTTCTATATAAGGCATTACTGCAGCAGTGGTAGGGTCCGTATTTTTTATACGAGCAGAGAGTGTCCTTGTGTCGTTTTCCGTATTAATCTTCGTGCGAAACTCATAACGGGCAGCCAACGTCAGAGGACCCTCATGGAAGTCAACACTTACAATAGGAGCAAATCCCCATCCTTTCTGCAGGCAGTCCAGTTGAAGATTAACAAGATCATTTCCAGCCATATTGGCAACAACATGACCACGATTATATCCATCATAATAGTTTGCGCGAACACCCACAGCTGCTGACAGACAATCCAACAACCTATAAGTGAAGTTTACTTGTCCACCATAAATATACTGTTTGCCCTTCATTTGCGCATCCATAGAATATTTATTGGGCGCTATACCTTTTTGTGCAAGCATTGCAGCTATAGGCACACTAAACATAGGTACGCCCTCATCATACTGAACAAAGCCACCACTTCCCACGATACCAATCATCGTTGATACAGCCCAACGGTCCTGCTTATAAGAAGCGAATAGTGCTGGTACGATAGGAGCCGAAGCCTCACCGTTATATTTCTTATGGAAATTATTACCAGGCATCAAGAAATCAGGAATATCTGTCTCGATATCACGATTCTGCCAAGGTTTCTGGAAGTTCAATGACAGTTGCCAGCCTTCATGTCCCCATGCCAATCCTGCAGGGTTACTATAAGCTGCGTCGATTTCTGTTGTTGCGCCACGAGCGAACATACGGTCGAAAGCAATGTGATAGTTGGTGTTGGTCATCAGACCACCGGCCTCTACCATCAAAGAAGCAGAAGCCATTGTCATCAATAAGAAAATTTTCTTCATAAAAAATTAATGGTTTTGTTTGCGGCTGCAAAATTAGTAATTATTTCCGAGAAAATAGCCGAAACAAGAATATTTTTTTTCAACCGTTTTTTATTAACGACATTGTTTTTCCTTCGCAATTACCCTGTATTCACTGGGAGTCATTTTAAATTTCTCGCGGAAAAGAATATTAAAATGGCTCCTACTTTGAAAACCACTCTTGTCAATAATCAGTCCCACTGGTTCATCCGTATCGCTCAGTAATTCAGAGGCATACCTGATACGCCAGTCATCAAGAAAATCGCCTAAAGACTGACCGTCATTGAATTCACGGATAGCATCAGCCACATAATTATAATTTGTTCCAAGCATCTGAGCTAAATCCTCACGTTTCAGGTCACAATCAGTATATGGACGATCATTAAGCATCAATTCCAACAATCGTCGATAGAGCATATGGCTCGCACTTTCGTTGGACAAAGACTTTTCTTTCATGACAGAAGCCTGTTTTTCATCCTCCTTACGTTCCATCTGCCGGATAGTGTCAAACAGTTGGCGGTTTTTCTCATGCAGCCTTTGTTTGGCTATGAATACACGCCACATTGCTATCATGGCAACAACAAGCATTAGTGCCAAGCCACCTATTATAATAAGGTGTAACTTCATTTCAGCCTCTTTCTGTTCCAAGGCACAATCTTTTTGTTGTGTCTCGTAGATAACTGAAAGTTCTGACACATCGTTTCTGTTCTGCAGTATCATGGCAGTATCTATCGCCTGACAAATATTCTTCGCTATTGCAAGCGCTTCATCAAGATGACCAGCCTTCATATTAGCATCAAAACGGGGTATCATGCGATCACGGATAACAGAAAAGGTTACACGTGGACGCTCTGTTGCCGGACTCAGCGTGTCTATGCGATTCATAAAAGCGATAGCCTCATCGTAACGTCCAGCAGTCATCAGATAGTGAACTGCGCATTCCAAGTTAGCAGGATGACGCATCATGGCGCTGTCTTTCACAGATTCATAAGCAATTGTAGCCTCTGCGGACTTACCGCGTGCTAACAGAATAGAAGCACGAAGCAACGATATACATTTCTTATACTCCAAGGCCAAATCATCCAAATGAGGATTTCCATTGGTTTCACCCTCAAATTCATGATGCACCTCTTCTAAACGATTCATCCACCTATCAGCTTCATCGAGATCACCCACTTTCAAGAAGGTATTGACGAGATCCGAGCACATAATCATTCTGTTTGACTTATCGTCGGTATCTCCTCCAGTCAGAACCTCATAAGCTTTAAGACTATTACGCTTTGCCTCTTCATCTTGTCCATTCTTCAGTTGACAATCTGCAATAAAATTGAAAAGAAACGCATGGGTTGTACGGGGAAATCCCACTATGCCCGCTGCATCCAGACTATCAGCCTTATTTACCAGCAACAGCGCAGTACGAAGGGCTTCATCATAATTTTGCATGTTTTCTTGCATACATGCCAGTCTATAGCCTGCCTCCGCATAGCCATGCCAGTCACGTATAGGCTCCTCGTAAGCATCAAAAGCCCGTTTATAATAATAGCCAGCCAACCGGTAGCGCCAAACCGCATCACAAACCAAAGCCCGCCAATAGTCAGATGAGGGCGGAGTTATCACTCCGGCCTTCTCGAGGCTATCAATCGTATTCAATGCATGATCTACTTGCTGAGTAGCACGAACTTCATTCAACAAGTCCATTGTTTTCCACTCTTTTTTTTCATTCACTTTTTCACCTGAACAGGCAATCATGAATAATGGAACAAACAATATGAGCAAAAATTTATTCATCTTTTAATGGTTAGATGTATGTTTTGGTGCAAAGGTACGATATTTTTTTCGATTTGGAGGTATTATTTTGTTTTGTATTTGTCTCAAAACTTATTTTTTGCGCTACGAGAACATCTATTTGCGCCCAGAAAACAAGTGTTTTATAGGATATGTGTTATTTTGCAGGCAAATTCGAAATAACGAGCAAATATGGACGTATCAGTTATATCTTTAAACTTATCCTTTGTCATCGCTGTAGCACTTGCCACAGTCCTTTTGCTCATATTCATAGCTTTAGGCATAGGGGTAATTTATTATCGCTGGCGTACCACAGAACTGATGTCAGGCATCAGTTACTTCATCTGCGAAAACAGGAAACTGGAGAAACAGATAGATAAGCTTAACGAAGAATTAACAAAAAACCATACCAAACAATGAAAAAAATAATGATGACGCTCGCAGCCGTCCTTTGCTGCGCAATGACAACAACTGTGTTCACTGCATGTAGTAACAACGATGATGTCACTTACAAGAAAAGCTACATGTATGAAGTGAAGTTAGACGGACAAAGCAGTGTGGGCTATAGCGATGAAGCGAATGTCATTGTGAATGCCTTGAACACGGCTATCGGTTTCAACGGTAATTATTACAGCACCCTTCAGAGTCCAAAAGACAGCGAGATGAAGTCTAAGTGTGAGGCTATTGTCAAGCAACAGTACTCAAACATCAGAAGTGCTTATTTGGTTTTCAACCTCTATCGCATAACTCTTGATGCCACACCAGGTTCAGAGAAAATAGCAGAGGTCATCGCTACATACGAGATGGGTAAGGCGCTGAATCAGCCCTATGTCACATACGCGCTTAGCACAAACGCAGACAATGCCTATGCAGCACTGGAGGCCAAGAGGGCTACACTCGACGAGAAGGTTTATAAGGCTTCCCGACAAACATTGACTCGACTTGTTGGTTATCATAAAAACAATTCGGGTGTTGTAATCAACTCTTCTTCTCTATTCGAATCTCATCTTAAAAATATTCTCGGCATGTATTTTCCAGAGAGCCAGTCTGACGAGCAGTATATCACCAATATCTGTGACTCTATTTCTCAGGCACACGAAAATGACACCTTGGCTGTAGAGGCCGTTGTAAATCTCTCAACAATCGGTCTGATTAACAAGCAGGAGAAAAAGATATGGAGCCATACCTTCCAGTCTAATTTCTAAAGAATACAGGGAGTCATTCATCAACAATAAACTTTACCTTCCGCAACAAAAATGAAAAAGATAACGAAGTCTGCGGCATGCTTTGGTGGACTCATTTGCATGATAGCTCTTACCGCTTGCTCAAGCAACGACAACGACGGAGACAAATCAAAGTCTACCTACAAATACCTATTCTATGCCGACAGCCGTGACAACATGAGTGACGATGAGCGGGCGCAATATACCGCGTACTGCTGGAGATTAGAACGTAAGGACAAGGATGCTGAGCCAAAGAACTGGCGCACCTGTCTGGGGGAATTTAAAGAGAGCGAGGAGTCTGCTCTCTTCCCCGATTCAAATTACAATCCCTCAACAAAGGGACTACGCGAGCTGAATATCTCTGGAAGCAGTGATCTCTCTGCCAAGGAGATGGACTGGGTGAAGACCGAGATTCAGAAGCTCACCGATGGTCCTATATACATTATAGATGTACGCGGAGAAAGCCATGGTCTCATCAATGGCCTGCATGTATCCCGTTACGGTTCCAACAACTGGGGGAACGTGGGTAAAACCCATGCACAGATTCTTAAAGAGGAAGCCGAAGAGATTCATGCCTGCGTTGGTCAGACTATCGACATTTACTCACTTAGCAAAGATGAAAACTACCGGCCTACTGAAAACGGACGCAAGGTCACAGAGGTGACCCATGCACAGACCGAGGAAGAAGCTTGCACGGAACGAGGACTGGGCTATGCCCGCTTTACCGTCCCCGACCGTGCCTTCCCCGGCGATTCCGAACTGGAAGCTTTCGTGGATTTTGTCAAGACCCTACCAGCCAATGCTTGGCTTCACTTCCACTGTCAGGCAGGTGCCGGACGCACTACGCAGTATATGATTTTCTACGATATGATGCGTAATCCAGACCTCTCTCTCAAGGATATCACCTATCGTCAATGCCTACTTGGCGGCAATTATCTGCTCTACGACGGTTCCGCTCCTGGCGAAGATCCCGTAAAAGCAGAGCTTTGCGCTGAAAAGGCCCAGATGATTACCCTTTTCTATGAGTACATTCAAAAGAACTATGCAAATGGCTTTACAACCAAGTGGAGTCAATGGAAGAGACAATTCAAAGACAAGTAAACCAATTCAATAACAATTACAACCAAAACAAAATGAAAAAGATTATTTATCTGATGGCCATCGCCATCGCTGCTGTGACTTTCACAGGCTGTACAGACGACAATCATGAGTTCTTAGCCGATGTAAAACTGCCCGAAGAAGCTATCGGCAATACTATGGTGGTCGATGCATGGGCTAATAACTTCACCGTAACTATTAAAAACGAGAAAGAATGGCGCATTGAGAGTTCCGATTTTATTAAGGTCATACCCAGCGAGGGTAAAGGCAACGCTACCGTCAAAGTATTAGTAGAAGACAACGAAGAAGAGCAACGCCTTAAGGGTAACGTCAACATCGTTTTTCCTGGCCACGAGGAACAGAACAAGGCATTTGCCGTAGAACAAAAATGGACGGGCGAGTACGACGAGAATGCAGATGCAATTGGTACATCGAATAAAATCTATGCCGTGGGTTACGGCTATGACACGACGAAGGGACTCTATGCCAACAAAACATGTCTGAAAGCTCAGATATTCAAAACAGGCCAACTCATAGAGGAAGGGATTGAGGCCACTGACGGGAATAATATGTTTGCCACAGTAAACACCATTACAGGTAACTCTATCAGCGAGCTGAGTAATAAATTGACTGTGAAGGCCGGTGCAAGCGGTGGTGTCGGAAAATTTAAAGCCGAGGCGAATGCTGCGTTCACAATGAACTATACAGACAACAGCACTCACGAATATGCCATCAATTACTTGGAAGCATTCTTGACAACAGCCTCTTTCGACCTTCCCATTGAAGACCTGCGTACAGAGGAATATATGACAGCAAAAGCCTATAAGGCTATTAATGGTCTGAGTCGCAACTATTCCTCTAACAATGATGGTTTCATGGCACTTATCCGCGCCTATGGCACACATGTCGTAATGAGTGCAAAACTAGGCGGACGCATCCGCCAGTCGCTCGATGTGGATACCAAAGACATCACCGAAAGTTACGATTTAAAAGCATTTGCAAAGGCCAGCTATGAAGGAGTATTTGCAAAGGCAGAAGGTAGTGTGGACGATGATTTCCACAAATCATTCAAAAAGCATCAGAATAATATTAAGACTTCCCTTGAAGCAACAGGAGGAGATTCGAAACTAGCAAAAGCATTATTAGCAAACAATGGCTTCACTGAGGAGAACTATGGCGCTTGGTTAAGATCTGTCGACGGAACGAACTTGTCACTAATGGGATTTAATGACGATTCTCTTTTACCTCTTTACGAATTGGTGGATAAAGAAAAGTTCCCCGAACGTTACGATTCTCTGCACGACTACATAACGGGTGAACAGATTGCTAAGGATTTCGGAGACAACTCTACATACGATAGTGGAACCGTAACGGAGTTTGACGTGCCCGATTTTACTAACAATCATGGCTATAACAAAACGCTCATCAAAGACATCATGCTGGGTGGTCAGCTAGTTGGTCAGGTGTGCGAAGAGTATATTCCAACCATCGACCGCACTAAAAGAGTCGTTGTTATCTATCCCGTTATAGGAACCACTGTCCGTTACAACATGGGCTTCTTTATTGGTGACGAAAACCACAAACCAGCTCGTGTAGCATGGAACGGTACCAATACTAACATCAGCGAATATCCAGAGCTTAACTTTGGCCAAGTCACCAAACTATACTTGCGTGGAGCATCCATAACCACGACCCCTGCCGAGGACGTTGATGTAAAAAAAGGCTCTTTGGTGGATGAATACCTAGACGGAATACGTAAAAACGCTCCAGAAAATGGAAATATCTCTAGTAAATATCCTTTGGTGAAGATCTTCGATAAAATATGGACCCGCGAGAACTATAGACGCGAGATTATCGATGGGGACAACACCAACTGGGGGCACTATGTCTATAATGGAGTTGACGGACAAAGCGACACCTATTGGGAAGAGTACTATAAACTGCATAGTGCCCAGACCCCAGACCTTTTCCCTGCCGGATGGCGCGTGGCTTCTGGCACAGACTTCCAAGAGATGAAGAATAAACTATCTGCAAATGGCTGGGGTATGCCAGGCCTTGCCTTGAAAATGGGCTCTGTTACAGGCTTTGACATTGTTTGGTCTGGTTGGGTTGACAAAGGAACAGGTGGTTATACAAATAGTCCTGATCAGATGGAATATGTCACTCCAGACGCCTGCCATATCCGCCTCAAGAAAGATGGTACCTTTGATATCTGTTCGGGAGAATACCATGCTGGCAACTGGCTAATGTGCGTTCGACTTGTAAAACAGTAATCCATTATCAATAATACTCAAAACAAAAGCCTTCATCGTTACTGCAAATCATAGTATATTTGCATTTTACGATGAAGGCTTTTGCAGAAAAAAATAAGAGATGATAAAAAGATACATATACGCTTTGCTTGGCCTCTTACTGTTTGTTGCTTGCAGGAAGGACGATGATAATGTGCAGCTTGAAGATGTACGGCAGGCCACAGTGACTTATCTTGTCACGCCCAATGGTCTGGGAGACAATGGCTATAACGATGATGCCGCTGAGGGGATCTTTGCTTTTGCAAAGGAAACAGGTACAAGACTGCGCCTGATGCTACCAAAAAATGAGGCAGAGGCGGAGCAGATGTATCGTCAGTGGCTTACGGATAATGCTGAGAACGACTCCGCAGTGCTCATTCTCGGTAGTTCCTCATACGAAAAGATGGCAAAGGAGCTTTCAAGTTCCAAGTTTCAAGATTCAAGTAAAAAGGGAACTCGTGTGCTTCTTTTCGAGAGTAATGCAGAGATTGACGGGGTGTCCACGGTGATGGTCTCGCACTATGGTGTGAGCTACCTTGCTGGGGCGATGTCGCAAGGATTCGATGCCCTAATCCTTGCAGCCGCAGAGGGAGTCCACACCCTTGAGGAGTCAATAGCAGGATTTCAAGATGCACGCAACAAATACGCTGGCGAGTACTTAGGATTTCCCTGTCAGACCACTCTACACTATTTGGCCGATGGTGAGGCTGGCTTTGCCATGCCCGACTCTGCCTATCGGTATATAACCGAGCGATCCAAAGATGCTTTTGACTATAACGAGATGATATATCCGTTAATCGGTGGTTCAATAACGGGGGTGATACGCAGTCTGAACGACAACGATTTCACAACAGCACTGATGATAGGTATGGATGTAGATATGACGGGACGTAGCTCACGCATTCCATTCTCCGTAGTTATTCGCATTGGTGATGTAGTGAAACGATACCTGAACGACTGGATAGCAGGACGTGAGTGGCCAAAACGCCAACGGTTTGGCATGAGAGAAGGTGCTACCGATATTGTTATCACCCCACATTTCCTTCAGAACCTGGACCTTTGGGACGAGCGTTATCGGGAACCCGATACGTTTCAGAAACTGTACAAACAATATAAAGAGGAAGCAATGACCTATGAGGATAAAAGATAATAGAAACAGAGTGATTGGTTATTGGGTGGGGATATTCTTGCTGTTGTTATGCGTATCGTGTACCTCCGATGACTCTTCATCTTTATCATCTGGTAATAAGCATATCTACAAAGTTGCTGTCATCATGGAAAGTGGCGAACAGACACGTTGGGAGCGCACAGCCAAGTGGGCAATGGAAAACATTGCAGAGGCACAACGCAGCATGAAAGATAAAGTGGAGCTGCAACTGGCGTTCAAAAGTCAGGATGATGCTGATATCCAGCAGTATATGCAACAAATAGCCGAAGACACGACCATCGTAGCCGTCATAGGTCCTACCACATCTGCCTGCGCCGAACAGATGGCCATACAGTTGGGCAAGCGCAAAGCATACAACAAACCGATGATTACGCCATCAGCCACCCAGGTGGAATATCAACGCCGCTATGCCAACGTTCCCTACGTTTGGAATCTAGCCGAGAGTGATATTGCACAGTTAGAGGTGCTTCTGTCGGACATTGCCAGCACGTTTTATAGTGAAAAGAGACCTGTGATGCTACTTTGCGCTGATGATGGAAATGGTGAAGCCCGCAATGCCTACGCAGAGTGGTTTGGTTTTATTGCCGAGGAGTATGGTTTAAAAGTGGGCGGCGTTTACATCTACAGGAATGAGGACGAGCTGCGTCAACATGTGCATCAGCTATGCGGCACAGACAAACGAATGAATAACCAATATCTGATTTTCAACCCCTCATCTACAGAGATGGCTCTTGCCTTCGATGACGAGATGGAGCAGATAAAAAAAAATGTGACTGCAGACCAATGTTTCTACTCGCCAACCGTTTTCTGTAGCGATGCTTTCGTGTCACAACAAGTAGCATCGACAGTAAAGAACAGCATCTACGAGGGTGTTGACCTCTATGCGTCGCCGGAATCAGGTTTCAACCAAGCCTATCGTCAGCGTTTTAACGAGGACTTGATCAATGGTGAGGCCCAGTTCTACGATGCGCTTTGTTTGGTTGCTTATGCAACTGCATTAAAGCAGTACACCAAACAGGGAATCAACGATGCCATTCTTTCCGTTGTAGATGGACGTGATGGTAAGGGCGGATCGTGGCTCCCTGCCGACATGACTCAAAACTTCGAGCTATTGTCCAAAGGCTGTACACCCGACATCGATGGTGTTTCCAGCTCCTGGACCTTTGACGAGAAGACACACGCCAGCATCTGCGGTAGTACATTCCGCCGTTGGCGACTCTATGACGGACAATTCATAACCACCGAATACATCAGTACCGAAGGCTCGCGACGCAGCTCCTCAACAAAGGCGATTTGGGACTGGACAGCTGCGAAATTCCAGACTTTCAATATCAATGATGGTGGGCAAGTAACCTATCCATCACCCGACAAACAATGGGCATTGCTTATTGCTGCCTCAAAAGGATGGGCCAACTACCGTTTTCAAAGCGATGTCTTCGCTATGTACCAACTCCTGAAACAGCACGGTTATCATGATGACCACATCGTGCTGATTTGTGAAGACGATGTAGCCAATAATTCCAAGAACGCACATCCTGGGGAACTACGCATCAGCGACACGGGTGCAAATGTCTACGATGCTGCAGCTATCGACTATCGCCTACACACACTATCTCCCAACGATATCGGAGACATTCTGCAAGGCAAGCGCAGTAACCGTTTACAGAAGGTGCTCACACCCGATGAGGACGATAACGTGCTTGTATTTTGGAGTAGTCACGGATCGCCTGGCTCAATGGACTTTGGTGGCACACAATCGATGACCTACGAACGAATGCGAACGATTCTGGCCGACACGCCTCACCGTAAACTGCTCTTTGCTATCGAAGCCTGCTATAGTGGTGGACTGGGACAAGCCTGCGAGGGACTGCCCGGCTGTCTGTTTATCACAGCAGCCAACCCTTACGAGACAAGTCACGCCGATGTGTGGAGCGAAGATGTGGGTGTATATCTGTCCAATGGTTTCACCCGTGGCTTTCAGGAAGCCATCAACACCAACCCAGCTATCTCCCTGCGCGACCTATATTATACCTTGGCGCGCAACACTTCCGGCTCTCATGTTAAGGTATATAATGTCCAAAGCTATGGCAACGTTTATTATAACACCATGAGTGATTTTTTGAAATAAAAAGAAAAACAAGTTTTCCTTTTGTATTGTGCTCACTTATTCGTACCTTTGACCTGTGGGTCGAAGGTACTTCCGCTTGACAAAAAAAAGAAAAACAAGTTTTCCTTTTGTATTGTGCTCACTTATTCGTACCTTTGTACCCGATTTCGAAATCAACCGGACTTATTTATGAAGATTTTACTTTTGGGAAGTGGCGGCCGCGAGCACGCCTTAGCTTGGAAAATTGCTCAGAGCGAGCGAGTAGAGAAACTATTCATTGCCCCTGGTAATGCAGGAACCTCAAACTGCGGAGAAAACGTCAACATGAAAGCTGATGACTTCGAAGCCATCAAGCAATTTGTTGTGGAAAAAGGTGTTGACATGGTAGTTGTCGGCCCTGAGGATCCATTGGTAAAAGGCATCTATGACAATCTTGGTCAAGATGAGCGCACCAAGAACATCCCCGTAATCGGTCCATCAAAGACAGGTGCCGTACTCGAGGGTTCTAAGGATTTTGCCAAGGGTTTCATGCAGCGTCACAACATCCCTACTGCCCGTTATGAGACATTCGATGGCGAGCATCTGGAAGACGGTTTGAAGTTCCTGGAGACACTCGAGGCTCCCTATGTACTGAAAGCCGACGGTCTCTGCGCCGGTAAGGGCGTACTGATTCTGCCAACCCTCGAAGAAGCAAAGAGTGAGCTCAAGGATATGCTGGGCGGTATGTTCGGAAATGCCTCTTCACGCGTAGTCATCGAAGAATTCCTGAGTGGTATTGAGTGCTCAGTCTTTGTGCTCACCGATGGAGAGCACTATAAGATTCTGCCTGAAGCAAAAGACTACAAACGTATTGGCGAAGGCGATACCGGTTTGAACACAGGCGGTATGGGTAGCGTATCTCCCGTTCCCTTTGCCACAAAGGAATGGATGCAGAAAGTAGAGGACCGCATCATCCGTCCCACAGTAGAAGGTTTGAAGCAGGAAGGCATCGTTTACAAAGGCTTCATTTTCTTTGGACTCATCAATGTGAAGGGCGAGCCAATGGTTATCGAGTACAACTGTCGTATGGGTGATCCAGAGACAGAGAGTGTGATGCTCCGCTTGAAGAGTGACATCGTGGATCTTTTCGAAGGTGTAGCCGAAGGAAATCTTGACAAGCGCCAGATTGAGTTTGACGAACGAGCAGCCGTATGCGTGATGCTGGTTAGCGGTGGTTATCCAGAAGCCTACAAGAAAGGCTATCCCATCAGCGGTATCGAAGATGTAGAAGGCAGTATTGTTTTCCATGCAGGAACAGCAGTAAAGGACGGTCAGGTGGTAACCAATGGCGGTCGCGTCATTGCAGTCTCTTCTTACGGCAAAGACAAGGAAGAAGCCCTGAATAAATCATTCACAGAGGCTCAGAAGATTCAGTTCACCGACCAATATTTCCGTCGCGACATCGGAAAAGACCTTTAAGTAAACTTGAAGAGGCTTCAAAACAGAATAGCAGAGAGTGGCATAACGCTGCCAATAACAGTTGTCTATGCTATCGTGATATGGGCAATCGCCATGTTAGGCGGTTCGCCCTCCTTCTTTGCATGGCCTCAGATGGCATGTTATGTTGCAGCCTCCTACATGATGGTGGAGCTCAACAACAGCAATGCCCTGCTACGTGTACGCAGCAGAATGGTGGGATCCACATTCATTATCCTGTCATGCATGTATGTCAGCGGGTTTCAGTCACTACTGGGCGACTTAGGACTCGTAGGCATTATTGCCACTCTCCTATTGCTCTTCACCACATATCAGGACCAGCAGGCAGCAGGAAAGACCTTTTATGCCTTTCTTGCCCTCGGTTGTAGCAGTTTGTTGTATGCCGAATACTTATACTACGTACCGCTGTTTTGGATACTCATGATTACTCGCCTAAACTCCTTTAGTTGGCGCACCCTGGCGGCATCCATACTCGGCATCATCACACCCTACTGGTTTGTATCCCTGTGGCTTTTCTATACCTGGGATTTCACACCTCTGACAGATCATTTGTCAGACTTATTCTCTTTTGTTCTCCCAGCAAACTATCTTGCAGCGACCTTGGAGCAACTGCTGGTATACATTTTCTTGGCCGTTGTATCCCTGACAGGCATCATTCACTTCTGGAAATACAGCTACGAAGACAAGATTCACGTCCGCCAGTTGTTCGGATTCCTCATTACCGTCAACCTGCTGACACTGCTTTTCATTGCCTTACAACCCCAACAGTTTGATGCATTCATCCGTATTGTCATCATCTGTGCCAGTACCATTCTGGCCCACTTCTTGACACTGACCCATTCACGTATCACCAATATTAGCTTTTTCATCATTCTCTCGACCTGCATCATCATCACCTTTATCAACTTATGGATGCATTTTTAGAGTTTCTGACAGGCTATGGCTATCTGGGCATGCTTTTAGGTGCATTCCTGGCTGGCAGCGTATTTCCTTTTTCAAGCGAGACCATGATGCTGGCATTACTGGGCTCAGGACTTGACGCTTGGCAACTAGTTATCTATGGCACCATCGGCAACATACTAGGATCCATATTCAATTATTTCATAGGCCGCATGGGTAAACTGGAATGGATTGAAAAATATCTGAAAATCAAGAAAGAGAACATGGACAAAGCCGAACGGTTCATGGCAGGGCGAGGCGCATGGATGGGATTCTTTGCATTCCTTCCCATCATCGGCAGTGCCATCACCGTAACATTAGGATTCATGCGAGCCAACATCATCATTTCCTTTGTCAGCATTGCCATAGGAAAATTCCTACGTTATTGGTTGCTTATCTACGGCGTCAAATGGCTATTCTGTTAATTAATGTAGAGCAACAGAAAATTCTCATTTCTCAATTCACATTTCTCATTAGAAATTACTACCTTTGCACATCAGAAACAATTTTAACGTTAAAAATAAACCTTTTAAGATGAAACAATTTCGCCTCGTGGACAATATCCTCGGATGGCTGACATTTTTTATAGCCGCCTTCGTATATTGTTCAACTATCGAGCCGACAGCCTCCTTCTGGGACTGTCCAGAGTTTATTACTACTGGTTATCGTTTGGAAGTTGGTCACCCACCTGGTGCACCTTTCTTTATGCTGACAGCCAATCTGTTCTCACAGTTTACCAGTGACCCCACACAGGTGGCACGTATGGTCAACACCATGAGTGCGCTGCTATCAGCAACGTGTATTCTCTTCCTTTTCTGGAGTATCACGCACCTTGTGCGCAGACTTTTCATAAGCAACTGGGAAGAACTGAGCACAGCAAAACTCGTAGCAATTGAGGCCAGCGGACTCGTTGGCGCGCTGATTTACACCTTCAGCGACACGTTCTGGTTCTCGGCTGTCGAGGGTGAGGTATATGCTTACTCTTCAGCCTTCACAGCAGTAGTATTCTGGCTGATTCTGAAATGGGAAGACCACGCTGACGAGCCTCACTCAGACCGTTGGTTGGTATTAATTATGTATATGACCGGCCTCTCTATTGGCGTGCACCTGCTGAACCTGCTGTGCTTACCCGCCATTGTGTTGGTATATTACTTCAAGCGTTTCCCCAATGCCAACGTCAAAGGCAGTATCGTAGCCCTGCTCATCTCATTTGTACTGCTCGCTGCCGTACTCTACGGCGTGGTGCCAGGTATCATCACCGTGGGCGGATGGTTCGAGTTGTTCTTTGTCAACACACTCGGCATGTCATTCAATACAGGTGAGTATATCTATCTCTTCCTGTTGGTTGGTCTTGTTATCTGGGCAATCTACGAGACACAGATGGCCAAGGAGACAAAAGGCAGTTGGATACGTCAGAACGTAGCCTTCCTTGTGGCTATTGGCATGTTGGGTATTCCTTTCTATGGATTTGGTTGGAGCGCCTTCTTCATCGGCGTCGTAGTATTGCTCGCCATCGCAGCAGTATTGTTCTTGCCCGGCATGAAGAAGCAGATTATCTCACCACGCATCAAGAACACCACGTTGCTCTGCATGCTGATGCTGATGATTGGTTATTCCACCTATGCCGTTATCGTGATCCGTTCTGCGGCAAACCCACCAATGGACCAGAACTCACCTGAGGATATCTTCACCCTTGGCAACTACCTGAGCCGCGACCAGTATGGCTATCGCCCTCTGGCATTCGGTCAGGCCTACAGTTCTGAGTATAAGATTGACCAGAGCGGTCATGTGCAGATGGATCCAGGCGCACCTATCTATCAGCGCAAAGAGAAGAAGACAGCAGACGAGCCCGATACCTACTTCGTGGTTAGTACAAAGGATAAGCCCATCTATGCACAGAACATGGTTTTCCCACGTATGTATTCCAACAGTCAGCGCCATATTGCTGCATACAACAGTTGGGTGGGCGGTATCAAGGGTAAGAAAGAACCTTCAAACTACCGTCAGGGTTCTTTTGTCACGATACCTACGCAGATGGAGAATCTGGAATTCTTCTTCGCATATCAGTGCAACTGGATGTACTGGCGTTACTTCCTTTGGAACTTCGCTGGTCGTCAGAACGACATCCAAGGTCATGGCGAACTGGAACACGGCAACTGGATTACCGGTTTCTCGTTCCTCGACAATGCCCGCTTGGGCGACCAGTCGCTGCTGCCTGATGATCTGAAGAATAACAAGGGACACAACGTGTTCTACTGCCTGCCTCTGCTTCTGGGTATCCTGGGTATTTTCTGGCAGCTCTTTATGCGCGGCAAGAAAGGTGTCCAGCAGTTCTGGGTGGTATTCTTCCTGTTCTTCATGACAGGTCTGGCCATCGTGCTCTACCTGAACCAGACACCCGAGCAGCCCCGTGAGCGCGACTACGCCTATGCCGGTTCGTTCTACGCATACGCCATTTGGTGTGGTATGGGTGTTGCAGCCCTGATCCAGATGGCATGGGATATCTTCAAGAAAAACCAGCTCGTCCCAGCCATCGTCATTGGTGCTGCTGCTTTGCTGGTACCCGTTCAGATGGCTTCGCAAACTTGGGACGATCACGACCGTAGCGGACGCTACACCTGTCGCGACTTCGGTCAGAACTACCTCATGTCCCTGCAGGAAGAAGGCAACCCCATCGTCTTCACCAATGGTGATAACGATACCTTCCCCCTCTGGTACAACCAAGACACAGAAGGCGTGCGTACCGATGCTCGCGTATGTAACCTGTCGTACCTGCAGACCGACTGGTACATCGACCAAATGATTCGTCCTGCCTACGACTCTCCCGCCCTGCCTATCACATGGAGTCGACTGGAGTATTGCTCAGGCACTAATGAATATGTACGCGTAGACAATAAGATTCGTAAGGCTATCGAACTGCTGATGCGTGAATATCCAAAGGAGACCACCGAACTGTTTGGCGATAACCCCTTCGAACTGAAGAACGTATTGGAATACTGGGTGCGCGACCACCGCAGTGCTGAACTGAAAGAGCGTCAGAGGAATGCCATCGAGTTTGCATTCACAAAACTGCCTGAGGTGATGAACGACCAGTATTACAGTCTGGACGAGTCACTATGCGTCATTCCTACCGATACCGTCTTCATCACTATCGACAAACAGGCAGTGAAGGAGAGCGGCATGCTGATTCAGGGCGTAGAAAAAGGCGACTCAGTAGATATTGACGCAGCCATTCCCGACCGTATGACCATCTCTTTGGCTGGTCTTGGCGGACTCGACAAGAGTAAGCTGATGATGCTCGAAATGGTGGCCAATGCCAACTGGCGCCGTCCTATCTACGTAGCCTATACCGTTGGTCAGGAGAACTACATGAACCTGGGTGACAACTTCGTTCAGGAAGGACTCACCAACCGTATCACTCCGTTCACCACCAGTATCAACGAACAGCCTATCCCAGGCATGACCAACTTTGATACAGAGAAAACCTACAACAACGTGATGCACCGCTTTAAGTTCGGTGGCGCCAACACACCAGGCATCTACCTCGACGAGACCGTGATGCGCATGTGCTACACCCACCGTCGTCTGATGGTGAAACTGGCCTCACATCTCATCATGGAAGGCAAAGATGCCAAGGCCAAGGAAGTGCTCGACAGATGCGAGGAGGAATTTCCCGCCTGCAACGTGCCTCACGACTGGCAGAGCTCTTCTATAGAGATGGCTCAGGCCTATGCCGCTATTGGCGACAAGAAGAAAGCTATGGATATCATCCAGCAGTTGTGGGCTAAGTACGACCAGTTCATGGTTTACTACAACTCTCTTGACCGCAACAAATTCAAGGTGGCAGAACCCAGTGTTCAGGTTCCCCTCTTTATGATGAAGCGCGTCGTTGAGTTGGTAGAGCATGTGGATGAAAAGAAGTATAACGAGTATGCCGCACGCTTTGAACAGCAATGGCAGAAGTTCATTAGCAAAGGCGGCGGAATACGCCAATAGCATCGAAATATCAGCACATGTTCATAGAACAACCAGCAATATACCTCAGATGGCTTTATCCTAATGCCCTATGGAGAATGGACCGTCACGAACACGCAGTCTATCTGACGTTCGACGACGGTCCCATCCCCGAGGCAACGCCGTTTATCCTTGACACCCTTCGCAATGAAGGCGTCAAAGCCACCTTCTTCTGTGTAGGAGATAACGTGCGCAAATATCCAGAACTCTTCAAAAGGATTCTGGAAGAAGGACATCAGGTGGGCAACCACACCCATAATCATATTGGTAGCCTGCGCCATACCATCAAGGAGTATAGTTACAACGTAGAGAAAGCCAACGCCTATATCCACAGTCGGTTGATGCGACCACCCCACGGATGGATGCGACTGCCGCATTATGCCTGGCTATCAAGGAAGTTCAAGATTGTGATGTGGGATCTCGTGACGCGCGACTACTCCAAATGGCTTACCGCCGAGGATGTGGTGAACAATGTGAAACGCTATGCCCGCAACGGTTCCATCATCACCTTCCACGACTCACTGAAGAGTATCGAGAAGCTGAAAACAGCCCTGCCCGAGAGCATTCACTGGCTCAAGGAACAAGGCTATGTTTTTAAGACCTTTGAGGTTTGAGGTTGGAGGTTTGAGATTTATACTGTTATCTCGCCACTGCCGTAGCAACGGTGGTGGCGATTGTCGTATATGACGCAGAACTGTCCAGGAGCCACACCGTGAATCCTGTCCTGAGAATGTACCATGAAACGACCATCGCCCAACGGCTCTAATGTTCCAGGATGATATTCTGGTGTATGGCGAATCTTGAACGTGATCTCACGCTCAGGCATCTGACCGTTGATGCTATGGAAACCATGAATGGGGAAGTCCTGCTTATACGCCGTATCAGGGTCGTAACCGTGAGAGACATAAAGAAGATTCTTTTCCACATCCTTCTTCACGATAAACCAAGGACCACCACCAAAACCTAAGCCCTTACGCTGACCGATGGTGTAAAACCAGTGTCCGTTGTGCTGACCAATGCGCTTTCCCGTCTCCAGTTCCAGCACGTCGCCCTTCTGCTCGCCCACGTACATCTTAATATAATCCGTATAGTTTATCTTCCCCAGGAAACAGATGCCCTGCGAGTCCTTACGCTTAGCGTTCACCAAGTGCTCACGCTCAGCAATCTGTCGCACCTCATCCTTCACGTAATGACCAATGGGGAAGATAGCCTTCTCCAACTGCCAGTCGTATATCTGCGCGAGGAAGTCAGTCTGGTCTTTCACAGGGTCAGGACTCGTAGTGAGCCATTTCTTGCCATCGATAGTTTCCGTCTGCGCATAATGTCCTGTTGCAATCAGGTCATAGTCATAACCACGCTTCTCATGAAAGGCACCAAACTTAATCAGTCGGTTGCACATCACGTCAGGATTAGGCGTCAGTCCTGCCTTCACCTTATCCATCGTGTATTTCGTCACCTGGTCCCAGTACTCGTGATGACAATCGACCACCTCCAGCTTACAGCCGTACTTATGAGCCACGGCCGTAGCCATCTCCATATCCTCCTCCATCGAGCAGTCCCATTCGTCCTTCTCGTCAGAACCAATCTTGATGTAGAAGCAGTCTGGATGCAGTCCCAACTGTGCAAACTCATACACCACCACGCTACTGTCAACACCTCCCGACAATAGCACCGCAATGCGCTTACCTTCTAATTCCTTGATATTCATGGGTGCAAAGGTATGAACTTTTTCTTACCCATCCAAATGCTTATGCAAAAAGTTTGGTAGATTAAGGATTTGTTTGTACCTTTGCGCTCACAACAATCTAAAAAGTATCTAACAATGGAAACAATTCAAAACGAACTACTCACCGTAGAGGTGTCGGCTTTGGGAGCCGAGTTGCAGAGCATTAAAGATAGTGACGGACGTGAATATCTGTGGCAGGCTGGCGAAAAGTGGCCTCGCCGCTCCCCCATCCTCTTCCCCATCGTTTGCAGCGTCAATAATGATACCTATCGCGTTGACGGCAAGGAGTATCACCTGCCCCGTCATGGTTTTGCACGCGACACTGAGTTCAAGCTCATTGCTCAGGGACCCGACCGCGTGACCTACGCCCTGCACGAGAGCGAGGAGACCCTGAAAGTCTATCCCTACTGCTTCAACCTGGCCGTGACCTACCGTTTGGAGGCCAACAAGATTCACGTTATCTGGCACGTGGAGAATACCAACAAGCGCGATATCCATTTCCAGATTGGCGGTCACCCCGCTTTCCTGGCTCCGGGTTGTAAGGAGGACGAACCGCTGAAAGGCGTCATCGTGTTCGATAACAAGGAGCAGATGCAGAACCTGAAGAGCTATATCGACGGTTCTCACGAACTCACCGAGATTGAGGCCGAGACCCAAGATGGTATGCTGGCTATCAGCGATGAGACCTTCGCTGACGACAGCGTGAAGTTCCATAAGAGTCAGACCTCGCAGGCCACCCTGCTGAATCCCGACGGCACACCAGCCGTGACGCTCGACTACCGTTGTCCCGTCATTGCCTTCTGGAGTCCCTACAAGAAACAGGCACCTTTCATCTGCATCGAACCGTGGTACGGTCTGGGCGACCATCGCGGCTACGACGGTGAATTCAAGGACAAACCCTACATGAACCACCTACAGCCAGGCGCCTCGTTCATGAGCGAATACACCATCACCATTGGATAGTATTCCCATTTCCGCCTGACGGAATTCTTGCGTCCCTACGGTAGCAAGCGAGCAAAGCTCGAGCGGACGGAATTGACGGTAATTTACGCGCACGTATATAATTAGGAAGACCCAAACGGAGGTCTTCCTTTTTTGTTAAATAGCGTTAAACTGAAGCGTGTTTCCATTGCCGATTCAAAAAAAGTTCATATCTTTGCGATATCAAAATGATATCACTAAAAACTTAATTCATTAAAGATTATGGAAACAAAAGAATTTCAATTCAAAGGCATCGTAGCCAACGGATTCCTGATGTTGCTTGTCAACTTCCTGGTATTTGCTCTCTCGTTTGTAGGACTCATCTATGGCATCCATCTGATGCAGATCAGTCAGAGCGCACCTGGCGGATGGCTGATAGTCACAAGCATCGTGCTGCTGATAGTCAACATCATCATGTGGTTCGGACACATGCAGCTGGAGCCCAACGAGGCACGCGTCACCACATGGTTTGGTAAGTACAGCGGCACCTTCTCACAGACAGGTTTCTTCTGGGTCAACCCTCTGTACACCAAGAAAAAGGTGAGCCTGCGCGCACGCAACCTCGACGCCGAGCCTATCAAGGTAAACGACAAGACGGGTAACCCCGTGATGATTGGACTGGTGCTGGTGTGGAAACTGAAGGACACCTACAAAGCCCTCTTCGAGGTAGACACCCAGACGATGGCGAATGTCTCAGGACAGGTGGGCACCGACACCCGCTCTATCATGAACGCCCTTGAGCGCTTCGTCCGTGTGCAGAGCGATGCAGCCCTGCGTCAGGTGGCTGGTCAGTATGCCTATGATGATGAAGACAATAAGAGCAACGAACTGACCCTGCGTGGTGGTGGCGACGAGATCAACGAGCAATTGGAAGAGAAGCTCAACGAGCGCTTGGCTCTGGCAGGCATCGAGGTCGTAGAAGCCCGTATCAACTATCTGGCTTATGCCCCTGAGATTGCTGCCGTGATGCTGCGCAGACAACAGGCTTCGGCTATCATCACAGCTCGTGAGAAGATTGTAGAGGGAGCTGTATCGATGGTGAAGATGGCACTCGACAAACTCTCAAGCGAGGAAATCGTAGAGCTCGACGACGACAAGAAGGCTGCTATGGTGAGCAATCTGCTCGTAGTGCTCTGTGGCGACGACTCGGCTCAGCCCGTTGTAAACGCAGGAACACTGAACCATTAAGAGTTGAAGGTTGAAGGTTAAAAGTTGAAAGTTAATGGCAGAGAAGAAGACAAAGAGTTTTATTCTGCGCGTCGATGCTGAGACGATGGACGCCATTGAGGCATGGGCTGCGGACGAGTTCCGCAGCACCAATGGCCAGTTGCAATGGATCATCACCGAGGCTCTGCGCAAGGCGAAACGACTGCCTAAGAAAAAGAAGACAGATAACAATGAAGAAGGAAAAGATTAAAGTTTACAGGACGACAGAGGGCACCATCTTTGAAATCATCTTCTTGGTGGTGCTCATTACTGTATGGACGCTCCTCATCACCTACTGGCATCAGGCACCCGACATCATCCCCACCCATTTCGGAATTGACGGACAGCCCAACGACTGGGGTTCTAAGAGTGGTATCCTGATACCCTGCGGCATCACCTCACTCACAGGCTTAGTCCTCATGATATTAGCCTATTTTCCGCATAAGGTGAACATCCCCGTAACGGTTTCCTCACCTCGGCAGTGGCCTCTGGTGGTGCGTATGACCAGATGCATGGGCCTCATGATGTTGGTTCTCACCTTCACCATCGGCTACACCGCCTATGGCACATTGAAGGGCGGAGCTACCCCCGTTCTCATCCTATCTACCGTAGGTGCGCTCTTTGCCATCATCATCGTGTTCTGTATCTTGATTCACAGAGCGAGGTAAGGTCGCATTTTCCGCCTGTCGGAATTGACGGAATTGACGGAAACACGGAATTGACGGAAAAGAAGAATCCCAGCCACAGGAATGTGACTGGGGTTCTTTCGTTTTCAGGCCGTATGTTTCTTGTAGTATTCCTCGGTCTTGTAGAAGATATGCTGTTCCGCATCCTCTGCAATCCATCCGCGCGACTTCCATTTAGAGCGGAGCGTGCTTGATGCCTTGCCGACGTTGCTGCAGCCCGTGTTGCACTGCGCACGATAGAGCACGTCGAACTCCTGTTTGGTGAACGAATCGCCGAGTTGCTCCAGCAGACAGGGCACGCCTGGCTTCATCACGCGATTGTCCTGCGCCAGTTTCTGAGCCGCCTCCTCACCCAGCAAGCACATCTTCACCCAGAGGTTGTAGTTGAACGTCCACGTCACGAACTCCTCAATCTCCTTGCTCCACTTCATGCCGTTCATCACATACAGCAGGATAGCCTTGCGGAAGGCGATGTCGGCAGCACGATACGACAGATCCCTGTAGGAATCATTACCCATCATCAGCGCACGATCCTCGGCACAGTCAATCAGATGCTCCACATGCTTCTTGGCCTGCTGACAGACGATGATGCCCTTAGCCGACTCCAATCGGGCGAGGAAGACCATCAACTTCTTATCAAACGCCTCGTCGTAGGCCTTGAACTTAGGGCGGCGCTCCAGCTCTTCCTTCACGATAGTAGAGAGGTCAACGCGCGAAAAGGTACCGTTGTCTATGTTGCCGCCGAAGTACATCTTCGCCGTGTTGGGCGTGGTAGAGAAGACCACATTCCAGCGCATCGTGGTGCGAGCCTTGACCGACTGCGCCCCCACGCGCTCCTGTCCGTACTTGTCGGTATCGAAGTCACGACGGATAATCTGACTCACCTCGCTGGTGTTGCCACCGCATACCTTTCGCAACTGTTCCATCTCGTCCATGATGGTAAAGAGTGCCTTGTTGCCGCAGCGCTCGGCATCATCCAGACGCTGGGTGAAAGCCGCATTCGTCATGTCGCTGTCCACAATCTGCACGCAGATATCCTTCGGACGCTCAGGCTTCTCTTTGTTGGCACTGCGCGTATTGGTGTCATCAGCCCATTCGCGCTCCTTCTGACGAGCCAACTGGTCGCGCTCCTCGATAGGACGGAGGATACGACTGATAGGCTCCTTGATGCACGACTTGCCACTACTCATTGGTGCTGCCAGACAGCAAATCTGGGTGAGCTCACGCTGAGTGCCGTCCCAATATTCAGCCTTCACGCCGCCCATATAGGTGGCAAAGGCGGCAAACGAGGTATTCATGATGGCAGGCCAGTAGCCGCGAGGTGCCTTCGAGGTGATAAGACGCATGGGCGCAGGCAGACGCTCAGGCATCTGAGGCTGGTGCAGCAGCGAGTTCTCGTCCACCCCTTTCTCCATGTTCACACGCTTACGCGCCAAGAGGATAGCCGCTTGCAGTTTCTTACCCATCACCTGTATCTGACTGCGGCGGCAAGCACTCTCAATGCTGCTGTTCACGCGCTCCTGAGCCTCGCCGAAGTTGGGTAATACCTGCGCAATCCACTGGGCATCATCATTACAGATGTGGCGCAGTTGGCACGCCATCGAGAAGATAAACGTGTTACGACTGCCGTGAGCAGGCACGCCTCCCAACTGATCGGTCAGTTCCTCCACGATGTAAGCGTAAGGGATACCGTCGTAGTCGGTGGGATAATTAGCGGTAGCACGCTCTGCAGCGGTAGCATTTTCTTCACTTTTCACTATCAACTCTTCACGCTTCAAACTGCGTCCGTCAACGCCGAGTCCTCTATCAGTATAGGCCTTCTGACGTATCTGAATCTCGCTGTCGCTGAGGTGTGCATACCATCCCTCACTGGTGTAGAGCTGTGAGTCCTCGTCGGTGATGTAGATCATGCGCTCAGGCGTGCAACAGTCCTCGTCGAAGTCGATGCCAAGGGCCTTGCAGTAGGCC
>Ga0265299_10000962_pt1 | contig 34810 bp, 36 predicted proteins | sample AusTroGonzalo_MG_4_FD_193485 | JGI IMG/M metagenome (GOLD analysis project Ga0265299, IMG submission 193485) | Bovine rumen microbial communities from tropical cattle in Woodstock, Queensland, Australia - Gonzalo_02 | ecosystem: Host-associated > Mammals > Digestive system > Stomach > Rumen ... | reverse complement strand
AGCAGAAGAAAAGAATCCGTTTATGACCGCAGCTCCGTCCGAAGGCGGAGAATTCTCCCTTCTTGAAGACGGCGCATACGATGCCGTGTGCATCGGCGTGACTTGCCGCAACTTTAAGAAGTATCAGAGCGAGGACTTGGAATCGAAATTCCAGTTCGTGTTCCAGATCCAAGATGGCGACCAGCTGCATTACCTCCGTACGCTGCCCTACCGCAACGTCATCAATGACCGCTCCAACCTGTTCACTTTCCTGAATAGTTGGACTGGCGTGACTCTCGAAAAGCTCGCCGAGGCCACCGACCTCTCGAAGCTTATCGGCTTCCCGGCTCAGATTGTCGTAGGCAGTGCCGAACGCGAAGGAAAGAAATTTAACGAAATCAAGAACGTGCTGAAGGTCAAGAAGAACTCCAAGGTGAAGTTCGTCCCTGACACCGAAGCTCCGGCGTACCTCAAGAACAATCTCCTTGCCGAACGCTGGATTGACGGCCTCGGATTTGCCGCCGCCAAGGAACAGTCCGTAAAGACGGATGCTCCCGCCACTGCCGACAGCGGTGATGGCACTGACGACGACAAGTTCTCCGATCTTCCGTTCTAAGGAGTAGGAGGTGTCGCCCAGCGATGGGCGACCTTCCTGTTCCGCCTCACCCAGTTTTATTCCCCTAAGCTGATTGTGGATTGGGTGGGGCAGAACAAGGAGGCCGTAGACGCTTCCTTTCGTCGCGCAAACTATGGGTTTTCCGCCCCGGCTGGGGTTTGCGAGATTGGTTTCACCCAGCCGGGGCAAACCCCATAGAGGAACCAATGACTAATCAAGAAGAATTGCTATATCTGTCAGACTTGCTCTTGCAAGCGTCTCGCTGGGAGCGGTCTGAAGGCGAGACCCTGAGCGGCCTTGAGCTAGAGGTCCAGGACCGTATGCGCCGTCTTACTGGCGTGAACACCATCGACGAAAACGGTCGCGCCCAGTCCAACCCGGACTTCACGCCGACCGACCCCAACTACGAATACAAGAAGCAGTGGTGCAAGGACAAGGTGCGCATCAAGCTCGACGATGGTCGCATCCGTTGGGTGCTGAAGGAGCACTGCCACAAGGTTCCCAGACCGGCCCAGCCGTTCCTGACGAAGTGGGCTCTCAAGGACGAATTTAAGAACCTGTACGAATAACAGTGTCGCACCGTGTTATGGGGCGTAACAAGTAGGTGATACGGTGTGGCTATCTTTAATTTGAAGGGTCTTCGCACCTACGCTTAATCTGTCGCTTACTCATAAACCTTCCGCCTCCTCAGCAATGGGGTGGCGGTTTTGTTTCTAAAATTTTACATAAAAATATTACAAAACGTCTTGACAAAATGAATTACAGAATGTATCTTTGTAACATAAACAATTCAACCCCTCACAGAGGAAACCAACAATGATTGAACAAGCACTGTGCATTATCGCATTTATTCTTGCAGCCGCGTTTTGTATTTGGATAGCCTATCTATTCGTTTACGCCGTTGTAATGTATGTTTGGTCGGTCATTGTAGACTTTGCTAAGGAAATCAAGCGCATCTATTTGTAAATCACAATCTAACAAAGGAACAAACAATGCAAACACTACTCGAATCCATCTGTAACCTCTTGGCCTCCGCCGTCGGCTGCTGCTTGGGAGCCTACATCGGCCTGAGCATCCACAATGAACTCAGCCGCCGCAAGCGTCTCAAGGAAGGCAAGATCAACCCGGTCGTGATACCTTCCAGCGAAACTGAGCTTGAATCAGTAGTCGCTCTTCGTAGGTGGCTGGCCAAGTGGGGGTTCAAGAAGAACTTAAATATGCTGCAGCTAATGCAATATCGGCTTGACGAGTACCACGGAGACCTTGGTCTTGTCCTTAAAGAGTCAGTGTATGCAAGACCTGTGGTCAATGAGTATCTGGTGACTATTCACGGCGAATATGTCTTCGTAGATGCTAACACCTTGACCAAGATGGAATCTGACTTTTACACCGAGAAAGTTAGCTCGAATAATCATCTGTTTGCCATACCGAAAGATTGGGTGGACGAAATGGTCAACAAACATCCTGAGCTTATACTGACGGATGTCGAATAAGGAGACAATATGCGAAGAAGAACAGTCCAAGTAACAGCCAAGCTAGACAACTCACTGCGAGACAAGGTCGAGGCCATCAAGGCAGAAGGCTATGGCCGCTTGACAATCTTGATCGAGGATGCCATCAAGAACTACAACCCGCCCAAGAAATGAAGTAATTTAGGCAGTATGCGAAACGTCATACTGCCTATTTTAGCTATTGCCGCCGTCGCCGTGTATGTGCGCTGGGTGGTTAAGGATATTCAGAAGCCTAACGAGGAAGAGCGTCGTCTTGTTGCTGAGACGGATGTTGGCTTCCTTGACCTTGGTCCGGAAGAGGACTACGGCCTTCCATTTTAGCGGCCTTTTTCCTGAGCTTGTATGCTTTCTGGCTGGCAATTATCTTCTCACGGTTCTTCCAGTAGTAGGCGCGGTGATACTCGCGCTGGTAGAGCTGGTCGTGGGTCTTGCCGCCGTTCAGCAGGGACTGAACCTTCGCGAGCGTCATTTGCCTCTTGCGGATGTTTTCAGCCGTATCTATCACCTTGTGCTCGTAGGCCGCTTCTTCGTCCTCACAGGCCCACAAATACTTCAGCGCGGGTTCGTAATGAACTTGGTGTACGGCATAACTTACGCCTAGCGCATCGCGTTCGATGGCCGTCAGCAAGCCCTGCCTTGTTGACTTAGGATGAAACACAAGCGGATGGTTGTCCGGGTCGAAGGCCAGTGTCTCCATATGGTCGGTGCTGTTTATCTTGTTCTTGACATCGGTCAGGAACCTTTTTATGACCGGGTGCTGGACACTCCGGGCGCAGCTCAACACGTTGTACAGGAATGACTCCGACCGGTTATACAAACCACGGCGGAGACGCTGCATAAAGTAAAGCACGGTTCGGTACGTCAAGGTTTCGACAAGTTCGTCCCACTCAGTTCTGAACAGCTTCAGCCGTTTGCGGCGTAGCCAGTACATCGAGGACACTTTTGCAGCCGCCCACAGGTTCTCACGGGCGGACAGGTTTGGGTCTAGTTGGAATCGTTTTGACATTCAAAACTCCTTTTTGGTTAAACTATACCAAAAGAGGCCGGGCTGTATGCCCGACCCCTTCAGGAGGATACTAAAGTGTAGCAAAGACCTTACTTCACGTAGAACATTGCCACGCCACGTCCGTCCACCGTGCCAGCGAGGGTCACGATGTCCCAACGAACGTCGTTGGTCATTTCCTTGAGGTCGACCAAGCGGTTCTGGTGAACGTTGAGGCCCGCCACGTTCGGAGACTTCTGGTATTCGGCACCGTAAGCGTCGAGCTTATCGAGCGTTTCGAATTCCATTGCGCCATCGACACGGACAAGACCGGTGTAATACTTGCCCGGTTCCGGAGCGATTACGTTGCCGCCAGCAACAGCTGCGACGTTGGCGAAAGCGGAACCGTCTTCCTTGGCGATGGTACGAGTACCACCGTTGGCGATGAACTGTTCACGCACAATCACGTCCACAGAGCCGGAAGTACCGGTAGCGGCCTGAAGCACGATGAAAGCCTGAAGAGCTTCGGTCGGGTCGCCCACAACGTCACAAGTGTACACGTTGTCGAGGAAAATCGGGGTGGCCTTCGGCACGACGATCGAGGAATCGATGTCAGAGCCAGAGAGAGTGATGGTCCAAGTGCCATCGCTGTTATCCACAACCGCAGAAGCAGTAGCAGTGCTAAGAGCTTCAGACACGGCCTTGGAGAGGTTCAAGGTCGGGAGGAAACGCTGTGCGCGGTATTCCGCACCGTGGAAACGACCCAAGAGACCCTTGGAGTACATATCAGGAGCAGAAACCGGGACGAACTGCTGGCCGTTGGAGGTCAGAACAGCTTCGACCTGCGGAGCGCAGAAGCCGTAGAGCTCGCCGTTGGCAACGGAAGCCACGTGGGCGGAAGCCTGAGACAGCGGGGTAAAGCCGGAACCGATGAAGGCGGTACCAATCTTACCGAGGTCGTTGTCGATGGTCTTCTTCACGACCTTCTGAATGAGCTTCACGCCCTGAACCTTGGCAATTTCATCTTCCCAGTCTTCGATGTCCGTCACCGTTTCGATGGCGTTGAAGTTGAGCATAATGTGCCACGGGTCAAGGGACAGAGTCACCTTGCGTTCAGCAACGTTGACCTTGTCGCCAGCCTGATAGGCAAGGCGGTTGACGGCATCACCCGTATCACGGATGTAGAAGTCGTAGGATTGACCGTTGTTCTTTCCAGCGATCTGGCTGGCAAAGTAGCCCTTGGAGCCCACGGTGAGGTAAGCAGCGTTTTCGGCTGCACGGACGGCAACAAGCGTAGCGAGCTTGTTGGTAACTAGAGTGTTGTTAGAGGCAATAGCCATAATGTTGTTTCCTTGGTCAATTAGGACCTGTTAGAATTTGCGATACTTTCCACCCTTCGAGTTCAGCTGATGCAACAGCTGATTAGGGTCGAAAACCTTTTTCGTGTCCTTGTTCGCATCGCTCTTGGTCACAGAACCCACCACAGGCAAAACCGGCTTGGGCTGGGGTGCTGGCTCGTCCTGGTTATGGACTACCGGCTTCTGTGCGGCCATTTGCTGGCGAGCAGCTTCCACGTTTTCTGCAAGCTTCTGCATCGCCATATACTTACCGTACGGCGAACGCTTCGACAACACTTCGTCCAGATATTCGGGTTTCGCGATCAGCAATCTGGTCAGGATGGGCGCGATTGGACTGTCGTCCATAAACGCCAGCACGGCCTGTTCCTTGTCGTCTTCGTCCAGCCTCTGCAAAAGCTTCGAGCCTTCCTTCTTGACGATAGCGTGGAACTTGTCTTGCTCGGACCTGTCCGGGAAGCAGTCGCGGATTCGCGCCTCGTTCAGTTCCTCGAATTCGATGGACTGGCTCTCGCGAATCTGGTCTTGCAACTGGGACGCCTCGCGTTCCTTGACCTTCATATCGACTGCAAAGTCCACGTAGTCGGGGTCGGACTTGTCCACCTGTTTCTTTTTCAAGGCGTCCATTTCCTTTTGCAGTGCGAGGTACTTGGCTTCGGCGGCCTTGCGCTTTGCCTTTTCCCGCTTGAAGGCGTAATCGACCTGTTCTTGGTGTGTGAAACTGTGCTTGCGCTCGGATTTCGTCTCTGTTTCCGCTGGCTGGGCGGTTTCCGTCTTCTTTTCCGGTTCTGCGTCGACCGGCTTGGGCTCTTCGGCCTTTTCTGGCTCGGTCTTGGTTTCGGCTGGCGCGTCCGCCGCAGTAGCGGGTTCGTCACCCTTGGTTTCGGTTACCGGTTCGGTTTCGACCTTAGCCTCGGTCTTGACTTCTTCCGTTTCAGCCTTGGGAGCCATGAGCTGGTTGGCAAGCTCGACTGCCTTTTGAGTATCCATCATAACGATGTCCTTTTCGACCGGGAATAAAACTTGCGGAGGCGTCCCGTTCGCCTTCCTACAATTAAATTAGACAGGTGGTTTTGCCTATCCATAAAAAGGCCGTGGACGGTCTGCCCACGGCCTTGGTTATCACTATGTCGGGTTTAGTAGTCTTTGATTAGGCGAACACTGTACTGGGATTTATCGTTGCTGTAATAGGAATAAAAATTTGGGCTATTATATGCCAGATAAAAGTTATACGATGTCGTTGTGTTATACGTCGTCTGAGTCCAGAAGTTCACCTGTGCGGTCGCAGATCCAAAACCACCGGAGTACACTCCGCTGGGGTACGCAGCAAAACCGTAGTCATCAGTTCCGTTACCGTTGTCTCTCCACCCGGATGTAGACTTTAGTTTATCTCCGTGCGTCCAGTCACCTATTCCAGTGCATACTGCTTCGAATTCGTCTCGTGTGGGGACGTGCCAGCCCGGACATAACGTTGCTCTATTCGTCTGTAGATAGTCCACGGCGTACCAGTTGTAGAGTAGACCACGTTGTGAGCCGCTCCAACCATATGTAGCCTCGTCGTAGTTATAGTACATCGCTTGCGGAGTCGTTACGCTCGACGCGCCACTGGTGGGGACTGACAAACCCGTCCAAGCATAGTCCAGATTAACCGCGAGCCATACGTGGCCATCGGGCAATCTAACCGTCGGATAAGTCTTGTTACCAATAACCGCAGTAGTAGGTGTGGGTTCCCACACCTTGACAGAGCCGTAGTAAACTGCCGAAGCGGCGGTGCCGCCGTAGTAGAATGCACTAGGCGTGGCACCGTTGATTTTAATATCAGCCATAGGCGACCCCCTTACGAACCCGTAACGATGTACAGGACGCCGCTAGTCGGGCTTGCTGGCATAGACGCGACAACTTCGATAGGCACGTTGCTAACCCATTCGGTAGCCGTAGCACCGCTATTGACAGCAAGAACTTTCCCAGCATTTCCAGTTACGGACGGAATAGGGACGATGTCGTTGCCATCCTTGTCCTGTTCGGCACGCTTTGCGTAGATGTCGCAACCGTTAATCTTGTCGGCCATCAATACTACGATTTTTTCGTAAGAGAACCAAAGCTTCTTGTCTGAAGAAATGGCTCCGTAGTCGTGACCGTCCGGACCCGAACCGCTCGCATCGGTGGCGATACACAGTGCAGCACCTTCCAAGGAAGTCAGACCGTGGAAATCCCAGTCGGACGCCTTGTTGGTGACTGTAATGGTCTGCGAAGTCGGAACCCCGGTATAGGCAAGGGGGTTGTTAGTAACAAGCATATAGCTGCCGGAGTTAGGCGAATATACGGTAAACGATTCACCGCTGTATACGGCGTACTGCGAAGTGTTGCTTGGGTTGTACGCAACAATGTGCGTGGACGTACAAGAACCGAGCCAGAAACTGTTCCCATCTGCAGTTATAGTCAGCGTGAAGCTGTAGGCGGGCATCGGGCCGATACCCATATAGCCATACTGGCCGTTGTTATAAAGATCGGTAAAGTTAGAAGCTGCCATATTTAAACCTCCTTGTAACCGATAGTTACAGTTTCCGGGGCGGCATCCCACACGGCGTTGCCGCTAGAGTTAACGGTTAGGACTTTCCCTTCGTCAGCCGAAGTAGAAGCCGGGACTTGCTTTACTGCGCTGATGGCATTGGCAACGGCAACACCGCTCTGTGCATTAGTAGACGAAGCGTTATAAGATTGGTCGACTGTAGGAATCGTCGGCTTGTTGCTCAAGTCGGCATAAGAGCCGCTGGTGGCGACAGTTGCAAGCGCGGGTTTGTTCAGGATCTGCGAGACGCCAGAGACAGCGTCCCAGTCGCTGTTGACTTGGGCAGCCGGAATCGACGGCTTGTTGGTCAAGTCATCGTACGAACCGCTAGTAGCGACAGTAGCAAGCGAAGGCTTGTTCAAGATCTGCGCAACGCCAGAAGCAGCGTTCCAGTCGCTATTAACTTGGGCAGCCGGGATAGACGGCTTGTTGGACAAGTCGTTGTAAGAACCCGAAGTGGCGACCGTTGCAAGCGAAGGCTTGTTAATAATCTGAGACACACCGGAGACAGCATCCCAGTCAGCATTAACCTGAGCAGGGGTCTGCGCAACCCAACCGAGCGTACCGCTAGTGTCGGTAATACCCAACACTTTTCCGTTGTCAGCAGAAGTACGAGCCACGTTAGGCATAAGGTCGGCAGTTGGCGTACCGCCCGAAATACCAAGCGTCGTCGCATCGAATCCAGCACTAATATAGGTTCCGTCCACCGGTGAAAGCGAATTTGTGAAGGTCACAGTCGCTTTAATTGTAACTGTAGTGGCCGCACTTGATGCCGTTACCGTATATGTACCAGCTTGAATTACTCCGTTGGATAGTAAGGTTCCGCCAGAGACAGTGCAAATAGAGTTAGAGACATCCTTAAACACAACTGACGTTATTGCGTTACCAGTTCTTGAAATATTGTTCGGAATGGTAAGCGTCAATGTTGCACTTGGGGCGGGTTCGGAATTGTCCCATCTCCATTCGAACAAGGTGCCACTGAACTCGTTTCGACTACCAGTCCACGTTACTGAACCGCCGTCCGTGACCGTGTAGTGCAAGACAACATCAGAACCGAATTCAATGTTGTTGTTGGTTGTATCTACAGTTACATCAGCCCCACCACCCTGTGCAGCAGCCCACACCGGGGTTCCGCTAGAGTTAACAGTGAGAACCTTGTCTTCGTCTGCAGAAGTCGAAGCGGGGACTTGGTTAACCGTTGCCAATGCTCCGGCGACCGCAGTGCCGCTCTGGGCGTTAGTAGACGAAGCATTATAAGACTGGTCAACCACAACCCCAGTCGGGATAGTCGGCTTATTCTTAATGAAGTCGACAGCTTGGTCGTTGGTTTGGTTCCAGTCGCTCTGAACCTGTGCGGCAGGGATAGTCGGCTTGTTGAGCAAGTCGTCATAATCCCCGGACGTGGCGACAGTTGCAAGCGTTGGCTTATTCAGGATCTGGCTGACACCGCTGACAGCGTCCCAGTCGGAATTAACTTGAGCTGCCGGAATCGTCGGCTTGTTGCTCAAATCGGCATAAGAACCGGAAGTAGCAACGGTTGCGAGCTGTGACGGCTGGACTGCGGTCGCACCGGCTTCAGCACCGCTGCGAATCGTGCTCAAGTCAGAAATGGTGTCTTGTTTGCCAGAAATAGCACCAGCAACAGCAACACCCGACTGGGCATTGGCCGACGCGGCATCATAGGCTTGGTCGACAGTCGGAATTGTTGGCTTGTTGCTCAGGTCAGTGTAGGAACCCGAAGTAGCCACGGTCGCAAGCGACGGCTTGTTCTGGATATAGCTAACCTGACTGCTGTCGGATTCATCCCAGTCGGCCTGTACTTGCGTGAGAGTACCGGACTGGTCGACCACCCAGCCTACGTCACCGTTCTCGTTAAGAACGCCGAGAACCTTGCCAGCGTCGCCAGCAGCCGGTTCAGGCAGCTTGGAACCAAGCTGGTCTGCGTTCTCGATGTATACGGGGCCAACCCCGTTCGGACGACCTTCGTCGCCACCTTCGGCGTTTACCGCCCAAACTCTACCGATTCCATTACTCATATTGGACCTCTTTCAATTAAAATTAGACCGATGCGTCGTTCTGGGAAACGCCAAAAACGGTCACAGTGATGTAGCCCGGAATCGTGACTGTGTCGCCAGCAGTCCCGGAGGAAATAGGCACGCGCAACACCGCGTCCAGCTTGGACGTGTTACGGTCCATCGACAAGCCGATTGCCTTAAACGCCTTCCAGTTGTAGCTGTTTACGGTATGCTCTGTGAAGGTCTCGAAACCTTGGTCAATCAGCATACGCGGACTGGTGCTGCCGTGGCCGACCAAGTAGAACGACATCTGCTTGCCGTTAAGGATGTTGCCCGTCTCGATGTCGTACCCCTTCATAGCCACAATGTTGCCGTTTTCGGCGATGGCAGCACCTTCCGAACCCAGCGAGAAACGGAACTCGACGTAACCGTTGGTGATATCGTCTGCAGTAAGCTCTACGGACGGTTCGTGGAAGCTGAACTCCCAGAACAGTCTAGCGCAGCGGAGGTAGTGCAGCTGTCCGCCAGCATCCTGTGTGATGTAGTTCGGATAGAGGGATGCGCCGTCCGTACCTGTGGCAGGGTACTGCCAAGTGTGGTCTCCGCGAAGGAACTTCCCGGTGTCGCCTGTTCCGTTGGCTTTCGGAACCAAGCCGTCCGCGCTAGTGCCAAACACGCCGTAGGTCGTGTCGGTGGCCGAAATGACGTTGTTGCCGTCGATGCTTACGTTGGTACCCGCCGTGTAAGTTGTGTCAGTAGCGGAAATGACGTTGCCACTACTGATGCTTACATTGGTTCCAGCCGAATAGGTCGTGTTTGTGGCGGAGATGACATTGTTACCGTCGATGCTTACGTTGGCTCCAGCCGTGTAGGTCGGGCCGGGACTGACCGAGCACGAGATCTCGTTTCCGGAGATGTTGATGCCGGAGCCAGCCGTGAGCTGAGCCTGTGCGCCGATGTTGTTTCGTGCCACGGCCTTTTCCTCGGCGGTGAACTCCGAGCTCTGGTCGTGGTTATATAGAACCTTGTTGATGTTTTGCATAAGCTAAGCTCCTTAAAAATGCATAAAGCACAACCCGTAGGTGGTCGTGGGCGTAAATGTGTCGTTGCCGAGTGACACACTGCTATAAGTGTGCGTCGAGGCGTCCCAAACTAGGCCGGACAGCCAAACTGAAAATGGCAAGTTCAATCCAGAGTTGAATCTATGCCTAAAACTAAAGCCGTCTAAGGTGAAATAATCTGTGTACTCAAAGATAAGGCGAGCGTAACTAAACGACTGGAGGAACGGAGCGGTTCCACTGTTAATGTCGGTTCTTTCTGCCACGGTGAGGTCGTGCCAGCCGTTTTGTGACGGAATAGTCGATGAGCTGTAGTACCACCCCGACTTCTCGGCTTGTGTGTAGTCGCCATAACCCCCCACTACTATGGCACGATGTCCTCCGTTTCCATTCCAGATAGTGAACTGGTCGGCCTCTAGGTTTCCGTTGCCTTGGTCGCAAGATAGATACAGCTCAAGGAAGCTGAACGGCCTTACACGGGTTTCGGCATAGAGCCAAGACCCGTTATAGGTAAGCGTGTTTCCGTTGTAGGTAAGCATTCACACTCCTAAGTCAGCGAGATGACAATACCCTGAGCCGTCTCGGTGATGGTGATACCGGTACCAGCAATCAACGCCTTTTCCGTGGGCTTGTTCTGGATGTAACTTTTTGCAGTGCTGTCCGCTTCAGTCCAGTTGCTCTGAACCTGTGCCGGAATAGCCGCAGTGCCGCCGCTGACAACGGAAGTTCCGCCCACGGTCACGTCTTGGACAGGCGCAACATCAACAGGAGAAGACCACACAACGCCGTCCGTAGCGTCCTTGGCCGTCAACACCTTCCCCGCATCAGACGAGAAGACCAGTGGCGTGTTAATGGCATATAGACTTTTGCTGGTGGGGTTGAATGCGTTGGAGTTGGCGTGGTCGGTAGACTGGTCAACCATAATTTCGGACTGGTACACGCGGAAAGCAGCCGAAGAATACGTGGTGTTAGGGAGCGTAGCGTAACTTCCTTCGATAGGATACGCCCGGTAACCACCACTGCTGTACGACGCGTGCATAGTCATAGGAACCCACACCGCATCGGTATAGGGCTGATAGTACAGGAACTTTCCAGCCTTGTACGCTTGGTAAATCTCGTCGTTGGTCGTGGTGCTAGTTATGTAGAACGCTTCGATTCCGCTGCTTGGAGCATCAGCCCAAGCAGGGTCGCCGTTACTGTCAACGGTCAGCACCTTGGTAGCATCGGCTGAAGACGAGCTAGGCACGGCATTGACACCGGCCACGGCCTGAGCCACGGCGGTACCGGATTGGGCGTCCGTGGACGTGGCATCGTAGTTCTGGTCAACGATAACCCCGGCAGGGATGGTCGGCTTGTTCTGGATGTAGGCGTCGGAGTCAGGGTTGGTCTCGTTCCAGTCGGCCTGTACGTTGACCTCCGCTCCAGCCGCGATTCCGTCAAGCTTCAGCTTCTCGGTCGTGGTGAAGTTGTTGTCGGTGTGGACATAGCCAGCGTCCTGAACAAGGTTCTGCGGCTTGTTCTGGATATAGGACGGTTCGAGCGGGTCCTGTTCAGCCCAGTTGGACTGGATAACCGTGCCGCTGCCACCGGACGAATGGACGGTGTAGGTAACGGTGCGAGTGGACGGCTCGTACGAGCTGGTCACGGAAACGTTGTTGCCAGCGGCCACCACGGTCTTGTCGGTAGAAACAATGTTGTTGGCTATAGTGATGTTCGGACCGGCGGTCAGCTTTTCCTGGATCTCGGTAGTGTCAACGCTGATGGTGTCGCCAGTGATGTCGATGCCTTCACCGGCCTGATACTCGGTACCGCCAGAACTTCCGCCGACTGCAGAAGTGAGGTCGACGATGCTGACCTTGGCAAGGCTCATAGTCGGGAGGCTACCGAGGTAGCTGCCGTTGAGCCGTGCGTTGAAATACAGCACACTGTCCGAAGCGCAGTGGATAACCGTGGAGCCGGTAAGGCTGACACCGATTCTCTGCGAGCCGTCAAGCTGGAAATACCAGTTCTGGTCTTGCGGTCCGGTGATGTAGATGCTCCCTTCAAACACGTTGCCGGAAGTGGTAGAGCAAACGGCCTCGCAGTTGAAGTTCACTTGGTAGACGTGGTCAGCCAGCACACGGTAACCGGCCTTGCGGTCTTGGCTGTCGACGTAGTAGTCCACGCCGCCGTTGTCGCCGTCGTTTGCGATGTAGAACTGGGTCGAGGCGTACAACGTATCGATATCCCAGCTGGCTTGGGACGCTCTGTCCACGGAGTAGGCGATGTCGCCGCCAGCGGGAAGGTCAGACCATTCGGGCTGTCCGTCATCGCCGACGACCAGCACCTTGCCTTCGTCTTCGGCTGTTGAAGGCGGAAGACCGCCTCCGGGAACGCTGGAAGCACTCCAACGAACGTCGCAGTTGGCGTCGAGGCCGAGTACCTTCACGATGGGCTTTTCCTCACCTTTCTTGAAGCCGTAAAGGTGCTTGCCCAGCACGGCTGCCATACGCTGGGCGTCGATGTCCTCCAAGTTGTCGCAGTCAGACAGGACGTGGTTCGGGTTAAGCAAGGTCTTAATCATTTCAAACTCCTACCATAAAATTATGCTGGCTTGATTTCGTAGGTGACCGGCAATTGCCAGTCAACGTTGGAGGGGAACAGCTGGCTGAACCCGATAAGGCCAAGGCCGACTACGCAAGTGATACGCCAAGTGTAGCCACCCTTGAACATAATGTTCCTAGGCGTACCGACCTGAGAGCTGTACCACAGCCTTTCCACTTCGTCGATCGGAGCCCAAGTACCAGCCGTGCGGATGTCCATAGGCATTCCGTACAAAGACTGGTCGGTGATGGCCATTTCCTGTGTCACGTGGGACGGCAGGGTTCCAGTCATAGCCAGTATGCCGATGTTCTGCGTACCGATGGTGAACATCTGGAACTCGGTCAAGTAGTGGTCAATCAAGGTCTTACCACCGCCATTTTCGTCGTTACGAGCCATACGGCCACGGTAGCCCCAAGCTTGTGCGGCGTTGGCGTTGGTCTCGGAAGTGCCGCCACCAATCTGCCAACCGCTGACATACATCGCCTTGTTCAGCATCACGCCCTGAGCATCGTAGGTGCCGGGGTAAGACGGACCGAGGTAGACCACATCCTTCCACTTGGCCGCACGACGCTGGAGCGTGTTCGGGCCGGTGTTGCCGTCGTAGATGTAGGCGTGGTGCTGCTCGTCCGGGTCGATGTTGGTGCGGTCGAAGGTCACGAACTGGCCGCTCAAGGCACTGTAGTTACCCGACCACTCGCCGTTCACCACCGTATTAGCCACGCTGGAAGCGAAGTGGTGACCGTTGCCGCCGTAGAAGTTGCACTGGCGGAACACGAAAGAGATCGTGCTGCCGCTCACGTTGTTCTGGCTAACCGTGCCATCATAGAAGTCACACTTCACGAACGTCGGAGTGACCACGGTAATGTTGGCGTGGAAAGACGTGCCGATGGCGGACAGCGTAGTACAGGACAGCCCGGACTTGACTTGGCTATCGGTGAAAGAGAACTGGGTGGCGAAGTGGGTTACGCCTTCATCGTTCAGGATGGAACGGTTAAGGCTAACCTCGTTGAAAGTCATATTGCGACCGAAGGCCAGCGTGGAATCGACCGCCACGAGACCCTGCATAACCGAGGCCGTGCCGGTCAGGGACAGGGTACAGTTCTTTAGGGACACATTCTGGACAGCCGAAGTCGTCTGAACCGTGCCGGTGCAGTTCTCGAAAGTCACGCCCGACTGCTTCACCACGTAGCCGTTGAAGTTGGCGTTGCGGTAATAGATATCCGCGGTCGTGTTGTTCACACAGCTGGAGTCAACGTCACGGCCTTGGAAGTCGAACACGCGGCCAGTGTTTTCCAAAACCAGGCTGAACCAGGTAGAGGTGGTCGGGAAGTCGGAAAGGTCGATGATGTCGTTGTCGAAGACCGTGATGGTGTTCAGGTCCACGCCCTGCTCGAACATAGCCTCGGTCACGCGCATATTCTCGAACGAACAGTAATCTCCGACCGTGCCTACAGCGTTGAGCTGGCAGTTGTCGAAGCTCGCGTGGTCGATGTGCTCCAGGGCGTCAACGATGATGCCCGTCCAAGACTTGTTGGACGTGTTGACCGGGGAATCGATGATGAGGCGGAGTTCAGGGTCGAACACACAGTTGGTGCTGTTGACACCCCAAGACGTGCGGACAGTGCCTCCGGTAATGGTAAACCGGCCAAGATAGTTGGAGTTGGTGTACACGTCCAGATAGGTGTCTTGGTCGCGCACCGTGATGCGTGACTCGGTACCGGTATTGCCAAACACGCGGGTGTCCTTGGCGAACAAGGCTCCGGAAATGTTGAGGCCGTTAATCTTGTACCAAGTGTAGCCTTGGTTGGACGGGAAATACAGCGGACGGTTGATGGAAGCGGCATAGTTCGACGCGATTCCTATGGCAAGGCTCATTGCGTCCGTGGCGTCCGAGGCCGAGTCGGCTCCGAACACACCGAAATGACGCACGTCCACGCCACTTTCGTCGAACAGGTTCACCAGCTCCCATCGACCGGTATTCACTGTACCAACCTTGATGGTGCTTCCGCCGTTGTCCGAGGCGATGCTGTACGGGTTCCAGATATACATAACCGTGGGCTTGTCGCCTACGGCGTTGTAACCGCCGAGCAAGATAACCTTGCGGCCATCCCTGTCCTTGACGGTGTCAGGAGCGGTGGCACGGAGCTCGGCAATGGTGGACGCTACTTGGTATGCGTCACCGGCGATGTCGATGCCGTAGACGTTCCACAGCACGTCACAAGAATACTGGAACAGCCAGTTGTCTTGGTCTTCCGTCATATCGCCGTTGCCCACGTATTTCTCGAAGCGCACGGTGTAGTCGGTGTTGTCCTTCAGGAAGACTTGCGAATCGAGCTGGCCGAGGGTATTCGTGAACATCGGGTTGTTGCACGGATAGCCCTGGTTGTCGTAGATGTTTTCGAGCACGGTCGTGTGCAGCTTACAGAAAGACACGCGACCGGCAAGCGGCTTGCGTTCGTCGTCCAGCCAAGATTCTTTAAAGTCAAACGGTCTCATTACCCCTCCCTGAGGAAACGGTTGAAGTAGTTGCCCAGCGAGTCGGACGTGATGAAGTCGCCCACGCCCTGAGCGTCCATAAAGCGGTACTCGGACTTTCCGTCGGGCATCGTGATGATGGCAATGCCGGAGTCGGGAAGGTACTCAACCCCCTTGATCCAGCTGGAACCCGCGCCGATGTCGCGCCTAGGCTTTTCGTCCAGCCAGTAGCGTGGCTCGGCCTGTTCGGCCTCCATACCCTGCAGCTGTGCGGCCATAAGCTCCATAGGAGTCATACCCGGCCTCTCGAACTGGGTGAGCAGTTCCTCGTGCTGGGCTGGAGTCTGACGGTAGGCCGCCTCGCGGTCTCCCAGCAAGGCGTTGCGTGAAACGGGATTGATATCAAAGTTCATCTTCCGTAACCCCCATAGCGTCTTCAGCCAAGTTCAGGCGACGCTCTTCGACCTCCAGAGCCTTGTCGGCCAAGTCGGTCTGGGTCTTGGTAATGTCCAGCTCCATCTGCACGTCCGCCTTACGGGCTTCGAGCTCAAGCTTGGCTTCGTCCAGAGCCATCTGGTCGTTGTGCTTGGCGAGGTCGATAAGGGTACGGTCGCGGTTGTTCTGGGCGGTAAGCATAAGCGATTCGTTGCGCAGCTTCAGGTCGCGGTTCTCTTGCTGCAGCTGTTCGAGCTGCATCATAGCAGAATCCATCGTGGCCTTCATACGTTCCAGCTCGTGGATGGCAACAGGGTCGGTCGGCTGCTCGCTGACAATCTTCAGGTTCTGGCCAAGGTTGGCAATGATGTCGGCCTTGACACCCTTGACAAAGTCGCTGTCAACCGTGTCACACATATGCACGGCAACGAGCGGCTGCATTTCGGGCGGCATAATCTGGGCAATGGCGTTCAGCTCCTGACGGTGCTTGAGGTTGTTCGTAATCACGTCCGGACCGTTCTCAAGCTCGAAAGGCAAGTCCTCGCCGCCGTTAATCATCTCGGTGACGATGCGGCCAAAGGTACGGCAAGCCTTGTAGGCGTGGTCGTAGATGATGCAGACGTTGCTCTGCTTGTTGTTGTTCTGGATAAGTATTTCCGTGGCGGTCTTGTCCTCGGTTCCGAGGATACCGGCCAGAGGAATGCCGATAACGTCCGCAATCAGGTTGCGGCTGGTCTCGATGATGTTGGTCAGGTCGCCAGTCTCAAAACTTTCCTTGATGACCTGAGGCACGTCGGCACCCTGGTTATACATAATCACGGAGCCGTCTTCGTCCTCTTTCTTTTCGTAGTACGGGTCGAGGTTCTTTCCAGCCGCCGTGCTCATAAGCACGTTTGCCTTGATGGAACGGTTTGCGCGTTCCATAAGAGTCGAGTAGGCGATGTTCAGGCCGAGCTGGAGTGTCCAAGTCTTGTCCACGATGCCGCCATACTTCACGCCGTCCCCGTCGTACTTGTCATAACCGGCGAAGCGGATGATAGGGATGTAACGGATTGGCAGCTCCAAGGCTTCCACGACGTGGTTGCCGCACAGCTTGTAGTAGTCCACGAAGCCGTTGTCGTTCTTGCGGTAGTAGCTGACAATCTGGACGCAGTCCTCTAGGTTAGGCCACTGGTCAACGCCGGTAAAGGACAGCACAGGCTGGTTGTCCGGGTAGCGCAGTGGAACCACGTCCTCGCCGTAGAGACGCTTGGCCTTGGCGATGGAAATGTAGTTGACGATGGCACCTTCCTCCGCGTCGGAAGCGTCGGCCTTTTCGCACATCGGGTCAAGAGCGACAGAGGCCTGTCTTGTCACGAACTCTGCCGTGATCTTGGTTTCACCCGTGTACTCGTCCGCGACCGTGGTCACGACAAGGTAGCCCGCGCCGCACACGACTGCACGGAGCAAGGCTTTCTTCAGTTCGTATTTAAGGTCGCTGTCGGCCTCAAGTTCGTTGATGAACTTCTGCACGTCTTCCATCTGGGAGCGGTAAATGAGCTCGACGTGCCACGGGCTGTCCGAATACGGACTCACGATGGCGTTGGCGAGCACGCCCCAGTCAGAAAAGTGAAGGCAATACTTGCGCTTGCCGCTGCGTAGGTACTGTTTCTTGACCGAATCGGTCCAGAAATTGCCACCATACGCCTCAATGTCGGACACCTGACGAGCAACCTGTCCGGAATACCGCTGCGAAGACTTCACAAGGAAGCGGCGGCACTTTTCCAAAATTTCAACTTCATTGTCGAGCATTTTTACTCCACTTTTCATTTAAAATTAGTTCATAGTGCGGTTATTTCCTACCATTCCAGTCATTTGTCGAAAAGAATGCACATCCCAAGGCCAGAACGGCCACGATAAACACAGCCGTACCTATCATCCGTCCCTCCGGCGGCCTTTTTTGCCTTTTATTTCCTTCAAAGTGTCTATAACCGTGTCAAGACGCTCCAAAACCACGGCGAGCTGGGTGTTCAGCTGGCCGATGGCCTGTGCCGCGTCGTTGGATTTCTCAAAGAGCAGCCCAATGTTGTTCTTGTTGGCGTCGACCTGAAACTTGAGCTTCTCGATGGCGTCGTGCATCTTGAGACTGTCCTGGTCACGGATAACCTTAGTCTCGTCCCGCTCGTTACGGATGGTCTCCGTCTCGGTCTTGGAACGCACATAGGCCGTTATGGCGGTTATGAAGCCGCCGAGGCCCGTAATGCACGCGATAATGGCAGTGGTCAGTTCTGGGTTTTCCATAACCATCTCCTAAGTTGGGTCTACCCAAGGTGTTTGTGGGTTCTCTGCCGGGACCGCTCCGAGGCTGGCACCGTAAGGCATAGTGTGGATGTCACCGGCCTCGCAGTTGTCCACGATGCTGACAGTGCCGGAAGAGGCCGTGTCAGGCTGGACGGTCATACGGCAGCTGTACATATACGTGTTATTGCCGAAGCCCAGAGTCTTTGCCACGATGTTCAGCGGCACCTTGCTACCGGCCTTCAAGCGGCCTACCCACAGCAGCATCTTTTCGACCGGGGTGAACTCCTCGGCAGCGTACAGGAACGGTAGTTCGTAGAAACGGACAGTCATATCCACAGGTACGCTCAGCACGGCGTTGTAGGTAATCAAATACGGCATAAAGCCGTAAGGCCAAGAATACAGGCTACGGATAGGCCAGTCCTGTTCGTCAGTGGTTCCGTCAAGGTTAAAGCTATCCTTCATACGGAGCGTACGGCTGGAGCCGATGTAGAAGACGATATTGCACGCCGCGAACTCACGGTTGGAGTTGATGAACACCGGCTGCGTCTCGTAACCAGTCGGGCCGAAAGCCGACCAAACCGGGTTGCCGTACGCGTTGGACAGCAACATACAGTTCGGGTCGGTTACAGGTAACAGGCTGCCCACGCTGTCGCCGTCAAGCGACACGTTGCCCGACTGGGTGTAGATCTTGGCAGCAGTAACCCTAGTCTCGACGGGGCCGTAGGCTCCACCAGAGACGGAGTAGATGTCGGTGCCGCCTTCGATGGTCGGTCGGTCGGTCAAGTCGTTGTACGAGCCGGAGGTAGCCACGGCGGAAAGGCCGACAACGGAGATAGTGTCGTCGGCAATTTCTATGTTCGCGCCTTCGGTGAGCGTGTTCTGCTTGTACTTGTCCACATACTTCCTAGTGGCGAGCTTCCAGTCGTCGGTGCTGTAGCTGACAGACCAGCCCAGTGCGGAACAGGCACGGACGCACCAGCCCACTGCGGCAGGGTCGGCACCTTCGTAGGTGAAGCTGTAAGGCATCAGAGCGAACGAGTATGAGCCGTTTGTAACCCACACCAGCCGGTAGTTCTCGACTAGGCCGACACCGGTCCGGAGAATGAGTTCCTTTCCGGCCTTGTACGCGCTGTCCAGTTCCTCGAAGGTGTTGTCCAGCGTAACGTAGAGGATTTCACGGACGGACTCGCTTCCGCCACCGCCTCCGCCACACGGCAAGATACCCTTTTCCGACATAAGCAGGGTGTCGTCCGGGTAATTGATAACCACGTCATAGGCGTAACCGAGCTCGGCGATGACCGAGACGTGGCCAAGCGAGTCGGCCACGACCGGTGAAGTGTTGGCGTGGCCTTGGAAGTCGGAGTAGGTGACAGCCGGGACGGTCGTGTCTGCGTTGTAGACGTAGACCTTGGCACCCGGCACGGTCAGGCCGTTGTTGTCCTGGATCTGGATGAACGGGTCAAGTAGAAATGCGGTAGCCATCAGTCTTTGTCCTTTTCCTTTTCAATCTTCTCAAGAATCTTGCGCCACTCGGCTTGCCACTTGGGCTCTGCCTTGGTTCGCTTTTCCTGACGCTTCTCGGACTCGTTCAGCGTCTCCAGATACTTCTGGGCTTTGGCGATAGGCGGAGCCAGTCTAGGCACGGTTCCGATAGCTTGGTTGTTGTAGATGCGGTCGCCAAGCTGGTTGGTGATGTACGGCGTAATCATAGCCGCCTTGTCGCCCGCACCCAGCTTCGACATAACGAACGGCTCAATCCGCTTACCAGCCATCCTGTTCGTGGCCACACCGGTGACAATGTCCGCCACGCTGAATTCGCCACGAGGATTGTCCGTATCCTTGTAGGCCGCCCAGTCAGAAAGTTCCACCAAAGCGGGAGTCAGGGCGTTAGGAATGTTCGTTTCGATAGCCTTGTCGACATTTGCCGCCTTGAGAAGCGCAGATGACAAGGCACGGCCTCCGCGCTTGCTGGACGGATTCTGTGCAATCTTCGTCAAGTACGCCGCGAACTTAGCCTCGGCAGGGATAAACTTGCCCCACGGCATAGAATAGGCCATATTCTGGATAGCGTCTTGAGTAACATCGACGTAGGTCGGGTCTTCGCCACGGGCGATGGCCTCCTGAACACGAGGCGACAACAAGTTAAGCGTGGCACCTCCAAGGTTCTTGGCAAAGGCTTTCGGACTGGCCGTCCATCCGCCTTCGTCCTCGCCGTGCGCTATGCGCTGGCGGTCAAGCTTGGTCTTGTCTTCGGCCATACGCTTCATAAACTCCTTGCCGGTCATACCGACTTGGGAGCCGAAGTAGTCCATATCCTTCATAGTGTAGTCGTAGAAACGGTCCAGAGCATCCGGAGAGCCGGTGACCTTTTCGTAGTCGATGGACTTACGCACGCCGAAGTCGGGTTCCTTGGACACCAGCTCGCGGAAGCCGGGGATTTCGTCCACGGCCATAGGCATATTCTGGTTAAAGTAAACCCTGTTCGAGTACATATACTCGCGGAAGTCTTCGTCGCTCATACCTTCCACGGCATCGTAGAGCCCGGCCAAGGTATCGTCTACAAAGTCCGAGTCCTCGATGGCACTGCGGAACTTGTCCGAAAGTAAAGTCTTTTCAGCCATATTATTCCCTCCGGCTTACGTTGCCGCTTGCGTCTCGTGTAAGGAATGCACGCACTTCCTCAGGAATCTTCTTCCATTCCAAGCTGTTAAGCTTCTTGCCAACATAGGCTCCAGCCGCTTTCTTGTTATCAGCATCCTCTAGCCCCTTCTTGGTCTGATCGCCAGTGTGGCCAGCTTTTGCGTTGTCAGCCGCGCCTTGGTTGAGCTCGGTCTGGGTCTTGTTGCCGTACAGCTTGTTGAGCAGTTCATTCTTGTCATCGTCGTCCAAGTCAGGGTTGCGCTGGATGAACTTGGCAATCTCGCCACGAACTTCCTCGGCAGACTTAGTCTGCTTCCACTTGCCATCCTTTTTGCTCTTGTAGCCTTCGGGCTTGACAGTGCCGACCGGCATAATGTTCTGCTGGATCCAATACTTGGTATCGTCAGAACGGCGAGCCTTTGCCTCGGCCTCTTTCTTGTCCTCGGCAAGTTCATAGGCTAGGCGTCTAGCTTCAATTTCATCAGCTTCTCTTGCCTTGCCATAGTCGGCCATCTGCTGGCCGAAGATGTTGCCAAATTCCTTTTCCAAGGCTTGGTTGGCCAAGAGATACTGCTGCTTCTGCGCCTCGGTCTCGGCCTTGTCGTACAGCTCCAAGTTCTTGGCGTAACGTTCGCGAGCCTGTTCGGCGCGGACAGCATCGTGCCATTTCTTGGTGTCGGAATGTTCTTGAGCAGCGCGTTCCGAACTGAGGAACGACATAAGCGGCGAAGAAGCACCGGTACGGACAAACTCGTTCGCACCGGCCTTGAAGAACGGATTGTTACGGTACTTCGCAAACTCGTCGTCTTCCATAACCTTGTCAAGGTATTCCTGACGGGCTGCCTGTTCCTGTCTAGCCTTGTACTCTTCGAGGCCGCTGTTGATGGTTTTGCCTAACCCTTCACCGGCTGCGGTGATGGCATCGGACAGCATCTTGCGACGCTCGTGTTCCTGACGGATGCGCTCGTTCATAAGCTGGCCAGAAAGCTGGTACAGCGACGGGTCAATAAGTGCTCTGCTCTGGTAAATTCTAGCCATCTTAAACTCCTTATGCGTATGCGCCGATGCCAGCCTCGACGTTGGTCTTGGCCTTGTCGGACATCAGTGCCACGAGGTCAGCCATATAGTCGGACTGAGCCGTCTGCTCGTTGGTTACGGCACCGGACAGCATATTGATCTTGTTGAGCTTGCCCTGGTTAAGCGTATCCAGCTTCTTCTGCATACGGTCGATGTAGTCGCCGTACTCGGTGTAAGCCTGTGCTCGGTCATCCTTCATAGCTTGCTGGGCATCCTTGTACAGCTGTTCTGCAGCTTCCCAACGGCTGAAACCGATACCGGCCAAACCACCGGTACCCTTGGCGGCACCACGGCTGGCAAGGTCGGCCTGAGTCTTGAGACCGGCGAGGTTCGCAATCTTGTCCGCTTCCGGGTTAAGGAAGTCGTCGATTGTCTTGGTGTAGCTGTCCTCGAACTTGCCGAAGTCGTAGACTTGCGGGTCGTAGCTGGACATAAGCGACTTCAGCTCTTTGACGGTGTTGTCGTCGGCAAGACGGATGCGGCTCTGGTCGTAGTCGGACAGCATCCCTTCGAGCGTGTCGTAGTCGTGCATAGCTTGCTGGCGGCCACGTTCGACCGCGTGAGCACGGTCTTGTCTTGCGCGACGGGCTTCGTCACGCTCCGCCTCTGCATTGATAGCATTTACTGCGGCATTGACGAAGCCGCCGAAAGCTGAACCCATATCGAAAGCCATAGCTTTCCCCCTTTACTTTACGATGGCGAAGTACACGCGGTTGCCCAGCGGAAGCCAGTCGTAGTGGTTACATTTAACATTCTTGTCAAGGACTTCAACACTGTCGGCAACACCGATAATCCCCTGTCCGAAGTAGACAAAGGAACAATCCTTGAGCACGTCCTTACCCCACGCACCTCGTGTGGCCTCGGCCAGCTCATCGTGGTTACTGTTAACCGTGGTGAATTCCATACAAACTCCTTAGAACGGACAAACGCTCGCCTGAAGCTTCAGGCCGTACAGTGCAAAAGGCCAGTTGTCCGAGGAACTCAGTTCCACGTTGAACACCTTGGCCATACCAAAGTCATAGAAGATACAGTCGTAGTCGTACTGGCCGACACTGCCGAACTCCACGACCTCCGAGTCGCTCCAGCTGGAACCGTCCGCACTGAAGCGCATCATAACCTTGACGGACTGGTCGGGCAGAAGCTCGCTCTGGCCGTTGTTGGTCATAACCTCAAGAGAGTCGATGTAGAAGTGCTGGTAGTCGGCGTGCATAACACCGCCACGGCGGAGGCGTAGGATAGGCTTGCCGTCGTGCTCGGTCCAGTTCTGGTCGGTCTGCTCTGCCACGCCTCCGTCGAAGGCTTGCCAAATCTTGCCATCCACGTTCATAGTCGCGAAGCCGTAACGCCATTCGCGCTGGGCATTGGTGTCGTCGAGCGAGCAACGGTTGCTCCAGCTGTTCTCGGACATATCGTAGCAGTAGGTGGTGTCCGCGCTGGGGAACGTGATGACGTAGAAGACGTGCTGGTTGTCCTGCCACATCTGGGCAATGGCGTCCTTGACCGTCGGCATCTTGGCAATCTCACGCTCGATCTCAGGAGTAGAGACACGCGTGGCCGCGCTGGTGCCGTTCAGGACGTAGATGCCGTTGTTGCCGATGTCGCTGGAGCCGAGCCAAGCCACGGTGGAGCCGAGCTGGCACAGGCTGTCCACGGCCTTCAGGCCGATGGGATAGGCGGCAGTGTCAGGGCTGTTGAACGGGGCGTTGACATCCGCAGTAAATTGAAACATCTGGTAAGATCGTTCGCCGAAAGTGTAGAGGCGGCTGCCGTTGGCCACGAGTGCGATGGTGTTGTCCGGAGCCCAGTAGGCTTGCAGGGACTGGCCAGCGTAGCCCCACTCGTCCGAGCCCACCATAAAGATGTTCTTGTCGAGGTGACCGTTGGAGTCGTTCTGCTCGAACGGGAACTGGTACGTGACATAGAAAGCGTCAGAGTTGACATCGTTCACCACGACATAGCCGTACAGGTACGCGCAGTGCGTGGGCTTGATGGTTATGCCCTGCTCGTAGTCGAGGTAAGGCAGCTGAATCTGTCCGAAGTCCTCTTTCTGGTTAGCCAGAACCACCTGTGTATCCACGGCATAACAGTAGTAGCCGTCAACTATAACCAAGTGGGAATGGAAGCCTTCGCGGTTTCCGGTCTCGCAGAAATGGACTGGCGTGGAACCGGTGGCCATAGTGCCAATGAGGTAAGGCGACTGGCCGTCACGGATGATGTACAGCTCGGAGCCGAACACGGCATAGGTGGCCGGGTGGCCGTCGTAGCCGTTGCTGCAAGTGTACATACCACGGCAGACGCCCGGCACGTCGCACACCTTGCGGTAGCCCTTGATCGGGCGGAGAACCTGACTGACGTAGTTCTGGGACTCGTTCGCCTTTTCGACGAACATATTGAGCGTGTAAGCTTGCCCAAGCTTAGACAAGTCGGACTTCGCAGTGGGTCCCACGATGTTGGAAATGAACTTGGGCGTGGCCATCAGCACCCCCAGTGGCTAGCCACGAAGGCACCGGACAGGAAGTCGCCGCGCATAGAGCCGCCACCGTGGCCACCACGGGTGATGATTCGGTTGGAGGCGTTGTTGGCGCGGAGGTTGGCCTCAAGGTCGTTAAACTCCTTCAGCAAGGCGTTCTTCTTGGCCTCGTCGACACGCGGCCATTTCACAGCCATCTTGTAGGCGAGGCTTCGGGTAATAAGTTCTAGGTAAGGCGTCGGCAGCGAGACTTCGTCGTTATCCTTGTAGGACATCTCAAGGTTATAGATTACCTTGCACTGCGGATGGGTGCCGACAAAGCGCGGCTTGAAGTACAGCTTGTACTGGTTCTTGCCGGTGGGCTGCCAAGACACGACATAGTCGGTGTAGGCCGCGCTGTAAAAACTGTCATAGGCGACGAAATCCATCGGGATCCAGTCGACCTGACCTTCGTAGCGGTACAGAACCTTCTTGGGCAGCTGCAACGCCTTGGCCTGAACGGCTGCATCCGGTCCTTCGCCCACCAATACGGATTCCGTGGCGGGGCTGAAGTCGGCTTCGGACTGGTACGCGGTCACGTAGTCGTTGCTCGAAAATTCTTGCATAACTCCGTCGAAAAGCTGCATAGACGACACGAACAGGTCGTCAGGCAAGGCACGCTTGCGCGGACAGATGTTGGAACGGCTCGCGGCCTCAATGATAATGTCTCTAACAGTCGCCATCGTCTTCGATTTCCTCAATAAAGTATCTACGAGCCTCGCCTTCCGCCGTCTGCGACCCGACCGGGCCGACCCGACAGCCGCAATAAAGGTACTTTTCGGCTTCTTCTTTCATAAAATTAGCAGCGACGGCCAAGCGGCGGTTCTTCTGAACCAGCACCCGGATTCCGGCGTGGTACATAGCGTTGAACAGGTATGAATAGTATTTCGAGCCGTGTCCCCAGTCGAAGTTGCGCTCGACATCGCCTATGACGGTCATCATCTCGCTGAAACACTCCATACGGAGGCTCTCCTCCTGGTGTTTCATAACCTTGTTGTTGAGCACGATCCTGGCCAGCGTCATAACGAGGTAGCCGTACAGATTGTCCTCGGCAGGGGTTAGGCCGCCCGACATCTTCTTGCGGACGACCTTTTCCAGCAGCTCGTTCGGGCAGCTGGGGCGGCCATTGGGTTTACGTAGGATGCCGTAGCCGTCCAAGGCCAGGCCGAATTCGGTAAGTTCTGTCTTAATGTCCATACACGGTAGTTTATAACCTTGTTAGACATTAAACTATATCAAATGGTCACGAAACGTAACGCAACGTCCAAGGACTCGGCTGGGGTCAGGTTATGGATTTCCGCCTCGTGGTTCATAGCGTAGACGGCCAAGGCCAGCGCGTCGCAAAGGTCAGGCGAGTGGCCTAGAATCTTCTTGACATCCTCTTTGGGCAAGAGCTGCTGCTGGCCACGCTTGTTGATGGACACGCCCTGCGCCAGCAGTTCCTCCTTGACCTCGTCGCACACCCAGAACCCGTCCCGGATGGTCTTGGCCAGCTCCAGATACATCTCGGTCCTGGCTTGCGGGTAAAGGTTGGGGTTGTATGCAGCCTGTGCGAAGTTGACGCCGTCGATGGTCATATCACGGTTACAGCTTACCAAGTCCAAGGCACCGGCACCGTAGTTACCCGTGTTGTCCACGGCTCCACGCTGGCAGTGCCATTCGGTGTACAGCTCGCGCAACGTCTGTGACTTCTGGAAGGTGTTCTGCTGGTTATGCTTGTTCCAGTACAGCATACCGTAGCCGTCGATGACGACGTAGGCGTTGTTGTCCGCACCGGTGCCAGCGAAGTCCGCACCCAGCCAGCGGCCAGTGTCGGACAGGTCTTTCTTCTTGTCGGGGAACTCGTTTCGGAAGATGATCTGGCTGGCCACGTCGGTGTCGAAGATCTCGCCGAGGCACTGCTGCCTCCAGATGTTGGTGCCGACACCGTAGCGGTCGTCCAGCTCTTGCTTGAATTTCTCGGAAGTGAACGGGTTATCCTTGTACGTGGCGTGAATAACTTTGTCCGGGTTTTCCTTAACCACACGGCTGAACCAGTTCTGGACGCGCTCCATCGTTGAGGGACTGGAGATAAGTCTGACCATCGGTTCATACTTACCGCCACGCATACGGTCTCTGGCGTAGTTATAGATTTCCTCGGAACAATATGCCGCTTCGTCTACGGCTAGTATGTCAATTTCTGACATACCAAGAACGCCGGTCGGGTTCTCGCTGGAAAAGCCGAACAGCGTGGAGCCGTTGTCGAAGGTCAGCTCTTGGCTTGACTTGTTCCATTCAATATGCACGCCGATTTGCGACGCGAACATAATGATGTCGTGGATGAGCACCTTCTTCAGTGCGGAATGCGTCTGGGCAACGATGATGCCGCGCAAGCCCGGCTTTTGGGAGCACTGCATAACTAACCAGATGGACAACACCCTGGTTTTGCCAGCCGAAATGGCCGTGCAAGCGATGTAGAGATCGTCGTCGTAATGACGCATCCACTCCGACTGCCATTTTGACAACTCGATGTTCATCAGTCTACGACCTGAAACGTGATAGAAGTGGTCTTACTTTCGGAATCGGTCTGGGTGACTTCCACCTTTTTGCCCGATTCTTTCTTGGCATAGTGTTCGGCGTCTCTACGTTCGAGCACGTCCAAGAGCAGCTTGGCTTTCTTGGAGTTGTCCTCGGTCAGCATAGCCTTGGTCAGCTCCACGCGGACAAGAGCTCGGAAGTCCTCGAACGTGTGGTGCCAACGGTTCTCGTCGAAGTCCTCAAGCACGACCCCGACGGGTGCGGCGTGGCGGCAAATGCGGTAGAACTCGTGCGAGTCGTTGCACGAGACCATACCCAGAGAAAGTTCCCTGAGCTTGCGGCAGTCCCTACGAACGGTCGCTCCGGATTCCGGGTCGGCGACCATCTTGTAGTCTTGCCAAAGTTCAGGGCCTTGCTTGATTGTGTCGATCGTCCATTTAAGGATGTCGAGGCCAAGGATAGCGGCCTTGTTGTTACCCCTGACCCTTGCTTTCTTCGGTGTTGCTTGCTGCGTCTTCGCCATGCGGGACCTCCACGCACAAGAGCTTCAACACGTTACCAATCTGGTTTCCATCCGTAATTCGTACGGGGAGTTTCGTCTTGCGGCTGCACAGCTCGGCATCGGTGTCGACTTCGTAGCTGTGGCTGAACTGCTTCGCCTCGAACTTTTCCTTCGGGACGATGTAGCTGTTTTTGGCGGTCGTGTAAAGAATGTACGTTTTCATCTAACTGTTTCCTTTTGAAAAATTAGATTGGAATCCGCTGTTGAGCAGTTTGGAGATGTCCGGATGCAGCTTGCGGTTAGATTCAACCAGTTCGAGCAGCAGGGCTTCGATACGATCGAGCTGGGTGGGTTTCGGGGCCGGTTCGGCCACGACCGGGTTCGGCTTAACCGGACTCGGCTTGGAAGGCTTCTTCTTGGTATCTGCCATTGTTAATCCTTGATAAGGTTGTCAAGCGCATCCTTCAAACGCTTGTTGTGATAGTCGCGCCGCTGCTCGGCGAACTTGAGGAACTTTTTGACGGTTCCGGGGTACGCTTGTTCCGCCGACCATAGGCCGACAAAGAACAAGACGACGAGCGCAGCAATAACCAGTAGAAAGACCAGAAATGCAAACATCTCTACCCCTCGGCATACTTGCGGGTGAGCTTGATCTTGCGGGCGAGAAGCTGCAGCTTGCCGTTGTCGTCAAGAATCTGGTCGCATTCCGCGAAAAGGTCTTCATCCTTTGTCAGCTGGGCGGCAGTGGCGAGGTCACGTAGCAGCTTTTGGAAGCGGCGTCCGCACACTTGCGGGACCTTGAGCTTGTAGGTGTAACGGCGGCGCGGCTTGCCAGCCTTGTTGTACTGGTTCCAGTCGGCGAGAATGTTTACGAGCAGTTGTTCTGTGTAGTTCATAGTTTTTCCTTGTTGATTATTAAATTATATCATTTCAGTTCACGCGGCGTGCCGCGAAAGTCAAAACGGTGCCGGAGGACCGACCATCTCCAGCCATTTCTTCTTGGCGATGCAGTTGAGACACGTAAATTTGCCGTTCTTTACATCGTAGAAGCCCTGACCCCAACCCTTGCAAGTGTCACAGCGGTCGCGCCACTGACAGCCAATGGAGTGGCGCATAGCCTCCATTTCCTTAATCAGCCGTTCTTCGGAATCGCGAAATCGTATCTCAGGCATCATAGGCCAAAACTTACCTAATAGTGGTTTGAATTGCAAATGGCTGATTAGGCCATAATATATATATATATATATGTCCAAATGTGGACGATGTGGACGCCAAAAAGTGGGGGTTTACTTATATAGGAGTGTTCGACTAAAAATTTTTAAAAAGTGAAGCCGTCTCAACAGGAAAAACACATTTTTACAAGATATGCCCGTCCACAACCTTTCAACCACAATATATTGTGTTATACATTTGTGCAGGGGTGTTGAGAATTTGCCTTTTTGCCACGTTATGTAAACTAAGCCTCTATCAGTCTGCCACGTTATGTAAACTAAACCGCTCCCAGTCTTAACCAGTCTTAACCAGTCTTAACCAAGGTTTAGCCTAGGTACTTGACGGCAAAAACACGAATTGCTATAATTTATTCAGCGGGTCGCAAGCCTTGTATTGGTAAAATCATTGTTTTCTCTACAAGCTTGGCGACACGCTGAGCTTGTTTTTATAAGGAAAAGCAATGAAAACCAATACAAAACCACACAGAGTCAAGGTGGGCGAGCTTACCTATGCCGACCTTGCAAGAGACGAAGAAACCCCGGTCGTACTGTACGGACTTGGCGACTTCTATGAGCTGAGCGACAAGGACTACTTCACCAACACATACGGACGGTTTGAAAAGGGTAAGACGCTCCCCGCCAACCAGAGATATAACCTTGTAGCCGCCCTGACGGACTGCGGCGTCACCCAGAGAACCTTCAAGCAGTTTATTTCTGACAAGTCTACGGAAGAACTCTTTCAGTTCCTTCAACAGATAGACGGGTTTGGCTTTAAGAGCTCCGTATTGTATACCCTCGCCTTCAAGGGATCCTTACCCAGCATAGAGTCGCTGCTGGCTGAAACTATCTACCAAGTGCTGTTCGTGGGGTCCAGTATGGACGACAACCACGACGAACTGTACTCTATCAGAGATGAAGCACTGGGGTGCGTAGACACCCGTGTCGACTCCGTAAAAGCTCTTACTTGTGCCGAAAAGATGGTGGAGCACGCCATAAGCCAGCTTGACATCAAACAAAAGCCGTCCGCCGATTCGGTGCTCAAAAGGGTATTCGATCCCGACAGGGTTATTCTGCTTGACGGTAACAAGTACGCGATGGCCAAGAGGATTTACGACGTTGAACAGTGGGTGGGAAAGGCTTGCAGGGAAGAACTGGAACCACTGCAGCTGGACTTTACGCCTACTCGCGCTTGTAGACTTGGCGACGACCAGAAAAGAGCCGTGTGCGGAGTTTCCACCGGTAACAAGGTTGTTGTGCTGCAGGGCATGCCCGGAACCGGAAAATCCACTGTTATTGAGGCTCTGTACGCTATGCAGCCTGAGGATTCCGTTCTTATCACGGCCTACACCAAAAAGGCTTGCTCCGTACTTACCGCAAGGATTATGAACTATTCCTTGGGCGGAGACAAGGGTGTAAGAAGCCTTATGTCGTGTTACTTCAAGTCGCTCAACAACAAGAAATTCTGTGATGCCCTGCGTAACGTGCGTATGCTCGTCGTCGATGAATCCTCTATGCTCAGCTCCGGACTTCTGTGGTATACCAAATCCATTCTTAACAAGTGCGCCAGTGACTGTAGGCTTGTCTTGGTCGGAGACGTAAACCAGCTACCTCCCGTAAAGAGCTATGGGCGACCGCTCAAGACGCTTGTTGCCGCCAAGGAAATTCTGGGTACGCAAGTGTTCGTGCTTGACACCTTCCGCCGTTCAAGCAGCGTAGAGATTTTCAAGTCGTTCTGCAAGATGATGAAGGCTGGTACGCACCAGATCGACGCGAGCACTGACGGCTGTGTGAAGCTCTATAAGGCAAACAGCGTGGACAACGCTGTGAGAGCCATAGCCCGTATGCTTGTCGCTTCTGAACAAGGAAACAAGAACACTTTTGCCGTTGCCGAAACCAACGCACTGTGCAACAGCATCAACCTTGAGATCTCCAGAGCCTTGTATGGCGACAAGCTGCACTTCCGCCGCATAAAGGAAGGCGACGAGATTGCCGCAAGACACATCATACCAGACTTGGAAGGTATGCGCGTGGTTGCAGTCAGGGATGTGTGTACCCGTCGCGGAGAACGTAAGTTCTGTAATAACGAAATGGGACGCGTTACTGCAGTTACCGAAGACACGGTTTCCGTTTTCCACGAAATTTACCGCCGGGAAATTGTGCTTACCCGACAAGAACTTGAGGAAAGTTTTCAGGTCGCGTACTGCGCAACCGTCTTTAAATTCCAAGGTTCCGAAGATTCTGAAGTAATTTATGCTTTCGACAGCGATATGAATTTCAGTTCCGGGCTTAACAAGTGGTCTTTGTTCAGCCAGATGCGTGAACAAAAATATGTCGCCTTGTCCCGTCCCAGAGACCGCCTCCACATAGTGGCCGTTTCTAGGAAAGGTTCTAACGCTTTCAACGAGGTTGACAGCTTGTCGATCAAGGTCGTTGACAGTAAAACAGCTAATATGTATCTTTACTAAAAAAGGAAAACAATGGAAAACACCAACAAGATTGCTCAACTTCAAGAGCAGCTCAAACAGGCCAAGGCCGAAGAAAGAGCCAAGGCCAAGGCTCAAGCCAAGGCGGACGAAAAGGCCAAGCTGGAAGCCGCCATAGCCGCCAACCCAATGCCCAACATCGACAACTGGTTCTGTAACAAGACCTTCCTTGCACCGGAATTTACCCGTGCAAAGTTCAGCGATGTCGACCGTAAGGCTTTCAAGCGCATAAAGTACGCCTTCAACCCCGCCGACCACTCCGTGATGATTCTTGTAAAGATTGCAGAAGCCGACTGGACGGCCATCCCGCTTGACAGCCGTGCGTCTACAGAGCTTGCAAGGGTGTGTGCAAAGGCCAAGCCGGACGATGCTGAAGCCTACAGCAATTTAGCCGACGAACTCGAAGCCCACACATCGGGCAAGCTCGACAACGTCTTTGAAGGATACGGTCGCTCCACGAAGCAGATTGACCAGGACTTGCTGGTCACGACGCTTCTGTCCAAGGTACCCAACACGATGTTGAAAGTGTACAGCATCGGTGTGCTGGCCTCGCAAGAAACCTACAAGCCCGACCCTGACAGCGCGAACGAAAAGAAGTTTTCACGACCCCACGCGGCGTGGTTCTACAAGGGTGAGCTTTCAAGCGTGAAGGATGTTTACGACGTGCTGTGCGAACACGCTTCGCTTTTCTTGAAGCAGCCCGATATGTGCGTCCCGATGCCGAAACTGTTCAGTAATGACCCGAATGAGACTGCGTTGCACCATATTGACATAGAAGCCTTGATGGACTACGAAGGCGAGCACCCCACCTGGGATTTCTACTTTTTGCGATTCGACCCCCAAGAAGCACGGGTAATCCGGGCTTTCATCTTTGCCATCGTCTATGCCAAGAACAGAAGCCGCCAGATACTGTACATCTTGGACGTGGACGGCTTTTCTGGCAAATCCGTGCTTATAAACGTGCTCACGCAAATTCTTGGTGCCAAGTATGTACAGGCCGTGCAGAAAGACTCCCTCAATAACCAGTTTTCTATGGCAAAGGTGTGGGACAAGATCCTTGTCAGCATAAGCGACAACAAGAACCCCCAGCTGTTGCGAAGTGAAAAACTGCATATGATGACCGGTGGCGACCAAGCGGACATCGAAAAGAAAGGCCGCGATTCTTTCTCCGCTAGGCTGCAGATGAAGGTTATCGCAAGCGGAAACGTGAAGCTGGAAATCGACCCCGATGCAGACCACGAAAGGACGCGCCTTATCCTTGTCAGGCCGAAGATTAACGAGGCAATCCTCAAGCAAGTAGCGTTACTAGACGCGAAAGGAAATGTGGTCCGGAACAAGCGTGGAAAGCCGCAGCTTATCGGCGACCCCACCTTTGAAGGAAAGCTCTTGTCCGAATTCGGCTCTATGTTGGTTCAAGCCCGCGAAGACTACAAGGAACTGTGTCCTACCGACGGAAACATTATTCTTCCGGAAGTCATCGAAGACGAAGTGGATAACTGCTCTCCAGACCATATCGACATCGTTGACGACGAGCTGAACCAGTTCGTGACGTTCGAGGACGAAGCCCTTATGACTCCGGCAGAAATGCGCGAGCTGTATGATGGCTGCATCCTTACGGAATTTGAAGACATAAAGAAGAACAAATTTTCTTACGACGATTTCATAGCCCATCTTTCCAAAAGGTACAAAATCCGTAAGAAGACCGTGCGTATGCCTGACGGAACCTTCCCGAAAAGGTATATTGGCATCCGTATGAAAACCGGAAATGCTGGAGAGTAGTATGCGTATAGCAATCGACTGCGAATTTAGCTTTGACCAGAACAATGACTTCGTGTGCATCTGCGCCGCCGTGACCCAAGAGGACGGCGTGACCCAGACTTGGTGGCGCGACAAGATGTACGAGCTCGCCCAGTACCTCAAGATGCACAAGGCCGACACCTTCGTCGCCCACAACATCGAGACTGCCGAAGGCTACCTTTTCCAGAGCTTAGGCATCAAGCCGACCACCTACCGCTGGCACGACACCCTGCTGGAGTCCTTGGTGGCCTACAACCGCTGTACGGCCACGAAGTACCGCCACGACCTCGCCACGTGCCTCAAGCGCGAAGGCATCGCCGTCCGTGACCACGACGAAAAGAAAGAAGACCAGATGATATGCGTCTGGGAACCCACCAAGAAGTCTTGGGAGGAGCACTTGGCCTACGTGGACAGCAAGCGTGAGCACTTGCTTGCCTACTGCCTTGAAGATACCAAGCACCTCCTGAAGCTGGACGACCAGCTGCAGCTTCGGCTGAACACTGCCGAGATCCAGGACCGTAGCCACCATATGGATGTCGATACCCCGCTCGAAAAGAGCCGTAGACCCCATTATTACGGGTTCCTAGCGGCCATTCTGAGCGAAATCTCTTGGAGAGGCATTCCGATGAACCCCAAACGGGTGAAAAGGCTCACGGACAATGCTCCTCGCGCCATTTTCAAGCAACAGGACGACTTCAACGAGGCATACCCCGGTTGCTTCCGCCTTGTAGGCTCCAAGTACACTATGGACACCAAGGTGGTCAGGAACTACGCCGCCAAGGCATACGGCGATAACCCGCCCAAGACCAAGACCGGTCAGGTGTCATTGTCTTCGGATAACCTGAAGCCGTACAAGGATTCCACCGAAGACTCCGTTCAGTTCCTCCGCGACTACTACTATATGAGCAAATACTGCCGCGCCTTGTCCAGCTTCTGCAAGAAAGAACGCGACAAGAACTGGTTATCCGGTTATTCCTATAACCGTCAGCGTGTGCGTCCGGCCCTGCGTATGTTCCGTGCCGCCACGGGTAGGCTTGGGATGATGCCGTCCTCCGGATTTGTCTATACGATGGGTAAGCCGTTCCGTGGCCTAATCGATCCTCCGAAAGGCCGTGTAATCGTGGAGTTGGATTTCCACAGCGAGGAAGTGGCTTGCCAAGCCTACCTCAGTGGGGACCCGGTGATGACCCAGATGTACCAACATCCACAGTTTGATAACGACTATTACACCGACGTTGCACATTCTATCGACCCTACCGTGATTACCAAGAACGACAAGCGTCGTAAGAAATACAAGATTGTTGCGCTGATGCTCAATTACGGTGCCGGTGCAAAGAAGCTTGCAAGCGTGGTCAACCTTGACATCGGCAAGTGCGTCCGCATCTGTCGGCAACTGAAGAAGCAGTTTAAGCACTACTGGCAGTTTGTTGAAAAGGCAAAGCGTTCTTGCAACAGGCAGAACGCGCTGTGGTTCAGTGACGGATGGCGCATCCATTACTACCCGTCCGGCAAGCAGACCACGCTGGGCAATTACCCGTTCCAAGGCGTGGGCGCGTACATCCTTCGCCTTATCCTTATCGAATGCTGGAAGCATAGAATCGATGTTGTCGCGCCTATCCACGATGCCATAGCCTTCGAATGCGACGAGGCTACTTGGAAGGAAACGGCTGGCAAGGTTGCCCAGATTATGCGCGACTGCTCCAAGCGTGCTCTTGGCATCGAGGTGGACGTGGGTCACCCGGAAGTGACGTTCCACGGCCTTGTCAACTGCCACAGCGACTTGAGTTCAAGGGAGGCTTACGCCGAGCTTTATGACAAGGTAAGCAAGTATGATGAACGCAAGGCCGCAAAGGAAAAGATATCCGATGCCGAGACGTATCTGCACGACTTCTACGACATTATGAACAACGGAAAGGACGGCGAAGCCGACCTTGATGCGCCGTGGGTGGACGAGTTCGATGGCGAAGAAGAAAAAAGTGTAGAAAATTCTGACAAACCCCTTGCGCAAATATTCTCGAAATGCTATATTTAAGTTTGAGCGAAGTGCTCAGTATTGCCAAACAACATAACCAAAGAGGTTTACTATGGCAGCAGAAGAAAAGAATCCGTTTATGACCGCAGCTCCGTCCGAAGGCGGAGAATTCTCCCTTCTTGAAGACGGCGCATACGATGCCGTGTGCATCGGCGTGACTTGCCGCAACTTTAAGAAGTATCAG
>Ga0265299_10000959_pt1 | contig 34916 bp, 35 predicted proteins | sample AusTroGonzalo_MG_4_FD_193485 | JGI IMG/M metagenome (GOLD analysis project Ga0265299, IMG submission 193485) | Bovine rumen microbial communities from tropical cattle in Woodstock, Queensland, Australia - Gonzalo_02 | ecosystem: Host-associated > Mammals > Digestive system > Stomach > Rumen ... | reverse complement strand
CGAGCAATGAAAAAGAATGACATCGAAGCTGCAATGAACGAACTTAAAGCATATCTTGCAGGCATTCCATACGTCGAAGGATTCAAGAAGAAACTTGAGGACGCTGCGTTCTCGGAAGGTTTCTACGAATACACTTTCTATCTGATTTTCAGTATGCTGAATGTCTATGCAAGTACGCAGGTGAAATGTAACGGCGGTCGCATCGACTTTGTAGTGCAGATGCCCGATACAACATACGTCTTTGAGTTCAAGACAAATGGTACTGCACAGGATGCCATCGACCAGATAAACAGCAAAGGCTATTATCTGCCCTATTGTACCGAAGGTCGTAAGGTCGTAAAGGTTGGCATACAGTTCAATCGCGACAGTATGACAATTGGCGAATATATTGTGGAATAAAGGATTTCATGTAATTGTACTACACAGAAGCCCAAAAGGTTACCATCTACCAATCATCTATTTAAACAAATTAATCCGCCAATTTTGCTGTTTCAAGCAATATTTAGGCGAAATATAAAATTATAATCCGCCGATTTTGTACTTTTAGGTAGTATTTAGGCGGATTATAAAATTGTTGATTGCATTAAATTTTGTGTTTCAATCTCTTTTCCCTTCCATCTTATCAATGAATGTTTCGTATATAAGTTTGTATGCCTCGGTAGGATTGAATTCAATGCCAGAACGCAATAGCGAATGTGTGTCATTTAAGAACTCCAAATCATTCATCTTTTCTTCCATATTGTTGACAAATTGCTTGTAGGTCGGAGCTTTGCCAACAACAAATTCCATATATCTCTTATAACATTCCAAAACTTTATTCACATCCATTTCCTTTTGCTTCAAGGCTATGTATAAATCGAAAAGGTCTCGACCTTTCTTGCGCTGATAAAGAGCGCGGAGTTTTGTGCCAAGCAGTTCTTCAAAATGATACGTTGTCAGTTGTGCTTCGCCAGTAAACCACGAGTTTTCGACATTGAATGGCATTTTCGTAAGCCCCAGAACATTGAAATGCTCAAAGCAGTTTATCTCTATTTTCAGGCGGATGGGGATGGTTGGTGGAATTTCCGATTCCATACGGAACCACATTGTATTATTGTATCGCTTTTGTTTCGTTACTCTGTCAGGTAGAAAATCAAGAACTTCGCCAAGCCTGTACATTATCGGCTTGATAGGGCCTGGATTAATTTGCACAAGGTCAATATCTTCACTATAGCGTGGTTGTGGCGACAGGTAAAGTTTATGAAGGGCAGTGCCGCCACGAAATGCCAGTTCCGAAGCGAGAAAATCGTCGCTGAAAATTGCAACCAACGCTCTGCATATAATAAGGTCTTGCTCAATTTGTGCATTTTCAATCCACGGTGCATATTCGCTCCATTGCTGTATTGCAGCACTGTTTATCATAGTTCGTCTATTTCTATTTGTGTGTTTATGTTTACTTTCCAACGGCTGTCACGGGTGCTGTATTCACTTGTGGAAGTTGTACTTAGCGGTGTATATTGAATGTGGTTATTCACAGAACGCAACTGTATGTACAGTTCATCGGCAAGTTCCTTTTCCTCGACTACATTCTCCAGCAAATATCCTAATCGCTGCCATACCACACTTTTCACAAATGGAACGAGCAATAGGAAATGTTTCTTGATGTCCATCTGCTCCGTCAGTTCCTCAATAATCGTTGCAGCTCGTGCAAGTCCACCTATATGTTGCTGATATTGAACAAGGTCGGCAGCAGTAAGAAGCGAATTTGAAATACGGATTGTTCCTGTTTCTGTGTTTTTGGTAATAATGCACTCCTCTGGAATTTGCTCACGATAGAACCATTCCGTTGCAATATTCCGCCGAGAAACAACGCTACGCTTAGGGAAAGTCGTCATTACTGAAAATTGCTGAGGTCGCTGATGTGCGGCACCTAACAATTCGGCGGCACTTAGCATACAAACATAATACGGCTTTCTTAAATAGTTCATTAACTGGTCGATATAATACGGAGCTGGAATTGAACCACGAAGAACATATTGGACTGGGAATATAACATAGAATCCGCGATACACATTGGCAATTGTCTTGTTGGCCGAAAGACGAGAAAGTTCGTTCTGCAGGATTTGCTCAGATGAACATAAGCCAGCCTGCCTTGCATCCTCAATGGAGAATGTTGGAAATCCGTGGATTGCCCTGTACTTTATCCATCGTTGCAAAGTCATATTGAATAATTTTGGTGCAAATATAATGATTTTTTCATTAGTAACAATAAATAAAACTTCAAAATTGTTTTTCTCGTATTTATATTTCCCCCTTCCAACCACCCTCTTCACTCCCACCTTGATACAACAAAAATAATCTTGGCACAACTTGAACCATTTTGGTACAACTTGAACGAAAAACCTATGTATCAATACGTTACCTTTGCGAACACAAAAATAGCAAGTGTTTAATAATTAAGTATAAATTTAAAATTTTAGTGAAATGAAAGGTAAAATTTTGACAGTGGTTGTTGTGCTGTGCATTGCAGCAATGATGAATTCCTGCGCGTTGCGCATAACAAGTTCGACAACAAGAACGATTTCTCCCCTAGAGGAGCCTTTGATGGCCGACATTGAGGTCAAGACGGAGAAGATAACTGGTACTTACACCGAAAGAAAACGTGCCGACGAAAAGCGTATCAAGCAGAACGCCGTCTTCAACGCTTTGGCAAACGGCACAAAGGGAGACTTGCTTGTGGCTCCGCAGTACGAAATAGTGAAGGACACACGCTTCAAGGGTGCGAAGGTCAAGAGCATTACAGTGACGGTTACTGGATACCCTGCTTTCTACAAGAACTTCCGCCCTGTGCCGAAGGTTACGGAATATGAGGTTCGTGAAGTTACTCCGCAGACACCGTTTGTGGTAATTGCAAAGGATTCCGACGGCAATCCGACTAACTGTCAGGTTGTTGACCCAGTGTATCCGCAGTTGGGCATAGGTGTGGAATCGGTTGAGTCGGTAAGGATTAATCAGAACGCTACACACAACGAATCTTCCTCAAGCCAGTCGAACAAGGGCAAGAAAAAATAGGAGGACTTGGCAATGAAGAGGTTAATATTGATAATTGTATGTATTGCTGCGTGTTCGGCAAGCCTGTTGGCTCAGGTGACATACAGCGGTACTCTCGATTTGCGCGACGGCACGCGCCTATCGGGAACTATAACAAAGTTTACGCCCGAAAACGGCTATCCCACAACCTTCTATCGTGTTGATAATGGCAACGAAACGCGCTATGTTTCTGCCGAGGAAGTTTTGGTGTCGGACGATAAGCCCAAAGTTGCGGAGAAAAGCGATGTAAAAGAAGATAACGGTGAAAAATCCAAGTCTAAAGCCTCACGCAAGACGGAAAAACATTCTGCATCACGCGAATATCTGTTGCCAGAAAGAAGAACGGGTGCTGGGGCGAAGTTCGTCTTTTTGGACGAAATGGGTCTTACATTGTCGTACGACATTACAGAGCGGAGGCACAGAACGGAGTTTGGTTTCGGATGGAACAAATATTCGTCTTATCACATCCTTTGTGCTTCGGCTTCGTATCAAGGTTACTGGCGGATATTCAAAGGCTTGCACTTGTATCTTGGACCATCGTTGGGACTTGGTGTTGCCATCAAAAACGGAGCCCACTTTGCTATGATTCCGGGCATCAACTCTGGTTTTGCATACGAATTCAACCAGATTCCATTGGGCATAAATCTTGGTTTCGACCCGCATTGGGACGTAATGATTGGCAGTGGAGCCAGCGGTTTTGCCTTCAGTATGAATGTAGGCGTAAAATATATCTTCTAGAATCCTTATTTCGAATTATTTGAGTTATGGCAATTGTTGTGTTGCTATAACTTTTTTGTGTAATATGCTCAATATTAAGGAATTATAATACAATACGTAAAAATTCACTAAAAAAGTGAATTATGAAAATTATTTTATACCTTTGTCGCGTGAATGAGATTTGAAGCATGACGATACAATTCGACAAGAAATATCTGTCTGAACTATATTACACAGGAAAATGTGCCGACAAGAAGCATTGGTTTCAACCAAGTGTAGTAAGGAATTATGTGAAGCGCATAGTCACTTTGGCAGAAGCTCCGAATGTTGAAACTTTATTCGTGTTGAACTCGTTAAATTACGAAGTGCTATCGGGGAATAAAGCAGGAATATCGTCTATAAGAATCGATTCAAAGTACAGGCTGGAATTTAAAGTGGAAGAAAGTGCAGAGCCTGTTGTAACAATTTGTAACATTTTGGACATTACAAACCATTATAAATAAAAGGATTATGAGCAATATTGGTTTTTCATACATAGCAATTCATCCAGGCGAAGTGCTTAAAGAGGAACTGGAGTCTAGGAACATATCGCAAAAAGATTTTGCAAAGGCAATTTCTGTATCATACACTATGCTTAACGAAATCTTGAATGGAAAGCGGAATATTACTGCAGATTTTGCCTTGCTGGTTGAGGCAGCCTTAGGTACACCTGCAGAACTCTGGCTGAATATGCAGGCTCGGTATAATCTTCAGACCGCCAAGACCAAGGAGTCCGTTAGGTTGCGGTTTGAAAGCATTAGGAATATAAGCCCTTGGGCAACAAAGCAGACAACACTAGTACCTATGACATAAATAAAAGCATCGTCACATAATAGAAATTTGTATTTTTGCACCAGATTAGAATGTTTCAATGGCTGGCGCCGTTTCTGTGCCTGCGGCGTTTCAATGGCTAACGCCGTTTCTGAGTTTCTTTGGCTGGCGCCGTTTCTGAGTTTCTGCATCCGTTTCAAAGTTTCATAGATGTTGGTTATAAAGTTTTTTTTAATTTTGCACACTTAAATTAGTGTTATGACGATAAAGGATTTTGAAGATTTGAGAATTTGGCAGGATGCTCGCATTTTGTCAAAGGACATATATTCTATAACCAATACAGAAAAATTTAAAGTAGATTACAGGTTTTGTTCTCAAATCCGTGCGGCAGCAGGTTCTATTATGGACAATATTGCCGAAGGCTTTGAAAGAGACGGCAGTAAGGAATTTTTACAGTTTTTATATATAGCTAAAGCATCGTGCGGAGAAGTTAGAAGTCAATTGGCAAGAGCTTTTGATATTGAATACATAAACGAAGAAACTTACAATCAGTATAGGCAGAGGTGCATAGACGAAGCACAATCAATTTATAACTTTATCAAGTATTTGAAGGACACAGAAATAAAAGGTCTAAAATTCAAAAAATAACTAACTCAGAAACAATTAGAAACTCAGAAACGTGAAACCCAGAAACAATTAGAAACCTAGAAACGTGAAACATAGAAACTCAGAAACTATTTAAAAACATTATAAAATGACACAGGAAGATTTATTCAAGAAAATCGTATCGCACTGCAAGGAGTACGGTTTCATATTCCAGTCGTCGGAACTTTACGACGGACTGAGCGCAGTTTACGACTACGGACAGAATGGCGTTGAACTCAAGAACAACATCAAGGAATACTGGTGGAAGGCAATGGTTCAGCTTAACGAAGAAGTTGTCGGTCTCGATTCGGCAATTTTCATGCACCCGACAATCTGGAAGGCTTCGGGACACGTGGATGCTTTCAACGACCCGCTAATCGACAACAAGGATTCTAAGAAGCGCTATCGCGCCGATGTCCTTATCGAAGACCATATCGAAAAGTTCAACGACAAGATAAACAAGGAAGTAGAGAAAGCTCGCAAGCGTTTCGGCGATGCCTTCAACGAAGAACAGTTCCGTAGCACCAACCAGCGCGTGCTCGACTATCAGGCAAAGATGGACGCCGTGAAGGCTCGCTTCGTGAAGGCTTTGGAAGACAACGACCTTGATGGCATTCGCCAGATAATCATAGATGAAGGCATTGTCTGCCCGATTTCGGGAACCAAGAACTGGACAGAAGTCCGTCAGTTCAACCTTATGTTCGACACCAAGTTGGGTTCGGTTGCCGAAGGTGCAAATACCATCTATCTACGTCCCGAAACGGCACAGGGTATTTTTGTCAACTACCTTAATGTACAGAAAACCGGCCGTATGAAGATTCCGTTCGGTATCGCACAGATAGGCAAAGCTTTCCGTAACGAGATTGTTGCTCGCCAGTTCATTTTCCGTATGCGCGAGTTCGAGCAGATGGAAATGCAGTATTTCGTAAAGCCTGGTACCGAACTCGACTGGTTCGAAAAGTGGCGCGAAAAACGCTTGAAATGGCACAAGGCTCTCGGTATGGGCGACAACAAGTATCGCTGGCACAAGCACGACAAGCTGGCTCATTACGCCAACGCAGCCTACGACATCGAGTTCGACTTCCCATTTGGATTCAAGGAAATTGAAGGTATCCACTCGCGTACCAACTTCGACTTGTCGCAGCACCAGCAGTTCTCGGGCAAGAAAATCCAGTACTTCGACAACGAAGCAAACGAATCATACACTCCGTATGTTGTTGAAACTTCAATCGGTCTCGACCGTATGTTCCTATCGGTTATCTCGTCGGCATACTGCGAAGAGCAGGTCGGCGACGAAACCCGCGTAGTGCTTCGTATTCCTGCACCGCTGGCTCCAGTAAAGGTTGCCGTATTGCCGTTGGTTAAGAAGGACGGTTTGCCAGAATTGGCCGAAAAGATAATGAACCGCCTGAAACTCAACTTAAACTGCCAGTACGAGGAAAAGGATTCTATTGGAAAGCGTTATCGTCGTCAGGATGCAATCGGAACTCCATTCTGCATCACCGTTGACCATCAGTCGGCAGAAGACGGCACCGTAACTCTCCGTCATCGCGACACCATGGAGCAGGAGCGTGTTTCAATCGACGACATCGAGCGCATTGTTACCGAAAAGTGCGACATCAAGAATCTGTTGAGACAGTTGATGTAATGAATAGCTTTTGTCATGATAACAAAAAAATCCTCATGTTGATGGGGATTTTTTGCTTATATAATATTTGGTGTGTTAGAAATCATTAGATTAAATTTTTTGTTTTGCAATCTTATATATCAACATAAAAAATAAAAACCAAATCAAAAATTTTCTAATTAAAACAACTACAAGTCATTTTTTTTGTGTAGGTTTGCAAATCAAAAAATTAACAAAACAAAATAAAATTATTATGAATAACGCATTATTCTCATTCAGAGAGCCGAAGAACGAACCGGGATTCTCTTACGCACCCGGAACTCCAGAAAGAAAATTGTTGAAAGAAGAACTCGAACGTCAGTTCAACCAGTGCATCGAAATTCCTTGCATCATTGGCGGTAAGGAAGTTAAGACCGGTGACATGGGCAAGGTTGTTATGCCTACAAATCACAAGCACGTGCTTGCAAAGTACCACAAGGTTGGCAAGAAGGAAGTACAGATGGCTATCGACGCTGCATTGGCAGCTAAGAAGCAGTGGGAAGATACCCCATGGATTGAACGCGCTTCCATCATGATGCGTATCGGCGAACTTCTTTCGAAGAAATACAGATATGTGATCAACGCAGCAACTATGCTCGGTCAGGGCAAGAACCCGATGCAGGCAGAAATCGACAGCGCACAGGAAACTATCGACTTCCTACGCTTCAACTCGTACTTCGCATCGAAAATTTACGCTCAACAGCCAATCTCCGACAATTCGGTACTCAACCGCAACGAATACCGCGCAATGGAAGGATTCGTTTATGCAATCACTCCATTCAACTTCACATCAATCGCTTGCAACCTCAACATTTCGCCAGTATTGATGGGTAATGTTACTATCTGGAAGCCGGCAACAACCGCTATCCTTTCCAACTACTACCTGATGAAGATTTTCCAGGAAGCAGGTTTGCCAGACGGCGTTATCAACTTCCTTCCGGGCAAGGGTTCGGTTATCAGCAGTGTAGCATTCACTTCTCCTCACCTCGCAGGTATCCACTTCACTGGTAGCACATCTACTTTCAAGGCATTCTGGAAGCAGATTGGCGACAACATCGACAAGTACAACACTTATCCTAAGATTGTCGGTGAAACTGGCGGCAAGGACTTCATCTTTGCTCACAAGTCGGCTGACCCGCGCGAACTCGCAGTTGCAATCGTTCGTGGCGCTTTCGAATTCCAGGGACAGAAGTGCTCGGCAGCTTCACGCGCATACATTCCAAAGTCGTTGTGGGACGAAACCTTGAAGAATGTTAAGGAAATGATGAAGACCGTAAAGGTTGGCGATGTATTCGATTTCACAAACTTCGTAAACGCTGTTATCGACGAAGAATCGTTCGACAAGATTGCGGGCTACATCGACAGAGCAAAGAAGTCGCGCAAGGCTAAGATTGCTCTCGGTGGAACATACGACAAGAAGGTTGGTTACTTCATTGACCCGACTATCATTGTTACTACCGACCCGCACTACGAGGCAATCCAGGAAGAAATGTTCGGCCCGGTTATCACCGTTTTCGTTTACGACGACGACAAGTACACCGAAACACTTCACCTCTGCGATGAAACTTCACCGTATGCACTTACAGGTTCAATCTTTGCAAAGTGCCGTTACGCAATCATCGAAGCAGAAAATGTACTCCGTCACGCAGCTGGTAACTTCTACATCAACGACAAGCCGACAGGTGCAGTTGTTGGCAACCAGCCATTCGGCGGTGCTAGGGCATCGGGTACCAACGACAAGGCAGGTAGCGAACTCAACCTCTATAGGTGGATTAGCACCCGCTCGATTAAGGAAACCTTCTGCCCACCAACAGAATATGGTTACCCATTCCTCGGAAAAGACAAGAAATAAGAATCTTTTTCATAATAATAAAGAGCGACGGCAAATGCTGTCGCTCTTTTTTTTGTTTGCAGATATGTATTTATTTCATATTTTTGCGTTCTAATAATATTTAAACGTATAGAAGATGAGAAATTTATTTATGATTGCACTATGTGCAGTTTTTGCATTCGCTACAATAGATGCGTTGGGACAGAAACCTAAAAAACCGCTTCAGCAAACAAATCAAACATCGGTAACAGCATCACAGTTTCAATCTGTTAAGCCTGTGGGAACGACTCCGGCATGTTGGATGATTACCGGCAAAAATGGTGATATAGAATATCGTTGGGATACAGAGGCAAATGTAAGGCAGTGGATTAACGAAATGCGTACACAGCACAACGAAATTTACGAGTACACGACCAGTACAGCAAAAGATGTTGATGCTTGTGATGCAAAGAACGAAAAGCAAAATCCCAAAAAGTGTTGGAGAATAACAGCAAGCAAAAATGGACAGGGTTTTGAGCAGTATCTATGGTCAACAGAAACTGTTGCAAGACGCAAGGCTACATTGCTCCAAGGCGATGGATACCAACAAGTAAAGTATGTCGAAACATCTGACAATGATGAAAAATCATGCAATGCGTCCGACAATACAAATTCAGACGAGAGAGCTTGTTGGGAAGTTACAATAGGCAATACTGTTTCCTATATTTGGGATGTCGAATCTCAGGCGCAGACCATGGTAAACGAAGCACGGAATTCTGGACAGACAGCCTCGTACACGAGGACTGATTATAACCATGATACATGTATAAAGTATGGAGTACGATAGTATTGTGAGAATTGAAGTATATTAGCTTAATAAATAAGTTCTTATACTTCAATTCTTATTTATTTTGCCCTTTCCATCTGTTCGTACATATAAATGTCTTTACCTTGCAGCCGAAGCATTAAGTTGGCAACACACAAAACATCTTTTTCGCAGTAGATTGCAATACGGTCAACATCGTGTTCGCCGTAGTAAACGCCAGCAACCTCGCTACCATCGATGTCGTCTTTTGGTGTTGGAATATCGAAAAGGTCGGCCATAAGAGCAAGCGATGTAAAGTTCTTGTAATCACCAAATTTCCACAATTCAAGCGTGTCTATATGCTTTATTTCCCAAGGCTTCTTTCCTGCAAGGTCGAGAGCCTTTGGCAAATTGTACATACGGTTTACGAGCATACGCCGTGCAATGTATGGAACATCGAATTCCTTAATGTTATGTCCACAAAGCATCTTGTTGCCAAATGGATCCCACTTCGAAAGCATTTCGGCAAAACCCGAAAGGATTACCTTTTCATCATCGCCATAAAATGACTTAACGCGGAATTTCTCTCCAGCAACCAAACCTACCGATATGCACACAATCTTTCCAAATTCGGAATATATTCCGGCACGCTGGTAAACATCGGATGCTGTTTCTGTTTCTGCTCTGAAATTCTTCGATTTCTTGTCCCAGTGCTTCTTGAAGGCTTCGGGCATTTCATCAAACGAGGCACACATTGGCACCGTCTCAATGTCGATGAACATTACGTTCTTAAGGTCTATATCTTGCATAAATTTCTAATATTTACTATATTACAAAATTCTGTATCCCGCCCCCTGAGCGTAGTCGAAGGGGCGGTCTTTTTTTAATTGTTAATATGCTGATGAATGAACTTTGCCAAAAGGTTTACCGCAGCATCGTTGTCGCCAATGTTTGGCACAATAATGTCGGCATAGCGTTTTGTTGGCTCGATGAACTGCAAGTGCATCGGCTTTACGGTTTCGTAGTAATGTTCGAGCACATCGTTTACCGAACGACCTCTTTCAACAGTATCGCGACGGAGAATTCTGGCAAGACGATCGTCGGCATCGGCATCCACGTAAACCTTAACATCCATTAAATCACGAAGTTCGGGTTGGGTAAGCACCATTATGCCTTCGACGATTATTACATTGCTCGGCTTCACTGTGAGCGTTTCTTGCGCGCGCGAACTGGTTATGTAGGCGTAAATTGGCTGTTCCACTGTTTTCCCTTCCTTCAGTTCCTTGATGTGACGGATAAGCAACTCCCACTCAATGGCATTCGGGTGGTCGAAATTGATTTTTTTCCGCTCTTCCATCGGCAGATGACTGCTGTCCCAATAATACGAATCCTGTGGCACCAATGTTACCATATCCTTTGGCAACTGCGCGGTTATCTTGTTGACAACCGTCGTCTTTCCTGCGCCCGAACCGCCTGCAATTCCTACAACTAACATATCGTGTAAAATTTTTGTGGCTTCAAAGATACAAAATCTTTCATTATAGGTGAAGATTTTTTTCGGGCTTGAAGGCTGACAGGCTAAAAGCCGTTTATATGCCTGCGGCGTTTCTTGGGCTAACGCCCGTTTCTATGTTTCAAGTTGTTCAATGTTCAACAGTTTAAAGTTTAATGTTCAAATCGTAAATCATACTTCGTAACCTTTAGCTCGGCTTTGCCAAATCGTAAATTTTCCTTACCTTTGTCTTCCTAAACTCAAAAATATTTTTGATATGCTTTATCCATTGAAATTCAAGCCGATATACAAGACTAAAGTCTGGGGCGGCGACAAGATACGCAAAATTAAGAACGACGACAGTATTCCCGAAAACTGTGGCGAAAGCTGGGAAATCTCTGGTGTGCAGGACGATGTTTCGGTTGTGGCAAACGGTTTCCTTAAAGGCAATACGCTGCAGGAAATAATCGAGGTCTATCTTGATGAAATTGTGGGAGAGAAAGTTCTGGAGGAATACGGCTACGAATTTCCGATACTGCTGAAAATCATCGATGCCAAGGACAACCTTTCGGTACAGGTACATCCCGACGACGAAACAGCTGCCGAACTGCACAATGCCCGTGGCAAGACAGAGGCTTGGTATATCCTTGATGCAGACGCAGATGCAAAAATAATCGACGGATTCAATCGCGACACCACCGAACGTGAGTTGCTCCAGTCAATACAGGACGGCACTCTCGAAAATCTGCTCAAGTACCAAAATGTGAAAACAGGCGAGTTCTATTTTATCCCTGCTGGTCGCGTACACGGAATGTGCACTGGTACTGCCGTTGTAGAAATTCAGGAAACTTCCGACATAACCTACCGCATCTACGACTACAACCGTGGCAACCGCGAACTGCATACGCAATATGCCGTCGATGTCATCGACTATAAGAAGAACGACAAGAACTCAATCCAGTTTTCGCGTATGCCCGACCATTCCAACAAGATTGTCGAGTGCAAGTATTTCACCGCCAGCTATTTGCCAGTAATGAACTCGTTGCTGAAAGACTACAGCAATATGGATTCGTTTGTGATTTACCACTGCGTACACGGACAGGTAACCGTAAAGACCGAAGGTGGCGACGAAATTCTCAACGAAGGCGAAAGTATTCTTATTCCTGCTTGTATCGATGAGGTCGTGCTTATCCCGATGAAATACAGCGAATTGCTTGAAATTTATATGGAGCTTGGCGAAAGCAAGCCACGAAAATACGACGACTACGACCTTGATGCGGCACAACGCAATAACATCAGCGAATGCAATTGTAGCAACGATGTTTGCAACGAAAATTGTGACCATAGCGGTTGTGATGGGAAAAAGTATATGTGTTAGGAAGGCATTAGTTTAATGTTTTGCTTCGATACTGAGCCATCACTCCGTCGATTTTAAGTCCGTATTGGTAATATTTCTCATTTTTTAAGCATTCCCCATTTCTGCATTTAGCGAATCCCACATCGACAGGGCTGCCACACGGTTGTTGATGCCGTACTTATTTTCCTGCGAAAGCCACAACTTGCACTGCGCCTCAATGTCAGCGACAGAAATGTCCCTGCCGTTGTCCTCAAGTTCGAGAACCTTGCCCTCGAGCGACAGCACCGCCTCCCAGCCATCAATGTTGTTTACAAGATGCAAGCAAATGCCAGCATTGTCGCCTCCGCGCATTGTGACATTGTACATTCCTGATGGGAATGGCGAACTTTTGCCATTGCCGACATTGAGAACGGCAGTTTCGCAACGATGGCGCAAACCTTTTGCTTCCACAGCCATATCCTCCACGCGAGTCCTAAGCCTTTCGGAGTCCGGATTCTCATCTGCCCACGCAACACCATCAATGAAAGCACGACTGTATTTGGTGTTCAAGTTGCGCGGATTCAAGGCATCGGCCACCTGAAGCAAACGCACATCAATGTCGAGCATCTTGATTAGCTGCTCACTGCTGATCAGATTGCCATTCAACCTATAACCGTTATAGAAACAAGTAATCTTGTCATCGCCTTTGTCCCAACTATCACCAATCATAAACAAACGATGCTTTTTCCATCCGTTACGCACAAAAGCGTCACTCAAAACCTGATAATTCAATCTTTCAAACTTTTCCATAATTACATAGATTTATTCGTTAGTTTTTGATGTTCCATTGGTGTGAGTTACATTCAACTCACCTACAACCTCATTATATATTTTTCTCATTTCGCACCAACTATATTTCAGAATGTTTATTGAACTGTATTCCGTCATACAATCCGGACAATACACGCGCACAGTCCAATAGCCGCCAGGTCCAACATGCCCCACCCATTTATAAACATACGCCACAGAGCCACAACGCGGACATTCTACCTGATATTCCTTATGTTGCCAGCAACGAACCAGTTCCGCCACCGAAACACTTCTTGAATAGACACAGCAACCAAGTCCACCTGCCAAAAAATTCGTAATCGTTTCCGAATATTGTTCGGGATGCTCTAGGATGTCGGACATATTGGCGTATGCTTCGGCAACAGTAAACTTAGATTCTTCATAACCATTTGTTTCTTCGGATTTATTTGGCATTTTCGGCACCAACTTCAGCATTTCCTTCCACGATGCCTTCAGTTCCGTTGACCGGACATAGTCGTTTGTATTGCAATGCGGACAATATGCCCTTACAAGCCAGTACAACTTGTCCTTGTGATGCCTGCCGACATTCCCTATCCATCGAGTAACATACGCGACCTCACCGCATTTCGGACACTTTATCCTATACTCCTCGTGCTGCCAGCAACTGACCAACTGCGCCACAGAAATGTAATTGTTCGTACAATCAGAACAATTTTCCCCAACAGAAAAAAGCGTTATCTCCTCGGGATATTGCCCCGGATTTTCAAGAATTTCGCGCCTATTCTTATAAGCTTCAGCAAATGCAGATATTTTCTTTTCCATAATTACATAGATTTAAATGTTCATAATCTTAATTTTCATTTTTCTGATTTATTTTTGATGATACCCCTATTCATTTTCAAAATTTTCTTTCATAAAGCTGGAAACCAAACGCTCCGCCTGTTCGTTTAAGACTTTATCGAGAGACCAGTCCAAGAACCTGAGAGCAATCCATCTCCAGAAAACATCGAGCATAGCGTCCAACGACGATTCATCGCCCTCAATCGGCATGAACACGAAGGTGCGAGTCTGCCACTTATAAGATATGTCCATGTTTGAATAACCACTAATGTCCTGCTCGCAGAAATTGACTTCCACCACGACGCCTTCCTTGCACAAAGTTATCTTATATGTAGGACCGCCCACATTATTGTAACCGAAACTATTGGGGTGCATATCATCGACACCAGGCTTTGTGTCCTTGCACTTGTCCGATTTTGCCTCATCCTTTCCCCACGATGAGTCTGCAAGCAAAATGCGGTTTTCTTCCACCAACTTTTTCAGCGCCGACAGATGGTTATTGTATGAAAAATCTATCCGCTGAAATTCCTTTCCAATTGTCGGACAACCAATCTTTTCGTACATCTGCCTGCTAGACAGTTTCTTTGAATTAATAAAATCACACAACTTGTCGCTTACGACATCTTTGAAAGTCTTTTCCATTTTATTACCCTTTCATTAATTAGTTAAACATAATCAATACCTTAGCTGAAAATCTTTATCAGGAAAAAGACAAACAGCAGAATAAACACAACCGTGAGCAGTATGTAGCCGAAATCGCTACCTGCAAACAACGATGCCAAGCCCAATTCTCCCGCAATCACAAACAGCATCGGGATAAGGAACATAATCAGGAACACCACTATGAACACTTTAATTAACGCTTTCATTTTCAACTAGTTTTTAGTTATTATTCATTTTTAATTCACTTCGATACAAGGCCGTGCATCCCCTGACTTGTGCCGTTTTTGGTGGTACAAGTTGCGCAGTTTTGCAACAAATGGCTGGATATTATCTCACATACGGGTCTCGGTATTTTTCAGCAATCCTAAGGAGTTCGCAGTAGAGGTCGTCGTTGCGCATATAGATGTTGTGGTCGTGTGCCCACTTGTCGATTAGCTCCTCCAGCGACTTGTTTCCAAACTTGCTATCCACCAGATCGGCGACAACATTGCTTTCACTCAAACCCGAGATGGCGTACCCTGCAGCCATCAATCCTAAGTCTCTTAAAAAGTCCATGATTCCTAATTTTTAATCAGTTTTTCATTATTTTCAATGCTTTCTAAAGCAAATTTATCGATATGCCAATAAGTTTCGGTTAAAAAATTTCCGAAATTATTAGCCACCTTAATATAAAGGCAAGTGTGCGACGGAACTTTTGTCTCGTCGTACGAACTTTTTCCTGAACTTATTTTTTTTGCGTCCATAACTATTTTAATTAATAAATTAAACAATCCATTAATTCACATCGTTTTCCCACCGTAGCGTTATGTTGCTCGGTTGGAGCGGCTCAAGGCCGTCTCTTGATGCTAAAAATTCCAAAGAACTTTCTTTCCCGTTGGAAATCAATGCAAAGTAATATTAAATTTTCGATATGGCCAAATTTTTTGGCAATTATTTTTGAAAAATCCATAAAAAGTCCATTTATTGCAAATATAAGGCGTCAAAATGGGGCGAATTTGGTACTTTTCGGTACTTATTTTAAGTTACTTCAGATTCGCTTGTGATACACTAGTGGAGGTAGTCCTGCTTAATGAGTTCATGAGTTTGGCTTTTTATTTCGGCTATACTTACATTCATAAATATAGTTAAAAATACAATATATTGTATTTTTATTTTTGTAATATTCAAATTTTGTTTATTTTTGCAAAGAAATATTCAATATATTAGCTATTATGGAATATAGTAAAATTATAAGACAACGGCGCAAGCAATTGGGTGCAACACAGGAAGAAGTCGCAGATGTCAGTGATGTCAGCCTTTCGTTCTACAAGATGCTCGAAAAGGGATATGCCAATCCAAGTGTTACGACACTTGAACGGATTCTCGATTCGTTAGGATTGGAGCTTCAGATATACGAAAAACGAACAAATACATTTGAACAATGAGAAAAGCGGCAGTAATTGTAAACGGCAGATATGCAGGGTTGCTCTGCGAAAACGACGACAGGAACTACGAATTCAGGTACAGTAGCAAATACATTGCAGATGCCGACACTGAACCTATTTCCGTCCGGCTTCCGAAAAACCGAGGCACTTTTCGTAGCGACAGTCTTTTCCCTTTTTTCTTTTCCCTGCTAAGCGAAGGCGACAACAGGAAAGCCCAATGCCAAGCACTGAAGATTGACGAAAACGATTATTTCGGACTTCTGCTGGCAACGGCCTCACACGACACTATCGGCAATGTAACAATTCAGGAAATCAAATGAAAATCACGACTTTCAATATGTGCCCATCGCTGATGGACGAAGGCTACGACACGTTTTCACCGAAAGCGAGAAAAGAACTGTTCGACGGTGCTAAAGTAAGCCCATTCACAGACATTCCGTACAATGCGAAAGACTTTGTTGGCAATGTGAAGCACGTGTCAATATCGGGAATGCAGGAAAAAATGTTCGCTGTAGTTGACAAGAACAAACTTCGCCTCACATACGATGGAGAACAAAGCCGATACATAATAAAGCCCAGTCCCAAGTCGATAGTGCTTGACAATGCCGAATATATGCCGATAAACGAACATCTTACAATGCAAATTGCCCGTCAGGTTTACGGCATAAATACAGCACACAACGCCCTGATAGTAATGGGAGATGGAAGGCCTGCATATATCGTCCGCAGATTCGATGTCGCCCCCGACGGCACCAAATACAGGCAGGAGGATTTTGCATCAATACTCGGAAGGACGGCAGGAAATGGATCCAGCTACAAATACGAAGGCTCGTACCTTGAGATAGGGCGTGCCATAAGGGAAATTGTCCCTATTTGGCGTTTCGAATTGCAGAAATTTTTCTCAATAGTCATTTTCAACTACCTCTTTGCAAACGGCGATGCGCACCTGAAAAACTTTTCGCTTTGCACAAATCCCAACGGTGTATTTGCCCTGTCGCCAGCCTACGACTTGCTAAACACATCCATACATCTGAACGACAGCGAGTTTGCTCTTTCTGGCGGACTTGGCACGAACGTATGCGGAAAGCATCCGACATCGGAAGACTTTGCATTGTTCGGCTCAGAACTCGGACTTACCCAAAAACAGATTGATAAAACCTTAGAATTGTTCACGCAAAAGCAACCTCTCGTTGAAGCACTGTGCTTGCGCTCGTTGCTTTCCAAGAAATGTAAACGTATGTATATTAGGTCGTATGGCGAAAAGTTAGCAAGATTGCAGAAGAAATAGCAGAAATTTGCCTTACATAGCAAGCATATTTTTGCAAAAGCGCTGTTTATGGACAGCATTTTTATTCATTTAAAACCATAATGCAATTTAGTTTTATTATCATTGAATCTCGAGTAACTAATTTATATACAACACTATGCTATTTGCAACAGCGGTTACAGTAACGGCTGTTGCAAAATTTTCCGTATAGAAATGTACACATTAGATTCTTATTATTAGTATCCGATAAAGATTCTATAAATTCAAACAAAATACAATGAGTCAGATTCTTACATGGTCAAAAAAATGTGTGGGCTTATATTTTGGAATCTTTACAACCTCGGAGAGGTTACATATTTATAGAATTACACGTGTATTTTTGAGCGTTGGCGCATATTTTTGTCGCGTGAGCATACAAAAATTGTGACAACGCATAATTTAGCGGACAACAATAGATTTTTATCAGTTACTTGTTTATCAAAAGATTTTATTTAATTTTGCAAAAAATAAATGATAGGCTTATGACAACAACTGCATTAAATAATTTATGGAGTTACCTGCAGGGGCTTTCTTTGTCGCAGAGTGACCGCGAGTGGCTTGCCAGCAAACTAATTAAAACCGATGATAGAATTTCTGATATTGAAGCAGAAAAGCGCAAAGATGATTTTCTCCGTATGGCTGGCTGTTGGTCTGATGCAGAAGGAGAAGAGTATTATCAGATGATGAAGCATCGTAATGATGGGCGACCCGCAAACAGAGAAGTTAACCTTGATGATTAGTTCGTTATGAAAGGCTATATTCTTGACACAGACACATGGATTGAATTTTTCCGCCATCGTGGTGGAGTTGACAAGCATATTGCGGAAACTCCTGCCAATCAAATTTTTGCTTCTGAAGTTACCATTGCAGAACTTACATACGGAGCTCTTCATAGCAATGCTGTAAAACGCCATATTCAAGAACCCAAAGAAATCGAGAATACATTTACAGTACTTCCTTTAACCGACTGGATTCATGACTACGCAGAAATTCGCCAAAGTCTTGTCAGTAGAGGTTATACAGTCGGCGACTTCGATATTATTATTGGCGCAACTGCCCGTAGGTTTGGTTTGACTGTCGTTACACACAACCTCAAGCACTTTAGCCAAATACCAGGCATAAAATGTGTTGACTGGGTCGAAAAATAGATGTAAGCATCAAAAACATTTAGTATCCCATACCATATATACTATTGTAGTCGCATCATACTTGTCTGCAATCCGTCCATTCTAATACCCAAATCCAATCGCCCACAGCGGCAACTTACTTTTGTATGGTGTCTCAATGTCGTCGGCAAGGATGTATGAATTGGGAATGTCGGGTATCTGGTCGTACGTTTTGCCAGAACCGCCGACCTCGAAAACCAAATTGCCATCAACTTTGAAATCGCCATTCTTTTTACCGTATTCAACCTTGTGGGCAAACGAAAGCTGGTTTACCGCGTAGGTTTCCCGCGCAGTTCCGATGTCAACTGGCCGCGACGACAACGCATAAAGCATATTGCTGTTTTCGAGATATATCTTGTCGGGCTTCTGCATCTTCTTCACACTGGTAAGGTCGGAAAACAACAGGTTCAGCATCTTAGACCGACCAAGATGATAAAGATACTCGACTACCGTATTCCTGTTTATACCTATTAATTTTGCCATCTTCGTAGCATCGACAGAGAACGGCACCGTTGACGACAGGACTTCCATCAACGCCTTGAGTTTCCGCACATTGCCAATGTCAACCCTACATAGTTCAGGCAGTTCCACTTCAAGAACCATATTCACCACCTGCTCGACAGAGGTGTGATAGTCGCGTTTGTTGTCCATATAGAACGGATAGTACCCAACCTTCAGGTACTCCTTGAAATTGGGTACGGGCAAACATTTTTTGTTCACCTCATGGCAAAGGTCGGTTGGATTTTTCAGCAATTCCTCAAGCGGACAGACGGGAATCTTTATTTTCTTGTAAAACAGCAGGAATTCCCGGAACGAAAGTCCCTGCATTGTATATGGTATGCACCGTCTCGACAAGTCGGCATCGCCATTCAGCAACTGCAACAGCGACGAACCGCTGAATACGATCTTTATTTCGGGATATGTGTCGTATATTTCCTTTATCTCCCTGCTCCAGTTGGGGTACTTGTGAACCTCATCGAGGAAAAGACTCTTGCCACCATTGATGCAGAAGGTTTCGGCAAGCTGTAGCAGAGAGTGAGACGAGAAATAAACCGAATCAAGCGAGCAGTACAATGCCTCCCGCGTATATGCCGGATAATTCTTCTTGATGTACTGCTTCATAAGCGTAGTCTTACCTACACCCCGTGGCCCCTGAATGGAGATAAGCCTTGCATCCCAGTTTATTTCGTCCATTAGTTTCCTGACTATCGCCGTGGATGTATTGGCTAACATCCTGTCCTGCTTTGCAAATAGTGTTTCCATACGCAATAATTTTTCTGCCGCAAAGATAACAAATTTGCCTTACATAGCAAGCATATTTTTGCAAAAATGAGGTTTATAATAAGCATTAAATTTAATTAGTGCAGTTTATAAACAGCAATCAAATAACAAAAGTGCTGTTTGTGGTCAGCACTTTTAGAAAAATCTGGAATATTCTTTTTTTAGAAATATTTAGTACCCCGTGCCATACATCCTATTATAGTCGCATTCTTCGTACTTGCTTGCAAATCAGAATGACATTACGTCAAGTTTGCGTATTTTGCCATGAACGCCATATTTATTCCGATTTTTCTATTATGGTAATACTCGGCGCAAGTAGAAACCTGAGCCGAGTATGTTTTTGATATGAATTATTGTTAGTCTATGCTATTATACTCTTGGACAATATTTAATAATTCTGCCCTATTTTTCTCTATTTTTTTATTATATTCACTGAATTTAGTAATACCATTCTTAAACATTTCAGCATTCGAAATATTATCTTCTAATTTTTCAATTACTTTTTTTTGCTCTTGGCAAAGGTTTTTAAATTCGGTTTCCAACCTCGATAACTCTTCAAATAAATGCTTTTTATCCATAATCTTAAATCTTAATGATTAAATATTAATTGTTTTAATACTCTATTCTAATCTCTAATACAACGAACTGAATACCCCGTAGCATTACTGGAGTTGCCCCTTTCTACACTAATATCACTACAATAACCAATTCCTAAATAATAAGCACGACCTCCAATGTACGTTGTAGCAGACCAAAAATAAGCTCCAGACCCCATATATTTATGGCTAAAGGTATCAGAAGGAGTAGAATTCACATAGTCTTGGCTATATTCTCCTGCTGGCATCGCACCGAAGCCTGTGGAATTGTTGCTTGATTGAGGATTTCCTACACTATTACTAGTTATACAACTACGCCAACCAGAGGTTGAGGCCAAGGCTTTAGCCTTTCTACCACTTAAATCGTCTGTAAGCTGTGTCCATTCTGCAGAACTCGGCAGATGCCATCCATTTGGACAAATTCCCTGTACACCACTAGGATTAGTACTGCTACCACTTGCTCCGTCCATTGCCGCCGGCCAATTATACAGGTAACCATAAGTTGATGATTCGTTGTCACCTGGATAATAACGGTACTTAGCCGATGTGCTATATGTAGTTCCAAGTGTTGTATTTCCTTCATATCGTAAGTTTTCTGCCATCCACATCTGCGAACCTATTGTTACATATCTATAAATGTTGCCATCTCTTGAATCTATAAAGGTTCCATTCGAAGATGCCTCCCACTGTGCATATAACGTAATATCACAAGTCAAAGTTACGCTCTGTCCGTTTGTATATGCAACACCACTTCCATTTGCAGCTGTATTCCATCCTGTAAATGTGTAATAGGTTCTGGTAAATGTATTTGCTGTAAGTGCTTGTGCTACTCCTTGAGCATATATCTGTGATGCCATTGTCCCTGTGCCTCCATTGGCATTATAGGTTACGGTATAATATTCTTGTTGAGATGGATCTGTCGGTTCAGATGTGCCATTCCCAATATTGTTAGGATTATACACAGGGCGAACAAGTTGTCCATAACTACGCCTACGCGGTCCATTCATATCTGGCTCAGAACTATTATCAAATGCAAGAATTATAACACAATCCGTACTATTTATATTAAGGGATCCTGTATTATAATTGCAAGTACTACCTACATTTCGAATTTCACTATTATTATAATACCCACCTGCGGGGAAAAAAATACTATTGCCATTATTTCCTGTAAATTTACCCCCGTTCACACCACTCAGTGTAGTCCATTCAAAAGAACAATTATCTATGAGTTCCTGCATTTCAGTACTAGTCGGCATTCTCCAGCCATTGCTCCAGTTTGCCGTTGCAGCGTCATCAGAAGATTGTAGTGTAGTAAGGTTGTCTGTAAAGCCATTGTTGCCATTATTAGCATCATAACAATATTTGGTTAATGTTGTGTTACTTCCGTTACAATAACGATATGTACTCCAATTGTATGTATCTTTTGCGGTAGTTTCTCCCCAAGCAAAATAGTTTCCGTAATCTTCTGGGCGGCTTGCACCTACATTGCAGTTTGCCCAAAGTGTACCGCTTGGCAAACCAAGGTCAACAAATGCGTGACCACCCAACTGAACAACCATACTCAAAGAGTCGATAGTTGCCTGTAATGTTGCTATAATTTCATCAACATACTTTTTTGTTACAGCATCTTGGTTTTCAGTTGGGTCTGCTACATTTTTTATCTGCATATCACTGGCAGAATTGCTTATTGCAAGTACATCTGTCAACGACTGCATTTCATCAACAATATAATTTGCATCGTTCTCGAATGCGGAAACATTTGTCGGTACTATTGGGATTTCTGGACGGTTGGTCAAATTATTGTAATTGCCGTCAAATAATTCAGGCGTGTTTGTTATTTCCGAGTAGTCATAGGTAGGTTTGTTTTCTGCCTTTGCCCAAGCGGAAATTGTCGGGTCTGTTTCTGTGTAGGATGTCAAGTAGTTAGCATCGTTTTCGAATGCCGAAACATTTGTTGGTACAGTTGGAATTTCAGGACGGTTTGTCAAGTCGTTGTAGTCCTTGTCCCAGGCGTTGAACTGTGGGTCTGTTTCAGTATAGGAAGTCAGATAGTTCACATCGTTCTGGAACGCCGAAACATTTGTCGGTACAGTTGGAATTTCAGGACGGTTTGTCAAGTCGTTGTAATCCTTGTCCCAGGCGTTGAACTGTGGGTCTGTTTCAGTATAGGAAGTCAGATAGTTCACATCGTTCTGGAACGCCGAAACATTTGTCGGTACAGTTGGAATTTCAGGGCGATTGGTCAAGTCGTTATAGTCCTTGTCCCAAGCATTAAACTGTGGGTCTGTTTCGATGTAAGATGTCAAATAGTTAGCATCGTTGGTGAATGCGGAAACATTTGTCGGTATGGCTGGAATCTCGGGACGGTTTGTCAAGTCGTTGTAGTCCTTGTCCCAAGCGTTGAACTGCGGGTCAGTTTCTTCACTCAAAAATCCACTAACATCTGGCACATTTCCTGCCGACTGTGCATACATTGCATACGGCACAGACAGCAACTGGCTAACGCCTACAATTTCGTAGTTTTCGCCACCGTTAACATCGGTTTCGGTCTTCACAAAGTATGGTCCATTTGCCCAGTTGATTGCATAAAACTCATCATTGCTCGTACCATTACCGATTTCAATGGAAACCAAACCGTTGGCATTGGTCGTTGCCGAATGTGTTTCGGTATAAACCGCCTCGCCTTCTGTACTTCCCTGCAAAATGCTTACTCGCATTGAAATTTGCTGATTGACAACTAAATTATTATCACTTCCGCGAACTACCGCTTGGTAACTCATCACCTGCGGAACTTGTGCAAACGTAATTGCACTTAAAACGAGGCAGAATACTGCCACAAGAATATTTTTCTTCATCTTACCTAATTTTTTACGATTTTAAATGTTTTTACTTCTCTGTTTTGCTTTGTCACACGGATAAAATATGTTGCTGACGGCAGCGAGTTCATATCAAAACTTGTTTCCGATGATATTATCCGCTTCTGCAAAATCTCTTTGCCAGAAATGTCGTACATTGCACAGTCGAAGCCTTCAATGTCATCGCTTTCAATATGCAATGTCAGATAATCACTTGTTGGATTCGGGAATGCTGACAGCGAAATCACACCAGAAATAGCAGATTGCACATCGGTAACATCATAAATTTCGAAGGGTTGCTGTACTCCTTCGTTAGCTTGCCCAATCGCACCTATATTGGCAGAATAGAATGTCTGTCCGATAGAATAGCTAATACTCCCATAACTACCACCAGCCTCTCCGCCAGAAGCAACTACAACTTCTTGAGCAAATGCGTTGACACATACGACAAGTGCAATCAAAATCAAATATATTCTTCTCATATACATGTAATTAAATTGAAATCTACGAACAAATCTTGCACATACACAATTCTCCTATATTTTAAAAATCACGAACACAACGAACACTGACCCCATAACCCTTGTAGTTGTAGGCTCTGATGAATTCAGAGTCACTATTGGAAATAAATCGATAGTATGTGTTGCCGTTATCATACTCTGTAGCCGACCAAAAGTAGGCACTGTTGCCAAAGCCATTGTAGTCATCGTATGATTTGATACCGGCAGGTCGAGCACTGAAGCCTGTAGAATTGTTGTTTGCCTGAATGTTGCCTACGGCACAAGTAACCGAACTGCTGTTCCAACCATCATTATAAGCAAGCGACTTGGCAATGTTAGAAATATTACTGCCACAGATATACCCGTTTTGCGAATTCGAATGACTCAAATAGTATACAAGTTGTGACCATTCGGACTCGCTAGGCAAATGCCAACCATTGGGACAAATACCCTGTACGCCACTTGGATTGGTAGAACTACTACTTACACCATTCATTATTGCCGGCCAATTGTAAAGATAACCGTAGGTTGATACGTTTCTGCTGTTGTTGTTTGGATAATAGCGGTATTTTATTGTTGTACTTGCTGTACTTGTTGTTGTCCCTAAAGTCGTATTCCCTTCGTATCGCAAATTTTCAGCCATCCAGACCTGCGATCCTATTGTTACATATCTATAAACATTTCCATCCCTTGAGTCGGTAAATGTAACAGCGTCCCACTGCGCATATAATGTCATGTCCGCTGATACCGTTATACTTTGTCCATCGGTATATGTTATTCCAGAGCCATTTGCGGCTGTATTCCACCCGGCAAACGTATAGTTAGTTCTTGTAAATGTATTCGTCCTAAGGACTTGTGACATACCTGCATTAAATGTTTGTGAAAACATTGTTCCGCTACCACCATTGGCATTGAAGGTTACTGTATATGTTATAACCCTCCACTGTGCATACAATGTCATGTCCGCTGATACCGTTATACTTTGCCCATCGGTATATGATGTCCCAGAACCATTTGCGGCAGTATTCCATCCTGCAAACGTATAGTTAGTTCTTGTAAATGTATTCGTCCTAAGTTCCTGTGCCACTCCCTCTCTAAAAGTCTGCGGCTGCATAGTTCCGCTACCGCCATTGGCATTGAATGTCACTGTATAGGATTCATTTGAATTGTTTATGTTGCGGACAGGACGAACTGAGAACCCATAATAGCGTCCTCCGCGTCCTTCGTAAGTGTTGGCAGTATTCCCAGATCCAGAAGAAAATGCTATACGATATGCATGGTCGGAAGAACTAGTGTACAGTAAGCTAGACCACAAGTAACCGTATGAGCCAGAATTGACTAAATTACTTCCGTCTAGATAACCAGCGGCAGGAATAAAAATAGTATTGCCATTTGTACCTGTGAATAATCCTCCAGATACTCCGTTCTGGGTTGTCCATCTCACAACACAATTGCTGATCAACTCATTTAACTCTGCCAAAGTAGGCATACGCCAATTTGTTCCCCAGTTGGCTGTCGCTGCATCATCTGTCGTTTGGATAACAGTGAGGCTGTCAGTGTAACCATTATATCCATAACTTGCATCATTACAGTACTTAGTTAAAGTGCTGTTGCTACCATTGCACCAACTATATGTATTCCAACTGTAATTGCTTTTGACGGATGTTTCTCCCCAAGCGAAATAATCGCCGTAACCTTCGGGAGTGTCGGCTCCCACATTGCACGTTGCCCACAATGTTCCGCTCGGAAGCCCAAGGTCAACGTAAGCATGGTCGGACACTGCTTCCCACTGTGCATATAATGTCATGTTTGCCGATACAGTTATGCTCTGCCCATTTGTATATGCTGTACCTGAACCATTTGCATCAGTATTCCATTCTGCAAACGTATAGTTGGTTCTTGTAAACGTATTCGCTCTAAGCGTTTGTGCCATTCCCTCCCTAAAAGTCTGTGGTAGCATAGTACCGCTGCCACCATTGGCATCGAAGGTTACTGTATATGTGGTAACCGTAGGAGCATTGGTAGCGAGTACCGGACGCACAGAATGACCCGAATATCGCTGTCCATAATCATACATATAGCAGTCGTAATCTGATGCAAAACGTAAGTACCATGCATAATATGGGTGGTTCTCATCAATAGAACTAGACCAATAGCGTCCGCCATATCCATCCGAGTTTAGCGAAGAATTGTTATGATCACCAGCTGCTGGCAAGAAGATTGAATTTCCATTAGTTCCTGTAAACAGTTGCCCGTTTACACCATTCTGTGTAGTCCAAGTAATTGTGCAATTTGTCATGAGTTCGTTCAGTTCGTCGTAAGTAGGCATTCTCCATGCACTTCCCCAATTAGCCGTAGCAGCATCATCGCTAGCATCCAAAGTCAGCAAGTTGTCTGTAAAACCATTATAACCATAACTAGAATTGTTGCAGTACTTTGTCAAAGTGCTGCTGCTACCATTGCACCAACTATATGTATTCCAATTGTAATTGCTCTTGACTGATGTTTCCCCCCAAGCAAAATAATCGCCGTAACCTTCGGGAGAGTCGGCACCGACATTACATGTAGACCACAGAGTGCCGCTTGGCAATCCGAGGTCAACATAATCATGTCCGTTCAATTGTGTTTCAACAGTTTCAAACGTTTTAATGTTTCCGTATGCAGTGCCCACATTATTGGTCGCATACGCTCTATAATAATAGGTAATGCCTATGACAAGCCCTGCAATATCCACAGAATAGCGACCTGTTCCAACACCGCATTGCTCACCAATAGAGAGATTAGTAGGGCTAGTACCATATACAAAGCCACGCGCTATTATCTCATCATTGCCATCACCAGTAATCTCACCATTGAGAGTTGCACTAGTTGTTGTTACATTTGTTGCATTGCCAGTAACCACTGTAGGTAATGTCGCTGATGTGTCATCGTTAGGAATTCGAACAGCACGTATAGAATGTCCCGAGTAACGATAACTGGTATTCATGTAGCAACTGCTTGAACTGAAATAAAGATACCTTGCATAAGAACCTGTAGAAGGTGTACTTGACCTATAATATCCTGCCGAACCTACCTCATCATTGTTACTGTTATTCATGGTGCCGGCTGCAGGGAGGAAAATACTATTGCCATTTGAACCGACAAACAATCGTCCTCTTATCCCATTTCGACTAGTCCATGTCACAGTACAATTGGCGTTCAATTCATATAATTCATCGTATGTCGGCATACGCCAATTCGAACCCCAGTTAACATTTGCCGCATCAGCACTTAAAGGCAATACACTACTGCCCGTATATGTATAGTTCGAAGATGTATATGAATTTTTCGTTGAAGTTTCCCCCCAAGCATAAAAATCCCCGTAACCTTCGGGAGTATTTGCACCAAGATTGCATGTCGCCCACAAAGTGCCACTTGGCAGACCAAGATCAACGTATCCGTGTGATTCCGTTCTAAACGAAAGTGTATCGCCCATACCAACCCCAGCGACATTGCCAGCAAATGCACAATAATAGTATGTTGTACCTTCCGAAAGATTATGAAGCAATCCGCTAAAATCAGTATTGACCGAAGAAACTGACAATGTAGAGGAAAGTTCGTCTAACGAAGTACCATAGTAGAATCCGCAGGATGTAATTTCTGCTCCTCCATCCAAAATTACGCTGCCATTGAGTACCACATTTGTTGCACTTATTGTTGGCAACGAAGTGACAACTGTCGGAACAGCAACAGAATCGGTAGTGAACGTCAATACTTCGCCAACACCATAGCCAATCCTATTGCTAGCATAAGCACAATAATAATATGTGGTACGTGGTGAAAGACTCTCAACCCTAACACTAAAATAGCTTGCACTATCCATTGTTGCCGATATGACATTGGACAAATTGTCGGACGATGTTCCGTAATAGAATCCGTATGTGGCTATTTCTGCCTCGCCATCATAAGTAAGACGGCCTCTCAATTTGGCTTCTGTTGCACTTATATTTTCCGCAGTTGCAGTTTCTACAGTAGGAATTACCATAGGAATTGTTGTAAATGTTAGCGTATCGCCATATCCTACACCTACGGCATTTACTGCGTATGCACAATAGTAATATGTTGTACCATCGGCAAGATTTTCAAGCGTACCGCTGAAATAATTTGCACTATCCATCATACCCGACAGTGTATTTGAAAGTTCATTGGCTGATGTTCCATAATAAAATCCATACGAAATTATTTCTGCTTCGCCATCATAGACAACATTTCCTTTCAATTTGGCTCCTGCCGCACTTACATTTTCCGCAGTTGCAGTTTCTACAGTAGGAATTACCATAGGAATTGTTGTAAATGTTAGTGTGTCGCCATATCCTACACCAACTGCATTTTCAGCGAATGCACAATAGTAGTATGTTGTTCCATCGATAAGATTTTCAAGCGTACCGCTAAAATAATTTGCGCTGTCCAGCGTTCCCGACAATGTATTGGAAAGTTCATTGGCTGATGTTCCATAATAAAATCCAAACGAGGTTATTTCTGCTTCCCCATCCGAAATAATATTGCCACTTATTATGGCACCGGACACACTTACATTTTCCGCTTCTATGGTTTCAATATTAGGTATAAGTCTTTGGGTTGTAGTAAAAGATTGCACTTCACCAATCCCCACACCAGCACTGCTAATAGCAAATGCGCAATAATAATATGAGGTATTTTCGGCAAGATTTTCTATAAGACTACTGAATACATTCTCGACCAAAGCAGACTGTACAACATTTGAAAGATCATCGGTTGAAGTTCCGTAATAAAATCCGCAAGATGTTATTTCTACTCCGCCATCAAAAATTACACTGCCATTAAGTATTGCCGAAGAAAATCTGATGTCTGTTGCCGCAACAGTCACTACTTGTGGTTTAAAGATATATGTAAAATGCAGGGTAATATGCTGGTTTACAACCTGCGGTTGGGAAACGATCTCGCTTGGCACAACATTACCGTCAATAAATGCATAGCCGACATATTCCATGTTATCACCAAGCACAAATTCATTTGTAGTGGATAGTTTTGCTGAAATGACATTGCTTGTACCTGCATACTTGATAAAATTGTTGCACCCACTACCAACATTAACCATCCTGATTGAATAAGTTTTTGTCCCTGCCACAGCATTTAGCATATATGTCTGCGAAGTTGCTGCCGAAATATCAAATGTGTGCGTTCCCGCTTCCAATTGTCCAGAAAATTCAGCATATACCCTACCATTTAAATCAATGAGCATCATCCCAACATTTTCCGTCTTGGATATTGTAAGTTCAACTTTCGTCTCGCAGTCGAATGGATTAGGAACATTTTGAGACAAACCTTGATCTTGCAGATTACTTTCTTCTGTAAAAGTCGGATTGCCACCCAAAACGACAATAGTGTCAGGATAAAATATCGTTTCTGTCCAATCTCGAGTTAAATTTGTAACTTTAACACTATCAAATCTCTGATATGCAGTATCATTCAACATACCAGTAAAACGAACTGTAATTTCCTGAGCAAATGTGCTTATACATACAACAAGTGCGACCAAAATCAAATAAAATCTTTTCATATTTACTTATTCAAATCTTTAGTTTCAACATTTCCAATCCTCGCCTACTCTCGTCCAGCTTTTCGGCTTCCGCTGCTATCGTTTGCGCTTGGAGTTAGGCAACAAAAAAGCCCGCACTCCAATCCCATCTCGAAGTGAAGGCTCTGGTATGCCCGAAGTAAAGATAAGAAAACAGTGCGTGCTGGATGCACGCAGCGTACTTTCCCGTCTTACTTCGTTTGGAATTTACCAGATTCTCACTTTCAGACAGACGGTATCGCTACCGATAATATGTGTCGCAAATATACACATTTTTTAATTTCAGCAGACAAGCGTTGCTTTTTTTGCAGAAAAAAAATCGGTACTGCTTTCCTTTGCAAAGGTAGGAAGTATATAAGGAACGGACTTGGTACTTTTCGGTACTTATTTTTGCAGTTAAAAGTTAAGAGTTAATAGTTAAAAGTTGGCGAAGTTGGAAAAACGGCAAAAACTATCAGTTTTTAGGTTGAAAAAACGGCACTATTTTGCGTAACACAAAATCACTCAACCATTTATGACTACAAATACAAAACAGTAACCACAATTACGGTAATAGCCATTACTATTTTATAAAACAACAGATATAAAATTGTATATCAACCTTTTACATATCATCTAACGAAAGAGAACCCAAATGAAGTTTCATCTTTGCCAGTTCTGGTGTCTGCGCTAGCATTACATTTACTTTCTCCTTCAAAACCTTTGCATTGTACTTGTCCTCACGCTTTTTGAGTTCGTAAATCCATGCCTCCTTGGCAATCGGGTCGACGACAACAAGGTCTATCTCGTTTGTGCCTTTCCTGTCCCACCACTTGCCAACAATGTATTTGCCCTTCTCCGCAAACTTGGTTGCAAAATAGCGTTCCATCATAAAACCAGAAACGGTGCTGTAGTCGCGCTCAATAATGGCTGCTAACGATTTCAGCGCATTGTTCTCTACAAGCGACTGGTATTTGTAAAAGAAGCGGAACCAGAAAATCAGAAAACAGTCGTTGAGCTGGTAGCGGACTTTCTTGCTGTTTGGCTTCGAGAATATCGGCAACGACTTGGTAATTAGCCGGTAATAGTTCTCCAAACGAATCAGGTAGCTGCCAATGTTGTCAAGTCCCAGCTCGTCCTCAATTTCGGCACGGGTTTTCATTCCACTGGCTATACATACAAGGATGGAAAAATAAGTGGCATAGTCGGAGCCAAATTCTTCTATCAGAATGTTTTTGCCTTCGGTGATAAACGGCGAATTTTCCATTGTTAGTGCCGCAAGCATCTTGTCTTTCGTAACATTCCCATTGTCAAGCAACAGCGACACATACCACGGCACGCCCCCCGTAATGCTGAACAATGCCAGCAAATCCTCGGCAGTGTAACTAGGATTGAAGTCCGCCAGAATGTCTTTCAGTATGGAAGAGGAAAACGGGCGAAGCGTCATCTGCGCATTGGCACGACCAAACAGCGGCTCGTTGTAGTCCTCGAATATTTTCTTCATCAGTGTGAACACGGAACCGCTGATTATCAAGTTCAGACGGCTGTTTTCCCTATATAAGTCCCAGTCGCGCTGAATGTCGCTGTATATGGATGGATTCACTTTCAAGAAGTTCTGAAATTCGTCAATTATCAAGGTAAAAGGTCTTTTCTCCGACAGTTGCATAACAATACGGAATACTTCTGGGAACGAATTTACCCTGCCGATTACCGGATAACCTAACTTTCTGCCAATTTCATCCATAAAATCCTGGCACAAAAGCGGTTCTGTCTTTTTTCCGACAAAAAAGTACAGCACGGTTTCGTCTCCGCACTTCAACGCCAGCTCGGTTTTGCCTATGCGCCTGCGTCCCATCAGAACCGTCATTCTTGCCTCGTTTCTGCTCTGCTGAAGCACATTTTTCAGTTCTTCCTGCTCCTTTTCCCTATTGTAGAATTTCATAGCATTATTTTTTTAGTAAACAACATTACGGTAATAGCCATTACTATTTCGCAAAAGTACATATAATTTTCGGAACAGCAAACATTTATATGATTTTTTTGAAGTTCTATTGTTAGAGTTTTATAAAATTATCTATTTGCATTTAAATTGCTTTTTTAAGTAACTTTCCTTTAAACAATTCATAACGCATTTTATCTTCTAATAATGATTGCTTTCGTTAATTCCCAATTTATATATATTTTTGCAAAAAAATATAGCTATATCATTGCCGATATATGCGTTTATTTATCTTAATTTTTTACTATACTATGATCATGGAATTTGTAGCTTCCTTAGTTTCCTCTGAATGGGCTTTTTGTTCATTATACATTGATAATACCAAATACATCTAACATGAAAGCAACAAGAATCATAATCCGCACAATATTGATACTGATAGTGGCAATCGTTGCACTAGTATGTGGGTATGTTGCCTATCTCCAGATAAACTATTACCGCATAGAAGACGGCATTGAACTTACTGTTTGCAATCAATGTAGCAATATCGTAGAAACAGGCAAACAATATACAGTGATGACATACAACATCGGATTCGGCGCATACGACCACGAATTTTCGTTTTTCATGGACAAAGGACGTATGAACGACGGCAATGAAGTAAATGGAATCTATGGCAAGGGACGAAGCAAGGAATCGGTGGAAAGGAACACGCATGGCACCAAAAGCCATATCGAAACTCACAATCCCGACTTCTGCATTCTGCAGGAAGTTGATACTGCCTCTACAAGAAGCTTTTTCATCAATCAACGCGACATAATTGAGTCTGCATTCGAGAACTATTGCAGCGTATATGGAGAAAACTTCCATAGCCCGTATCTTTGTTATCCATTGAACGATCCTCACGGAAGCGTTCACGCAGGACTTCTCACTCTTAGTCGCTATAAAATCGACAAAGCAACACGACACAGCTATCCGGTTGACGATAGTTTCATAACCAAGTTCTTCGACCTAGACCGTTGCTTTGTCGCAACCAGAATACCAACCGACACAGAAAAAGAACTTGTATTGATAAACAACCACATGTCGGCATACGACGAAGGTGGCCTAATCAGACAACAGCAGATTGAACTTTTACGCAACATAATTGTCGAAGAATATAGGAACGGCAACTACATTATTGTCGGTGGCGACTTCAACCATGCACTCTGTGGTACAGAAAAGTCATTCGCCAGCCAGCAACAAGTTCCAGAATGGGTATCCGTAATGCAAGATAGTGAGATTCCGGAACATTTCAGAATTGTTGAAGCCAATAACATTAAGGAGGTGCCTACATGTCGCAGCACCGACATTCCATATTCAAAGGGAATCAACTACACTTCCGTACTCGACGGCTTTATTATTTCAGACAACATAGAGGCCGAGGCATTTAACTATGATGCAGACTTCATGTATAGCGATCACAATCCAGTAATAATGAAATTTGTGTTGAAAAAATAATGATAGCACAAGCACATATCCGCCATAAAAAACAACATTTGCACTGCTAAAAATTATAACGATGAAAATTATCTGCATAGGAATGAACTACAAGGCGCACATTGCCGAACTAAACCTTCCGTATCCCGAAGCACCCATCTTCTTTATGAAACCCGATTCTTCGCTTTTGAAGGGCAACAAGGTCTTTTTTATCCCCGATTGGACGGAAAATCTGCAGTACGAACTTGAGGTTGTGTATCGCATTAGCCGTTTGGGCAAGCATATACAGAAGAAGTTTGCCTACCGCTACTACGATGCAGTAGCACTTGGTCTCGACCTTACCGCTCGCGACATTCAGGAAGATTGCCGTCGCCGTGGTTTGCCGTGGGAAATATGCAAGTCGTTCGACGGTTCGGCGGTGCTGTCGGAATTCGTGCCTTTGGAGGAGCTGCCCGACAAGGACAGCATTGATTTCCGCCTTCTGCGCAACGACGTTGAAGTTCAGCACGGCAACACTTCCGATATGCTTTTCTCCATCGATGATATTATTGAGCACGTGTCGAAGTATATGACGCTTAAAATCGGTGATTTGATATACACAGGCACTCCGCTTGGTGTTGGCAAGCTCGAAATCGGCGATAAGCTCAAGGCCTATATGGGCGAGCAGAAACTGATTGATATGAAGGTGAAATGAAAGGGCTAAAAGGCTAAAAGAAGACCAGACTAACAGAAGACCAGACTATCTGTCTTCGAGCCTGTTAGCCTTCAAGCACTCAAATCATCAAATCATCAAATTTTCAAATCCTCGAATCTTCAAATCCTCAAACGGCTTTAGCCACAGAACGGCGCAGCCCTCAACGAAGTTAAACCTTAACCCGCGTAGCGAACTTTCACTTAATTTCTCAAATCTTTATTGTGAAATTTTTTTCGTTTGGAAAATAATCAGTATGTTTGTGCTTGAGAACAACGCGTAATGTTTGTCCGTTAAAATATTGATTATGAACAACAACAAAAAGACTGATACAATACGAGTTGACAAGGATTCCTTCCGGTTTAATGTTGACATTTACATTTTCAAGGAGAGGGAAAACTACATATCATATTGCCCGTCGCTTGACATTTGCTCGTCTGGTGTGGACTTCAACGATGCTTTAAAGAACTTTTACGAGGCATTTGAACTGTATGCCGACTACTGGGTCGAAAATGGCACTTTGGAGGAAGATCTTGTTGCTCACGGATGGAAAGATGTGGCATAAATCCTTTGCCTGAATTTGTTATTAAGAATAATCTTGCAGTGATTGGCGTATCAAAAAAGGAATTCCTTGACATTTTGGAATCTCTTTAAGCACTTGCTGTTTCTACAATCATTAAATTTCTGAATCTGTACAATCGCGTCATGGCGCGATTCAACAAGAAACGGGCGTTAGCCCATGAAACCTGAAACAGCGCAGCGAGAAACGCCGCAGGCATAGAAACGGCTTTATCCCCTGTACAGGCGCAATTCATTGCGTCTCAGAAACGGCTTTAGCCATCAAACGGCGCCAGCCATTGAAACGGGCGTAGCCCATCAAACGCCGCAGGCATTCAAACGGGCCTTTAGCCCCTGAAACTTTTTCCCCTTTTCTCTTTGCTTTCTTCCACCAATCTATTATTTTTGTCCCGTAAAATTTACGCAATGTCGAACTTAAAAAACATTTGCCAATGAAATAGAATTGACGGAAATTCGCAACGCAAAAAATTAATAATTGAAATGCTTAATTCGTTAAATAATTTTAAAATCATATCAATGAAACAATTAATTTTCACATTCATTCTCGCCACTCTCTGTGGAATCTCGGCATTTGCTCAAGACTTTTTGTCGGTAGATGCTTCTTTGTCTAAAGACAATATCAGTCAGACCAAGCAGAAATCTAATTCCCAAAGGAATATAAAATCCAATTCCCAAAGGAATATAGAATATGCTATTTGGTCTTGTACTTTCGAAGAATCAACTCCACTCTATACTACTGGTCAGCTTTCTTCAAGTCAAGCTAACTGGGAACTCCAGACATTGTCAACCAACGATGGTGGAACATACTACTGGAATTTGAACTATCTTCCGGATGATCTCTATTCTGAAACCCCTGACC
>Ga0265299_10000958_pt1 | contig 34922 bp, 30 predicted proteins | sample AusTroGonzalo_MG_4_FD_193485 | JGI IMG/M metagenome (GOLD analysis project Ga0265299, IMG submission 193485) | Bovine rumen microbial communities from tropical cattle in Woodstock, Queensland, Australia - Gonzalo_02 | ecosystem: Host-associated > Mammals > Digestive system > Stomach > Rumen ... | reverse complement strand
AGTTTGAGAGGTTCTGCCTTGACAGTTCAGGCGGCAGCGTCGCACCGTCCGATCCCGAACCGCTCCTGATGCAGGGCGGGAAGGTATCAATCTCGTGACTTGTCTTTTTACTAGAAATTGCCCAAAATAAGTGAAGTGTCAGGGATAGAATTAGGAAAGTAATTATCAAGGAAACTGATTAATGGAGAATGAGAACTTAGATCAGAAAATTGATCAGAAAACAGAACAGACCATACCGCAGCCGGTAAGCCGCCCTTCTGAAAAAGATAAATTCAGAAACTATAGAACGGCGCTGGTCGTTTTGTCGATCCTGACTCTCGCGAGCGTTCTGTTCTCAGGAATCCAGTCTATATATATATTCAAATTAAATACCGGCAGTGCCGGAATAATGTCTTACATGAGAGGCGCGCAGACGGCAGCTACTGACGAGACGGCTCCTGCAAGACCTGTCAGCTCCGATAATCTTCCGGATCCCTGGTTCTCATTGGAAGAAGCTGCTTCCATAGCTTCACCCGACAAGACCACTTTATCTGTAGTGGATATCTTCAAGAAGGTAAGCCCTGCGACAGTCCCTCTCAGCATCGTTTCCGTAGATAACGGCAAAGAAACCAAGATCGGTTCAGGTACGGGATTCATAATCACTGAAGACGGATACATCGTTACCAACGAACACGTTGTCATCCTGGCTGATGAGACTATCACCACATATTACGTCAACGTCATTCTGCCTGATGAGACAGAACCTGTCAGGGCAGAGGTTGTAGGATCTGACGTCCAGACTGATATCGCAGTTCTTAAGGTTGATACAGACAGGAAGCTTCCGTGCGTTACGCTCGGTGATTCTGACCAGCTTCAGGCAGGAGAGCTTGCAGTAACCATCGGTAATGCAATGGGTAATTTTGATGACTCTGTCACTGTAGGCGTTATTTCCTCGCCGAGCAGAGAGATCAACCGCAACGGCTATTATGTCGACATTATCCAGATCGACGCTGCGATCAATCCGGGCAACAGCGGCGGACCGCTCATCAATTCGTTCGGTGAAGTAGTCGGAATAACTAATGCAAAGATCGTATCTTCGACTGCGGAGAATGTAGGATTTGCCATCCCGATCAATTCTGTTACGAAGATAATCGAAGACCTGATCAACTACGGCAAGGTCATCGGCCGTGCTTATCTCGGAGTATCCGTTAAGTACGTGTCTGACGATTCCTATTACGGTGCTAATGGCGGAGTTTATGTCGCCGAGATCGTTAAGGGCGGACCTGCAGATCAGGCCGGATTCATGATAGGTGACAGGATCATATCAATGGACGGCGTTGAAATAACACAGTCCAGTGATATTATTAAGGTGCGCGACGCACATGAGGTCGGTGAATTCATTGAAGTCGTCATTGAACGAGACGGCGAGAAGATCACCTTAAATCTCGAGATAGGCGATAGCGCAGATTATTAACCGCTAATTTATACCAAAAGGAAGTTTTAATATGGCAAACAGAAACAGCAAAATCGGAACCAAGATCCTTGCATGGATATTGATCGGAGCTATGATCTTAACTTTTGTTTGCGCGGTAGTAGTGGTGCTTGTCCAGCAGGCCAATTACGCTTCTCTCGGTTTCTAAGCCAATCTGTTAACTTAAGGAACGTCCTTAATCTGGCTTAATCCGTCCTCGTTGAATTCATAAGTGTATTCTTCAGCTTTTGTAGTGATGAACACCTGATAGTTGTTCATTCTAAGGAAGCTGTTTACTCTGTCATACCATTCCGGATTAGGCGATTCTGATACGTAATAAACTACATAGAACATGCCGTCGATCTCAATCAGGGTCTTGTCACCCAATTGCCTCTCGGGCGCAAAGATCCAGTTCGCGAGTTCTTCCTGATATTTAGCCTTGTAGATGGCACTGTCGTGAATAACGGACAGCTGGCCTGCGAGGATATAGTCGTTATAGAGGTTCTCAACTTCGTTGCAGCTGTCAGCGTCTTCAATGTAGTCGTAGATCTCCTGAGCCAAAGCCTGTGTAGCTGCGATGTCGGGTGTCATGCCGTCAGGTGTCTGGCCACTTGCCGTGATGATGTAGCAGTTGCGCATCTGCTCGGACATGCGGACTCTGGATACGAATACGAGGATGATGGGGAAGCCGTCTTCATCGGGGATGATTGTGGCATCACCGTCAACTCTTGCCTCGTCGAAGAGCCATGCTCTGAAATCAGTGTGCGTGATATCTTCGTAACGGCAGTTAGCGATGAGAGTAGAGTCGGGCTGTGACAATGTGTTTGCGGATACGCCCGAGAAGTAAGGAGCAGCACAAGCCTCGAATGTTGAAGGATCGTGATTCATCTTATCGATGATCTCCTGAGCGCGGAGGTTAGCCGTGTCGATGAATGCCTGTTCTCTCTGTTCGTATGTGATTCTCAAGAGCTTATAGCTTACGAGATCGTAGATGTTTCTGGACTGGCTATATGCATTCTCAGCCTGTTCGTCTGTAGCTGAGAGCTGGATGAGCTTCTCGCCGTCAGCGTAATCTTCTGTGAAGTACTTCTTGGCGAGGGTGTTGATGATGACCTGCTCGTCCACCTGGTTTCCGAAAACACCCTTGATGTATGTGTCGAGCGGAACGCCGAGCTCGTCAGCCTTACCCTTGAGCCAGTTGATGTAAGCGTTGGCACGGTCGTAGTGAGCCTTCTCGATCTCATAACCCTGGCTTGTGGCGTCATCGTACAAGATCTCCATCTTCTGGAGGTCCTGGGCGGTAACGTATCTGAAGTAATCTCTGTATGTAGCGAAGTTCTCATCGTCAAGGTAAGGGGATGAGAGCATCTTCTCTGTATCTGCAGCGAAGAGGTCAACACCTTCGCTCAAGAGCTCATAGTGGTACATGAAGCTGAACTCGCCGCTTGAGATATCTCTGCCGTTGATGGACAGGGGGCTGATGAACGATTCGTCCATGCCGGTATCAAGTGCGAATGAGATGATTGCAATTGCTGCAACTAAGATAATGCCGAAGAGTACGAATGCGATTCCCGCATTTCTCCTGCGCTTGCCCTGTTCAATAGCCGCTTCGTTCTTATCGAGATTGATCTCTGTAGGAATATCCTTGGTCTTTACCTCAGGCTCTGCTGCCTTGCTGTTCTTGCTCTCGGGGAGCGAAGGCAGATCCGGAACTGCAGCGGTGTCTGTGGGCTTACCCGTAAGAAGCTCGGGATCGATGTCAGCCAAGTCATTTAACGTAACGCCCTTCTGAGGCTCAGGAATCGGTTCTTCCATGAAATCATCCGTAGGATTGCCTTCGGACGATTCCAATACTTCGTTATCAGTAAACTGCTCGCTTACCACAGGCTTGCGCGCGGATTTATTGTCGTTATTCTTTTTGTTCTTACCCTTCATGTAGTCAAACCCCACATTAATTTATATATATAGATAATGGTTAATGACACTCTACCATAAAAGACAAAACAATTAGGGCAAAGTATGCTATTATTAACACGTTTGTAATCTAATAAAAATAATAGAGGTCCTATGTGGGGAAAAGATAGCGCGATACTGAAGGAAAAACGTGGCACTTTAGCGGAATGTTGGCCACAATATCTTCTGGCATTTTTGTTCCCGACACTGACGGTCCTCGCGGCTTTTGCGGTTACGGGATGCTATCCTTTTGGCGAGAGAACCATCCTTACTGTCGACCTCTATCATCAATATTGTCCTTTTCTCGTAGCATTCAGAGACAAGTTCTGGGCGGGCGAATCGCTTTTCTACAGCTGGAATGACGGTTTGGGCCAGGAATACTTTGCCGCATATGCCAATTATGCAGCAAGCCCCCTTAACATTTTCGCGATATTCTTCACAGCGAAGACAATGCCCGTATTTATCGCACTTATCACATGCATCCGTGCGGGTCTTTCTTCGATATTCATGCTCAAATTCCTGTCAGCCAACGACAATAAGCGCATTGACAACATTACCGTTATCTTCGGCGCTTCTTATGCTTTGTGCGGCTGGTATATCTCATTTTTCTGGAACATCATGTGGTGTGACGGTGTCGTCTTGCTGCCGCTTATCATGCTCGGTCTTCGAAAACTCTTCCTCGAGAGACGTTGGGGACTTTATACCGCGAGCCTTGCGGTTGCCATAATCAGCAACTACTATGCAGGCTACTTTATCTGCCTGTTCCTGGTGTTCTTCGCACCTTGTTATTACATCTGCATCTTCTCGAGAGAAAAGCCCAAGGGCGACCCTCAGAGACTTTGTGTTAAGACTTTCTTCGGTTCCGCGATCCGTTTTGCCGTATCGAGCCTGCTCGCAGCAGCGGCATCCGCAGCGGTTACCGTTCCGACATATCTGATCTTGCAGCACTGCTCAGCTACTGGCAATGAGTTCAAGCCGGACTATAACCTGCAGACGAGCCTTTTCGACTTCTTCGGAAGACTCATGGTCGTCGCTAACCCGAACATCAGAGACGGTATGGCTAATGTCTATTCCGGTCTCATTGTCGTTCTGCTGCTGCCGCTGTTCTTCATGCTTCCTTCAAAGACAGGCATCAAGCTCAAGCACAAGATCGTATTCGGTCTTTTGCTGTTCATCATGTATCTGAGCTTTACAAACCGTTCGCTCAACTTCATCTGGCACGGATTCCACTTCCCGAACCAGATCCCGTACAGAGAATCCTTCCTCATGAGCTTCCTGCTTGTATTTATAGGATTCCTCACGATCAGGCGAATCAGGGCCCTGGGCGCCAAATACGTCAGCGGAGCGGTCTTGAGCTCTGCCGCGTTCCTTGTTCTTTTCGAGAAATTCGGAACAGGTAACGAAGGCTATATCCAGATCGGCGTAACGCTGCTGTTCCTCATTATCCAGGGTGCGGCGCTTCACACTGTAAGCAATACAAATTCCAAGAAGAGTGAGTTCTTCTGCGAGACGCTCCTCACGGTCACCATGATGGTCGAGATGTTTGCCGCTTCTCTTGCAACCATCGGTCTTGTAGCCGTTCACGAGGGCTTCACGAGCTATGCTCCTTACGGCAAGAATAAGGATGAAGTTGCCACATATGCCGCTACGGTTGAGGGCACGGACGGTCACATGAACTTCGAGCGTTCAGAGCTCTTCCCGAACAACGTATGCGACCTTCAGTCGCTTTACGACGTTAAGGGTCTTTCCATCTTCTCCTCAACGGCCAGAGAGAACTTCGTAAGATATATGAGAAACTTCGGTTTCCATAACAACAATATCAACGGTCTGCGCAACTCGGGTCTTACCCGTGTAACTGCAACGCTTCTTTGCGTCAGGAACCTCATCGAGACCGATAAGACACAGTCTGTACCGGCAGTGTTCTCAAAGGAATACACCAATGACGTAATCACTTCATGGGCCAATTACGATGCGTTAAGCGTCGGCTACATGGTCGATCCCGCAGTCCTTGATTACGAGCCCAATTGGGACGATCCCAACACATTCACCAAGACGAATACGTGGATCACCAGAATGGGCGCAGGCGACGTCTATAAGCCCGTAACCCTCAATGTTCTTTCCTCGTCAGGCATGACGACATCTGACAACAGGAACAGCTGCCTCGTATATAACGCAGCTAATAACGCAAAAGATTACGTAATTACGCTCTCTGTCACGGAAGCTGACATCGGTTCTGATGTTTATGTTTACATCAACGCTAAGAAGGGCGGAACCGTAGTCGTTACGAACGGCACAAACAGACAGGAATTCGAGATCAGAAGCTACCAGATAATCACGTTAGGCGTATATAACGGCGCTCCCATCGAGGTTACCGTCAAGTATCACGAACAGCCCGGATCTTCCGTCTTCGTTTACGGCTATCAGTTAGACCAGGAAGGCTATCAGAACATGCTCTCCGTCTTGGGCGACGAGCAGTTCGAAGTATCTTCTTACGATGCGACTTCCATCTCAGGTCACATCGATGTTCTCGAAGACGGACTCCTGTTCTTAACGATCCCCTATGCTGAAGGCTGGACAGCTGAAGTAGACGGCAAAGAGGTAGAGATCGTTCCCGTACAGGATGCTCTGATGGGCATCATGCTCGAGAAGGGCAGCCACGACATTACGCTCAAATATACTCCGGCAGGATTTAAGGCCGGTCTGGCAATAAGCTCTGTTGCCATCGTTACGATAATTACCATCTCGGCAGTCTCAGTCGTATTGGACAAGAACAGGAAGAAGAAAGCACTGGCTGCTGTTGCAGTTCCTGCCTCAGCACCTGCCGCTGTCCCTGAGGCCGCAGAAGGTGGTGAGATCATAGAGGAAGTTCCTGTCTCAGAGATCCTGACGGAAACTTCTGCACCTGTTGAAGAAGCTCCTGCCGAGGAAGCTCCGGCAGATGAAACTCCCGCTGCACCCGAAGAGGCGCCCGCAGTTGTTATCGAGGAGTCTCCGAAAACAGAATCTTCAAAAGAGCCTGCTCAGGCAGAAGCACCCTCCGAAGATCAGCCTGAAGAATCAGGCGAGAAACCTAAGCCGGAGGCTGATAATGATTAAGACAACAGGAAAGCTCCGCACCGCTGATGGCGTGGTTTTCTGTTTTCTCGCGTCAGTCATTATCGCTGTCGTCGCATTGAATTTCGGTCTGCTGACTGAACCCGGCAAGATCCTTCCCCAAGCAATTTCCATGCGCTCTGAAGAGATGAGCGAGAACATAATTCATGGAATTGAACTGGCTTCTGAAGATATCAGACTGATCCGTTCGGGAGTCGGATTTACTGACGCCTGGAGACTTCTGACATTCATCCATTTGGATCCGTTCTTCTATCTGGCGTGCCTTCTTCCCGAGATCGCTTCAAGGACCGTTCTCCTTATAGGCTTTTATATAAGATTCGGACTTTGCTGCTCTGCGATGTATTTCTTCCTCTCGCAGCACATTAAGCTCAAGAGGCTCCCTTCGGCACTTCTTGCCGTAATGTATACATTCTCTTCGCAGATCATATTCACGGCGCAGTTCGCGTCGATCATGAACATGGCGATAATGATCCCTGTTCTGATGTCTGCATTTGATTCTTACCTGCAGAAGAGGACGTGGACATCTTATTCTGTCGTATGTTTCTGCGCATTCGGTCTTGCTGCCACAGGCGGATTCGGAGTTATCACCGGCATGCCTGCGATGGTATTCATCAGCCTTTTGATGTGCATCAGTCTTTATAAGACATTTAAGATGGCATTCACTTCATGGATCAGGCTTTTGGCAGGACTCTTCATCGGACTTGTCCTTGATATGGCTTTCCTTATCCCGGGATTAAGCCCCTTAAATATTGCAGTTGACGTTAAGACGAGCTTTGATAACGCCCGCGTAACATATAAAGTTTTCGACCTTATTCGAGGAATGTTCCTGCTCCGTTCAGGCAACATCTCAGTGGTAGGACTTCCGATCTTCTATATCGGAATGTTCACGGTTGCCGGAATCGTTGCATTCATGCTTAATGAACAGATCCCGGTAAGGCTTAAGGTGGCTTCGGCATTGATCCTTACGGTCATTCACGCAACCTGTGCTTCTTCATTTGTTAACGAGACTATAAGCGTCTTCGGCGTTGCGCCGACAATAAACGCTTCCAGACTGATCTGCCTTGAGGCGGTATTGTTCTTTATCGCCGCCATTGGCATTAGAAACATAAGGAATCTTAAAAAGGGTGAATTCATCGCGATCGCGCTTATCCCGATGTTCTTCCTCCTGATATCAGGAGTATCCGCAACAGGAACATCGCTTGCAAGCACTATCGTTATCGCAACATTTTTCGGCATCATCTGTGAAGCTTGCCTGGTCTACGCCATTGCAACAGACAAGCTCAAAAAGGCCGGAAAATACGTTGTTCTCTTTGCGGCTTTTGCTCTGGTCGGCGTCAACACCATGTTCGTTATGTTTAACAATACAATGCCCGGCAGCGCCGTTAATGAATATTTTAAGAGCAACAGGGAAGATTCATACGGCACGGATCTGATATTTGATAACGGTTTTGAACTCCCGGCGATCGCAGATGACAGCCAATACCTGATGATTCCGGTCGATTTGAGCGTCCAGCCGCCTTCGGATAAATCTGCGGAAAAGATCAATTATCTGTCCGAGCTCGTATCAGGCGATTATCTTTTCGAAGAAGTATTCTTCGGATTAGACGATATCTTTGGCTTGGAGAATATCGGCGGCAACGAGTACAGATTCGTTGAAGGCAAGAACTATATCACCATGAGCCCCTTCATTATTGATGAGGGTTCGAGATATTACGCATATTGTTCTGCTCCGAACGGCGCGAACGTCAAGGTAACTTCAGAATTCGGCGATTCCGAGAGGACGTTCACAGGTCCGTTTATTACAGAGATAAATACAGGTACTTCCGGTTTTACGCTTAAGATCACCATCCAGGCTGAGTCGGAGGGCAAGTGCTGCATATCCATATTCAGGCTTAACGAGGCTTCTCTTGATACGATCAATTCATATGCAGGCAATGCAGATGCTTCTGTTTACGAAGTCGACGTTTCCAGAATGGACGGATTCAACACATTGATCCTGCCCTATGCATTTGACGGCGACACCAAGATAAATTTGAGCTGCGATGTTTTCGAAACGGTCAATTATTGCGGTAAGACAGCCATGATAATCGATACGGATAATATGGATTATATAAGAGTATCTGCTGAACATAAGGATTCCGGAATTGTCCCGGGAATTCTGATTAGCGTTTTTGTAGCCCTGTGCCTTGTCGCTATTCCTTTTGTTCAAAGGTATAATGATAAGAAGAAAGTAACCGGCGAAGGGAACGATACAGATGCTTAGCAGGAAGATTACAGACGGCACCGAATTTGTTGTATTTGATATGGAATGGAACCAGCCGATGCCGGGCAAGGAATATCCCTTCGATGTCAGTACTCTTACAGGCGAGATCATCGAAATCGGCGCCCTTAAGTATGTATATGACAACGGCGAACTTATATACAGGGATGCTTTCTCCACGGATATTGCACCCGTCAAATACACAAAGCTCCATTACCATGTTAAGAAAGTGACTCATAAGAAGAACGCAGATCTTCTGAACGGCATTCCGTTCCAGGACGCTTATAAGAGGTTCAGAGCCTTCTGCGGCGATGCGATCCTGGTAGGGTGGGGAAGCTCCGATCCCTCGATGCTCAAGATGAACCTCGAGTTCTTCGGACTCGATCCGAAGCTCAATCTCTTCTTCCTGGATCTCCAGCCCATCTTCTCGCTCTTTGCAGGTCTTCAGGGAACTCAGAGGAGCGTTGAGGCTGCTGTAGACTTCTATAATATTGATAAGAAAGAGATATTCCACAGCGCCACTGCAGATGCCCACTATACAGGCGCCGTATTTGAAGAGATCTTTAAACACAACAAGCCTTCAGAGGTGATCTCGGCTATCTCGAGTTCGTCTATAGATCCGGATGTTCCCTCTGATTTCAGCTTTGTCGGTCCGGAGTGCCTTGACAGCATCAGTGCTTTTGCATCTTCGAAAAGATTTATGGCCGAATGCCCTCTTTGTAATAAGAAATTATCTGTTAAGATCCCGGTCTTCAGGATCCGCAAATCACAGTATGCATTACTCGAATGCAGGGAACACGGTGAGCTGTTCTCAAGAACAAGAGTTAAAAAGAATAAGGCAGGAAATTATTACGCTGCAGCTGTAATGCGCTTTGCCACACAGAACGATTATTGGCTCGTAGCCTCAAAAAAAGAGGAGTTTGATAAGTTCGGAGAGAAGGGCGCACCGGCTCCTAAACTGGAGGAAGAAGAGAAAGAAACATAATTTGTAAACGAATTGTTAACAAACTATGTAAAAAAAGTTAGCAAAATTCGAATTTTCTGTTGAAATTTGAATGGAGATGCCTTAAAATAGGCTTAACTAATAAGGTGAATTGTGCGGGGTATTCCCGTCAAACGCAGTAAATTAAGTAGTTTTAAACATATTGAAGGATGGTGCTTCTTATGATTAAAAGAGTTGTTAAGAAGAAGGAAAGCAAACAGGGTGCTATTCTTGTGCTCGTTGTTCTCATCTTGGCTCTTGCTATGATCTTCATCACATCAGCCATGATGCTTACACAGGCAACAAGAGGACGTCTGTATGAGGAAGCAATGCAGAGCCAAGCTCGTCTGACTGTTACATCTGCATCCGAGGTTTTCCTCGAAGCTCTCCAGACACAGGAAATCACAGACGCTCAGCTCGACAAGATGCTCAGTGAGACACCTACACAGCATGATAGCAATGACGATAAGATCAGAATGGTCATTGACGGTGTTCCTGGCATGGCTTCTAAGGATGATGACCCGGATGACGAGAACTGCACGTTCCTTGATCTTTACTATCCGGATACATCCGACAAGACGATCGTTCATGCAGACTTTACAACAACCATTGGTGAAGATACGGAGAATGTAAGAATCGTTCTTAAGGTTGAACCTCAGGGCAACCCTAAGTCTGGTGACCGTTTCACAAACCAGGTTGAAGTTGCAAGTGATTCTACTGCTGCTACACTCCGTTTCACCGGCGGTATCGGCATGGTTAACAACAGCGCAGTTACACCTACTGACAACACGATCCTTTTCAGAGGTAATGCAACAGAAGAAGCTTCATCATCCGTTTACTATTCTGACGTTATTTTCGCTCCTGGCGCTACATCCAGATTCGGCGGTGGTAACAAGTACTATGGTGATATCGTTTTCCTTGAAGGCGCTTATATGTCAAGTTTGTCTTCTGTAGGCGAGATCAGCGGTGACTTCTACTTCATCGGAACTTCAAACGATGGCGGATTCAAGCATGATGGTAACGACAACATCTGGGGTTCTATCAAGAGTACAAACTTCATCTTCGCAGGAAGAAGAGTTCAGAATGATCCTACGCAGGACCAGAACAAGAAGATCGAAGAGCTTGTAACCGGTTCCGGAAAGACTTGTTACTTTGTCAGCAATGGCGGATCAGTAATCGACACAACAGCTGTAAATAAGCAGCATACATATACTGTTACAAACACAGGTACGTTATCTGACGAGCAGGCTGCAGCTTTGGCTATTTACGAGAACTATGACTACAACCCTGCTACAGATCCGTTCCCGGACAGCATGTACTATGATGTTTTCATGAAGATGAATCCTGACGGTCAGACTGCCACATCACCCTCACCCAGCGGAATCACTCTTGACTATGATACATATAGTGCAGACGGTTCTACAGCTTACCCGAAGAACACAGCAATTCCTGCAGGAGCATCATATGTTGTTCATCCGTTGACAACATCATATCCTGAATATAAGTATGTTGATGGTGCTATTCCTGACAGTAAGAAGATATCATTTAATCCTGATGGTGATACCGGTTTGCAGAAATGGGACAAGAAAGACGGTACTGAGGACAGAATTATTGAGCTTGAACCCGGCTATTACTACATTACCGGCGGCAAGGCAATGAGCAACAATAACAACAAGACACCTTATGTCTTTGCTATTAATGGTGCCAGAGGAAATGAGTACAGATTCTACTTCGCTGCAGGTTCAGTTTCATACATGCACTGTATCTGCTTCGCTATGTACAGCGTAGACAATTCAAATCCGAGCAACTGTATCTTCATTCTTGAATCAGGTGCAAAGGTTTACTCAGCTGAGTCTCAGTACCAGACACACTCAACATCACTCTGTTCAATGGGATTCATTTCCATCAGCCGTGGCAAGTCTACAGCTAAGGGAATCGGTCAGTATGTTCAGACCACACCGAGAGAGAACGAGAATACAGCTGGTACAGGCTATTCCGCTTACTATGATAACGTTGCAAAGCCTGCAATGTTCATCTTCGGTGCAGGCTCCGGTACATTGTTCGAGGCTGGTTGTGACTCTGTATTCGAAGCTTATATCGGACTATATGAGGATGCTGTATTCAGTTACAGAACAGATATCGGTGACAAGGTTTGGATCTACGGCAGACTCGAAGCATCAGATATCCCTAAGTACAACACGACAGGTGATTTCTATATGCCTTATTGTCCTAAACCGACAAGCGTTTCCAAGCTGCCTAACAACAGACCTGCTGAGACGAAGTACAAAGTACAGAATATCATCTACTACTACGCAGACTGATGTAAGTAGAACAACAAATCAAACAGAAGGGGTTGTCAAACGACAACCCCTTTTATTTTGCATAATTAATTAAAAGACTTATTCCAATATCAATAAATCCGAAGAGTACAGAATGTCTTCAGAAATTGATTTGAACGACTGAACAGAAATTTTGGCATTGGAATAATCATTAACGCCATAGAAGAATGCACTGTCCTCGTCAACAATGATCATCTCAGCTTTTTTGATCAGAAGCTGCATCTGTTCATATAGCGGATTGGATTCATCCAGCAACAAAACTCCCTTATCTACCAAATATACAATAACGGAGTGATATGAGGACTCAGTAATACTAGCCAGAAAACTTGCTAAAAGATTTCTTCCGTGTTCTGAATCAGAAGAATAGTAATCATGCTTGATCAGCACATATTTAGAAGAAGATCCCTCATCGGTCTTTTGAGGCATCACCTCAAGGATCGTATTATTGGAGAATTCCTCTAACTGTGCTTTTGTATAATCAAGACTGTTTCTTTCCTTGCTGTTCATCAAAATCCCTCCCATCTGAAGATAAGAAGCGCATTGAACGCTGGATAGAATTCTTACTTGTTCCCCAAGGCTTATCAGTATTCCTGTAGTCAAACTTCAGTGTGAAGTATTCGACATCACTGATAAGAGAATCAAATGTCTGGGAATTATTTGCATAAAGTGCTTCAACAAAATCAGAAGCATCGTTCTGCGACAGTTTGGCTGCCTGCCTTAACAGCAGCGAAGTATGGGGCAGACAGTGGAATTCTGATTTGACGAATTTCTCTTTGAATTCATTATCATGAGAAAACATCCAGCAGATAACTTCAATATAATGTCCCATAGCATCATTGAGATTGTCGCAGATAGGACACGTGTTAACGCGCTTATCAATAAGATCAGCTACGTTATTTAACTTCTGCTTATAATCTGGATTCCTTCCTTTAAGAAGACCTGCCTTTGCAGGAATTGCTGATTTGAGCTTGGGATTCAGATCTTCATTGAAATCTTTCAAATGAGTGTGCATGACAAGGCCCAATCCCAATCTGTTGGTAACAGCCTTATTGAGCTTGCCCATATGCTCAGGACAAAAGCCAGTCTTGTTAGTGACCTTACGAGTATCCGGTTCCATCAGTGAGGGTCCGAGATAATACTCGAGATAATTGGTCTCCGCCTTATCGCGAAGTCTGCAGATAGGACATCCGCATGATTCGTTATAAGCATCGTTAACGGGGATCATGTATATTTTTTCCATTAAGCTTCCTCCTTGAGTTCAGACTTGTCCAAATGCATAAGTCTGCTGGCTCTGACGTTTACGCCGTTCATGGTGATTGAAGTGAATTCCTCAACGGCATTACCGACACGCTGCTGTGCAGTCTCAAGAACTTTTTGAGCGTCATAGCCGTAATAAAGAGCAAGATCGATACTGATCATTACTCCAAATGTCTGTTTTTCGGTTTTGAATGATGTTACTTCGGCAAATCCCGGAACATCCTTAAGTACGATCTTGATAAGATCGAGGATAGCGTCATCCGATATTGAATAGGAGCCCAGGGAAGAGAAGGTAGGTCTTACGACGGTTCTGTCCGAATCAGGAGCAAGAGGAGCGATTCCACGCTCACGGTCAAATCTCTGTCTTAACTTACTGAATGGATCAGAGAAGTAACCTGAGAACTCATGCTTGATCTCCATGCTCGGGACAGGAATCGTATGCATTCCTTCAGTCACACGGGTATTACGTGCCATTCGTCTCTCTTCTTCTGTAGAGACGTCCTCGATTCTGATAAGCATCGAAGGCTGGTTGAGCCAGAGGTTCTCGCAGATTTTGCTGAGCATTGAATCGGATGTGCCCAGGATCATCAGGGCCCGGGGCATCGATTCGATCAATGCACGGCGCATGACTGAAGATCTTGTCGGATCGACAAAGATAGCCTGCCTGACGGATTCCATCTTGGTCGGAGCCTTCTTCGCAGAAGTACCGGCGACAATACGGCTTCCGTTGATCAGAAGTCCGTCGTCGATGATGTAGTAGATATTGTTATCGCGGGCAACTTTGATAGCACGCGTACTCTTACCCGTGCCGGAAGGACCGACAAAGGCAATGACTGCAATATTGGATAAGACCTCGCGTGTTAATTGCTCGCTCGCAAGTATTATGTCAACGTTGCGTTCAAATCCCTGAGACGAATAGTCGGAATAAGAATTCTGAGTTGAAGATGACGACCTGTCGAATCTTTTGAGCGTTCCACGAAATTCAGACAACAAAGTCTTTCGAGCAACCGAAGCGCTCTCGACCGATGTCTGTTCGTTTTTTGATTCTTCAAGGTTGTCCAAATTAATGCCTCTTAGCCGTTCCAGTTATGGAAGACTTCCTGGATATCTTCATTCTCGTCCATCATGTCGAGCATTTTCTCGAGCTGGGCGATTGCATCAGGGTCAGTTACTTCAGCTGTAGTTGTTGCTACAGGACCAAGTGTGGAGTCGGAGATGACATAGTTCTTAGCTTCAAGAGCATCTCTGACATCGTAGTAGTCAGTTGTTGAAGTAGAGATGATGTAGAATTCATCGTCAGATTCAAAATCAGCGGCTCCGCAGTCCAATGCATCGCCCATAACCTGATCTTCGTCTTCGTAATCTTCCTTGGAGATAAGGATCGTGCCCTTCTCGTTGAAGAGGAAGGATACGGAACCGTCTACACCGAGGTTACCGCCGTTCTTATCGAAGATGTGTCTGAGATCAGCTGCTGTACGGTTACGGTTGTTCGTAAGAGTCTTGACCATGATGGCAACTCCTGCAGGACCATAACCCTCGTATGTGTCTCTTCATAATCGTCGCCCTCGCCGGCTTCAGCGGCCTTCTTGATGGCGCGGTTGATATTGTCGTTAGGCATATTCGCAGCCTTTGCCTTCGCAACGACTACTTTAAGTCTGGAATTACTGTTCGGGTCAGGGCCGCCGGCCTTAACTGCAACGGCGATCTCTTTGGCGAATTTGGTAAATACAGCTCCCTTAGCTGCGTCTGAAGCTTCTTTCTTTCTTCTGATGTTGCTCCACTTTGAATGACCTGACATAGGTGTTCCTCCAATTATTTCTTCTTTATAACTATACAATTATACCTTTTTTGTTTTAAGAGATAAACCAAGCTGACGAATGACTTCTCGTGTAACGCTCCCGACACTAGAATGTCAAATTTATTTTTTGTGCAAGTTGTCTTTTAAACTTGTAAAATGCCTGTTTCTGTTGTATAGTTCTAACATCTATGCTTGGGCGAAGTATGCCCGTCTGTTGTGTGTGCATTGCTGAGCGTATAATTTTGTAACTAAAATCGGGAGGGTTCGATGAAGAGATTAGGCGATATTCTGGTCGAGAGCGGCTTCCTTAATGCTACCGAACTTGCAGAAGTACTCAGCATACAGAAAGAAACAGGTAAACGTCTTGGAGAGGTTATCGTTGAGAGCGGTTTGATGTCAGAGTTTGACATCTTGAGAGCGGTTTCCAGCCAGTATAACTATCCGATCATTGACCTTGCGGGTATCGAAGTAGACTCTAAGGCTACCGCACTTCTTACACAGAAATTCTGCGAAGACAATATAGTTTTCCCGATTGGTTTCGATAACGACTACCTGGTTGTTGCTATCGATGACCCGATGAATATTACAATTGAAGATGAGTTGCAGTTCCAGACCGGCTATCAGATCTCACTGATGCTTGCTACTCACTCATCCATTGTTGATGCTATCAAGGTTCACTACGGTAAAGAGAGCGCGAACAAGGCAGCCGAAGAACTTGGCGCTGACTTCGAGAACGATCAGCTTAATGCTACTTCCGAACTCGATGATGCGGTAAATAGTGCTCCGGTTGTTAAGTTGGTTAACTCAATGATTGATTACGCTATCCGATCAGGTTCATCCGATATCCATATTGAACCTCTTGAGGATCGTGTAAGAGTCCGTATCAGAATCGACGGTGTCATGCAGGAAGTAATGAGCAATCCTATTTCTGCTAAGGACGCCATCACTACAAGAATTAAGATCCTCGGCGGTATGAACATTGCCGAGAAGCGTATCCCTCAGGACGGCCGTATCACAACAGTAATTAACGGCGAACCTGTTGACATGCGTGTATCCATCCTTCCTTGCGTTACAGGTGAGAAAACGGTTATCCGTATCCTTGCCAAGAACGACTCCAACCTCAACAGATCTTATCTTGGTATCAGCGATCGTAACAATGAGATGATCGACAAGATGATCAAGATTCCTCAGGGTATCATCCTTATCTCAGGACCTACAGGTTCAGGTAAGACAACTACCCTCTACACACTCCTTTCAGAAAAGAACACAGAAGAAGTAAATATCATTACGATTGAGGACCCTGTAGAAATTAAGATCCCGGGTCTCAATCAGGTTCAGGTTAATGCCAAAGCAGGTATGACCTTCGCAAGCGGTCTTAGATCAGTTTTGCGTCAGGACCCTGATATCTGCCTCGTCGGTGAGATCCGTGACGGTGAGACTGCAGAAATCGCTATGAGAGCTGCTATCACCGGACACCTTGTATTCAGTACTATCCATACGAACGATGCGGTCTCTTCAATCAACCGTCTTATCGATATGGGTCTTGAACCTTACATGGTATCGTCGGCATTGGTCGGCGTTGTTTCCCAGCGTCTTGTACGCCGTATTTGCACTAACTGCAGAGAGTCTTTTGATCCGGATGAGTATGACAGAAATTATCTGAGACTTGATCCCGGCCAGAAGATCTATCGTGGTAAAGGCTGCACTGATTGCAACGATAAGGGATATAAGGGACGTATTGCAATCCACGAGATTGTAATTATTACAAGAGCTATGAAGACACTGCTCGAGAGAAGAGCAAGTGAAGAAGAGATGCGTCAGCTTGCTGTATCTGAAGGTACTCAGATGCTGCAGGATTCCGCCCGCGACCTCGTTCTTGAAGGAATTACGACGGTCGAAGAACTTAACAGAGTTGCTTACACGATAGACTGATAAGGAGGTTTTTTAACGTGGAAGGATTTAGTTTATCAATCGAATCGATTTTGGCAGAATCGGTAAAGATGGGTGCATCAGATACCCATATTACAGTAGGTTTGCCGCCCATGATTCGTGTTGACGGTATGTTGATGCCTATGGGCAGTCAACCGCTTACGGCTGCAGATACTGAATATCTTTGCAAGTCAATGATCGACAAGTCAAGACAGCAGTATTTGAACGAGAGAGGTGAGATCGACTTCTCTTACATCGTAGAGAATTTCAGCCGTTTCAGATGTAATGTATTTAAGCAGCGTGGTACATATGCACTCGCAGCAAGAACTATTACAAATGAAATCCCTACATGCGAACAGCTGGGCCTCCCTAATGTATTTAAGGACCTGGTTATGAAGCCTCGTGGACTTATCCTCGTTACAGGTCCTACGGGTTCAGGTAAGTCAACAACATTGGCTGCAATGCTCGGACATGTAAACATGAGCAAGAAGTGCCATATTCTTACTCTTGAGGAGCCTATCGAGTATCTCCATATGCACGGAGAAGCAATGATCAACCAGAGAGAAATTCACGAAGATACACTTTCATTCGCTAACGCATTGAGAGCTGCTCTCCGTGAGGACCCGGATATCATCCTCGTCGGCGAGATGCGTGACCTCGATACTATCAGTACCGCCATCACAGCAGCCGAGACAGGACACCTTGTTCTTTCAACACTCCACACCTCTTCAGCAGCAGATACAGTTAACCGTATCATCGACGTTTACCCGCCGCATCAGCAGGATCAGATCAGAGTTCAGCTCGCATCTTGTCTTAATGCCGTTATCTGTCAGACTCTCGTTCAGAGAATCGGAGGCGGCAGATGTGCAGCATTTGAGATCATGATCTCCAACGATGCTATTAAGAACAATATCCGTGAAGGTAAGACGTATCAGATAGACAGTGCTATCGCTACAAGCCTTCAGCAGGGAATGTGCCCTCTTGATTTCTATCTTGCAGAGCTCGTTAAGCGTAGCATGATTTCCAGAGATACTGCTATTCAGAGATGCAGAAACCCTGAAGATCTTAAGCGCTTTATCAACAACGCTGGTCAGACGAACAGCCCGCTGTTCGGTGATTTGGAGTATGCCTGATATACAGGTGCTTTGAATAGTAATCTAAGAAGGAGGGAAATATTAGATGGCTAATTTCAGATATCAAGTTATCGATTCAAACGGTAAAATGTCTGAAGGAATTATCGAAGCCTCATCTATTGGTGAAGCATCCAGAAAGCTCAAGTCTGATGGAAAGTACATAGCTTCTTTGCAGTTAGACAAGGGTAAGGGTCTTGCCAATATGGAAATCGGCAGCCCTAAGCTTAAGACTCAGGACCTGGTTATTATTTCCAGACAGCTTGCTTCACTTTTGTCTGCAGGTATCACTGTTGTAAGATCGCTCGATATGCTCTATCAGCAGCTTGAATCTAAAAAGGCAAAGAAATGTATCGGAGAAATATACGAATCCGTTCAGAGCGGTCGTTCTCTTTCCGAGGCATTTAGAGAGCAGAGGGGCGTCATACCGAACATCATGATCAGTATGATCGCAGCTGGTGAGGAGTCAGGACGACTTGACGAAGTTATGGAGAGACTTGCTGAGCACTTTGCTAAAGACGCTAAGCTCAAAAACAAGATCTCATCCGCAATGGTATATCCTAAGATCCTTGCGGGACTTACTGCAGCAGTCAGCCTTGGTCTCTTGACATTCCTCGTACCTCAGATCGGTGAGACAATCGCTGACCTCGGCGGTGAATTGCCGGCACTTACTAAGGCTTTGTTGGCTATTTCAAGATCACTCACAGGTTTCTGGTACATCTATCTTGCAGTAACAGGACTTGTAGTTTACGGCTTCAGGCTTTGGAAGAGTTCTGAGAAGGGTGCTGAGACATGGTCAAAGCTCATGCTCAAGATCCCGATCGTTGGTAAGGCAACAAGGATGAACGCTTCAGCAAGATTTACTAGAACGGTATCAACACTCCTTAAGTCAGGTATCTCAGTACTTCAGGCAGTTGAGATCACAGAGAAATCTCTTGATAATGTCATTCTTCAGAAAAAACTTTCACAGGCACGTCTTGAGATCAGAAAAGGTACTTCTCTTTCAAGATCTATCAGGGATATCACAGAATTCCCTCCTATGATCTACGCAATGGTTTCCATTGGTGAGGAGTCAGGTACCTTGGATTCGATTTTGGAAAAGGCAGCTGATTACTTTGAGGATGAGGCTGATGCAGCTACAGCAAAGATGGTTTCCGCTTTGGAGCCTACGATGATCATCATCATGGCTATCATCGTCGGTCTCGTTGTTGGTGGTATCGCAATGCCTATCTTCACAATGGCTCAGTGGATTATGTAATCCCCGTAAAAGTTTGAAAGGAGAAAATAAATGGATTTTTCATTAGGTAGAGGATCAAACGAACTGGTAATCGATTGTTCCAGCTCAGACCTTAAAATTGCTGTCGGGAATTACAACTCCAAGACAGGAAATATCACAATCGACAAGATGGGCATTGTCCCTCTCGAAGGTGATGCGATCAACGATGGTGCTGTCGCAGACTCCTTCGGTATCGTAATGGCACTTAAGCACGCAATCGCAAGACTCGACATCAGAATGAAGAGCTGCGTTATTACGACTGAGGGTGCTTTCGTTCACAGCAGAGACTTGGAACTTCCTGTAGTTAAGGAAGATCAGCTCAAGGATATGGTTAAGTACGAGATTCTCGGACAGGGCTCCAACAGAGACATGTCAATCGACTATTTCGTATACGGCACAACTAAGGACGCTGAGACAAATGCAGATAAGATCCAGGTTAGAGCTACTGCAATTCCGACAGACGTCATCAAGGATTACCGCGAATTCCTCAAGAACATGGATCTCACACCTGTTGCTCTTGACGTTAATCCTAATGCGGTAAGAAAGCTTTTCTCGAACGGAATCATCAACGGAAACGTAAACATCAAGCAGTCCACAATCCTTTTGATCGAGCTTTCAAGCAAGACAACGACTGTTACAGTTCTTGATAAGGGTTTCCCGGTTCTTTCAAGAAGACTTCAGTTCGGTCACTCAAATATCAGACAGGTTGCAGATTCTGTTAAGAAGCTTCAGAACGGCAGCCAGCAGTCTTCACTCGCAAGAAGACTTAACATCACAACTTCAGAAGCAGAGTCTGGCGTTCCGATCGAAGATATCGATGTTTGGAACGAGACAGTTGCAGAGACACCTGCTCTCCAGAGTGCTGTTAATGCTTACTTCAAGAGCCTTGTTGATGCAGTTTCCCGTACTGCTCAGTTCTCAATCGCTAAGTATCACATTGACGCAATAAGCACATGCTTCCTTTATGGTTCAGGTGCTGGTTACAAGAAGATAGACAAAGAGCTTGCACGTCAGCTTGGAACTCAGGTCGAGATCCTTAAGGCCCTCAGCACAGTTAATGGCCCTAAGGACTTTGAGATCGGTAAGTTCGTAAATTGTTGTGGCGCTCTGATTCGTCACGATTAAGGAGGGGAACGCTTTATGGCTAAGGCTAACGGAGTTAACAAAAGGTTACTGGCGAAGAAGGACATGAACTTCTTTGCCGAGTTTACGGCCAATGCGGCTAAAGCTGCAAGAATGATGGGTTACGGTATCGCTGCCGGTTTCCTCGTTGTATTTATCGTTCTTGGTTTGATCGTTGCTTTCTTAATCAGAAACACGATCATCAAGGCACAGATCAAAGCAATGAAGGATCTCCTCGCAGGACCCGATTATGCTTCACTCGAGCAGGATGCAGCATTGCTTACAGAAGAACTTAATGAGATGACAAATTACTACTTTGCACTCTCTCAGATGCGTAAGGATGTAGACCTCATCGATGCAGCACCGACAGATTTGCCGGATGTAATCGCTAAGTGCATCCCCAGTGATTCTTATATCTCTGAATATGCAATCTCAAGTTCACAGCTCGCAATTGCAGGTGCATCATTCACATACTACAGCCCTGTTGATATGGTTAATATGTTGAATGACAAGGATGTATTCACATCAAGACCTACAATTACTATTGAAAGAGTCGATCCTGAAGCAGCTGGTCTTTTGGACGACATGATTACAGACGAGTACGTTAATGTAATTAATAACTATTACTCATTCCAGATTACAGGAACATTGGTTACAAACGTTCATATTTCCGTATCCCGTTTCCTCGATGGCGCTGAAACAGCTACATCATTGGGCGGCGTTGAGACATATGATGTTAAGGCCGGTGATTCCTACTCACTTGATGAAATCGGAAGCTATACATATGGTGGCGTTACTTATTACCTCTCAAGAATTTTCGTAGATGGTATTCAGGTAGACGATGCAAGCTTCAGTCTTATCAAAGACAGCGGTACATACACTGATGTAGCACGCAGCAATGCTGATATTAAGCTTTACTACGCGCCGGTCATTGAGCAGACCGCTGAAGGTTGATCGAAAGGGAGGTAACATAAATGAGTAATCTTACAGCAAGAGAAAAAGCCTTCATGTATGCGATCACGCTTTTGATCATTATTGTTCTTGGCTATTTCTTCGGAATCAGAACACTTAATAAGAAGTATGATGAATACAAGGCTGAATTGAATGAATTGAATGAGAGAAAAGCATATCTCGATATGCTTAGAGAAAACAATGCAAGTATGGCTAACGAGATCGATCTCCTCAAGGAATCCTGCTCAGAACTCGAATTGTCATTCATCGACAAGCTCGAGACAGAGTGCCTTGAGCAGTACATCCTCAAGACATTTGAAGATGCCGGCTGCCCTTACTTGATCAGCATCACAACAGTTGATGTAGGTATGCCTACTGTTACATACCCTGATGGTACACTTTCACCTGACGGACTTGTCTGCTTACAGATTCAGGTTTCTTATTCATCAACAGACGGCTACACAGTTTGGCAGTACAACCGTACACCTGACTTCACAAACGGCGCTGAAGTTCCCGTAGAGGATACAGTTACTGAATTGTGGGATCAGATGGGTCAGCCCCCGTATGATCAGAGAATCGGCTATGATGAATTCATTGCAGCTCTTAAGACGATCAACAAGGAGAACCCCAGCTGCATTAAGGTTAATGACATTCATGTAATTGAGACCGGCGGACAGCTGACTCTTTCTGCAAACATTAACTTCTATGCTACAAGCCTCAGAAACAGAATTTCTGTTGATGACAGCCACGCAGCATACACATATTGGCAGGGCGATACAAACGTTGATACAAAGGGCGGATTCATTGGATTCCCTTATATCTGCGATTACGAAGACAGCTTGTGGTATGGCGTTACAAACAACGATCTCGAAGACGGATCAAAGCCTTTCGCAGCTTACTGGGCAGTTGCATTGTTCGAACAGCAGCTTGCTGAAGTTGACGGAGACTATGCAGTTCTCTTGAACTTCGAGGGCGCAGCTGAAGAGCTGGAAACAACTCCTACACCTGAAGAGCAGCCGGAAGAGTAACAAAAAACACAATTGTGGCGAAAATTTGAAAAATTTTGAAAAAAGTATTGCATTTCGTCACAACAGCCTGTATAATCAGGCTACAAACTCAAAAACTTACAGGAGGAATCTAAAATGAAGAAGATTCAGAAGTCAAAGAAGGGTTTCACCCTCGTAGAAATGGTACTCGTTATTGCTATCATCGTTATCCTTGCAGCAGTTCTCCTTCTCGGTGTTGCTACATACATCCAGAGAGCACAGGCTACAGCAAGCTCTGTTAAGGCTCACAACAGCTCTGTTGAGTACGTTAACAACGTTATCAGCGCAGTTCTTTCATAATAAGAATACTGGCTTGATTCAAGTTTAATAACGATTCATTAGAATTTGACGGTAGCGGGGAACTTAGTTCCCCGCTATTTCTTTTGTTAACAAATAATGACCAAATTTTAACAAATTATGAATTTTGGTGTTGAAATTTACAAATAAGAAAGTATAATAAGCATATAGAAGTATTGGGTTTTACTCGTTATTCCGGAGGGCGTTATGCACAGGATAAGTAAGAAGAATGTATCAAAAGGTGGTTTCAGTTTAACTGAAATGGTTATTGTTGTTGCAATTATCCTAATTCTCGCAGGTGTTGTTGGTGTTGGTATTAAGGATATTATTGATACAGCTAACAGATCTGACGATGCTGTAAGAGCGTCTTCCAGTGAGCTCAGAGCAAAAGTTGACGAGGGTGAAGCCAGCCTGGCCAAATATAATTTCGGCTAATTACTGATAGAGTTAGTTCATATCTGAGGTGATATTTTATGAAGAGATTAATTAAGCAAATTAACCGCAAGGGATTCACACTTGTTGAGACTCTGTTGGCAACATTCATTCTCGTAGTTATTTCTACAATGCTTGTTAATGGTTTTATTGCTACGATGGGTTATTCATATCAGACATCCGTTTATAGCAAATCAGGAGCCAATAACTATTCTGCTTGTATGGTAACAGTTGCTAATTGGAATGCCACACCTAATACAGGTGATGACGGAAGAGAAGCACAGGGTAAGGGCTTCTGCGGCGGTAACGCTGCTAATGCAACAGTATTAACTTTTGAAGAAGGTCATTGGCCTGCAAGCTTCGAAGATCTTTATGTACATGTTTCAACAGAGTCCGGATTAACAGGTACAATTCCTACTTCATTACCTTATGGTGATGACACATTCTCTCCTGATGAAGATGATCTGGCAGATAACAGAAAGACATTCGTATACTATCCTGAGTATTGGCAGAAGGAAGGCAATGATGCTACTTTAGGTAAGGTTATCGTAATGTATGTTGAGGATACGAATAAGTACTATTGGGTAATCGATAACGGAAGCCAGAATCTTGCTGGCGCTACGAAGGTAGTTGATACAGCTATAGGATCCTAAGGCAAAGACTTTTTTCTAAAGTGATATTCGGGGGACAGCAGTTTATGAAGATGCAAAATAAAAACAAAAAGGGTTTTACCTTAGTCGAGATGATCTTATCGCTTGCGATAATTTGTATCATCGGCGGTGTTATCGCAGGAATCTGTGTATCGATTTCAGACTCATTCAGCACAACATATAATATCGATGATTCAACAGACTATGCAATTCTTTATGCGAATGGTTTTGAGAATTCATTCTTAAAGGAAACACAGGGAACTACAGGCGAATCCGGTGATACATGGAAGTGGTATGTAACACCTACAGGCGGTGTTCCGATCCTTACAGTTGTAGATAACGAAGGCACAATAGGTCCCGTATTTGAACCCAATTTTATCAGCACACACAGTGGTGACAGCAAGTGGGATGTCAGAATGTTCTACAAGTTTGATACCACAACCAAGTGCGTTAACTACAAGATCTTCATTAAGGATAATTACAGCAGATCACATTATGTTTATTCTTATGAAGGCAGTTTCTGGGTTCCGCGTTTCACAGAGCGTGCTAAGCAGAATGGTGTTGAGGATACTCGTGAGATCAGAGTAAGCGGTGATTCGATGGTTAGAGCAACTTTCAGAAACACTTATGGTTGGACTGAAGATGAGTGTGATTCAATTTCAGGTCTTATGGACGGAGATTACAAGTCTGTTATTGAATACACATGGGGTTAATCAATTAAATAACTTCAGGGCTGTCCCAAGCGGGGCAGCCTTTTTTATTGCCTGTGTATCGTCTGTTTGATGGATATATACCCCTTGATTTGATAGAATAACCTAATTAAACATAAGGAAGTTTTTACTATGAGAATAAAAGTCGGTTTGGATATTGGCGGCAGCACGACGAAGATCGTCGGAATGCAGGACGGTAAGATAATCTCAAGTGCAGTTGTTAAGGCAGCTGATCCGGTAACATCGGCTTTTGGTGCTGTAGGCAAACTCATTAACGATAATTCGATTTCTGTAAATGATATCGAGCAGATCAATATTACAGGTGTCGGTTCGGGATTTCCCCAGGCACCTATCCTTGGAATTAAGACAGTAATCGTTGAAGAATTCAAGGCAACAGGTCTTGGCGGATTATATCTGTCAGGTCTGGATCATGCGGTAGTTGTCAGCATGGGTACCGGTACAGCGTATCTTGAAGCAACTAAGGACAGTGTAAGACACATTATCGGTTCAGGTGTCGGCGGCGGTACGCTTGTAGGATTGGGTCTTGCGATAGCAGGCACATCCGATGCAGTTAAGCTTTCTGATATGGCGACATCAGGTGATATCTTGAAGTGCGACCTTACAATCGGAGATATCACAAAGAACGGTGTCACAGGACTTCCTATGAATGTTACGGCGTCTAACTTCGGTAAGGCTGCTGATGATCTGTCCAGAGAAGATAAGATGGCAGGTGTATTTAACCTGGTATATCAGGCTATCGGTACTGTTGCCGTTATGGCATCAAGACAGTGCAACTTAAAAGATATCGTTTTCACCGGCCAGCTCACGGATCTTAAGGAATGTGAACAGTATCTGCTTCCGTTCGAAGAACTCTATGGTGTTAACATGATCATCCCTGAGAATGCGGTATATGCTACGGCATTAGGAAGCTGTCTTGCAGAAGGACAGGAAGATAAGTAATGGGTAAGGGCAAGAGACTGGCAAAGGACCGTGCCTGGGAACTCGATTTCCTAAGAGGCATCGCGCTCATAATGATGCTCTTCATGCATATGTCATGGGACGTCAGATATGAATTCGGTGCGGATTGCTTCTCCTATCTTGAGAAGGGCTGGTTCTGGTCTTTTATTCATCCGGTAATTGTAGTTCTTTTTGTATCTGTATCCGGAATATGCTGCACATTTTCGAGAAGCAATATAAAGAGGGGATTAAAACTTCTTGGTGCCACACTTGTGCTGTTCATCGGTACTTTTGTTGCGACATACTTTTTTAATCTGTACTGTCTGATTATTTTCAATGTCTTGGCAGTATTGACTTGCGGTGTATTCCTTTATGCATTGATCTCTTTTCTTGAGAAGAAACTTAAGGTTAGACCTGATGTCATGAATCTTATCATGGGACTTGTCGGTCTTTATATTGTTATCTGCGGCTGTGATATCCACTACATGGATTATTCGACGGATGCGCTTATATTCCTGCCCATCGGTTTTGATATAAAGGGTACGCCCTGGATGGCAGATTATATGCCGCTGTTCCCATGGCTCGGAGTATTCCTTATCGGATGCGTTATCGGAAGAACTCTCTACAAGGAGAAGAAGACGTTGTTTGGCGGACGCGGTAAGGCCATGACTGCCATCGCAAGACCTGTCGAATTCATCGGGCGTCACTCACTAATTATTTATCTGGCTCATCAGCCTATAATCTACGGAATCCTGTACGTGATTTTCCTGCTCATTAATTCAGTCAAATGAAGATAACACATAAGGGAAAGAGAAGAATAATCCTTAAGATCGTCCTGATCGTTGTATTAACGGTATTATCTGTTGCCGTGTCAATCTGCAACAACTTCATTCCGAGAAGTGTGGCTGACTTTTACGGGACAAACATTTTCCCTCATGTATCAGCTCCTGCCCAGAGTTTCAACATGATGTTCCATTTCTCGTTGACGGAGAACATCATCATTATCGGTGTGCCGCTTCTTGTCGCGGGATTTATAGTCTGGCTGGTGTTCCTCATTAAGAAGCTCTTATCAAAGGGCGCGGTCAAATATCTGTATCAGTCTTATAGAAATCTCATGATCGTAGTTTTGCTTGGAACGATCATATTTCAGGCTATGCACGGAATCGCATACAGAAGAACTGATGTGGAAGATGAGTTGAATCTCATTGAGAAGGAAGAACTGACGTTTGACGAATACTGCGCTGCTCTTAAGTGGGCTTATATGGGCATGATCGAGGCCAGGAGTCATCTCGGTGAAGATTATAATGGCGTTGCTCACATGACCGAGAGCTTTGAGAGTTCGTCAAGCTATGCGAACTCGCTTCTGAATGCTTTCGCGGATGAATATGAGATTCCGTTAAGTGAGAATTATGTCCGTGCAAAACCCGTGTCATTCAGTCACTATTGGAGCTACACATATATCGTCGGTGCATACGATATGTATTTGGGAGAGACAAATCTCAATACTGATTATATGAACATTACTGAGTTCCCGTATACGCTGTGTCATGAGCTCTGCCATGCCAAGGGTTATGCGAGTGAGACGGACTGTAATCTCCTGGCAGCTTTAGCCTGCATCTCATCTAAGCGTGCTGACTTCAGGTATGCCGGCTACTATGAGATCTTTTGGAATATTTATCCGATCGCGAAGCAGTATGCAGAGGCAACAGATCAGGTCTTGCCGCAGTATATAGTTACTTCTGAGATGGAACCTGTATATAGAGACATGAGAGCAGGTTACATGTATTGGGACAAGATCGACAGTGAAGTCGATGCGATCTATAAGATGTTCGGACTCAATATTACTGAGACAAGCAACACGGTTAACGATACTTTCCTCAAGTCCAACGGAGAAGAGGAAGGCGTTGAGACTTACAATGTGCCCGACAGTATCTATGTCAGGTTCTATCTGACATATGTTGAGGGAGCCGAAGATGCTTGAAGTAATCCTGAAAGGTCACGATAAATACTACGGCGTATCAGATGTAGTAAGGATGTTCGCAGGTGTCCCTGAAGAACTTAAGGACGAGGGCAAAGTAATAGCGCCCGAAGATCCTGATGTTACGCTCATTAACGAGCTGATGAGTGACGGCAGGTCTGTGACTTATTGCGATGATAAGGCATACGAATTCAAGGGAGAATTATTAGAACCCGGACGTGAGATCAAGCGTTCGCTCTATATGGCTTTGTCTGATATCACTTCGAAAAAAATGCCGTGGGGATGTCTTACCGGAATAAGACCGACGCTTGTTGCTTGCGAAGAAGACAGCCCTGAAGCTTTGGAAGAAAAGTATTTTGTAAGACCTGATAAAGCACGCCTTGCATATGAGACTTCAAGGGAAGAGCAAAGGCTTCTTAGTAAAGTTCCTGAAGAGAATCTGTGCGTTTATGTCGGAATACCTTTCTGTCCTTCAAGATGCCAGTATTGTTCATTTGTCTCTTCAGATATCTCATGCCACATGGACAGGCTCGTTAATTACGAAGCAGCACTTGAGCGCGAGATAAGCATGGTGGCGCCAACCATAACAAGACCACTGTCTTCTCTTTATGTCGGAGGCGGAACACCGACTGTTTTAGAAGAAAAAGAGTTTGCTTCACTTCTGGACTGCATCTATTCGAATCTTAAGATAACTCCTGACTGCGAAGTCACGATCGAAGCGGGAAGACCAGATACCATTACTACCGGCAAGCTCGAAGCGATGAGGGAACACGGGATAACCAGGATCTGCATCAATCCCCAGACGATGAGATCAGAAACTCTTCTAAAGCTCGGAAGAAAGCACACGGCTGAAGATGCGGTAAGGATCTATAACCAGGCATGCGGCATGGGTTTTGATCTGATAAACATGGATCTTATTGCAGGGCTTCCTTATGAGAATGCAGACGAGCATGTTGAGTCAACGAAGAAACTGATAGAACTTGCACCTGCAAACATTACGGTACACACGCTCTACAAGAAGAGACGCGCTGCCATGAGCCGTGAGACCGTTATGGATCTTGAGATGAGCAGGGGAAGACTTGACGACGCTGTTGCCGAGAGTTACAGACTGCTCGCTGAAGCAGGATACAGACCATATTATATGTACCGCCAGAAGGATACGGGTCACGGTCTTGAGAACACAGGATTTGCAAAAGGCGATACGGGCAGCATCTATAACGTTGCCATGATGAGCGACTGCAGGGATGTATTGTCCTTCGGTGCCGGCGGAATGAGCAAGAGATGTTTTGCGCAGGAAGGCGAACTATTTAAACACAGAGTAGAGCGCTGTCCAACGATAAAGGATGCGCTGACATATATCGAGAGAGTAGAAGAGATGGCAGAAAAGAAGATCGGGTTTTTCGAGATGAGGTAAAAATGAAGATCAAGACTAAGACCTTAAGTTATGACGAAGTCGCAAAGCTTCCTTCCTGGGAGCACAAGAAGCCGCGCAAGCCTTCAAGATTTTTGGAAGGTATTGCCCGCATTGTTATCGGAGGCGAACTTAAGAAGGTTAACTTCGAGTGTGAGAAGATCGATATGGACAGGGCAGGTGACGGTCCGTGGATGATCCTCATGAACCACTGTAGTTTTACTGACCTCTCCATTGCTTTCGAAGTCTTGAAAGACCGCCCGTTCAGCATCGTCTGCACATCTGATGCTTTGGTAGGCAAAGAGGGACTGATGAGGTCTCTCGGATGCATTCCCACACGCAAATTCGTATCGGACATGTCACTCATCTCGGACATGGATTATGCGCTCAACGAGAATAAGTCTAGCGTCCTTATGTATCCGGAGGCAGGCTATTCTCTGGACGGAACAGGAACGAAGATCCCGAGAAGACTCGGAATCTTACTTAAGAAACTTAAGCACCCTGTCGTCATGATCACCACCTACGGTGCATTTACAAGAGACCCTCTTTATAACAATCTTCAGAAGAGAGACGTTAAGGTTACCTGCACTATGAAGTGCCTGTTCACTCCTGAAGAACTTGCCGAGATGAAGGTAAGACAGATCGATGAGATCGTGGATAAGGAATTCACGCTCGATTACTTCAAGTGGCAGCAGGATAATTCTATCGAGATAGACGAACCGTTCAGAGCAGACGGACTTAACAGGATCCTCTATAAGTGCCCTCACTGCATGACCGAAGGCAAGACTGAAGGCAAGGGCATAACATTGACCTGTCATGAGTGCGGAGCAACTTACGAGCTCGATACCTTAGGAAGACTTAAGGGCGTCAATGTTGAACCGAAGTTTACGCATATCCCTGCATGGTTTGCCTGGGAGCGCGAGCAGTTAAAAGAAGAGATCGAGAACGGAACATACTCTCTGGATGTTCCCTGTGACATAGCGATATTAAAAGATTCGAAGGCACTTTACATGGTAGGCAGCGGCACGCTCCGCCATAACAACGATGGATTCGTTCTTGACGGATGCGACGGCAAGCTCCATTACGAACAGGCTCCGAGTGCATCTTACAGCGTCAACTCGGATTACTTCTGGTATGAGATAGGCGATATCGTCTCCATCGGCACTAATGACTGTCTCTACTATTGCTTCCCCAAAGAAGGAGACATAGTTGCCAAGACAAGGATCGCTGCAGAAGAACTCTACAAGTTATCGAAGGGCAAGGCTTCATCTGAGAAAGACAGCTGATATTCAATATTAATATAAATAATTAAAAGAATTTGTTTTTCTTCCGCGGATAATGTATGATACATAAATGTAACATTGGGCATTTATTTGTAATATTCGCGGGAGTTGACAGCAAATGGACAAGAGATTGATAATCTGCAGTCAGTCTGTCAGTCAGTCAAGGCTGATACTTTCCGCATATATAATTGCTGATAACGCAGTTTGCTCGTTTTGAGCAGGCTGCGTTTTTGTATTCGAAAACGGTCAATAATGAATCAAGGGGGAATAAAGATGAAAGTGAAGTTTAACGGACACAAGATCATTGCATCAGTTGTTGTTGCTGCGATGAGCATAGCGTTTATCCCGAAGATCACGGGAAGCGGCAATGTTTTGGCTGCTACCACTAAGAATGCGGATAACACACGTCTTTGCACAACAGGCATTGCTTCACCAGCTGCACCTGCAAATGCAGATTCTGCATGGAAAGGAAGCTATGTGTATTTTGGAACATATGGTGGAAATCCGATCAAGTTCCGTGTGTTGGCACCGAGTACTGATGTGTATGGCGGTTCAACGATGTTCCTTGATAGTGATATTACACTTTTCAACAAATACTTTGATTACAATTCAACTGTATGGAAAGATAGTGCATTGAATAAATACCTCAATGGTGAGTTTCTTAATGGCTTTACACCTTCAGAAGTATCAGCAATAGCAATGAGCGAAATGAAAGGCGGAAAGTCATATGCAGCAGGATCATATGAAGAGTATTCTTATATATCAACCGCAGAAGTAAAAGATAGTGTGTTCCTGTTGGATGCGACAGAAGTTTTGAATAAAGAATATGGTTATTACTCAGATTGCGGATGGGTTGATGATGACAATGACGGAGATTGGTCAACCGGTATTTGGAGTGCAAACGATGTCGCTAACCATGAGAAAGACGGCACGAACAAATCTTGGTGGCTTCGCTCCGCTGATCCTAATGATTTTAACGCGGGCAGGGTTTCTGAGTATGGCAGGTTGGCTGGAGGTGTTGTTGACCCCGCCAGATACGAATCCTATGGTGTGGCTCCAGCTTTAAATGTTGATCTGTCAAAGATCATCTTCTCAACATGTGTTGATGGTACATATGGTGAAGTAGGTGCATCTTACAAACTTACTATATATGATGATTCCCTTTCCATAACAGCAGGCGAAGCTTCAGTAACAGGTACAAAAGTAAGTATTGGCAATACGGTTTCAGGTGGTCCCAATCAGATTTCAGTTCTTATTCTTGATAATGAATATTCTGATGGAAATACTAAAAAAGCAAACATTTTATACTATGGAGCTTTGAGCGATGAACAGTCTTTTGATTTCAGCGCTACAGGTCTTAAACTTGCAGATTGGGGAAAAGAATACTATGTCTATATCCTTGCCGAGACGGTAAATGATGGTTATAAGACTGACTATGCGACAAAGCCTGTTGCAGTTGCAGCACCGGGTAGTTCAGTTGGATCTACATATTCTGTACAAGTTGATATTTACTCTATGGATAAAGACAGTAATTTAACACCATCAGTTGGCGGAACAGCTACTGTAAGCAAGGATTCCGGAACTACCGGTGACAAGATTACTGTTACTGCAACACCTGACGAAGGTTATGAGTTGTATTCCATTGCATATGGCGATGGAGGAATATCAATAGATATAACGAATTCAAAAGAATTCGAGATTGAAACATATGATGTTATTGTAGATGTTGTTTTCAAGGCGATCGATACCAGCTCTTCAGGCGGTTCTACGACAACAGATCCTGCCACAAGCACATCATCTGGTACGACAACTGATCCTGCAACAAGCACATCTTCAGGCACGACTACAGATCCTGCAACAGGTACTACAACTGATACCGCGACGGGCACAACATCAGGAACAGGAACTTCAGGAAGTTCTTCCGGTGCAACAATGGATCCGTCTGCTCCCACATACAAGGTTATTCAGGGTGGTGACGGTACTGCTGACGGCACAAAGGATTATGTTCTCGAAATAGAGAGAAGTGAAGACGATGTACATTGTCTTCACTATTACGATTGGGTAGCTGTTGACGGTATTAAACTTACAGACGAGCAGGCACCCGCATCGAGCGGCAGTACTATCATTACGATCAAGGCAGAATATCTTAAGACGCTTTCTGAAGGTAAGCACACGATCGTAGTTAACTTCGTTGACAATTCTGTTTCTACAACATTAACGATCCAGTCTGCAGCTCAGAAGAGCGGCACTGCCGTTCCTGCCACAGGCGAACTTCAGAGCCCTGCACTGTATATCGGCATGGCACTGATCGCAATCGCTTGCGGAGTTACAGGTGTTGTACTTGTAAAGAAGCGCAAGGAAGTATAAGTTGATTAAATCTTAAAAAGCAAAGAACGGTCGGATTGATTCCGGCCGTTCTTTTTGGACGCATCTTTTGTTATAAAAAGTGGTCGAGGTGACAGGATTCGAACCTGCGACCCCATGCTCCCAAAGCACGTACGCTACCAACTGCGCTACACCTCGTGGTCTACGGCGGTAATTATATATGTTTTATTGGTTTACTGCAAATAAGTAAGGGCGCCCGTTAAGGCGCCCTCATCTATCCCTATTATTCTTTAAGCTTATTTACGATATTCCAGGATGTCGCCCGGCTGGCAGTCAAGCGCATCACAGATTGCTTCGAGAGTGGAGAATCTGATCGCGGATATCTTGCCGTTCTTCATCTTGGAGAGGTTAACGTTTGAGACGCCGACCTTTTCCGATAATTCGTTGAGTGAGATCTTACGATCTGCCATAACTCTGTCTAATCTAAGTATTATCTGTCCCATATTGCAGCCTCCTTATAATGTCTCATCAGACTGGATCTGGAGGGTCTTGCCGTAATCCAAAATCGTATATACTACCCATGTTACGATGCCGCCCAATACTCCGAATGCCATACCGGTTGTAAAGAACATGACAACGCTGACAGCGATCATGACAATGAGGATCCTCTTAATTACCTTATCGGTAAATGGTGAGTCTTCCTTGATGATCATTGCAAAGATTCCGCTAATGAGCTTCATCAGCACGGCAGCAAATACCGCTGATACAGCCACCGTTACACACATGCATCCATAGGATATCGCATAAGGATGGTCATCGATTGCAGCCTGCCATGCAGGAATGTCCGAGTGAAGGTTATCTACATCAAAAGCCTCGATGCGGATAACTGTTGCTGTTCCCATGCTGTTGTCTGTTGTAACATATCCGGCATCAATAGCCTGTTCCATTGAGACATCGAATTCCTTGCCCATCGAGAAGATATATATTCCTCCTGCGAGAGATGCGATGCCTGCAACAAGGCAAATGATAAAAAGGATATTGGATATCGTTTTACCAACCTTACAGCTCTTCTTGATCTTAGCGATCTTAACGCTTTCTTCCATATAACTTAATCTCCTTATCCTCAGGCAATTGATTATTTAGGGTCCCTTTGTTCCTGATGGCATCATACTACTACCTGATTTTATCTTTGTCAACAACTTTTTAACGATAAACATTAAATTATTTTCGCTTAAGATAAATTGAAGTGCTCGAAAAGAGAATGGACGGGCATAAAAAAGACCCGCACCATATTGGTACGGGTCATAAGCGCATTTAAAAATCCTGTTATTACTTGAGGATCTTGATCTTCTCTCCGATGAGAGGGATTGTGTAGTAATTGTTCTTTGCAGCTGCGATGATTCCCATGATTGCAAATACGAATACTACAACTTCGCAGCACCAACCTACGAAAGGAATGATTCCGCAGATTACTAAGCAGATTGAAAGAACGATACCGTTGTTAACGTGATTTCTTACGAAGGGTGATGTCTTCTCAGGTGCGATCAAGAGACCTAACAGCCAGAGAATGCCGATGTAAGAAAGGATTGAGAACAGCTTTGCATTCTTAGGAAGCTGCTCAGAGTAGTTTTGATTGTCTGCCATGATAATTGCTCCTTTACTTTATATAGCGCTATATTGATGGAAACATTTATAAGCGAATGTATCACTCATTTTCCCCATCATTAGTTATAATAACATATAAATTATTTTTGGGAGAAAAAAATTTGATTAAAGTTTCAGGATATAAAAACAACAATTCTAATACTTACGGATTGGGCGCAACGATAGCGATGGAATACCTCCTGAAGAAGAGGGATGCTGTCAGTGCAGTCATTCTGCATCCGGCCTTCAGATCAGAAGAGACGATCGCGAAGATCAGATCCATCTGTGGTAATGATATTCCGGTGTCTGTTGAGGAGAAGCCTTTTAATATCCTGTCTAAAAAGGATAACTGTTATGTTATCTGTGTAATAGACAAGAAGCCCGAACCTATCAGAGAAGGCAATCACATGGTCCTGGTAGATCCTTCAAACTGCGGTAACCTTGGCACGATCGTCAGGAGCTGCTTAGGCTTTGGCGTTGAAGATATTGCGATAGTAGGCCCCAAGGCTGCTGACCCGTACGATCCCAAGACGATCAGGGCATCGATGGGTGCGTGCGCAAGCGTGAGGATAGAAGTTTTCGAGACCTTCGAAGAGTATGCGAAGAGATTTCCTGATAATAACCTCTA